>Ga0179593_1529672_pt1 | contig 10654 bp, 14 predicted proteins | sample CZODoug2_1_08_16_FD_185931 | JGI IMG/M metagenome (GOLD analysis project Ga0179593, IMG submission 185931) | Vadose zone soil fungal communities from Angelo Coast Range Reserve, California, USA - CZODoug2_1_08_16fungal (PacBio error correction) | ecosystem: Environmental > Terrestrial > Soil >... | reverse complement strand
GGCTTCGGGACTCTTTTTCTTCAATCTCCTCATTCCGTTTTTTTCCTTTCTGCCTTTTCGACTGATTCGCTTTTCCTTCCCAGGACAGAATGGAGCTGTCCCTCTGTGAACGAGACCAGCCATCCTTTTCTTTCTTCTTCCTTCTGTTTAATGCTTCTTCTCCCTTTTCTCTTTCCGATCCGAGCGAACCGCGCTGCATATGCGGAAACAGGGATTGTGGGTTTTCTTTCATGGAGAGGCCGGCGTAGACAGGCGTTCACTTGCCCCGACAGCGCGTTTCATTTTCCTATCTTTCCCTTTCAGGTCAGCAGTTCGATTTTTTCTTTTCTTTCTCCGTGTGTTTTGTGGCCATTACCCTTATCAGCGCCTTTCTGGAAACTACTGGGATGTTTCTTTCTGTACGGTTCCGGCCCCTCTTCTTACCTCCCCGATCCCTCCCCCTCCTGGTCAGTCAGCTTGGTCTACCTTGAGATTTACTTTTCCTTCCTTAGAACATTTTTGTCACGCGAAGAACTCCCCCTGCGGTGAGGTAGACGAGCGTGCCCCCCCTCTTTTTTCCCTTCTTCTACATGAGAAAAAATCTCCTCCATTCATGAAGTCTGTTCGAGGCGGGTCCATGGCTCCTGCTCCTTTTTTCTTGCGGGAGTTCTTTTCCTTTTTCCGGAGCGCGTTTGTCCTTCTCCCCCCCCTGTTCCCGTAAGTTCAAGGCTTTTTCCTCTTTTTTCTGCGGCCACATGCAGGGCCACGGAAATCCAATTCTTTTTCTTTTCTTTTCCCCCCAACGCAAAGGAGCGGGCCCCCTTTTTTCAGCGTGTCTTTTACACAATCATCCTTTCTTTTTGACAGCGTAGAGGACCTTTTTTCCATGGTCGGGGACAATCCTTTGGCGCCCTTTTCCACCCTCAGACCACGGAGCAAGCGCACGGGCCCTCCCCCCTTTGAATGAAACCGGAGACTTGCCATTTTTTTTTTTTACACGGCACTTCCTGACCGCCAGAACTGCACCTTTCTCCTTTTTTGGCCTTGCTCAGATTTTTTAGGAGTCCTTTCCTCCGTGTAAAGGTTTACAGCCTTTTTCCCCCCTCCTCGGGTTTTTTTCCTCTTTCAGACGAATGATCAGTCCCTGCTGTCGTCCCCGTCTAATCGAAAATGAATTCGCTACCGGCATCAATCCGCGAGAAAAAGTAACCCTTTTTTTTTCGGACGCCCCACCAGCGTGACTCCTCCCCTTTTTGCCCCGGTTAAGGGTTCCTTCCTTTATACTTTTCGTCTCGGGAGACTTTTTTCCCCCATGGACGACGGAATGTGCACTTGACAATCATGATCGGCGACGCCCCCCTCCCCCCTTTAGCAACATTTATCCGGGGCGCTTCACCGGGTGAAGATTTAGGACTTTTTTAAGAATCCCTTCCTGGCGGCGGCTCCTCACTCCTTTTTCTGGAATTATTACAGAGGTCCTTTCTCCACCCCAAGATGACAGGGGGTTCCCCATCGACCCTCCTTTGATAGAAATCCACCCTTTCTATTTAACGGAAATTCCCCCGATTGGACTTTACTGCTACTTCCCGCAGTCGGCCCCCCCCGATGATTCCGAATCACCCCCCCTTTGCCAAGATCCTTTTTTTTCCTCGAGAATCGACCCCCTTTGCCATTAAGTAGGTTGGAGCTTTTTTTTTCATACAGTACTGCGGGCGTCCCCTTCTTCTCTCAGTTGGCTCCCCTCCCCCTCTCGACCCCCCAAGGGCAAAGGGGAGTCTTTTTCCTTTTTAGGGAAAAATCTCTTTCCCCAGCAAGATTCTCTACGCATCATTTTTCCCCTTCCTCTCGCTGCCTTCTCGTCCAGGTTCGGTTTGCGCTGATCACGGCATTCCTTTTCTTTTCGATGCAGCACTCGGCGAAAGCACCGATTTTTTTTCTCCATCGGGAAACAAAGCCGGCATGTTTTTTTTTTTTTCTGCTGAGAGTTTTCCCCCTCCCTCCTTCCGCTTTCATTTCCGATTGCCGGCGATTTAATGGCGATGTCTTCTCTTCCCCCCAAAAAAGTAAGCCCGGAATCGATGCCTTTTTGCGAGAGACCAACCTACCATCTTCCTTTTTTCCCTTTTTTCTTTTCTATCTTGCGTTAGGCTTCTTCCTTTTCTTTTTTTTTTTCTTTTGAACCGACCTCGCTACTATGCGCACGATGAAGCTCGGTTTTTTGCTGTTTTCTATGTTTTCCTTCCAACAATCTTTGGTCTTTCCCTCCTTTTTTCTTGATTGGTGATTGTGTCTCTTCTTCTCCTTTTTTTAGGGCCTGGATATGATGGCGCCTCTCGCCATTTTTTTTTTTTTTAGCCGCATGTGTCCTCTTTTTCAGGGTAAAAGTCTGGTTTCCTTCCATCTGGTTATAGGGGTTCCCTTCTTTCCCCCCTTTTCTTCTTGAAGGATACGATTTCCCCCACTTCAAGGCACCGCGTTGTTAGAACTTTTTCCCTGAAGCACAACCCACAAATGATGGCGTTTTTCCTTTTTTTCACGGACACTGAAAGATTTCCTTCCTCTCGGACGAGCACTTCTTTCCGAAATAGAAGCTCTCTTTTCTTGTTCCCCTGATTTTTAAGAATCGTTAGCTTCTCTTTTTCTCATCTAGATCTTTAATACTCATCGTTGTTGAGAGAGAAATTGGTCGGCGAGAGTTCGAACCCCCTCCCCCCCTCATCCCACCTCCCCCCCCTTAAGTTAAGCCGAGAGGAGTCTCCAAGCTGCTACGACAGATCCGCCTGGAATGCCTCTTTCCTCTCCCCCGTCCTCAGTGCTTTCCTTTTCCTCCTTTTTCTCAGTGGTTGCCTGGCACGACCTCTTTTTTCAACTTGAAGGACACTTTTTTCCCTCGTGATCCCCCTCCTTGGAACCCAGCCAGACTTGACCTGGTCCCCTTCTTTTTCCCCCTGAGGGAAAATGTTTCTTTCCCCCCCCTCTCACCCGAGACGACCGCTTCTGAGCGGCGCCCTTCCTCGTTTTTTTAGCGCCCAACGTCCTTGCAAGAGATTCTTTTTTCTTCTCCAAAAATCCCAGCCGATTCGGCCGCTAATTCCCCTCTTTTTTTTCCGCACTAGAAAACAGGGCCATTGAACGCCTCGACCTTCCCTTCTCGTGCTCAGGAGTATAGATTTTTCTTTCTTTGCCCGGTTATGCAGTCCGACGCAGAACGCCACTCCCCCTTTCCCTTCAAATGAGACGATGGTCCTTTTTTTTCCCCGCCAGGAATTCGGCATCTCTTCCCCAAACCCCCCCCTTTTTTCGTTGTCGTAGTCCCAGACGACATAGCAGAAATCTCTTTTCCCCCAATCAGCATACGGTGTAAATCTTTTTTTGGTAAATATCAGGCGTCATCCTGAAACAGACCTGAAGGGATTTTTTCACTCTTGCCCTTCGCTTTCTATGGGATGCATATTCCGATGTCACAGTGACACTTTTGATCCTCGAAAAGTCCCCTCTTTTTTCCCTTTTCCGATATAGAGAGATGACTTTTTTTTTTTGATTTTGCGGTATCTTTTTTTTTTAGCTTGCGTTTCTGCCTTTTTTCTTTTCAAGACCCTCTTTTGAATGGACTTTGTGCCGCTTTCTTTTCTCAATAGACCCTCTCCTCCCTTCCCCATATATAGGGTTGCCGTATGTACGTCTCACCCCCAAGACGACGATTTTCCCCGGTTAAAACTGCCTTATATGACGTCGCTCTCGTCTTCGTGCTTGAGTTAAAAAATAAAATATGGCCTTTTTTCCTCCATCGATAAGGGAAGAATGCGTTTTTTTCCCCATTAGCCAGTAGACGTTTCCCCCCTTTCCCCGAATAACTTTCGTTTTTTCCCCCCCCCCACTTCTATCCAAGGATTATCGCTTTTCTCCTCCTTTTTTTTTTTTAGCAACGCTGCCTTTTTTCCTCCCGATTTCTTTTCGGCTCCTTTCGTTTTTTCCTTAGTATGTATGAACGGCCTCCTGGTTTGATCGGTGTTCGAACTTTCGGCCTCCTTCTTCAACTGTAGGAGACACTTTTCCTTCTTTTGAGCCCCTTCGTCGTAAATTTAAGGGTTTTTTTTTTCCCCCCCGAAAGTGTAATCGTTTCCCCCTACGGTCGACCCTTTTCCCTCTTTTGGGCAGTCCCCCTTTTTTCCCCCTCTTTCTGAGGGTCTGGATGCTTTGAGTGGAGGGCGATTTTTTTTTCCTCCGGTATTGTAGAGATTTTTCCCCGTCGGATTAAGTTATAGCCGTTGCCTTTTTCCTTAGCGGAACGTGCCCCCTTTTCTTTTTTTCCCCCTTTGAGCACGTGAAAATACGACATCCTGCTTGGATTTGCTGTTTTTTTTTTCTAAACCACTACTTTTCCTTATAGTATCCGTGGGAATGTCAGTCCCCCCCCCCCCTTCCCCCTCTTTCGCTTGCAGGCTCGGTCTGAAAGTACTTATTTTTTTTTTTTTCCTAGATGGATTTTTTTCGGAAATGCCCTCCCTTCCTCGACCTGTTAAATTCTTTCCTATCATCCAGCCATTATTGTAACTTTTTTCTCGAGGAAGACATCATTGAGCACTTCTTGCCGTCGCGGATTGGACTTTGTTCTTTTCGCCTTTGCCGCGGGATCCCCTTTTTTTTCCTTTTCCTTACCCTGAACACTTCGGACCGGGTGCTTGCAGATGATCAAATCTCTTTTCCCCTTTCAGGTTCGCAAGAGATAACGCCTCTTCCCCCCAAAATCGAACAAGAGCCCACTTCACTTTTCCTCCCCCCTCGTCAGCTTTTTCGCCGCCTTTTCCCCTTTATTTAAGAAGAACACATGTTTTTTTTTTTTTTTCACATAAAAGAGGTCCTGGGTGCTTCTTTCTGCGGACAACCCTTTCCCTAAACTTAAGCCTGATTGTGACCGGCTTTTTTTTTATCGGGGGTTACAGCCCTCTTCCTGAAGACCCTTTTCCCCTCCCAGCACCTAAGGATTGCAGTGAAAGAATTAGTGTTTTTCTTCCAAGGTATGAACAATCACACACTCTTTTCATCGAACCAAAGGTGAGTCCCCACGGACTGCCGGACCTGAAGGCCCCCCCCTCTTCCCTGAGCTCGGTCAGGGCAATGCTCTTTTTCGTATTACGCAGGGCTGACGGTTCTTCTTTAGGATCACCACAATCCCTTTTCTTTCCCCCTTTTTTTGTTCAAGCTCTTCCTTTTTACCCCGATCATTTATGACGAGCCTTCCCTCATAGATGTTCGGTGTCTTTTCGAAGGAGAATGTCCCTGATCTTTTCCCTTCTTCCGTTGACAACTCCTCCCCACTCTTCCCATCAGGCGACGGCCCTTTTTCAAAGGCAATCCCTTTTTTTTCCGAAAAATTTTTTTGCTACACGTGTTTCCTAATCCTCCTTTTTTTTTTCTTCTTGTTTGTTTAGGACTAGTTGTTTTTCTCCTTCATTTTGCCTTTTCAAGTCCCTCCTTTTTTACCTTCACTTTCCGTCGACTGGCTTTCTCTCTCCGCGAACCAGGCCCGAATGAGTGAAAGCTTTCTTCTGAAACGAGACTCCGGAAAATCTATGCGTCCCTCTTTCAGAAAGGGACGTTTTTTCTTTCGCCTGTTCCGAGGAACCGCAGACATGCACTTCTTCTCTTTTTGATTGTGGTGATGATCATTATTTTTCTCTTCCGGCGCCTCCCCTTCCTGACGTGCGATCAGCTTCTTCCCCTTCTGTTTCGCGATCCTTAATTCATTTCGGCAGTCGTTTTTTTCTTGCAAATTAGATCGTGTGTGATTGGCAGTTCCCCCCCTTCCCTCCCTAAAGTATTCAGCGGTTCCCCCTTTTCTTCCGGGCGGAGATCTTTCCTTTCGAAAATTGCTGAAACGCCAGATACCCTCTTTTTCGGTCACAAGCATTGGCTCCCTCTCTTCCGGAGAACATAACTTTTTTGTCCCTCCTCCCTACAATGCAGAATCCCCTTTCGGTGGTAGAACGACCTTTTCTCTGGTTATGAGGCCGCCTTCTCCCAAAGAGCAGCAATTCTTCTTCCCCCACAGCTTCTATGGTTGCGAGGAGTTTTTTTCCCTTTTTTTCCTATTCGGTTAGTTTTTAGCTCGTTTTTTTTTTTGAGCGCGTTTTTCTCCGGTGCAGAAGTTCAAGGACTCTTTTTCCCTTTTTTTCCTCCCCAATTTCTCCGCGGCAAAGGCATTCCCCCTTCCCCCCTCTTTAAGATGTGACAAAACGGTCACTTTCTTCTCTCTTGTTAAGAGATATCGTGCGTGCCCCCCCTCCCTTTTTTCTGAAAAGGTCGAGCCGATTTTTTCTGTCAGCACTGGGTCTTTTCCTCCCTTTCACTTTCAAACCCTTCTCCCCTGACTCGCCGCAAGCTCATTTTCCCCTCCCAATCTTTGTGCATTTTCACTTCTCCTCCCCGGTTCTATTGTTTTCTAAATCGCCTCTTTTCTTCCTTTCCTTTTTTTTTTCTTTTTTCCTTGAAAGATTTTTAGAAGTTCATCCCCTCCCCTTTCCCCGGTTCACGCTTCACGGAAACCTCCTCCCTCCCTGTCGGACGACTGATCGTCCTCTTTTTACAAGCCCTTTTTCTCCCACCGCGAAATTCCTCTCTTGTTCTAATATCGTCGAGAACAGAAAAAGCTTTTTTCTCCCCCCCAGCGTTGACGAATGCATTTTCTGAATCTTTCTTTCTGACAACGCTTCGTCTCTTTCTCCCCTCCCTTTTGACTAGAATGTGTCCCCCCCCTCTCTCCCTTCCGGACCAAGCACGAGGTCGCTCCCTCGGGGACGATCAGAAATGGTTTCCCCCCTCTGTTCAACCCTCTCCCTCATAAGCACTCAAGACGCTTTTTTTCCCTTCCACGAAATCTGTCTTTTCCTCGTTTGATCCGGACAGCTTACACTTTCTTTACCTCGTGATAATAGCTTTTCTCCTTCTTTCTTTTTATTCGTTTCATTTGCCGTCTTAATGGCTAATTTATCCTTTTCCCCCCTGCCCCCCATAAAGATGGATAATTCCCCCACGCATGTGCCAGCTTGCCTTTTTAATTCCCCCCCCGATCGATATCGAACCCCCCTCTTTTTCTCCTGTTTTTTTTTCATACCCTATGGGCGGCAAAACGATATAGGTCCTTCCCCTTTTTCCCTCTTCAAAAGCGCGAAAGGAGTTCCTGGAACATATGGTCGGCCCCCCATGGGCACGGTTCCGAAAGCCTTTTTTCCTCTCTTTTTTCCGCTGACTACTTGGCGGCGTGAGACGTGACTCTTCCCCCCCTCTGATCAAGCATACCTTTTCTTTTCCTCGGCTGAGCTAGGCGTCCCCCCCCCTTGCTCTTTTTACGCGATCCCTCGTTCTTAGTTTCTCTGCCGGCCTGATATCCTCCCAGCGAGATGACACCGCTTTTTTCAGTAGATGATTGCCTTGTCTTTCCTGGCGCTGTCTTCCCTCCTTCGTCCCCCGTCCGCACCGTCTCCTTTCTCGAACACCAGGAACATAGTAGGAATTGCCCGGGCTTCCTTTCCTCGATGGCGACCCTTGGCTCTCCTTCTCTCTCCTCGAATCGATAATATGCAGCCCCCTCTCTCTTTCCTTTTTCCTTCGTTTTATGAGTTACGCGAGCGCACAAACTTTTATTAGAGGAAGAGTATGCTTTTTTCTAGAAATTCTGGATTTTTCTTCTTTCCTTTGGCGATAGGACGGCTATTGATTTTTCTTCCCTGGTTAGTCGATGGTCCTCTAGAAAGTTCTCTTTTCCTTCTTTTTCATTTTAACAGTCTGTTTTGATGGTATAGGGATCCCTTCTTAAAGGTTAAGGATACGAACCCTACTTTTTCTTTCCCCCCATTCACCGCGTTTTCTCCTGGCTCGTAATGAAGACAATGCTTCCTTTCTCTGGAGAGTCTTACCCTTCAAGCTTTCCCTTTTACGACTTCTAAGATTGAAGATCCCTCCGCCTGACTCTTCTTTAGTCTTTCTTTTGTTCTGTTCCGGAAGCGTTCTTTTCCCCCCTTCGACAGATAAACCTATCCCTCCTTTTTTCCTCCCTTGTTTTTTGAATAACATTGGATCAGGAGAGAGTTCTCCCCCCCGATTTAAGTAAAAAATAAGATTCTTTTCCTTTTCCTGAGAAGGGTCTCTTGTTCTTTTCCTTTCCCTTCTGCTCGGACGAATAGCCCTTCTGGACTGGGCATCACTATGCCTCCCTCTTCTGTGCGTATTACGCGACCCACCCAGACTTTTTCCTTCTTCTTAGAATGAAAAGTGGAATGTTTTCTCTTTCTTCTACCCTATACCATCTTTTGCCGTTTTTTTCCCCCCCCCTCCCAGAACTTTACATTTTCTCTGGGACAATGGCGGAGACAAATTTCTCACAGATTCTTCCCCCCCCTTCCCGGCTCATTCCCCCCCCCCCCCCCCCTCTAAGCGCCCTTTTACCTCTCCTCACCTCGACAAAATCACAGTTTCCGCGAGACAAAGATTTTCCCCCTGCGGAACCCTCCTAAACCAGGACCTGGCCATTTCGCTTTTTCAATAGTGAGCAGCCTGTACCTCTTTGCCTCACTGTCTCTCCCCGGGTAGCCAGTTTTTTCTCCCTCATAACGAAAAGTCCCCTTCTTCTCTGGTAAAGGTTGTCGCCCGCCCCTGTCCTTTCTATAGGGCGGAGTTGTACTTTTCCTCCCTTTACTTGGTCTCTAGAAATGACCAATTTTTTTCCCGTGCTTTGGGAAATATCAGTCCTCTCCCCAGCATCTGGCTTTGGAACTTCTTCTTTCCCTAGTTAGCTTGGGCTTTTGAATACGAGCTCTTTTTTCCCTTGTGAATGGAAGTGATCATTTTCCTTTAACCCTCACTCCGCCAAAGATCTTCTCTTCCCCTGACAATGAGCGGTAGATGCTTCTTTGACCATCGCGTTGGCCCCCTGTTTTCGGTTACTCCTTTTTCGCTGTGTGACCCCTTCCCCCCCCACCACTTTGCTATACGGTTTGACCCGCCTTAGCGAAAAAGACTTAATCCCCCCTATGATTAGTTCCGTACGCTTTTTTTCTTCTTTTCCAAACCTTCAATCTGGCTTGGTTCTTTTAGCCATAGGTAGGCGGCCCCCCTTCTGGAAAAAGTAGCCCGTCTCCTTTCCCTCAAAGAACTCACTTTCGTACATAATCTTGACATCCCTCTTTTTCCGATCCTTTCATCATTGTAAGCTTGGTCGGATCCCCCCTTTTTTTCTGAAAAGATTTCGGTTCTTCTTCCCCGCGTCGAGTGATGTATTCCTTGTATTACATTTCTTTCCCCTCTGTTGTGCTCTGCCCGCGGTAGAAAGGTAGGCGTTTTTTTTTTTTCTTCATGATGTAGATCGAGAACATTCAGTCGTTTTTTTCATCTGACAGAACGTTGTCCATCCCGCGGCTTGTTTCCGACCAGGAGAATTAGTTTTCCCTTGTTCTCGTTTTTTGCCCAACCGATTTAATGTGTCTAGCGGGAGTGATTCCTTTTTTTCTTTTTTTTTTTCCCTTCTCGGTTGAGAAGGTATTGTCTTTTTTTTTCCCCTCAGGGTTTTTCTTCCAGTTCTTCCTTCGTATTTGTATTTTTTTTCTTTTTTTTTCCAACGTTTCTGAGTAAGGCGAAAAAATATGAGATAGTACGAAAAATACGACATCTTCTTCCTTTTCGGCGCGGCGGCCCTTGCTCTTTCTCCTATCCCTGGTCCCAACATAAGGTTTCTTTTTCCTCCCCTTTTCTTGTTTCGCGGGTAGGATTCTTAGCATTAGCCTCGACCGGGTCTCTTTTTCCCTGCACGAAAGAGTTCCTCGCCCCTGTCCTTTCGATCCGACATTCATTAGTGTAAGCACTTTCTCTCTTCCCTTTCTCTCTTTGAGCACTCTTTTGTCAACATCTTTCTCCTTGGATGGTCTTGGCTTTTGACCTGACTTTTTTTTTCTTTATCCTTCTTCTCCAAGCTTCCTTGAATCGGACGTTTTTTTTCCCCTCTACGGAAAACGGCAGGTTCTTCCCTCTTCCTCCCCCCCCCTCAAGACATGCTAACCCCCCCCCACCTTAGCAAAATGGACCGACTCGCCCCCCCCCCCTTTCTCTTCCTTTGTCAAATGTATCGGCCGCAGACCCTTTTTTCTTCCCTTTTCCCGCGGTTGACTCTTCTCCCCCCGTCTCTGACCAAAAATTTTCCCTTTTCCCTTTTTCCTTCTGATTGCAGGAGGAGCCGCCGTCATCTCTTTTTTTTCCTGCAGAGGAGGATATGCGGAACTCCCTCGCCCGAATCCAATTCTTTCTTTTCTTTTCCTTGTCGCGGATAACTTTCCCTGTCCCGGAACCCCCAAGTTACAATCCTTTCCCCTGAAAGGCAAGATGATAGCCACTTCCTTCCCTTCCCATGATTTGATCGAAGTCTACGCCGGCTGACGCCGTTCCTTCTGACTCTTCCCCAAATCCCGGTTCCTCCCTCCTGCATGCGGTTAAGTTTCATTCCCGTATTGAATGCCTTTTTCTCGCATGAAACAGTACGGACATAGATGTTTTCTCTGTTCTCTTCCTCCCCCTTTTTCTTTCCCTGTCGCTTCAGCTCCATTCGTTTTTTTTCTCCCATCAGCCCTTTTCAGTGCCTTCGCACGCTGAGATGGAAAAGGCAATGAAGGAGATTGTCTCTTTCGCC
>Ga0179593_1663634_pt1 | contig 10655 bp, 13 predicted proteins | sample CZODoug2_1_08_16_FD_185931 | JGI IMG/M metagenome (GOLD analysis project Ga0179593, IMG submission 185931) | Vadose zone soil fungal communities from Angelo Coast Range Reserve, California, USA - CZODoug2_1_08_16fungal (PacBio error correction) | ecosystem: Environmental > Terrestrial > Soil >... | reverse complement strand
TTCTCTTTTCTCTTTTTCCCATCAACAGTTCTCCCCCCCCTTCCGACTAGCTGGTGCTTTTTTTTCCGTTTTCGCCGATCAGGTCCACGAACAACGCCTTTTTTCCTACTCTCGGCGTCGAGCGGTCGAAAAAAGAAGAGTAGGCTCGTTTTTGTCGTCGCGAAGACCTTTTCCCCTCCCCCTAGGTTCCTTCGTTGTTGAGCCGCGACATCGAGGCAACCTCTTTTTCCCCCAATGGTTCAGACTTCTTTTTTAAGAAGGGAAAGGGTCAAGCTTCCCTTCTTCACTAGAGGTATTCCTCCCCTTGATTTTCTTTCTATTTTCTTACTTATTTACCAGGAGGATTGTGTGAGAGACCCGGACGCTTTTTTTTCGTGGAGAGAGGCTTTCTAGTTTCCCACACCGGGCCCCACAGATACGCAATAGTGGGCTTCGGACCCTTCTTTGCAGATCTCCGAGAAGCATAGGAGTTGTTAGACTGCCTTTTTTTCTCTGTGCAGGTATCTTGCTTTTCCCTTCCCATTTCGTAATGGGGCTTGCGCTTTTTCGAGCCGCCGGGGAAGATTCCTTTGTAAGGTATACAGCATTTTCCCCTTTTTCTGCTTAAAGAAGTCTTCCTTTTCCAGGGGTCTCTTCGGCGGACAAGCTTCCTATCCGAGCGCAGCTTCTGTTGTATCTAAAGGGTGATTCTCCCTTTTTCTTCCGAATTCCCTGCCTCTTTTCGATCCTTTTTTAGAGATGAGGATGATTTTCTTCTCTGAGCTTTTCCGTGTTCACTTTTATTTGAAGCGCGTCCCCTTTCAAAGTTTTTCCACGAACGACCATGCATCTTTCTTTTAACCTTTATCTCTCTTGTAGGCTGTCGCTCGCGCTCTTTTTTATTTAGCGCGTTGACATTTTCCCTCTAATGGAGATCCTTGGTTTTTCCTGCTCGCATTTTCCCATTTTTTCTTGCTCCTTCGTCTCCCCTTCCGCAGGAGAGCCGCCCGAGCTTCTTTTTTCTTTCATGCCCCGGCATCAATGATTGTTCCCTCTCCAGGATGAATTTTTTCCTCCGTAGAGTCCTCCTTCTGTACCTTTTGTCCCCAGCCCCTCTTTTTCTGCCCACCCCCTGTTCGGCTCTACGCCTTTCGGGCGCTATAGGCGGTTTCTTTCTTTCTCCCAAAAAACTTTTCCCCTTTGCAGCTTCCGGCGCGGCCGTTTTGTCGCTTTTTCCCTCTTTGTGGCGCCTTCCCCTTCATCGGATAGAAGCAAAGCTGCTTTCTTTTTCTGTGATCGCTTTTGACTGCCTGCTTTCCCTCTTGCTGGGAAACCTTTGAATTGACAGGGTTTTGAGAGAAGTTGGCCTTCTTTAGGTTCCTTTGAGTCCTGATTTTCCTACTGAAGACGAGAGTTTCTCTTCGTTTTTTTTTTTCTCATTTTCCTCTCCTTCTTTTTAGTAGTAATAGCCCCGTCGAGACTCTTTCCGTCGCTCCCTTTTTGGTCAATCCAGTGGTGTTCTTTTTCCCTTTTGGCGAAGTTCATGGTGCGACGGCTGTTTCCTTTTCTCCGCTTCCTCATAAGGCTCATTCCAGACCCCCTGCGAATCGCGGCCTCTTCTTTTTGACTCTTTTGTCCAGAGTGTCGTTTTGCTCTCTGATGACGCCGGCCGGCTCTTTCTCTGGATCCGTGATGTTCTGTCGACACGGAAAATTGAGTCTGGGTTTTTTTCTCCTGCCAAGTCCTTCCTCCTTTGGCTTTGTTGTTATCTTCGAGACGCGCTCCTCACTTCCGGTGCTCGAGATAAAGTACCTAGAGGTTTTTTTTTTTTCTGCCTTGTTCTCCCCGAGACCCCCTTAGAGCGCTGATTTCGGCAGCTTCCCCATCTCAGGTTTTTTTCCCAAAGAAGTGTTTCTAGACCGTTTCTATCCCCCTTCCTCTTCCGTAAACTGCCCGAGGTCCAACCAATCCTTTTTCTCTTCTATTTGAAACGCATGGGACGCCTTTCCCTCCTCCCTGATGTCCCCCCTCTCTCGTTATTTTCTCTGGACAAGTCAGACTTCCCTTCTCGGAAAGCTGGTGGCGAATCTTCAGTGGCCTTTTTTACCCCAGGGTTTTCTCTACTGCATAGTCGCTCGTGACGGGGACCTTTGGTGTGGAAGTAATGGGCACTTTTCCTTCCCTTTTCCTCGCTATTTCATGGAAGGTTTATGGCTCCACCCTCTCAGGCCTTGAAGGAGATATATTTTTTTCTTGAATCTTCTCCCTCCTTCCCCCTGAGGATCCCTTTTTCGAGCGAATTCTCTCTTCACGGATTCCGTTCACTACCTCGGTAGAAGGCAGGGGACCTCCCCTCCCGCGGTCATGAGATGCTGCCCTCTGCCCCTGCCCCTTGCGTGCTCTTTAAGAAAGGGAATGCTGCGTTCCTCTGATGGAGTTCTGTTCTCTTTCTTTCCCTGGTAGCGTTTTTATTTCCCCCGTCATTTATGATTTTTCATTCGATCCTGCGGTGAGATGATTGAGATTCGCGAAGTTTTCTCTTTGTTTGCTTTCCAAGGTTTCTTCCCCTTCCCTTGCTTTACGTCCACTTCTTGCGCAAGACCTAATTCTTCTTTCTTTTGTCTTAGAGAGGATAATAGGTTTTTTTCTCGCGTAGATGTCGATTGGATTTGCCAGCTCCTTTTTTTTGCTCCGTCTTTTCCTCTTTTGTTTCATGTTCCTTCCAATAATCTCAACGCCCGTCCTTTTGGGCCCATCTTGAGACCCAAGGAAGGTGATCGTCCAGGTTTTCTGCCGTTGGCTTTTCCTCCCTTCTCACTCTACCTTTCGTCCGGCTCGTCACGACGATGCTCTTTCTGTTGGCGATTTCTTTGCTCAGAAGGATAGGTGAACTTCTCTCGGTAAAGGCTTTCTCCGCTTCTTATTCGTAGTCGGACTTTTTTCCCTTTTTTTACATGTTACCCCCCCTAGAAAGATAGAGAAAAGCAGGTTTGTCAATTGGTACGAAGATCTTTTTGCGACCTTGAGTTAGAGTGAGCAGGACCCCTTTTCCCCTTCATTACCTTCTAAGTTAAGCAGCTTCTTTTTTCACAGAGTTGACCAGGCTTCCCCCCCTCTCACGAGAGTATTTTTCCAGGCTCGACGTTTCATTCCTCCTTTGCGTCGGATGAAAATTCTATAGTAGGACGAGCTTTTTTTGTCCTGACTTCCTCTCTTCCGAGAGTCCCGCAAGACAGGTCTCTCTCCTCTCTGATTCGATCAATCTTTTGATTTTTTGTCTGGCATTCCCCCCTTGACCCGGTATCCTGTTGTCATGATGAGCGCCGCTGCCAGGACGTCTTTTAGATAGTGGCAGATGACCTTTTTGAACTCCTTTTTCTTCTCAAGCTCGCTCCCTTTTTTTTTTTCCTAAGGTCTATTCGGTGTCTCTTCCGAGCATCCTCCAGTTTTCTATTGACTTAGCCCTCTGAGCAGCCGGGCGCGCTGCTGGTTTTTCGAGATCGAGAGTGCTCAAACGTCCAGCTTCCTCCTTCCTTTCGGACTTTCTTTGATTCTCCAATACTAAATTTTTCTCACTAGATTATCGATTTCCCCTTGAACGTTTTTTTTCCTGTCCTGCCAGGGTCATTCCCTTCTTTCTTCCCTCTCGCAGAGCTATTTCCCTTCCCCAACTAAGCACGTTTTTCGGGATGAAACTGTTGTTTTGCGTCTGGGCCCCCTTTTCTCTTTCGATTTTGCTGCCGTCGACCATTTCAACCCTTCCAGTTTTCATTTTTTCCCCAAACAACTGGGTCTTGATTCCCTCCGCGCTTAGTTCTTTTCGCCTCGGTTAGATTTCCGACGCTTTCGAGTACCAGTCATAAGACCCCCCCCAGACGAGTCTCCTCCTCTCCCCCTCTCGACCCGCGTGGCTATGCGATTTCAAAAAAGCTTCTCCAAACGCTCGCTGCCCTTTCCTTCCGAAGACCTCTTTTTGTAGCCACTTTTTGGCGGCTCATGCTTACTTTGATCTTTTGTAAAAAGGCAGCTGGGTCTTTCTCCTTTAGCTCCTTTCTGAGCTCGACCCTCCCACGGACGGACCTAGTTTTTTTGGCCACGCTTAGAGCACTTTCCCCCACAACTCTCTCCCCTCCTTCGCTTGACCCCTCCCCCTTTAGAGCCGAAAAAGGTTCTTTTTCCCTGTTTCAGTTTGCCCCCAGGTGCGACATCTAAGATAAATTCATCCTTTTCCCGTGAAATTTCCCCCCCTACAGGCATTCTTTTTCTTCCGCAACCTGCCTTTGATTTTTTTTTTCCCACTTCGCGTCACGCTCTTCCTAGGCAAGAAATTATTTTTCTTCTCCCACTCCATCATTTCAGGCTGAATGTTAAACGCGCTCCTTTTCTTTCGAGCGCGAGCGCCTCCGGAGAACGGTTCGACTCGCGCCTGCAATTGTGTTTTTTTCTCCCCAACTTTTTTGCTTTTCCAAATTATCTTCCCCTGCCGATCCCTTTTTTCGTGGAAAGAATAAGCAGACCCCTTTTTCCCTCTATCTTTCTTGCCGCTCTCGAAAGGGCGCTTAGATGGATAAGCACCGGTATGACGGAAGAGTTTTTTTCCGATAGAAGTAGAAGCACAGTTTTCCCCCTGCTCTTTCATTTCCCCCTCCTCCCACCGATTGTCGAGGAGAGGTTGCTCGTTTTTCTGGAGAACCAGATCTTCCATCTAAAGGTAAATAGTAAGGTTTTCCCTCCTTCTTTTCTTACCCTCCCCTAGTTGTGTTTGGGTCCTTTTCTATAAGAAAAGACAGCCTTCTTCCCTTTTCACCGCTTTGCCTTCGTCCCTTCTTTCTGACCTTAGATATGCAACCTCGCTCGTCGAAGCCAACGATTTTGTACGAGAGCACGGTTTAGACCTCTTCCGTTCGCTTTCCGAAGCGGGCCGATTCTCACACATCCTCCTGGTTTTTTCGAGAACGTGATGGGCGTCTTTTTTTTTTTTACTAAAATCTCTTTTCCCCCCTCTCCACCTTGACTTCACTCCTTCGAGATGATACTCGACTTTTCGCCTTGGCATGAATTTCCCTCTCTTCCTCCTCTCAACATGAAAGAGCTCGATTCTTTTCTTCCGATCATTTTTTTCTTTCCTCCTTTCAGTAGTTACCTTTGGGTGGAGCCGACCCTTTCCTTCCCCGAGCTTCCGGTGCGGGTGTCGGGGACTGACTTTCCTTCCCATTCATTTTTTCCTTTCCTCCATAGTCAATGTGTGTTTTTTTTCCCTCCGCAAAAGATTGGCTTGTTTTCCCTCCTCCTCCTCAGTTTTTTTTTTTCGAGCAAGCGAAGTGAGGGCGGTTTTCTTACGAGCTTTCCCTCTTTTTTTTTTTTTACTTTCTCCTTGTTCTCATCAGGTACACGAAAAAACGCCCCCTTTTCCCCCCTTTTCGAGAGCTTGACTAGGTAGTCGGCGTTCCTTTCGATCGTCTCCTGTTTGTCCGAGGTTTTCTTTTGATCGGGATGTCGCAGGTTCTTTTTCTTGTTTGAAGCTCCTTTTTTTCCTTGCAATGTCGATAAGCGCTACGGCGTCTTTTTTTTTTTCCAGCGAATCGTCCCTTCTTTTTTTCCTGTCTCTCTTTTTTTTGAGACGTCTACTATAGTCGAACAGGATTGGTGGCGATCTTTTGCGTGGCGACGCGGTTTTGCGTGTCCCCCCCCTTCCCCTTCTTGTGGTGCTTCGACGATCCCGCTTTGTTTTTCTCAAGGCCGAGTTTTTTTCCCCTCTTTCGCCGGCCAAAAGCGTTCTTTTTCTGTAGCTGATCGTTTTTTTATTTCTTCCCCCACTCCTTTTCCTGGGCGCTTGCGCCGTGCTTCATCGACTCCGCCGGGACTCTTCCTTTTCATGAAGACTTCCCTCGAGAACCTCCTTTCCCTTGTTTTTTTCTCTGGTGCATCTTTATGACGAAGCTTTTTTTGGCCAAGCTTTTTTCTGCGACTCGTCTAGTCGGCCGTCTCTCCTTTTTTCCTCGCAAGTCCTCTTCCTTTTCCTCTCGCTGAGCGCTGCGTTCTTCCGTTCCACGGATTCGGGCAGTCGTGGACAATTAAGGCCTTTTCTTTCTTCGTACCCTTTTTTTCAACCCCCCGCCCGCCCTGGCCTCGCGCGCGCGAACGTCTTTGAGGCGCTCGCGATTCGGCGTCTCTCTTTTTGCCAGGCAGTTCCCTCCTCGGACGCGCCCTTATTTCCTCTTCGGACGGCGTGACGCAGTAACTTTCGTTTTCGTTGGCGCCGAAGAAGCTCCCTCCATGATGGGGTACAGTGCAGTGCCGCTCCGGATGGAATGTTCCGACCTGTTTGCGCTTTCTCATCGGCTTGCTTTGTCGACGTTAAAACATGTTCGTCTTCCCCTGTGGAGTTTTTCTTCTTCTAGGTTGCTCCCTAAAAAAAGTGTCTTTTTTCGCGTGGGCCAGTTTTTCTCAGCAGGACGTTTTGTCGTTGCCTTTTTTTTCTTCTCGCCGGGACTTCTCCCTTCCTCTCCAAAAGTAGTGACTTCGCTCAAAACAGTTTTGTGCTCCGAGGCTCCCCAAACGAGGCTGGTCCAGTGAAAGACCTTTCTTTTGGTTATGAGAAGCGGACGTTTTTCTTTTGGTTTGCTAGAAGAGGCACACGTCTTTTTTTTTTTTTTTTTTTTTTTCTCCTCTCCCGAAGAGTTTATCTTCAGAGTACTTTTTTTATATTCCTTTACTCGGTTTTTCTTTTCCTTTTCTCTAAATACTCAGGGCTTTATGCTCTGAGCAGAGGCATTTGGTGGAAATCCGGGGTGTTTATCAGGTCCCTTCCCTGAGGTTTTTGTCGAGTTAGTTTTGTTTTTTCCCTTCTTGTAAGACGAACGGGGACACCCCCCCTCCCCCCCCCCCCCCCCCTCCCCCCCCCCCCCCCCCCCCCCCCCCCCCACCCCCCCCCCCCCCCCCCCCCCCCCCCCCCCCCCCCCCCCCCCCCTTCTTCTTCAGGATCTTTCTTGTGGAACTATTGTGGCTTCTCGTCGCCGCTGCGTGCGTTCAGGAAGACGGGTTTTTTCTTTCAGTTTCTCTTCTTTCTTTTTCTTCTACGAGGCGCTTTTCCTTGGTGTGAAGCTTCCGTACTTCCTTGTAGAGGTTCCTGATGGATTTTTTTTTTCCGCTCTTCTTTCTTTCTCCGAACGGATGTCTAGAGTGAGTTCTTTTTTAATCCCGAGTTTTTTGCGTGAGCGCGCGTTTCCCCTTTTCCCCCTTCGGGCAGTGTCCCTCTTCCTTTCCCTATGTTTTACCCTTTCTTCAAAGACTTTTTTTCTCGGCCCCACGATCTACGCCTTTCCCCACGCGAGCATCATGCCCTTTCCGAGGTCAACCCTTCTTCGGCGATTTCCCCTCTGGCCCGTGATTTCTAAACTCTTGTTTCCTTCTCGCTGTCCTGTTTTTCTAGTGATCGAGATCTCTGCCGCTGGTGGCGCCGACGAGATTTTTTCCTTCATCCTCCCTTTTTTCCGAGGGCATCTTGCACAAGCTGAACAGGTGGTGTGTTTCCTTGGGCCAACTGCGGTAACGTCCTTTTCTTCCCGGTCGAGTTTTTTCAAATCCCCTCCCTTTGCGTTCTACTCGTTCGTGCTTTCTTCGACCCCTTCAAGCTTTTTTCTCGAGCGGGCTCGGTCTCGGTTTTTCCTCGAAATCGTTTTTTCTTCTCGAAGTCCTTTCTTGGACACGCTTCGACATTAGTCTTCCTCTCTTGTCCAGTTCATCGCCCCTTTCTTTTTGCCGGTCCAATTTTTTGTCGATATGTTGTTTTTCGGTGGGTCTCGCCGCCCCTTTTTTTCTCCCTGGACAGCACCGTCTGTCTTTTTCTAATGTCTCCCTCCTTTTCTGGAGTCGTCCCCTCTTTCTTTTCGTTCTCGCTTTCTGACCGTGTGGCAAAGCTTCATAGCCCTTTCCTCTGCAAGATATCTTATATTTTCTTTTTTGAGAGCCTCTTCTTTTCCCCCCAAACGCCGTTTTAGATTGGCTTTTCCAGCACTTCACCTTGTGCGCCCCTCCCGACGTGGAAATCAAGCTTCTTCCTTTATTTTCCTCCTTCTCACTCCTTTAATGAGGGGCCCCCGGATCTCGGGATGATCATACAATTTTTGTAAGCGCCTAAAGGCTTTTTTTTTTCTCCCCCGGCCGCCCTTCTCCCCCCTTCCTTTTGGCTTTTCGACGTTACGGTGACGATGCTGGCCCTTTTTCTCTGCCCCGGATAGGCTTCCTTGGTATAAAGCTTTCCTTTTTCTTGGAATAGATTTCCCCCTCAGTCGACGATTCGCTCGGTTCACCCTGTTACACCAAAACTTTCTTAGAGCCCCCCTTACAGGGGTCTCATTCCTTCCTGACGTTCAGGAGTGTGAACTGGCGCTTCTGGCCTACCCTTCCCTCCTTACGAAAGAGCGCGGGGTCGCCTTTTTTTTCCCGGACGTTCCCCCCCCTTTTTTCTTTTGCATGTGCTCCTCTCGCCTTCCAGACAGATACTCCTTTTTGCCAACTGGCCCCCGGACCCCTCCGAGGATTAGCAACCAGACTTTATACTCCTTTCCTTCTTCCAAGGCGAGACAGAGTGACCCTGATCCGATCATGCGTTTTTGCAACTAGACACGATGCTTTTCTTTTACCTATTCGTTTTTTCCCTCTCTTAGTTTTGCCTGAGTGGACTCCCGGTCTTCAGCGGGTTATCTCTTTTCGAAGTCGAGACTCCTCAAGAGTTCTCCCTTTTTCCTCCCTGCCTCCTCATGATAGCGCACGTCTTTTTCTCGGGTCCGCTTCTCCTATCGCGTTCTTGTACTTGCGCTGATAGATCCCTTCTTTCTTGCGTTGCTCTAAGACGAGTCGCCTCGCTTGAATGACGTGGCCTCCTCCCGCCTCCCTTTTCCCCCTCGCATTAGCCGGCAGAGCAGAGAACGCTCCTTGGGCCTTCATTTCCATAGCCTTTCCCGATAAGATGACACGTCTCGCCACCCCCTTTTTTCTTTTAGGAGAGGCTCTCTCTTTGTTGGCTTTTGAAGATTCTTCGCGAGTTCATGCCGTTTCCCCGATTTTCATGGGAATAGAGGAACACCCCTTTTTTTTTTTCCCCCCAAACCCCTTCAGGGTTAGCTTTTGCTCTGGAAGCCTTTAGGTAGCTTCCGTACTGCCGCGCTCCCTTTGTCTCATATAGAAAATAGCCCACGTCCACCTCTCGTTTAGCTCTCCTTTTCCCCCATGCCACTTCTGCCAACGTCGACCATCATTTTTTTTTTTCCCTTTCACTTTTTTTCCCTGGCGGCTCATGATCAACTAGTTTGTTTTTTCCCAAAGCCCTTTCAACCTTAGCTTTTTTCCATTTCGCTCCGAAAGGACCTCGCTTCCCCAAAACACCCTCCTCAGTGAGGCCCCTATGATCCCCCCTTTTTTTTTCGTTCTGAGCGCCTTAAACCCCGCCCCACAAATTTTCTTTTTTTTCGAAAAGGTTTACGTCCCCCTTTTTTCGTTTTCAAATCCTATTAACGATCCATTAATCCCTGCTGGCGACTCTCCGGTACACACATTTCGGTCAATTTTCGTTGCTACTTCTACCCTTGCAGGAGCGTTTGCGACCCCCTTTTTGTACTCTCTGACGCTCTCTGAGGCCAGAAACTCTTCGAGCAAGCCCCCCCTTAGCTCCCCTTTGCCTTCCCCAAATTTCCCCCCTTTGCGAGAGCGACTCATAAGTAAGTGTTTTTTTTTTTTCTCTCGAGATTCCCCAATTTTGTCGGTCGTCGCCTATGTCGCACCCTTTTCCGCTAGCTTGCCACCCGACTGAAAGACAGATTCTGTTCCTCCCCCCTCTTTGGAAACGCTATCAGGAGATGACAGCATTTCTCTCTTTTCTTCCTCCCGGGAGCTCAGATGGATCCCTCTCCCGGGAAGAGATACTGCCCGTTTTTTCTTCGCAAGTTTTTTTTTCGGTGAATCATCGCACCTCCCCGATCCTGCCTTTCCTTGGAGCCGGTTCTGAAACTGATCGGCACTTTTTCGATTCCCGTTCATAGTCCTTTAACGCTCGGTGTTTCCTCCGAGGTTTTCTTCACAGCGGGTCTTTCTTTCTTTTTGCGATACCGCCTTTTTTTTTGCAGGCGAAAAAAGATCTTTTTTCCCCTCCTTGGCTCTTCTTTTTTCTCCTTATTGTTCCTCCCCCGATGGACGGATATGGGACTACTTCCTTTCTTTTTTTTGTCCCTTCGGAACCTCTTTTTTACACGCCCTCTTCTCCCACGCCATCTCTTCCTCTCTTTTTTCTTCACACTCCAAGTCCCTTAGAAACTTGATGGAGCTAACTCCGCTTGTCGGGACACCATCTCTTTTCTTCCCTTTGAAGAGGAGCTGACAATGGCTTTTTTGGGAAACTCTTTTCTTTTTTCCCTCAGAATTGCCCACCTCTCTTTCGGGTCGGCTTCCCCTTTTTTTTTTTTTCAAATGAAAGAGATAGAGCGCAAGTCCTCCCCTCTCCTTTTTTTTTCTCTCGAGGAGGTTTCTTCGATTATTTTTTTTTCTACTCTAGTCAAGCTCGGCCACGCCGAGGTTCTTTTCTGTGGGGTGTTTTTTTTCTTTTCTTTGCCAATGACCGTCTTTCTCTCGTCCTTTTCTTTTTTTTGGTTTCAACCATAGTTTTTCCCATGGTGTGATGT
>Ga0179593_1530757_pt1 | contig 10655 bp, 11 predicted proteins | sample CZODoug2_1_08_16_FD_185931 | JGI IMG/M metagenome (GOLD analysis project Ga0179593, IMG submission 185931) | Vadose zone soil fungal communities from Angelo Coast Range Reserve, California, USA - CZODoug2_1_08_16fungal (PacBio error correction) | ecosystem: Environmental > Terrestrial > Soil >... | reverse complement strand
AGTCTCTCCAAACTCTCTTCTTCGATTTTTTTCATTCCCAAGCGGCCCTACGATCCCGGTGTCGCCGTTGCTCGCCTAAGCTCCAGACCCCTCTTGAGTGCTCTACCTCGCCCTTCCCAAACATTTTCCAAAAAACTGTCAAGGTTCCTTTGCCTCCAAGTCCCCCACTGCCCACTCTTTTGTTCTCACCCTCCTTTGAAAACCGTTCACTTCGGAGGTGAACTCTCCTCCTATCATTTTCTTTTCTCTCCACGTGGCAAGTTCCCCTCGGTTTTACCTGTCTTTTTGATTGTACCATCCCACAGTTTGGAAAACCGACGTCGGTGTTCTCTTCCCCTTTTCCTCGTTTGTCCTACACTTTGTTTCTGCACCGTTGCAACGCGAGTTTTCTTCTCGTGTTGTGTTTTTTTCCCATTGCCTACCCAGACTCAGTTTACTCGGCTTTTTTCTAGCATTTTTCGTTTCTCCTCTAGGCCTTCCGTAGTGCAACCCGTCGTTTGCACTCCCTTTTCACGCGACCCCTTTTTTAAGCCTTGTTATTTTGTCAGCTTTTTTTCTTCTTTTCCTCTGTCCACCGAGCGTCGGTTCAGCTTTATTTCTGCCAAGGTCTTTCGGTTCCTGGGAGACGCACAAGCCGACGATTCTCCTGCCCCCCCTCGGTTTTGCGGCTCTCCAGTTCGGCCCTTTGCTTTTTTTTAACACACCGCTATTTACACGCCCCTCCCCCCGTGCATACTCTCTTCCTACAGCTACTCCCCTTCTTCACACCCTTTTTTTTTTTTTTCCCGCCAAGCTTAAATTCAAGTCCAACACTTTTCACTCCGAAACAACGTTTTTGAGGCAGACCGAAGGCTTTCTGTCGATGGCGGTGGTACCCTTGTTGAATTTCTTAATTTTCTTTTTGCGATGGTGGGGGTTTTTTTGGGTTGGGGGGTCTGGGGGGTTTTTGGGGGTTTTGGGGGGCCTTTCCAAAAGTCTCGGCTGCTCGTTGGCTTTTCCCTTTCGAACCTTGGCTTCATTACGGTTTTTTTCCAGTGTTTTTTTCAAGCCGCCGAATTTTCCTTTTGTGGGCCTTTTTTTCTCTTTGCCCCACGGTCAGTTGTCCCAAGCAGGCTCGGGACAACCCCAGGTTCTCCCTGTCTTTTCTTGTCGCAGTCTCCCCATTTGTTAGGTACCTTTTTTTTTTGCATTCTCGCCCGTAACATTTTGCGAGCCCATGGCTTTCTTTTTGGTAGTTCTTTTCCACCGAATCCTTTTCCAGACTTGATGTTTTTGGTCTGCTTTGGCGGTACCCTTTTGCCGCACTACGGACCTCGTCAAAATCTCTCTTCCCCCTACTCCTCGCGTTTTGATTTATCTTTGGATTCTGTCTTGATTGTGCCCCCAATAATTTGTCCCCCGCCCCCTTCTTTCATGATGACGGGGCCCCTACCTAATTTTCTTCTTCTGTGAATTTTCACCCCATCGAACTCCTCTTTCAAGCCGAACTTTTCGATACATCTCGGGGTACTATTTCTTTTGGAAAGCCATTTTCCAACCCCAATACCTGAATTTCCTCCGCCAAAGACCAGACTAGCGTTTTCTCCTTTTTTGTCCCTGTGCGTTTTTTTGTCAAAGGCCTTTGGCTCTAAAGGCTGATGAACAACCCAGCTTTTTGTTGTGTGGTCTGTTTCTTTTTTTTCCACCCTCCCCGATAAAGCACACCCCCTCAAGGGGGTACTTCTTTTTCTTTTCGCAGTGAACAGGTCAGATGTTTCTTTCTCAGTTCTCTGGAAACCTTTCTCCCAGGCTGAGTTTCCCGTCGATTTCCTTCCTTCCACCTTTTCCTAGCCGTTCTGGCTTCTAAACCAAGTTAGGGCCTTTTGTCTACAGTCCCTGCTTGTTTTTCTTCTTTTTCCTTCTTCCCGAATTATTCTGACGGCTTTTGCGTAGGACCCCACTACCTTTCGTGTAAAATGTCGGTCCGACTTTTATTAGCTTAGTATGAGGTTGTTGATCTTTTGCTCATGTTTTTTTCCGTTTGGACCAAAAAATGAGGGTGTTACCTGAGAAGCCTAACCTTCCTTTACCCGGGAGAGATAGTGGATTTTCGTAACTCACTACCTCTTTTATTAAGGTGTTTGGGGGGGGCGTATTTTTTCCTCGGTTACGGCCTCAAGCGGAAAACCGTGGAGCGAACCGGACCCCCCTTTTCTGTTCTTCCCTTAAAGGTTTTTTGTCATCAGGCCTCTTTTTACTGTGAGAGCGACAATGTTGATCTCGCATCGTCCCCTTTTTAGTTCTTGTTAAAAAGGGTCTTTCCCCCCCCCCACTTAAACTTGCTGCCCGCTCTCATCCTCGGAACTTGGTTTTCAGCCATCTCGCTTTCGAGCCTTTTTTAACTTGGTCCTGAGACCTCTTGCCCCTGACACATTTTAACTCTCGCTTTTTTCCTCTGCGGGCTTTTTTATTAGCAGGTTCTAGATTTAGCCCCTGTGGGCGGTGGGTCATTGCCTTCGGTGTCTTCCCCCTCTTTTTGTTTTAGGAAAACATTTAGGTCGATTTTTGAAGCCACTATTTTTCTTTGTGAGTCGGTCTCTTTTCTCGATAACCCCTTCCTCGAACACCTTCTCGTTCGTATCTACGGCTTGAATTTTCTGTCTCCGCCCCCCTTCTGGATTTTCTTTTATTTTTCTTTTGGTTTGGTTGGGGGTTTTTTTTTTGTGGGTGGGGGTGGTTTTTTCTTGGGGTTTTTTTTTTTCTTAGAGCTCTTCCTCTTTTGGTGTGGTTTGAGAGAGATGTGCTACACCCTTCTGCAGGCCTACATCTCGATTGTTCTCCATTCATATAAGATTCTTGGTTTTGAGAGCCCCTCCTCAAGATTTTCGATCAGCCGTTCCCCCCAAAAATACAGACTCTGCACCTCTCCAGACATTATTTTTTTTCCCCGCCCCCCCCCATTTCTTCGTTTTGATTGCCTCATCAAAGCTTTTTTTAACCGTTTTCCGAACGCTCCTTACTTCTCGCACCCGACCCTAGATGAATTCTGGCCCCTGCTTTGGCTCCCACTGTTCTTTTCGATTTTCCTAACCTTCTTTCCCTTGGGAACCAGACTTTTTTTTTTCCTAAGTTGCCGCCTCTTTCTCCCCAGTTCCCCCTCGGGCCGCTTTCTCGATATGTTTCGTGTTGTATGACCCCCGGCCGAACCCGGGTTTTTATCTTCTCTTGGAGCACTTTTTCTTTAGTCTCATCTAGAGTTTTTTTCACCAAATGGACATTTGAAAAATTTTCTCTTTAGACGCCACATAGTTATTTTTTTTTTTTTTTCTGTTCTCCATACTGGTAGAAATCCGTACTCCTGGAGATGTATCTTTATTGCTTGACGACCCCTTTTGACCTTTTCCACCTTTTTTCGGGACCTGTTTTCGTCGCCCCTGCATGGCTTTTTCCCACCTGGTTTCTGGTTCCCTTGAAGACTCCCCACTAAACTTCATTACCGGGTTTTAAGACTATCTTCCCCGATTTTTTCCCCTTTTCTGGTCATTTAAGACTTCAGATACCGCGCGAAGGTCCCCCTTTTTGTAACCCCAGCAACCCTCGCCCCCTCAAGAAGCCACAACGTGTTGTTTTTTTTTTTTTTTTCCTGTAGATGGCGGTTCCCTACCTTTGATTACGTAACCTTTCAACGCGATGGCTCTGTGACACGTTTTTTTTCCCTTGGATCTTTTTGTGGTCCCCTTCCTCCCAGCTCGACCCATTGGTATACGGGATTTCCTTTTTTCAAGACCCCACGGGTCAGGCTGTTTTTTTGCAGCCGGGACTATTTTTCAACGGGTAGCCTTGTACAAGGCGCTTGACCCTTGTTTTAGTTCTTCTTCGGTGGGGGGGGGGGACACCTTGACGATTGGGGTTGATTTTCCCACCTCTCGCCCCGATAACCTCGGCGAGCCCGCAGCCCCTGGGGTTTTTGGAGCCTCGGAAAAAGCACCATCTGACCCTTTATTTCTTCTCTCTTGGCCGCGCGCTTTTCCTCTTTTTTTTTTTTTTTCTCTCTCTTTTTTTTTTTTTTTTTTTTCTCAGTTTCCCAACAGTTCTTGGTGATTCCGAATCTCCCCCTCTGTTACTCCCTTTTGTTTCTTTCTTGCATCGATACTCGAGGCAGGACTTGGGTCCTTTCCTTGCCCGCAACCCATCTTAACGGCCTCCGGGACCCTATTCACCCTCGTGTTCTTTTCTTTGTGGAAAAACTAGAACTCCGCCCATCCCCCCCAAGTGTTGTTCCTTCCTCCTCGATTTTCCCTTCTCTGGGTCTCCTTCCTTTTCCCCCAATTGTTGATGATAAAAGGTGCCGCGATCCAAGTCAAGACGTCTTCGGATTTTTCACGTCCGCATGAGTTTCCAAACGTTAAGTCTTCTCTTTTCTCCGGCGGGCCCCGCCTGAGGCGGGAGGATGGTCTTTTTGCGTGCCGCCACTGTTACTGACATCAGTCCCAACCTCCCCTTTGGTTGTACCCCTCCCCTGCTGGGTTTTTCCTTCCTTTTTGGCTTCTCTTTTTCCAATGAGTCTTTGAAGAGGACTGTTTCTTTTCCCCAGGAGTGTCCGCCACGACGGCCAATCTATTCGTTTGATTCCAAACGTTTCCCCTCTTGGAGGCTACAGTTTTTTTTCAGAGATTTTTTTGGTCAGGTCTTGCGACTTGTATCGTGTGCGGAAATTAACCTCCTTTTGCAGTGTGCCTTTTTTTAGTTATTTTTTTTCAGCGAGTAGGGTTTCCTTTGTCTTGTGCTGTTTTTTTTACCGAGTCGTGTGTAGTGAAACAGGCTTGTGCTGAGGCCGGTTTTCCCTGCAATCCGCGATGATTTTTTCTCCCTCAATTCCCTTCGTTTCTGACGTATTTTTTTATTTTTCCCTATCTTGTCCAGTCCGCCCGCCCCCCCTAGTTCACCACCCACCATGTGTGAGCGGAACTTTTTTTTCCCACTTTTTTGGCTGCGACTTGAAATATTCTTTAGAAGAATTCTTTTTTTGAAAGAAGCTTTATTTTTGATTATGATATTGTTTTAGCTTTTTTCCTGTCTCCCCCGTCCAATATCCCTCTTTTTTTCAATAGCCGCGGCTGGTTTATTTCAGCCCTATTTCTCTCCAGTAATCCTCCCCACTGGCCGCTTTTTTTTTGATGTTGATTCCGCTTTTCTAAGTTGTTCTCATCGTTTGCCCCTCCTTCCCTTTTATCTTTTTTTTCGTGTGGATGTCTTTTCCGAACTTTTTGTGATTGCCTGTCGATTTTGTCCTGGAGTTGGACCGGTTTTGTTCTTGATGTCTTCTTCTCTTTCTCTCGGAGATTTTTTCGCTCATGTCTGGCGGATTCCCCCCATTTTTTAGATCTTTTTTCGAGTGCTCCGCACACCCTTCGCTTTGGGCCTGTAGACTTTTCAGCTTTCTCTTCCTCCTTTTGTTTTGTTTTTTAGAGATCAGCTCTACCCCTTCCCTCCCCCTCCAGACTTTTCCTCATGCCCCCGACTGTCACGCTTAGATTCCCTGGGTGCTTCCCTTCTAGACTATTTCCTCAGAGCTTCAGATACCGACGCTTCCCCAAATCAGTGTCTTTTTCCTTGCGTCCGTTCTTAAGACCCCTGACACGCCCAGAGGCGGTGCGCTTCACCAGCTTTTCCAAGAACCTTCTTAAATTTCTCTACCTCCCTTCTTCCCCCCCGAACCCGCGACCGAGTTCGCCACGTTTTTTCTGCGCGCTTTTTTTTCTTCACATCACCTGCGTTTTAGTTTTTCCCCATTCTTCAAGACTTTTCGCTGCGCGCTTTCTTCCCTCCAAACTCCCCCTCGGAGTTTTCACGCGGGCCTCCGAGATATCTCTTTTGTGACCCCTTTAAAACCTTGGTCCGCTTAGCAGCTTTCTTGACGCGCGCGCGTCCCTCTAGCTTTTTCTTAACCCCCGGTTAACGCCCTTGTACCCTTTTCCCAATTTGTTCCCTTTTTAGAGCCACTAGTTGTTCCCTTGCCTGCCTTTTTTTTTAAACTCTCGGGCCTGCCTTGTTCGTCACCGATACTTCTTCCTTGGGATTTATTGATTTTTTTTAAGATAGCTTCAAAACTGTTTTGAGGTCCGGCGGTCTAGTTAGGACCCGCTTTTACAACTGCGGGTCCTTTCTTTCAAGGAGAACTTCCACGAACCAAAACCTGCCTACTTCCTAACGTCTAATCCCGATTAGTCCCCCTCACCCTTTTTCCCTGCTTATTTACGACGCACACGATCTTCCTTTCAAGTGCACTGTACAAACCTTTCCACAGAAGAGGATTATTTTGTGCCATTCCCCTCCCTGCACCCCCTTTTTTTCGCACGACCTTTTTCGACTGGCGGGGCCCCTCTTTTTCCTACCCAGTCCTTTCCCACGCTTCAGGTGTGAACCAACCCTCTTCTAAGGGCTTCTGAATTCACCTGCCCGAACGATAGTTACCCACCACGTTGTTCGGGTTACCTTTTTATGGCTGTTTCTGGCCAGACTCCACCCTCCTCTTTTGGCATCGGGAGTGAGCCCCCTGTATTGCCTAGGTCGCTAACCCCAGGGGGAGGCCTGCCCTTGTTTTTTTGGCGTTTATTACTTTGGACCGTGGGGGAAAATGCTCCCCCCTTTCCTCGTTCATTTTTTTCTGCCCACTGGACGTTCCCCTTTTTGGAGTTCGAGGTTCCGAATCCCCATCTTTTCCCCTATTCGGCCCTTCTTTCCTCTTGGTTTTTTTTTCCCCCCCGTTGAGTCTGGCGACCAATACGGCTTCAACCCCCTCAGTTGTTGAGCTTCTTTTTCGATGGTGGCGCCCCCTTTGTTGAACCGCCACAACTACCGCCGATGCCCCCACCTACCCCCTCCCCTCCGGGAAACATAGTGGCCCTTCCCGACGAAAGTTGGTCCTTTTTGCAGCCCGCCCATTCTTTTACCGCACTCCCCCAATTTTGCTGTTCCACTGTCCTTCCGCCACCAGAAGACCGTTCCCTGCTGTCAAAGTTTGGTTGTCTGCGCCTGTTAGTGTGTTTCATTTTCTTGGGCTCCCTTCTTTCTTCACAAATCTTGGTCCTTTTGCTTGGGCGTACGTTTTCTGCCTTTTTTCCTTTATTTATTCAGGGTGCTCTTTTTTGAGTGGAACCCTTCTTCGTTAGTCTTCGTTTCCCCGGCCGCGCGCGGGCGGGCGGACCCCCCTTCCATACGGACCCGCCGCGTTTAGCCTACACGTTTTTTTACATCACTTGGTGTTTTTCCCCTTTTCCGAGACTTGACCTGCGCCGGTATCGTTTGCGTTCTTTACCTCCTCCAACTTTTGTACGAGCGGGGAAGTAGAGGTCGGTATAGGCTTATGAGCCGGGAGTTTCTTTCTGGCCCATTTTCCCTCCTAGTGTGATTGTTCCCCCCCCATCCTTTCCTCCCGGGGTGGGGGGGGTTTGGGAAGGAACTCCCACGCCCCCCAAGTTTCTTTTTTCCCCTTTGGATTTTTGTTTGGTTTCTTCCACTCCATCACAAGCTTCATGTGCATTCCTGATCCGACGTGCTGGAGGCCCCCCCAGAGGTTCTTGTGGACAACCTGGACCTTCTGTACACACTGGCGCGTGCCCCGGTTTTACTTTTGACTACTCTTTCTGTCCCCTCTCGGCGAGTCCAAGCTGAGCAGGCACGCGTCATCTTTTCGCCTTCTCTTTTTCCAAAAAGCCCCCCTACCGCTCTGCTAGTCTTCCGCCTTGAAGACGCGGCCTTGGTTGGATCAGACTTTTTTTCCCTCCCCGCTTCCTTTCAAGCACAGATTGTTGATTGATTGCCTAGTCTTGTCGCCTCCCTGTCTGTTTTTTCTCGAGCAGGTTCTGAGCCCCTTTTCCTCATTGTTGCTTTTGAGCCTAACTGCCGATTGGGCGTGTCATGTTTTAAGTCCCTTATTGATTTTTGGATCTTCTCTTTCTTCCCCTTCTAGGCTCAGGTTCGGGTCCTTTCGGCGCGCACTCGCACCGGACTTTTCTTCCTTTTTTTCCTTGCGGTCGGTGTGATCTGGTTCCTGGCGAAGTTTTAAGTATCTTCTTTTTGTTTCGAGAGATGCCTCCCCCTGGCCCAGACCCTCCCCCCTCTGCTTTTTAGTCATGCCCGTCGGTCACGATATCGACTCCCTTCCGTTTCTCCTTCCCTTTCCGTTGAACGATGACTCGCACTTCCTCGGCTGCCCCTCCTCTTTTACGTTTTGGCCGCCCCATCACGCCCAATCGCATGGTGTTCATCCCCGCCTGCTCCTCCGGCGCTTTTCAACCCTCTATCAACCGTTCCCTTCCGATGGCCCAATCGATTTTTTTTTTTTTTTTTTCATTTGCTCGCGCCCCTTCAATTTCTTCTTGTTTTGCCAGTTGGACCAAGAGTTGACGTTCGCCTTCGCCGGCAGGAGATGAGCTGAATCAACTGCAGAGTCTCGGCGAGCTCAGATGGCTTTCTTGGATTCCCAAAACAGTCCTATCATTTTTGTGCCGCGGCGCCCTCTAAGTTTTATCGCGAGTAGTTATTCCTTCTAGCCGGAGGACTCCCCAAAGCCTTTTGTCACTCCCCCCTTTTTTCTGTAAGAACCTTTTCAGTATTTTATGTTGCCCATCTTTCGGTGCAATTTTCCTCCCCTTTTATAAGGGCACCGAGCTTGTATGAGGCGGGAGCCCACCCTTTCCTCTCACAAATTTTTTTTTCCGGCGGCGAATTCCCTTTTCTCAGGTTGCAAAGCCCTCTTTTGCGGTTTCCCCTGACCCGGTTGACAAATCCCCGCCATCCTAGTTCCCCCCTCTAATTCCGTTGAAAAACTCCCCGCTGGAGGTTCCTTTGACCCACACTCTTTTCCCAAATCTTTCGTTCTCCCCGCTTGTAGCCACGTCGAATGCCCCACGTGGGTAGCGCCCTCCGGACTTTTTCCTTGTTTCAAACTTCCCCCCTCTTGACCCCCTCCCCTTGGACGCAGTTTTTCCCCCCTTATACGGCATTATGGTTTTTTTGTACCTCCCACCCGTCTGTTGTTCTCCTTTTCGTTTCCCGTGGATTTTAAACTCCCAAGCCACGCCTCCCCAGTTTTGCCCGAAGGTCCTCCCCCCCACTTTTAGCCAGTGATCCCCCTCCGGCTCCCGTGGAAATTTAAAGTCAGTCCTCCCTCTGTGGCTGTGCAGGCAACTTGGAACCTCCCCCCTTTTCAATTTTCGATCCCTCCACGATTTTCAATTGTACTTTCCTCCACGAAGCAACTTCGGTTTTTTCTTTCGTTGTTTTTCCATCGCCACTTGATGAGGATAGTTGAATTCCCCTTCGTCCTATGGGGGCGGTTCCCAGTTTTTTGGCACAAACCCCCTCTCCTTTTTTTTTGATGAGTCTGTTATCTTTTTCTCCCCCCAACCGTCTAACAGGTTTAATTCCCCCCTCCAGCCCCCTCTCACCTGAGCTTTTCCAAGTGGCAGAGGGTCTGCGATTGTTTAATACTCCAAGGACGGAAGACCCTATTTGGATGGCCCTTTTCGAAGACGAACGGTGGATCTAAGCAAACAGCTTGATTCGTTTTTTATAGACACTCACACACCTGTAAGGAGGTTTTGGCTTTCGAAAAATGGGGTGTCTCATTTTTTTTACCCCCAATTTTCCCTGATATGAATTTTTTGACCCTTCTTTTTTGTGGGATTGGTCTCCTGGTCCCTCCCTTCCCATCCCCAACCGAGTGGTCGGGGCTTTTCGAAGGGGTTCCCCTCTCGATTTTTGAGCATGCTCTTTCCCTTTTTGGAACCCCTCTCCGCCTTTTGGACTAACGTCTTTGTACCCCCTCGACGGCAAGAGCGTCTGTGTTACCCCAAGTTTTCCTCAGTTGTCAGTTTGGAAGATTTTTGTTTGGTTGACCTGAAGAAGTTTGACATTCTTGGAGACTTTATAGGGTTAGTAGGTCAAAGTGACACCGACACTTTTCCTTAGTTTCCTCCTCTCGGGGCTCCTTGGTTTAATTGTGGGGCCCTGTTCTTGGTAAGAACAGAGAATTTTTGATGGCAGACTTTCTGACTTCCCACGCAATCCCGTTCTTGGCGGCTGGCCTTTTTTAACTTCCCCCCTTGTTCTCCTGTAGAGGGGCTACCGTGGCACCCCCCCTCCTGTTTGAGACAGCGACAAAAACCTTATGTGGCACCTTCCCCCGTGACAAACTGTTTTGAAATCCGGTTGTTGCCCGACAGGATAGAGCCTCCTAAGAGGCGACAGTCCCCCCCTCTTCTCTAGCCCCCCATGATTGTTTTCGCCGGGCGATTCCCACCCATATTCCCCCCTGAGTCGCGGCCCGCCAGAATTCACTTTTCTCATGCCTAATTCCCCGTATACATCCCTTCCCCCAAATGGCTTTTCCTTTTTGGTGATGCTGCACCTTGTTTGCGCTCGTCTCATCTGGGCGCGTTAGCGGGGTGGCAGCAGGTCTCCCATTCGCACTACCTTTTAATTTTGGGCTTTTTTATTCGCCTGATGGGCCCGTGTCTTGCGGCAAGGAACTTTCGGCGTTCCTCCCTTTTTTGGGTGACCGGGTTTTTTCCCTTTCGGGTGCGTTTATCATGGCGGCGCGCCAATTAACATTTTTCGCCGGATGCATGCCGACACTCGGAGATTTTCTTTGGCCTGGTCTTTTGTAGAGT
>Ga0179593_1472362_pt1 | contig 10655 bp, 6 predicted proteins | sample CZODoug2_1_08_16_FD_185931 | JGI IMG/M metagenome (GOLD analysis project Ga0179593, IMG submission 185931) | Vadose zone soil fungal communities from Angelo Coast Range Reserve, California, USA - CZODoug2_1_08_16fungal (PacBio error correction) | ecosystem: Environmental > Terrestrial > Soil >... | reverse complement strand
CTGTCTCTTCGCCTATTCCTCGCTACCTGTCTCGAATTAGTGGGAAGTATGAGGAGGAATTGATACTTTACCCATTCCCATCTCCTCGCTAGTGTGAGGTGGCGGCTCCGCCTTTTGTCATCTCTACCCTTCCCGTCTCAGGTCTTGGTCCTTCTTCCTGAGTTCCCTTTCTTCCCGCCCTTCGGACCAGCGTTCTGGTTTCTCTTAATAGCATGAGGAGAAGTCACCCTCTTTTTTCCCTTCCTCCTTGTGTTTGTTTTCTTTGTTTCTTCTTGTATCCCGCACGCTGGTCGCGTGGTCGTCCAGTCCCTTTTTGAATCGATGACACCTGAAAGACCCCCTCCATTTCCTGTCGACATGACACGTACCCCCAACATCCCTTGCTTTCCTCCTTGTTTTATTTCCGACTATAATTTAGCCGATATGAAGTAATGAGATCCCTGTGTCCCCCGATCCCTCAATTAGCCTCCTCTGGAGCTACCTGTTCCTTCTCATGTCTTAGAAATCGTTGCTAGACGTTCCCAAATCGGTACCTCACTTTATGCTTCCATTTTCTTTTGTCTCGAACCGTCTTCAATCTCTCCGGTTTAGACCCCCCAGCCAGTTAGTTACCCCCCATCGCCTAGTTCCACATTTTAGTCCTATTTAGAGGAGTAACCCCAGACTTCAAGGCCGGCAGATTTTTTTTTTTCCCCTTATTCAAATCCCCCGCTTTCAACCAGGAATTTTTAAAGGGAGGAAATTCCCCGGGGCCCCGTCTGCTGCTTGCCCAAATATTCTCCTGAGTTTCCCCCTTTTGATAGCTTTGAAGACTTTTCCATTCCCTTTTTGCGCTACGACATTCCAAGCCGACAGCCACCTGGTATGGCTCAGGCGAGGAAACTTTTCTTTTTTCGCCCCCCCTGATTCGATTTTTCATAAGGAAATCTCCCTTAACTTCCTCATCCCTTTCCGGCTGGGTGTACACCGAAGCAGTTTAAACGTTGTGTCGAGCGTGCTCCCCCTGGGTTCTTCCTCCCTACTGCTGTCCCCCAGGCCTTCTTGATGTCTGCTATCCCTTTTAAGCGGTCATAGAGATCCATATTGAAAAGGAGTATCTTAGGCGCCGCCGTCCAAGATCTGTCTTCCCCCTCCCCTTTCCTGTGTATTCTCCCCCCATGTCGCAGGACGCATCCCTCTCACCTGCCTCGGCCGGTTGAATATTTTTTGACCGTTGCTGGGTCTAGAGGATTCCCCTTAATGCCCTTTTTCATTATCTCCTCGTCGCCTCCCCCAGTCCTTCTCCAGTTTCTTTGCACTGTACGCTATTGTTCCTTTATTCAATTTTTTGACTGCCATTCTTTACAATACATGACTGGCGCCATTAATTTAGTTCACAACCTTTTTTTCCCCCCCCTGAATTTTCAAGTGCATTCAGGCCCTTCTTTCCCCCTGCTTTTCAGCGTTCGGAACATCGTCTCGCTTCGGTCTTTTGTCGACATCTTGACCAGAAAGATGCCCCTAACTCTCTCTTTTCTTTTGCGCTTTCTTTTTTCCTCGCACCATCTGGAGCACGATCTTCTGACTTCTTCCCATATTCCTCCCCTGGGCCGAGATTTATTTCATTTTTTATGGGAGAGTGCTGATGTAGGACCCCTCTTTTTGTTAGAGCCCCTCCCGGAATTTTTCCCCCGCTTTTCATAAGTCCGCGACGAGAACCTTCCGCTTGTTCAATCGTCTTATTGTTTTGACTCGGAGGTTCCCAGCGGTCTTCTTTTGAGTAGTCTCCCTGGTCAATCTTTTGTCCGTATGCGTCCCCCTCCCCTCCCTCTCTTTCGCCTCCCCTTCCCCCCCTTTTGGCGCTGGCGTAGCCGATGATCCTCCCTTGTTTTAGAGAGCTCCGGCTACGCCTAGAGGAAACACTTTTTCTTTCTCTAATCCTTTGAAGTGACGCGTTGTCGCCGTCCCCCATTAGATTTCCTTCCTTCGGCGTACAACCTCCCCCCTTCCGCCACATTCCTTTGCTTCCCAAAAATAGAAGATTTCACTAATCTTCCTTTCCCCTTTTTTCGATTCTCTTTCCCTGCAAGAGGAACGGTAAGAGAATCCCTTTCGTTGACGGACACGATTCTGTCCCCCCGCTTCCCCCCTTCCCTCACACCGTTCCCTTTTCTCTCTGCTTCAGGCGGCATGCTCGTGACTTCTCCTCTTCCCCTTTCGTCCAGTCTTTTGGCTCTGTCCACCGGACCTCTCAAGTTACCATACAACCCCAGGAGGTGAAAGGAAGAGTTCGGTTCTCAATACGGGCGCAATGGGGTAGCGTCCCGCTTTTCCGCCCCCCTCTTTAGCTTCCCGGAAAACTTTTTTCCCCTTCCCTATCTGGTTGTCCCAGTTTTCTTCAACCGTGCAAGGAACTTTCTCGTAATCTGCTTCCCCCCCTTGACCTTTCTTCAAAGCCCTCCCCCTCCACAAGAACCCATAAGCCCATGCCTTCTTTTTGTCTTCTCCTCTGCAGGAATCACGGCTCCTTGAAAGTAATTCCGAAGCCGAAAGAGTACGCCTTTCCCCCGTTCCTGCCACCTTCAGACGGGCTCCGGACTTCCTTTCTGAGGCTTCCTCCTTTCCGTTTCCCACCCCATCTCTCAAAGAGGTCCTCCTCCCTTCTCTTCCTTACGCCTTTTCAGCGTGACGCAGATTTTTGAGTAAAGATAGCAAACTGAAGAGTTAAAATAAGGTTGTCATGGTTTTTCCATCCCATTTGATTCCTCCCCCTAAAGTGCTCACTCATGTTTTCAATAAGGAAATTATTCTCATTTCTTTCCCGGATTAAGGAGAGAGGTGCGGCGAGCCTTCGTCCCCATTTTTCCTTCCTCCCCTCTAACTCTTTTCCTCCTCCTTGTCGGGGACCCGGAATCTCTTTCCCTTCCTTTCCTTCCCCAATCTTCTCAAGCTGTACCCCCCCCTCAAAGGAGCAATAGGTCAGGCCAGCGGGCTCCTTAGATCCTCCAGTTCTTCCCTCGAGGAGGATTAAGGCGGTTCCTTTTCGCATTTTTAAAGCTTCGGCAGGAGTGAGGAAGCCTTCGATGCCTGCGTTTTTGACTCCTGGTCTCTTTGTTCGCTTTACTTGTCCACGCTTTTTCCCTTCAGGCCTTAGGTCCAGAAAAATCCAAAGGTGGGTCCCTTTCTCGTTTGTCTTTCCGTATTTCCTCTTCCCCCCCCCCACACTCCGGCATGATTGTTTCCTTATGTTTCTCGAGACCGGAGAGGAGATTAGTCTTCCTAATCCTGATCGCCTTTAGGGGAAGAGGATCTTATATGGTTCACCATTCTTTATCAAGAGTTTCCTCCCCTTTCCTATTCTTCATCTCGACTTTACTAGATGGTAGTGAGTCCACCGTTTTCTTATTTCCTTGCTCCGTAAAGCTTTTGGTGGTTTCCATTTTTTACAGGTGGCTTCCTCCTCATCTCTTCTCCTGGGTTGATAGCCCATTCTGGCCGCACTAGACCCCCGCCACGACGTAGCGCCCGCAAAGAATATGAAAGGAAGTTTTCCAGACCTCGACCTTTCCCCCCTCGATCTGAAAGTTTTTTTCCGCCTGCTATCAAACGGCTGCTCATCTTTCCCTTTCCGTGAGGGCCTCAACTTTTATGACCGCCTCCTGCGACGGCCCTTCTTCCTACGCTCGTCGTCCACGCGTTAATAGAGATCCTAACCTCATGTTGTCCTTGATCATGCCGTCGAAACATGGTGAAAGACTTCTCCCCGACCACGGCGTTCCGGAAGACCTTTTTTTTTTTTTTTTCTCGACCTCGTCACGGACTTAACAAGAAGCGACCAAGCAAGTCCTTCTCCCCCCCAAATCCAAAAAGTTACTGCAGTCTACGTTAGTAACTCCCGTGTCTGCCTGACAGACGTTCACAACGGTTTACAGAAGCGAACTTCATAGTTACTCTGACATATTCCCCTGTCTCCAAGTCCCGGATCGGCTCTCTCGGCCCCAGATGGATCTACTCCATCCTTTTTTTCCTATTACTATATTTTAAAGGTTCTTGGACCGTTCCAGCTTGCTCACCCTTTCCTCCACCGTTTCTCTCGTTTCGAATAGAGTGATGCGACCCCCCCGCGAGATGAAACCTTCCTTTCTTCATTCCTCCTTTTTACTGTACACCTAATCTGAACCTTTTTTCTTCCTTCCACAATTTGTCCCTTCATGCCCTACATTGTCGGTCCTCAGGACTTTGACCTTCTATCACGTTTTCACGCCGACATCTCTGGTCATCTTGAATATTGGATCGGCCCTCTCGTCGATCTTCTTCCCCCTCCGGTTCCTCTCCTTTTTTCACAACAGGTTCCTTTGGTAGCCTCGAGCTCTGTTCGCTCCCCCCCCCCCCCTCTTCTTTCAGTAGAGTGCCTTCCCACTTTTAGGGGAATGGATATTTTCTGGCGGTTTGCGTCCCTTCCTTCTCCGCTCTTCTTCCTTTCCATATTCCTTCTTTGAGTCTTTTAGTGTTCTCTATTTTTTCCTCGAGCTTTATCGTTCCCTTACGTAAAGTAACATGCCTTGGAGTCGTGCCATTCCTCAGGTAAAACTGTTGTACAAAATTCGGGTCCGTCATTTTTCTTAAATGCTAGAGTTCCAGGCTGAGCCTTCTTGGTGTGGTTTTTTTTGTCCGACATTCCTAGTGATACTGTTGTCCCGAGAGCGGGTGTCCTTTTCCCCTTTCCTCTATTTCCCTGGGCCTCCCCCATGCTTTTCATACTATCCGAATTGTGGATTGACGGCCGGCCCTCCTTTTCCTTCCCGATTCCCTCCGGGGTTTTATAGTTCCGCTTGATCCCCTGTCGCGCACTCCCTTGGATTCCCTTCTAGACCGGACAGAAGAAGCGAACTGTCGAAGATGGACGATGAGGCCCCTTTCTTACTTTTTTGCCCCCCCTTCTTTCTTGCGAGGCCTCGTCTCTCCTTCTTAAGCCCCCTTCTGTCTTTTTTCCCTCGGCCGACCAGAACGGTGTTTTGATCTTAGACTTCTTATTGAATAATCCCCAAAGTTGTTGTTGTGGTTGAGTAGATAATCTTCCTACTGTCCTGCTCTCCCCCCCCCTTTTTTGCTTTCTCGACGTGATTTCCTCGCACATTGCCAGGACCCCAGGAAGGACGTCCACGCCCTTCCCTCTCGCATCTAATTAACTTCCCCTTCTTTCCCCCCCAAATTCTTAATCGCCGTCAATTTCTCTTTTCTGATTCCCCGCCGGGCTTTGTCCTCCCTTTTCTTTTGCCTGCTCCGATCCTTTTACACCGCCCCTTTAGGCTTCAGTCTCTCGGCCCTAGTTCCCCTTTCTTTCCCCCCCTTTTCTCGCTGCGTGTTTTTTTCTCCAGTTGATGTTTAGACTCGGCCCCAGCGCAGGTGTTAAACACCGAAAAGAGATCTTTGCCCGGCCTTTTCTTCTTTATACAACGGCGCCCAACGTTAGACAGTCTCCCCTCTTTTCTCTTGTCATCCTGTCATTTCCCTTTAACCTTCTTGCTTTCCAACTGATGCGGGTGGACAAGAAGGAAAGAAACTCACTCAAGATTCTTTCCCTCCCCTTTCCCCCCTAACCGATCGTGTCCTTTTTTTTCAATTTACCAGCCCCCTAGACTTATCCCTGTATTTCTTTCCTCTCGGCAGAAATACTCCTTCCATGCAGGAAGAAATACCTGACGGCCCCTTCCCCTCCCCATTTCCCGCCTGCATTCTCCCTTTCCTGCCGGCGGGCTATTGCCTCTCTTTTTTTTTTTCCCCACTTTTGCACGTGTTCCACCACTCTCGTTTAACAGCGGTCCGCACGATAAGACGGAGAAGATCAATTCCGACGTGGCATCGTTCTCTTTCGCCGGCTTTTGATCGAGACGTCCCCCGCCTTCCGAGGCCTTACTTCCTCCCTCAGAATCACAAGATCCGGCTAGTCAACCCCCTGTGGCCCGCCTCTTCTTTCTCACCTCTCCTGGCTAGGTCTTGTCTTTCGTAAGGAGGTGCTTCAGTACAAGGACCTCGCTCTCCCCTTTTTCATTATGTAGGCTTATCGTCGTTTCCCGTTTAATCCTGTCAAGATGTCCCCCAGTCCATGATCATTCAGTCCAAGCGAGAGACCTACCGTTTAGACCCTTTCTTAACACGGGGAACTGGGTCCGTGGGTCACAGCAGGTCTTTTTTTGCGTTCCCTCCCCTGTCTGAGTCTGCTGTGTCAAGTTTGACATAGGAGTGTGTTCCCTTTGACTCTTCTTCCTGACCTGAGCCATTTCCATTTTAAGACGAGCCCCCCCCTTCCCTCAACGGCTGGTCTCCCTTGTACTTTCCTTGAATAGGCTAACACCCACCCTTTCTCTGAATTTCTGCTGCCACTCTGTTAGTCCTCTAGTTTTTTCTGCTCTTACTCAGAGATCAAGGAAAGGTTCCCTCCTTCTTCTTATGAGTCTAATCCTTTACATTCAAGCCTCTTTTCCTTTGGGGCTGCCCCTTTTATCACTTAGAAACCCCCCCCTTTCAGGAGTTTTTGAGTACTTTCCTCGTTTCTTTCTTAGACCTCTACCCACCGGAAGGTGTATCTAACTCTCCTTTCGGCGAGCCCTCATCATACCCCCTCCGTTTTTTGATCACTAGGCCCCAGGGATGTAGATGAGCCACTCCCTCTTTGCGGTGTGTCCGCCTGAAACAACCTCCGGGATCACTTCCCTTTTTCCTTTCCCTTTCTTAGGAATAGGACAGCAGGCGCCCCACGAACACCCTCCTTTCCGCGCTTTTCCATTTAGAGATTGACGAGCTCTGCTATAGGGGTTTTTTTTTGGGGGGGTTTGTTTGGGTGGGGGGTGGTGTGTGCTTCACTTCTAGTGACCTCTGAAGGAAACCTAATATCCCCTAGCGCTTTCCGAAAACATGACCCAGTCCCCCCTTCCCGTCGACTTGTGTGTAGCAGATTTCCCGTTCACGCCCCCACGGTCGTTATTCCCTGCTTTTCAGTAGGTTGTTTCCTTTGCATGGACTTGATTCCCCTCTTCTCGGCTGAACTCTGCTAACCCCCCCCATCTCCTGATCCCCCTTTTAAACGGCATCGATTTTTTTTTTCCGCATCCTTTCCGCTGCAGCGTACAAAGGAATGGGACCCTCGCTTTTCCCCCCTTTCCCCCCCAGAACTCACTCTTCCAGATCGGCCGGCTCTGCCTCCTCCAATTATTGATCTAGCCCTTGAGGTACGTTTTTGAGAGATTGCGTATGTCACCTGTCCCTCCCTCCCGGGGTCAGAAGACCCGATCACACGTTCGCGGGGAGGACCATCAAGCCAAATGTGGAGAAGATTGTCTCACTCTCTCTGTAAGAAACAGATCCCTGTCCTGTTTTTTTCCCTCCCTATTACCTTTTTGTAGCATTGATCAAATGGGCTTGAACGTGTTTCCCTTCCACCTTCTTCCCCTCTTCCTTGGACATGTAGCTCACGTTGGCGCAGACCGAGATTCCTGCGTAGGGATCTATTTTGGAAGAGCGGCTGTGCCTTTTGCGCGATATTACACGTCGGAGTATCGCGCTTCTTTGTTCTTCTTCGGCCGGTTTGAGATGATGACCGGTTGACAGATGATAAGGCTGTATTGACTATCCTGGGATGCAGCTTTTTTCTACACTTTCATTGGCTCCTCGAGTTGCTGTCTGTGTCAGAGATTGGAAGTATCTCCCGTTCCTTCCCCCTATGTCCCGTCGACTCAGGGTCGCATTCCTGTCTTAACCACCACGGTGCCCGCTTCCCATGTTTTCCCTTTAATTTGGAAATAATAAGCTAGGTAACCCCTTTTAGTTCGCTCTTTCTTTACGTCCCCAGTTGCGCCCTACGTTGCAATTTCAGGTAAAGATCTTTTCTTCACCTGGCTATTGAAGGTTTCCCCAGTTTCCGTCAAGACGGGGATTTTAGGTCCTCCCTTGAAGGCCTCTTCTTGCTCCCCTGACTTTTTTTTTGAGGGGCGCAAGTCTTTCCTTCGGCTAAGAACCCTTGTACTCGTTGCATCCCCCGCCTGCGCCCCCTCGACCCTGGAATGACGCCATCACGAGCGGAATCGTGTGTGTGAACGATAGGATTCTGACTGCCTCTTCCCTTCCTTTTGCCGTGAGCTCCCTGGCCTCTTCTTCTCCGCTCGTCTGGACTCTTATTCATTTAAAAGTTGGCGCTTTAGCGATAGATTTTTAATAATCCTTTTTGTCTTCTCTCCTCCTCTTGCTGCCTTTTTGACCGGCTACAGACTTGCTCGGGGGGCCCCCACGATCTGCTTGCAGGAGCGCAGAAACCCCGGCCTGGACTCCGTTTGAAATTAAGCTAGTTCCACTACCCTCCCTCTCCCCTCTCTCCATCTCATTACGAGGCGGGCTTCTCAGAAGTTGGTATGGGATCCCTGCGTTTTTTTTCACCCTTTTCTACCATCTACCACCGGCTTTGCCGATATAGGTTTAAGGGACTGCTTCGTCCTCTTCTTGAGGCGTGCGTCCCAGTGATTTTCTCTTCCCTTCAAGTCCAGGTTTCCCCGACACCACGACGCGGTGAAAATTCCTTTTATACCAGTTAGACTGGTTTCTCCTTTTATCTCCTCCCTTTGTTCCGAACGTCCTTAGAGATTTATGACTGCAATGCCCTTTTGGCGTGGCCCCGGTGTCCTCGTCCTTGACTACCCTCCTCCTTCCTCGAGGACATCTGGCCGTAATTTCACGATCCTATCGGAGTCCCCTGCATCACTACTTCCCCCTTTTTTTGCGGAGACGAGGAAGAAGAAGTTGCATAATGCTTCATCTCCCTCCTGAAATCAAAAACCGACTTCCCCCGACAGGTCAGCCCCCCCGGTGCCTCCCCCCTGTCGAAACGCCTTTTTTTTTTTTTTCCGTCGGGCACCGTGACATCCGCCAGAGGCCACGACGAGTTCCGCGGTCCTCTCCCCATCGGCTTGGCAGCTTAAGGTGCCTTCTTCAAGTGTCATCGACGAAATGTTTCAACTGCAATTTCCTTTTTTACTTGAGTCCTGAAGTTTCAAGCCCCCCCTGGAATCGTCGTCCCACGTTTTTATCGATGTTTCCCCCCCCCCCTCCCTTTCTCGGAATCGACGGCTTACAGCTTCCGCTCAAGCACTTTCCAGTCCTGAGCCAGGTTGGACGCCCATAGTAGGACTTGTGCATCTCCCCTTTCCTCGAGCCAGAAACTTGATCTCAAGTGAACCATTCAAGTGTTTTTGCTCAATGGTCGTTCCTCGAGAGAAATCGCTTTTCTCCGGTTCATATACGTAGTGTCACTGCTTTTTCTGGTATATGAGTTCCCCCAGATGAGTGCTTCCCTTTCTCCCTTTTTGTGAAGCCCGTTCCTAATGAACTCAGTGGCCTGTCGATTGTTTTCCTGAGAGACCGCGTCGGAATGCTGACCGTCGTCCACAGAAACGGCTTCCCTCGCCGTTTCACGTTTACGTTTTTTGCCACAACAAAAATGTATGCCTTCATTGATTGACCCCCATGCTGTTATTTTGAGCTCTAGATAAGACCTTCCTCTTTCTCTCCGGCCCTCCTTTATGGGGAGGAGCTCGTTAAATGAAAGCGCGAAGCGTCTGTTTGTGCGTTTCTCCTCTATGTATACACCGGTAACCTCTCGTTCTTGAGTCAACGGACTTCATAGAGTTCGGCCCGTATGAAAGACCCAGAGGGTGGTCTAAAGACACTTTGAGGAGGGCTATCTATCTCCTCCCTTCCCTACGGTTTTTGGTGAGCGACCCGCTCTCTCTCCCACCATCACGATGGTCGAGGTTTCGGTATTTTTTCCCGGGCCTAGAAATAAGGCCTCAATACGATCTTACAGGTGATCCACCCAGCGGCCCCGACCCCCCCTTCCCTATCTAGTGACGGACGTTAGGACACGATACTTCCCTTCCTGGAAAGGATTAGCCCTTTCAGCCCCTTTCGAGTCCTAGAACAGCCTGTGCAGCCTCATTGTCCATTTTTCTTTAGAAGCCGGGCACCTTCTTCATACCAACGGGACCAGCCGGTTTCTTCCTTTTTTCTTCTGTTTTGTGACAATGCTGACTCTGTTACCAACTCCCCTCCCGGGCGCCACCATCCCCTTGCGGCCAATCTTGATACCACATTACAAGGTTCCCTCCCGCAGTCATAGGAGCGTGGTTTGAAACTTTTAGAAATTACTGAGTCTTCCCTTTACCTTACAGCACCGTTTTTTCAACTCGCTAGCGATGCGGAAGACCCTCTTGCTTATCTTTCCTTCGATTGAGAAATTACCTCGCTTGCTGTTGTGCTCGCGGTCCCTCTCGCAAAGTATTGGCGCAGGAACTTTTTCCTTCTTGCGCACCCTTCAGCGTTTTCCACGGACCGCTCCTCCCGCTTTTGTCTTCTGTGCCCACCTCATGCAGTCTTTACTTTCTTTTTTGTATGCAATTTGTTTCGTGACCTCATGCATTGATTCCTCGTCTTCTTGACTTCGGCTGGATCGAACCTCTCTCCTCACCCGCTTTCCCCCCCTGACTTCTTTGAGCGCGTGAGAGAGTACCTCCCTGTGTTTCTATTTCTCCCCCCTTTGCCCTTGATTCCTATCGCGCAATTCCTGATTCGCGCCGTTTGAAGTGTGAAGGGGGGAAAATAGATATTTGCTTTTTTATTGAAGTACCTGA
>Ga0179593_1589883_pt1 | contig 10656 bp, 13 predicted proteins | sample CZODoug2_1_08_16_FD_185931 | JGI IMG/M metagenome (GOLD analysis project Ga0179593, IMG submission 185931) | Vadose zone soil fungal communities from Angelo Coast Range Reserve, California, USA - CZODoug2_1_08_16fungal (PacBio error correction) | ecosystem: Environmental > Terrestrial > Soil >... | reverse complement strand
TGAAAAACTGATGGACAAATTCCAAAGGTTGAGGTTGAAAATACCATATCCTCATCTTGGATTAAATTAAAATCATACCGCTGGATTTCATCCCCCTGATATAAAGGAAATTTATCCTTGACATATGGACATTTTGCAAAATAATAAACATGAATTCCATACCTTATAATGGCCTTAAATTACATGGGATGGAAAATTCATCCAAAGTCATTCTACCACAAATTCATCCATTTTAATTTGGAAAATTCGACATTTTCCCACTATAGATGGCTAATAAAAATCACTACCAGGTCGGTCCACAGTGCATCCTATCTACAGTTCCCCAAAAATCTATTGTGGCCATTGGGTTGGATGTGCGATCCTGTTTGCTTTGTGTCATGGTATAGCTGAGATTGTTTGATGAACTCCCCTTTGCCAAAGCTTTTGGCCAAGTTTGCCATGTCAGCATCATCCTCCACAGCTTCTAAGCCTGTGCTAGTTCAGTCAAAATCCCTTGTCAAATCTGAAATACATGTGTTAGATCCAAATTGTGTACAGTAGAAGAAGATTCAGTACTTCATTCATCTACAGGCTCTTTGGTTGGTATACCAACATCCAGTGACACTATTTGGTACGATTGCTTTCATTGGCAATGTTGTAGGGATTAGGGTCTTTGTGGTAGTTCATTGATGTTGGTGTCTCATTGTGTGGGTAAAAGTGCAGTAGTAAAGAGGTACAATAGGAAATACTCAAACAGAAGAGAAAGGGGAACTAGTTACAATTGCCCGTACCAGGCAAAGGTAAACCGGGTGTCTTGTGTCATGTGAAAAGAGTATTGTTCAGGGTATTTGACAAATAAACTGAAGTCATGGGGTATTATGGCATGTCTGAAAGTGGGGAAACAGGTGCGGAGGGGGGAATGTTTGCCGATCCCTAGTATATCTTCATAACTTAGCCTTTACTTATTTGCAAATGAGCAGTTGGGCGTGTCAAACTTGAGAAAAGGCCTGCAAGCCCAAAAAAACTTGAAACTTAGTAATAAGCTTGTTTACTGCCCACCTTATTGTTGCAGGGGAAACTTGTAATTTGAGACGGCTTGAGAGGAGAAAAACTAATAATGAATGGGGAATGCAAGTCAAGTCAAAGATTCCCATTCAAAAGGTGGGAGACACCTAATATACAATTGTGAATGAAATTGTTACTCACGAGGTAGCCGGGCCCCAGCCATTTGTCCAGAAATCCCAGTTCAGCCTGACTGAATTTCGGATAGGATAATTTAAAGCACACCGCTCCGGCAATTGCGCCAGAACTGAGCAATGACGTAGAAATGAAATCACTCATATCATGGACTGCGATCAGTACTCCAAAATCACGGCTGGATGCGTGACAACCCGGAATGACCGATTCCATATGCCCATCGAGACCAATCGACAATCGAACGCGCAACGCAATCCCGAGTCGTCGATAGCGGTCGGGGCACGTCCCATTCCGGCGATGGACTGCCGCGCCACAGTCCGAAAAAAAACAGCGTAAACGTACAACAAATTCTGCAGTTGTTTTTAATTGCGTGTTCTCCGTGAGAGAGGCGGATCAATGGCTGACCGTACAGCAGATCGGCCGCCTCCGCATGAGAAAACGATATCAACACACCTTTGATGTTTGATTATGTCCAATTTGGCTGGCATGACTTGGCTCGAGGACGAAAAAACGCCCCGGGTCTACGCTGTCAAGGTAGAATCCGACCTGGGGCGGCAGCTCGACTGTCGCCGCTTCTTTGGCAGATGCGAGAATCGCAAGACAAATCTCGAGCGTTGCGAGACCCATTCTCCGGAGTTTGAAGCGGGCGGCCGGCAAGATAAAACCGACGTAGTAGAGTTCGTCGAATGACACTAGCTGCGCGGAATCTGTGCGGAGGCAGTCTCGACCGTGGCGCGCTTCGTCGCCATAGGGGGGGGGGGGGGGGAACCGCGACGCTTTGAGGAGAGGGGCGAGATCGGGCTCGTCGACAAACTCCCACACCACGAGCACGAATGGTTATGGGAAAGATTGGAAGCGACCGGGAAGGCGTCACGGCCCGTGTGGCAGTAGGCGCGACGATTCTTCATTTCGATTTCTTCGGTTGAGTCTTCGCATGTAGTAGCGCTGCCTGGCGCGTCAGTAGGACTTATCACGTCACGCTTTCTGACCCAGTCACCCCACCATCCCTGAAAACTCGTCGGTGTCGAAATGCGCGTAGCCGCTATACGTTCAGCGAGGAGAAGCAAACATCTCCGAACTTGATGGCGGCGTTGTAGGCGCCCCGGTGGCGCGCGCCGATCCCAATTGCCGTGAGGACGAACCGATGTTGCGTTCGCCCACGCCAGAAGCCGGACGAGTCCACCTGAGGGGCGGCAGAATGAAACACCACGCCGCAAAGGACCTTGGTGTCGAGCTCTTCCGGGCGGCGCGGCCGGTACATGAAATCGGTGAAGTAAGTGCATGGGATCATGCGCACGCTGGCGTAGGCGCCGGTGCGGATCATTCCGGGTGCGCACAAGGGGAGGTCATAGCGTGGCGTGGCCGACCAGGAGATGGAGCGGCGGGTTTCGCGAACTCGATCATTCCGGCAATCCTCGCCGTCAGCGCCATCGGCTTTTCGACAAGCACGGCTTGCCGTGCGCGGCCGGCGAGTTTGACGTGATCGGACATGAAACTGGGCGGCGAGGCGACATAGACGGCCTGGAACTTCCGGATCGACGCAAAGCGCCTCCGCAACTCTAGTCAACCGTAGAGCCAAATTCTTCAGCCAAACGCTCGCGCGCATCGGACAGCGGATCGCTGGCCGGGACCATCGAGTCCGCGGATGGGAGGCGAAGGTCGGCAGCATGAGGTTAAAGGCGACGCCCCGACCATGATACCCAGGATTAGCCGTTCGCTCATGTTCGCTATATCAACCCTAGAGATCCACGTGGTCAGCGTCGGCGATTTGGCGCGTAGGACACGCAAACATGATCTCGCTTTTCTTTTCTGGTCCGACAGCACCAGATCGCGATGTGATCGGGCTCGACCTAGGTGCAAGCGGGTCGGTCACGCCCACAGGGTGCAGATTTCGCACGACCTTGCCAGGACGTGGCAATTGTTGCGGAGCGTTATCCCGCATGGATGGAGGAAACGGCAGCAGAAACTTCCATAGCTCATTCCGGGCTTTTGGGAGGTTTGACCTCGAATGGCTTGTCGTCGGCAAGTCGGCGCGGATGCCCAGACGAAAAGCCTCAAGTGCACGGCCGCGAATAAGGCAAGTGGCCGTGTTCATTATCGCGTACGGAGTCATAGGGACCGCGCGGACCGCCACAATACAAGATGGGACGCCGCGCTGTTCTTCCAGCACAGGCAAGTAGATCGGTAGGCCGCGTCGAGCAATGCGAGTATAGCTATATGTAATGATTCCGAGGAGACTTTTACGGATCTCTCGTATTGTCCTAATCCTAAGTTACGGTTGGCTTTAGGTCTCCGACCCTTATCGCGCTAGAGATCAGGAAATAAGGCAGCAGGCTATAAGGAAACACATGTGGAGAGAATAGCTTAGAAGGACGTAAACGAGAGGAGCGGATCGGGGAGGCTTAGTTTTTGTGGAAGAAACAGCGCGGCGCCATCTTTATTGTTGCGGTCCGCTCGGGTCTGATGGACTCCGTACGCGATATGACCGGCATGGCCGGATTCGGCCGCGCTTGCATTTGAAGGGATTTCGTTAGGGGACTCCGCGCCGCGTGCCGACGACAAGCCATTCGAGGTCAAACTCGCCAAAAGCGGAAGGCGATAATGAAGTTGCTGCCTGCCGTTTCCATTCTGGATTACGCTCCGCAACAATGCCAAGTCCTGGACAAGTTCGTGAGAGAGAGAAAAGTACTTTGGAACTTGCGGGATCCGTGCCGCACCCCCGCTTTACGACGGGCGAGCACCTGATCATCGCGAATCTGGTGCTGTCGGACCAGGAAAAGAAAAGCGGAGATCATTGATTTTTGCGGTAAAGAGCAAATCGCCCGACGCTGACACTGGATATCTAGGTGTTATAGACAGAACATATACTAGCTGAACGGCCTCTAAAGCGGGTATCAGCGGTCTGGGACCGCCTTACCTAAATTGCTGAAGACCTTAGACTAACATACGACGGATGAGATTGGTCGCGGCAAAAGTAAGAATGCATGCCAGTTAACAGTTCAGGATCCCTGTATGAACTTGCCTTTCCCTCATTTCTTCATATGTGCTTGGCGGGTTTGCTCTCCTTCTTTCTTTCATCGCGTTGCCTGAGCGGTTGGGACACCCAGTGCAAGAATTTCGGCATCTGCCAGTTCAGTAACTGCTCTTTTTCTGGATATTCGGTTTAGGCTTGGATTTCTGTTGTGATCCTTGTTGCGGTAACCGCGGTAGATTTGTCGGACTTGAGCAGGAAGGACATGGAATGTTTGTTCTCTCATCCCGTCTAGTAGCCTCGCGCAACAAGTTTCATGTCGATCACGTCAAACTCAGGGGGGGGGGGGGGGGCCCGTTCACGAGTATTTACATCTGCTGATTGCTCCTTTTAATTGATAAGTGGCTGAGTGAAGAGATAAAGAAGAGAGATGGGCGGCTTGAACGGGCTGAGCGATTGCACGGGCAAATGAGTTTCGACGGGTATTAGCGAAAAAACGCCGGCATCAGCTCCTGGTCGGCCACAGGCCACAGCGATGAACCTTCCCCTATTTTGCGCACCCGAGGAAAGGAAATGATCCGACAACGGCGGCGCATAAGGGCGCTGTGCGCACGATGATCAATGCACTAACTTCACCACGATTTCATGTACCGGCCCCGGCGCCCGCCGGAAGAGATCGACAACCAGGGCTTGGCGGCCCGTGGTGCCAGTCAGGACGCCATCAGGTTGACATAGTCCGGCTGATGGCGGGTGCAGGAAACAAAATCGGTTCGGGCATCACCGGAATTTGGGGGATAACCGGCGCGCGCCACCGAGGGGCGCCCTACAACGCCCCAGATCAAGTTCGGAGAGGGTTTGATAGCCTCGATGACGTTATAGCTGCTACGCGCATTTCGACACCGCGAGTTTCAGGGATGGTGGGGTGAGCTGGGTCAAAAGCGTGACGGTGATAATCTACGGGACGACGCCGGCAGGAGGCTACGACATGCGAAGACTCCAAGCCGAAAGAACTCGAAGGAAACGCAATGAAGAATCGTCGGGCCTACGGCCCCGCGGGCCGTGGACGCCTTCACGTTCGCTTCCAGTCTTTCCCATAACAATTCGGGCTAGTGGTGTGAGTTGCGAGCGAGCCGATCATTCGCCCCTAGCCGTCAAAAGTAGTCGTCGTTATGGCGACGACGGAAGCGAGCCAAGTCGAGAAACGGCAGAAGTCAAAGGATTCGCGCAGCGGGAAAGCCCGAGGTCGTCGACGCGAACTATACGACGCGGTGGGTCTTGGGCCCCGGCCCAGCCGGCTCACTCCGGAGAATGGGGTGCTCGCAACGCGGATTTGTCTTGCGATTCTCGCCATCTGTCCGAAAGAGGGGCGACAGGTCGAGCCTGACAGACAAGGGCTGATGTATAACTGACCATCGTGCGAACTGGGCGGTTTTTAGTCCCTGAGCCAAATCATTTGCAAGCCAAATGGAACAATATCAAAATCAAAGTGTGTTGATGCGTTTTCTCCCGTGCCGGAGGACGCACGAGATGCTGTACGGTCAGCAATTTATTCCGCCTTCTCACGGAGGAGGAAAAAAAAAACCTAATAAAACGCATCATGAAAAAACCACTGCAGAAATTTTTTGGACGTTTACGCTGGTTTTTTTCGGATGTGGGCGCGGCAGTCATCGCCGGAATGGGAACGGGCCCGACCGCTATCCGACGTACTCGGGATTGAGTTCGCGTTAGGATGTCGAATTGTTCGCGATGGCCATAATGGGAACGTTCAAGTGTCGGCGTTGTTTTTTTTCAAGTAAATCACAGCGTAGTTTGGAAGAGTTACTGATCGCAGGTCGCATGACGATGAGTGATTTCCTTCCTTACGTCAGTGCGCAGGTTATGCGGCAAGCATATTGCCGGAGAGGTTTGGCAATATCCTATCCGAAAGTCGGAAGGCTGGACTGGAGGTTCTGGAAAAATGGTGGGGCCCGGGCTCCTCTGGTGAGTTAAAATTCACAAAATTGGTATATAGGTGTCTCCCCACCTTTGGAATGGGAGATCTTTGACTTTGATTGCATTCCCCTTCATTAGTAGTTTCTCCTCTCAAGACCTTCAAGATACAAGGTTCCCTGACACAATAAGGTGCAAGGAAAAAACAAGCTATAGTAATAAGGTGTACAAGTTTTTGGGCTTGCAAGGCCCTTTCTCAAGGTTACAAGACCCCCAAACTGGATCTGTGCACAGTATAGTAAGCTAAAGTCTATGAGATATACGAGGGATCCCAAACATTCCCCACTCCTCACCGTTCCCATCTTCAGACTGGAATACCCAATGACTTCATTATTGGTCAAATTGACCCCTTGGACAATTACTCTGTTCACATGACACAAGACGTTTAACTTGTCAGAGGTGACTGCCATTGGGTCCTAATTCCCCTTTTCCTTCTGTTTGGAGTAGTACCTATTGTTACCTACTTACTCACTTTGACCCACACACTGAGACAACCAACATCAAGAACTACCACAGACCCTTATCCCTTCACCACATTGCAATGAAAGAAACTACCAAAATAGTGTGCACTGTGGTTTGGTATACACCAAAGGCCTTGTGGAGTGAATTGAAAGTATTGAATATTCTTCACTGTAACACAATTGTGATACTAACACATGTATTTTCAGATTTGAGCAGGGGAGTTTTAAGTTGACTGAAACTAGACCAGCTTCAGAAGCTTGTGGAGGATTGACGCTGACATGCAAGACTTGTGCCCAAAAAGCCCTCATCGCTGAATCCCCCAGAATGGATAGGAATTGAATAACAAAACGGAATCTACAGCGATAAAAGGGGGAATACTTCACATACAAAGGTATAACTAAAAAGGATTAAGGGAGCATCAGATAAATAACAACTCGGACTTCCACAATAGAGGTTTGGGGGGAACTGTAGATAGGCGCGCACTGGGGAACTGACATGGTAGTGATTTTTAGCCATACTAAGTGTACCTTTGGTGTGGAAAAGGTGAAGTAATAAAAATAAGTAAAGGGGAGGAGACTAGTTTGGTAGAGAAATTGTGGATGAAATTTTTCAATCCCAGGTACTTTTTAAGCCGATTTAGAAGGTTATGGCAATTCATGTGTTGTTATTATTTTGGCAACATTTCAAATACTATGTCATGGTGATAAATTTCATTGTGATGAAAACGGTGGAGTGATAGTAGTAACGGTAGGGAGGAGGGGGAAGGCCATAGAGGAAGGAGATGGAGTCGGGCCAACCAGAGAACAGGGTGACATTTTCATTCAAGTTTTTCATAACAACTGTTCATATGGGAGAAGCTTGGCATTAACCTCAAAGGTGTGGATAACAGGGGTTGTTTTTGTGTTTGGTTTTTTCCTAGACCCGCTTGAGATTTAGATGGAAATTTCATACAATTTATGAGATGCTTTTAGTAGGCAAATGTAGCTTTATCAAAAAGGGAATGGACTGTTCCTTCCACTGGCGGTATTGTTTTTTTTTCGTCAGAATTATGTGGGGAGAGGATAAAATTCCACACTTCAGGATTACAGATATATAGAGGGGGATTTTTTGTCCATCCGAAAGAAAGGAGACTTTTAATTCTTGTGTTGTATTTATTTTTACTCAGTAAAGTATTTCAGCCAACCTCAAACACATAACCAGATGAAAAACATCCAAGTGGAAGCACCCAGGTTGAGTGGGACGCTAACATGGTGCTAGGAATGCATGTATGGGGGATACCAGTTTGTTGATGCGAGTGAATGCTCATCTAAGCTTGTGACACACTACCCAATCCCAAAAAGGGAGGTGTAAGGGTTTTGTAGGGTGAGGATGACCACACAAAAAAAGGGACTCCGTTCTCTGATTGACGGGACCACGATACGCAATGGGCAGGTAAATATGAAAAAAGTCTAACCAAATCACCAAAAAGAACAGGAACCCAAGCACCCAAGCACAACCACTATTGATCGCAGGTGGAGATTATAGTCAACAGTAATGTGACATGCACTGTAAGTGAGAAGTAAAAATGGGGGTAAGAAAATGACAGAAATAAAAACACAGGGGAGCCTGAGAACACCCCAAGGGATGGACCGAAAATGAGTGGAAGAGGGCCACCAACCATGAGTGCAAAAAAGTATGTCGTCTTTATTTTATTGTTACTATGACTAAATGACAGAGTGATGACGATGAGTTGAGGAGGGAATGGGACGGTGCCCGCCAACACCCAGGTGAAACAGCACCAAAACCTGCCATGAGCAACCGCGAGTAGGGTCTTGGAATTAGGATAGGGGGAGCAACGATGGGTATGATGTGACTCATGAACCTTATATGCCCCACTTTCGTCCTGTTTTTTTAGTTGGGCAGACTTTGTCTTCCCTCAGTCTGCTCTTTGCTTTCTCTTCTCTAGTGTTCGTCGTACTGCCTCTCCGGGGGGTCAATGGGACCACAACAAGATACAAGCCACAAGATGGATTGATGGACAAGGGAAAGGTTATGGCAGAAATAAACCACACACTTATAACAGCACCAACAGGATGGTGTGATGGGGATTGGGGACCAGGGATGATGGGGGGTATGAGGACGAAAGATGGGAACAGCGATGATGACGGGGGGGGGGGGGGAGATGCGGGGATGGAAAGGACAACACCACACATGGGATGACGACCAATGGTGGACGCAAGGGACAACAGGCCCAATGGGGATTGTGATGATGGGGCAACAAGGGGCAGGGGGCGGGGGATTGGGGGACTGGGGATGGGAAAAAAACGAGAATCGAATACAATGTTGGATAGAGGGGGCGGTCTGGGGCTTCTCTTTGTGCGAAATCAAAACAAACACCAACACACCACCACAAAAACATAAAAGAAAAAAAGAGGGGAACCAATGATTGGGTAACAGGCGGGTTGGTGCGGGCAGGGGGAATGGGAAGAATGGACAACGGACAATGCAGACAGGGATTGGGGACAACCACCACAACACACCATGGGGATGGAAACAAACCAAAGGGCAAATCAAGGTGTGGCAGGGGGGGGGGGGGAGGGAAATGACAACAAACACAGAAAGGGATGGGGACAACTACCACCAACGAACACAAGGGGGAGTGAAATTGGGATGGGGGATTGAGACAAAGGGCCATCAAGGCGGCGACGGGGGGAATGGGGAATGACGATTTGATGATGGGGGACAACCACCACCACATGGAATGCGTACGAACCAGGGCAGGGGGGGATGAGAACAATGACAATGACAATGACAGTGATGGGATGGGACTGACAATTAATGATTGACAAATGAGGGGACGACAACACCATCCCACAACCAACCACACCACACACCCTGGGAAACATGATGAACAAGGGGCAGGGGGGGGGGGATGGGAACACAACCAAATGGCACAACGATGGGGACAACCACACACCACCAGGGAATGTGACAATGGGCAACCAAGGGGTGTTGTCGGGGGGGACAGGAATGACGAAAATGCCAGCTGGGGATGGGGACAACACTACCACCACCACCAGGATGCAATGATGGGCAAAAGCCGGTGAGGGGAGGGGTTTGGGTTCCATGTCAAGTAGTAGATTTTTGTATTTTAGTGGTTTGAAACAACCCCACCCAGGCTTGTCTAAGAACAGCTGTTGAAAAAGTATTTTGTAAATGATTGAAAAATGTATTCTGAAAAAAAATGGGGAGAAAAGACATTCAAACTAGTCAAAAGGTCTGAAAAGACACCCTGAGTAGGTTGATAAAATTCATTCCATGGGATGTTTGGTAGGGTATGAAAACGTGCCCAAATGTGGGAGGAATTCCATCCATCAACTCATCCCCTTACCAAGTATAAAAGAACTCCTTATCACCCCCCTTGGTGGTAGATTTCCTGCTAATTCTGATAAATTTTCATTCCATTTTTGCCGGTTTAATCAATTACATTGAAAACCATCCATAAATATATTATTTTACATTCTTAAGTGTATGAAATTGGAATGATTGCCTCATGTGGTCCTGCATAGTGATGGATTTATTCCCTGCCAATCTTTTAGGTTGAACTAATTCCCACAGATTCAGAAAACTATAGAGCACACCCGACATTGTCGGTGGGCCCTGGTGTTTTTTCACTTGAACTCACATCCACATGACAGCACAGTCCTTCACTAGGCTGAACTCTGACAATGCACGGTTGATTTGTTTATGAGGTGCTCAAGATGGGAAGCCAGGATTTTCTCACAAATTCAACAGTGTTGTGCAAGGACCAAAAGTGGATGTCTTGTGTGTGTCAAGATAGAGAATTGATAGTCGACAGGTCGCTCTCCCATATGCAGCTGGAAGCCTCCAGGAAACCCTACAGGACTTGAGGAGTGGACTGTATCTGCCTCATACTACGACGGACTTGTTTGTTTGTTGTTTTTTGTAAGTAGTTAATGAGGGCTATGACCGCGAGGCATACGTATCTAACACCAATCTTTACAGGAAGATTTTGTACCTCAAGAATGTTGCATGTGCTTTGTGAAGTAAGATCAGGA
>Ga0179593_1552241_pt1 | contig 10656 bp, 12 predicted proteins | sample CZODoug2_1_08_16_FD_185931 | JGI IMG/M metagenome (GOLD analysis project Ga0179593, IMG submission 185931) | Vadose zone soil fungal communities from Angelo Coast Range Reserve, California, USA - CZODoug2_1_08_16fungal (PacBio error correction) | ecosystem: Environmental > Terrestrial > Soil >... | reverse complement strand
GGCGCGCACTTAGTCCCCCCCTTCAATTTCCCTTTTCCCCCAGGTTTTGAACGAAATCATCGTATACTCGTTTCCTCAGTTCACGCGACCCCACTCTTTTGCCTGGACTTGCGAAGGAATTTTTTTCTCCCACCAAGTAGCGCCACTTTCCCTCGACGAGAGATTTTAGATCGTCGGTATTGCTGACGGCCGTTGCGGAAACCAAATCGACTCGTTTTCGAAAAAGGTGCCGTGCGGCTATCTCCGGCGGATGCCCAACACATGATCTCTTCCTTTTCTAGGTTTTCCCGGCTGCTTTCAAGCAGCGTGGTCAGTTTTCGACTCCCTACTTCCAAGGTATCACTGTCTTTCCCTGGTTTTTCCGTCCTCGTTACGAAACCCTATGATGGTTGAAACTAGCCTTTCAATCTTTTCCTCCTGGCGGGGGGTGACTGTTTTTTGGGTTTGCCCCGAAAATGTTCCCGGCTTGGGCGTAATAGTACAGCCCCCTTTCCTTCGAGGCGAAAAACTTTTGATTCTCAGATTTTCCCCCACTTAGGATGATTTGCAGTGCGTCTGCCACCCCGAGCGCCGCTTTTTTTCCTTTTTTTTTTATCGGATTCTCTGTATCCCCCCCTGATTCCCCCGGTCGGCATGTTAACGGGCAAGCGTTTCTGTCGTTTCCTTTATTCAAGCAGCAAGGAAACTCCCGCCCCGCCCCTTGTCTCGCCACCAAATCAGCACTTGCCCCCTTAAATGATTCAGCCCCCGCTCCTTTTTTTTTAGTTTTCGCGCTTTTTCTTTGGTTTTGGACGAAACATTTGTTGGACCTCTTGTTACCCTCGTTTCCCGGGCTTTTCTCGTATTTCCCCTATTCCAAACGGGAACGCGAACCTGACTCATCCTCATAGGCTGTTTTTACGGTGGGTTTTCTCACGGCGTCCTCTCCCTGCTTTTAGCATACAAATATTTTGGATACACTCATTTACGAGTTAGGAGGGCGCTCTAGCTGATTCCTCATGTCTGCGAGCTTCTTTTCTACCCTCCCCCCCACTCCTCCAGCTGGATTTTCTGACGATAATTGCCCCTCAACCAGTCGAGATTCTCCCATTTCTCCCCCTTTTTACCTGTTCGTCGGTTTTCTTTTTTTTTTCATTCTTTCCCCCCTAAGTCGCGCAGATTTGACAGGCTGTCTTCCAGGAGATGAACATGCCCTATGCGCCCCTCTCCTTGTTTTTTTCCCTGCGGGTATTGAGTTTCTGGTTCTGATTTTTCTTTCTAGAGTATTAGATGCTCTCCGGTGTAAGGATCTTGCGTTTTATCCCGGTACGATGGATGGCTTTTTCCTCATTTTTCTTTCGGAGGATAGTGGTTAGAAGCTGCTCGTTGGCGTAAACTGGAATAGCGCGTAAGTTAAGCCTACTTTTTTTTTCTCTCTCGGCATCGGTACAGAAGATTTATGTCCCTGCTTCAGGTTCATTCCCTTTCCCCCAAAAAACCTCGAGTGCTCTTTCAGCGCGCATAAAACCCTCTCCTCATTCCCCCAATGTACCTTAGTATAGGAGAGTAGCTTTTGTTTCTTTTACCGAAGCCCAATTCCAACAGATTTTTTCCTCCCTGACTCTCCCCCAGCTGATAAAGGCCCGAGAGGGATGCCCCGGAGCTGCTTAGGGGAATGGAAGAATGAACTGCAAAAAGGCCTGTTTGTTCAAGGGTGCCATTTGCCTTACCCGAAGCGGGTCCCCTTCCCAAGTTGTTCCAAGTAGAACGTTCTCTGGCGATCCGAAAGAGGGCCGGCGCTTTTTCTACATACGTTTCCCAGCGGCGCCAGATACCTCTTTGAACCGACTTCCCCCGTGCTTGTTCTCCCAAGCCTTCTAGATAAGACTCGCCTCCATGGTAGTCCTCTCACGCGGCCATTCCGAAAGTATTGGACAGAGCTGCGATGTTTAACTTACATTTTAGCGTGAGTCTTGGCTGATGCCACTAGCCTGCGTTTCCCCCTCTTTCCGCCACTTCTTCCGGATCGACTTCCTTCCCAGGATAAGGCAAGACTTCCCTTACAGGTGGCTCTTCCTCTCTTCCCGCGAGTTTTTTGCGCATCCCTTCCCGTCCTTTTGCTCCGGTTTAACCCCGAGAACCCTTGAAACTCCCGCCGTTTAGCGCCACCGCGGAAGAGTCCTTTTCTCTGATCCGACCGACCTTCCAGTTCCTTTTTCCCCTTTCTCCTTTTTTTCCCGTAATTTGCGATCTCTCTGTTCCTCCTCTTTTTTTTGTCGATCCTCGCCAAAAAAAATCTTAGGTTCGCGCCGGCTTCACACGGAATCTTCCCCCCCAGTTGCGAAGCGTCCCCCCAAATCCCCCAGATTTGCTCTTTCTGGTCGCCCCCCCCTGCGGCGTGATTTGCGTTTTTTCATGCGGTTACCGGAGCCAACCCCGGCGGCTGGCGAGGTGGACGGTTCGACACAAAAACAGCGCTTAGTTCCCTTTTTTTTTTCACGCCCCTTTTTTTGTGCATCGAGCTCTTTTTCTTTGTTTCCCCGCTCCCTTTTCTCGCCCGCCGGCTCTATGCCCTTCCTCGACTTGGGCGCATGCTCCCCGTCCCCCTCCCCGGCCTTAGTTGGCGCGTCCCCCCGTAGGACTCCCCAATTTGCACGCGGTCATCGCCCCCAGCGCTCCTTTTTGCACGGTCTTGCAGATTTTCCCTCTCGCCGTTTTTCAGTCTGGATTAGCTGTTGTTGACAACAATTAAACCACGACAAACGTCTTCCCCGGTAGCGAGGAAAACCAATTCTCTTTTTCTCTTCCGTCCTGTTTTCAAATATTTTTACGACACAGGATAGCCCCCCCCTTTATTTAGCATCATCCGACATCGACTTTTCCCCCCTCCGTGACCAACTTTTTGACCGCTTCACCATGTGCCCCGCTCCCCCGGCAACTTTGTTGGCCTCCCCTTCCTTTCCGCATTTTTCCCCTCGACGCGCTCCCTTTGTCAGAGGCTGACGTTAGGCCCTTTTTCCTTTTTTTCTTTTTTGGACCACTGCAGTCACACTATTCGCTCCCCTACTACCACCGTGAAATCCTGCGTCGCGGTTTTTATCCGGCCTTGTTTAAAACAGCGAACGTGTTTTTTCCTGCAATTTTAATTTCCCAGAGCTCATTGATTGTTTTGGTTGCGCCTCCCTTTTTACCGCTTTTCCTTCATTTTCCCAACGGATGTCATTTACCCTCCGCGGCTAAACCCTCTCTCGTACCAAGCGATCCCCTCCCCACAGTCTCGAAGACAACGGCAAGATCCTTCTCTTCATATGAACCGGGGGAACCCTTCCTCCAGCCGCATCCTCCCCCCCCTCCCCAAAGACCCCTTCTACCCTCTCTTTGCGCCGCTTCTATGGTCTTGATTTTCCATCCTCTCACACTGTTGGTGCTTCTTTTGTGTAATACAATCAGACGAGAATTCCACGTTTGGGCACATCCCATTTTCTTCAGGCCTGGGGCAAATGATCCTCTGTCCCATCCCCGGCGAGTCTTTTCCCGGTTTATCTTCCTTCAGTTTTGGCTTTCTTCCTTTTGTCATTGTATGGTGCCTCAGCGCTGGCTCCGCTCCGGCTCTCCCTCTCTGTATCCAAATCTTGCTCGATTTCCAACCCTTTTTCATTTTCCAGCCCTCTTAATCTCCCCCCCTGAAACCAAAATGATGCGGAATTAGTTTTCTAGTTCCGTGCGCCACATCACTCCGCCTTCGAAATTACCCCCTCCCCCTTCCCCTCCCCCATTTCTTCCTCCCCCCCAACTCCAACAGGATGCTTTCCCTGTCTTTGGCTCTTTTTTGCAGTCTGATTTGGTTTCTCCTTCTGCCATTGAATGGCGAGCAAGTGTCTTTTACTGTCCTCATACATCTCGTACACTCTCGTGAATTATGTTTCTTTTCCCCTTCGTTATCGCCCGCTCATCCCCCATCTTACGCGGCTCCTCGCCTATCGTTTTTTTTTTACTCTTCCGTCCTCTTTTTTTTAAGGGGGATCACCTTTTCCTATACGAAATATGTTTCGCCGCCTCCGATGGTCGGTTTACTCGCCCATTTTTTATCTTTCCGGTGGCCCCCCTCCACAAAAACACCCCCTTGATGAAACCTTTGCGCCTAGTTTCCCCTCTGAGGGCGTTCGAGATTTTTGTATCATCGGCTGGACTCCCTTTGAAAGCTAGTCTCGTATCTCGTTCCCGCAACGCGTCTTTCCCACGTCTCAAGTTCCCTCCCCCCGCGAATTCCATGCGCCTCATGTGGTTTTTTAATCCCCTAGCTTTTCTCCCCTTCCCGCCGACTTCTCGTATTGGCCGTTCGAGATTAAACCCTGTGTTCGTCTTTTCCCGTCAGTCGCTCCCCCTCCCGCTTTTCTCATGCTTCGCCTCGAGACACTATATTTTTTTGGCAAATGGATCTCCCTTCCCTCCTTCTGTCCCCTTTTTCTTTGCAATCTAGAGAGATCTCCGCGATTCGTTCGTGGTTAGCGACAGCCCCCCCCGCTTTAACGATGATTTTTCTCTTTCCCCCCCCTCTTTTACAACCGGTGGTTTCGGTTGAGCGTTGGTGAAGAGTGGTCACCCAAGTCGCGTCTCGGTTTTTCGTATTGCTTGTTTTTTTTTTCTCCGGCCCCCCCCCCCCCCAAACCTTACTGCGCTTGTATTTTCCGGCCGGACGGTGGCGAAATAGCCCCTGGCCATTTTCCGCCCGCTTGCGCGACCCTTTTTTCCCTTCCATTTTTTTACTCTTTTCCCCTCCGCCGTCATTTTTTTTCCCCGCATATGACGGTTTATCAAAACTTTTTTCCTCCTGCCCGCGCAAATATTCCCCCCTCTTCCTCCATTTTCCCTTTGTAGCTCGGCAGCTCGGGGCATCGCTCAGCGCCTTTTAAGCGGCTGGCCCACCCCAGCCAGCGGGTTTTTCTTCTCCTCCCTCCTTTCGTTTTGCCGAAGTGCTGCTCATGGCCCCCCCCCCCAGCCACTCGCACTCTACTGACACGGTCCTCGCCTTTGCGACGTTTTTTTTTAAATAAAACTTTTCTTTTTCCCTGATTTTCCCCCTGGCATCCATCTCCATCCACTCCTTGTTTGTTGATGAGCTCCTCCCTGAACGAGATGTTTTTTCTTTTCTCGCTTCCTCTGTTCTTCGATCTGACTGTCTGCTTCCCTTCTTAAGCCTTCGGCTCGACGGCGAACTCCCTGGGGACACGGCTCTTTTTTATCCTATTAACTTTTTTTCAGGTCGTGGCGCCGAGCTGCCTAAGCTACTTTCAAACTCGTTATTTCCATAGTGGGTGAATCTCTGCGGTCCCAAGCGGCCCAAGAAAAGCTTTTCTCCCAGCCTCAGGCCAAACTGCTATTTTACTACCTGCCGAGTCCCTTGGTCCCCCAGAACACTCTCCTTCGGATTTGTATTATTGTTGCCTCTGGAGCCGCCGCGGTACCCGACGACAGATAGTTCCCTCCTTAGCTCCACCCCCAGCACCGAAACCTCTCGATGCCTATTGTGACCTCCTTGCGCGTCCCTTGATAGACTTTGATTTAGAATTTTTCCTCGAAATCTAGTCCGGTTTCTCAGCCCGCGAAAAGCACCCCTAATTCCCTTTTCTCTCTTCGTCCTTAAACTGTTTGAGACGGCCTGTCTTTTTATAATTGCACGTGCCGCCTCCCCTAATATTTCCTGAGCGAGATTTCTGGATTTAGTACAGTGTTGCGCGACCGTCTCGTTCTCCCTCCCCGAAATTATTTTTTGCACACATTGCCGATGAAAATCCTCCGTGCGCCTCGTTCCCCGGAGCGTTTTCATAACAAAACAACCTCGTTTCCTTTTTGCATCGCGGACCGTTCCGTTTACATCCCTGTGTCCTTCTTACGAGTATCTAATCCATCTTTCCCCAAGTTTCACGGTGTTTTTTTTCCTCTGCGAAGCACCTTCACGCCCAGCGGATTCTTCCCCTCGCGCATCCGGTTTTACATTTTTCGGTGTGCACTTTGTTGACCAGTGCAATAAGGACCGCTTGCGTCCATCTCCAGCTCCCGTCCATCTTTTTCGTCAAATATGTTGCGCCTTAACTTGCAGGGATCAAACGGCGTCCTTTGTTTTGGTTTTACAACCCCGATCGTTTTCTTCTTCGTCCCTTTTCCGCGATGAGCTTCGGTTCTTCACCCAAACGGTTCTCAGCGCATCCACCGCCTGTGTTCGTCTCGAGAGGATTTTAACGTAATCAGCCCACTCTCCCATGTCGACACCACACTCCCCCCCCTTTTGAGCAGCCCGCCCTCTGGAGCAGCGCTTTGAGCTTTTTGGAGCCCCTGGATTTTTTCTTTTTTTTTCTAGTTCCTGGTTTTCTTTTCGAATGCCCTTTGCTCTCTTAACGAAACCTGAACTCGACCCTCCCCTACTCTAATTCTGTTTTTCCGGGTCCTTTTGCTGGTTAGTCAAGTCCATTGCCCATTCTTTCCCTAAAAACTTGGATACAGTTACATCTATTCCCTCTCTTTTTTCGCTTGCAGAGTTTGGGCACAAGTGCCTCTTCTCTGACATACCGAAACAAAATTGGACCTCTCCCTTGATTCGCTTTTTTTCATCCGGCGACAGGCCGAGATCCCCCCTTTTTTCAAGCCCCCTTACCTGTTTCGGTTGAGGGTTCCCCCCCTAATCAGCGGTGGGTTTTTTTTTTCGGGTGGTTTTTTTTTTTTTTTTTTTTTTGACTCTCACCCGTATGGACTTCAAAGGCTTTACCCATGCACTAGAGATCTCTTGCCTTGGTTCTTTCTTTGGTGCAGCTGATTTATCGTAGAGATCGTTTGTTCTTTGCTCGAGCTGAGTTAGGATCTTGCCCCGTCTTTCGCGTAGTTCCTAGGGCTTGGATCTTTTTTACGCGGATAGTTGCCCCTCCCCCCTCTTTGCTCAAATGCGGCTCTTGCTTCAGTTAATTCTTATTTCCGTTAGCGCTAGACCCACCGTTGGAGAATTGTCTCAAAAGACAATGACAAACCCACAATATTTTCCTCTTTTTGCCCCTTTTTTTGTTGCAGCAAATTTTCCACTCAGGGCGCGATTTATTCCAATTTTTCCTTCTTATCTTTTCCGCTAGGTATTTTGTCTAGTGAGACGACGACACAAACGATTTTTCCTTGTTCAGCCTCTTCCTGAATTCAGTTCCTCCGTCGGTTCGACTGATAATGAAAGATGACCGTACGCGTGCCGGGCACCCTTGCTTCCCGTTTGGCTGCGGGGTTGCATCTTCTCAGCCTTTTCACATTTAACTGATTTGTTGCCTCCTTGTCGGGCGCTGCGAAATCTTCTGGAATTTATTGCGGCACCAGTCCGGAAGAACTTTTGGCGGTCCGTCTGTTTTTGTCCTCGCGACACTCATGCCGTATGGGTAGTGGCTTGCGTTTTCTAAAAATGTTAGGTCCCCCCCATATTTCCCACTACGACCCCGTTCGCTTCCTTCAATCCGGCACATGCTTTGGCCCGCGCTGCATCATTCCATTTTTGGCTCTTTTTTTTGCGTGAAAACTGACGCTTGTGGACTTCTTCCAGGTAACTACCCCTTGACCTTTTTTCGGCCAGGTAATAGAGCCTCCGGGAGCCCGAACATTCAGTGCACGTATCGCTTTTAAGACTGCAAGTTCCTGGCTTTTCTTCCACTTCCCCGTCGCGCGTTTTTGCGAACTACTTCCTCCTTCCCAGCCGCCGTTTTTTCTTTAACCCCGATCTTAACCTTACATACACGCCCGACGTTAGCTCAAAGACCCGAGACAGCTGTATTCTTCCCCCCGATTCAACGGTTTGCTTTTTTCCGATTGTAGAACCCTTTAGTTCTGTCTAGATTTGCGCTCTCTAGTTCCTCCTTTGTTTCTTCTAGATTCGGCCCCATTCTTATGGTTTTTAGAACACATCGATTTTCTACCGTCCCGCCGGCAAAATTTTCCTCCCTTTACACGCTAAAAAAATCTGCTGATGGTCACGCTCCGTTAAACGGCGTGTCCAACGTGCGTGAGTTGGGTTTTAAATAGGCAGTTCCCGCCCCCCAACGGATGTTCTAGAGTTGGCTCGTGAGAACGCTGCGCGCTCGACTTCGTAACCCAATTAGCTGATTTTAGCGCATCTTCTCGCCCAGGTCCCCCCTGACAGTTCCGTTCTCTATTTAGCCCCCTCCCAGTGGGGTCCCCATGACCGTCAGCTTTCATCTCAGGGATTATTTGGGCAGCCGACCCCCCTACTCGACTGGACTCCCGGTTCACTCCAATTCTCCCCCGGGCATTTCTATTCCGGCTACGCGACCGTCCTTTCAGTCTGGATAGATATTTTTTGGAAAACAATTTCCCAGAAACACTATTACTTCCCACGTCCGGTCGCCAGTGCCCCCACCCCGGCCCGTTTATCTCGTGTCCCACTGCCCGCCCCTACCCCTTTCCGTTCTTCAGAAGGACTCCCTTCCGGCGGATTTCAGTCCGACAATTCGCGCCCCCGAAAACACTTTTCCAGTTTTTTCCCCCCTTGAAAGGCTCAGTAATGCCTGTGCCCGCTTCCTTTTTTTTTTAAAAAGGAAGCTTCCCTTCTGACGGGCTGACTCTTAATCTTTCGCGTACATGAAGTCGTAATTTTCTCCTTTTCCATTCCTTTTGAGGAAGTAAGAGTAAAAATGTTCTCAAACCCTTAGCTCCACTCATTAAAGTACTCAGCTACGGCGGTTTCTATCACCCGCTGTGCACAGACTTCAGATTTTTTTCTGCCCCCCATTTAGCTCCCTTCGTCAATTGTGAGCATCTCTGCTCCCTTGAATTTAACTACGAGCAAGCCTGATTCCTTTTTTAGCAGCCGGTTCCGAACCCCCCCCCACAGCGAAGCGTAAAACGCTGCTCACTCCACCCTCTTTTAACACTCTTGAACGCTACCCAGCACTCTCCCCCTCGATCCTCCTTAATCTCCCCCCCCGACTCTCGCGAGCTCCTCCCCTACTCCACTGCCTTTCAAAGCGGCTTTTTTCGTTATGGCGATGGTTCTCGTTAATCCCCTCCGATAAAATCTGTTGATGCTGTGAAAAAGTGACCCCCCCATCCGACCTCAGCCAGTGTCAACCCGTGGGCACCCCTCCCTTTATATCTTCCTGCGGCACTGGTATCCCAATTCCGTTCTTCGGACCTCGTGCAAATTTTGCATGGTCTTTTCCTAGATACAGACCCTTTCCCCGACTTGCCCCACTATCTCCTTTTTTCCCGTCTGATCCCCTCACCGTATCAAAAATCCTCTATCTATAATGACAATCATTCATGGAGATCACACTTACACGCCGCACCAGCACAAACATCTGATGCGTCATTTTTTTTGGGTTTTTAGAGGGCCATTGGGCTTAGTTAAGAATTCCCGCCTCCCAGTCGACTTTCCATTAACTAGCACCCTCCCCCCCTCCCCCCCCCCCCCACTTCTCCCCAAGCGTGCCCTTCCCTTCCCGTGGTGCTCCTTCCCGTGTCTGATTTTCCGAAGCCTTTCTTTTTTCCCCCTGATGACTTCCTTTCTTATCCAACATCCGGCACTTTAACGTTTTCTCCCGTTGGAAGTGTTTATCCCCCCCGTCCGACTTAAGGACGCTACTACTCCTTAGTGTTTTTAACGCCCGGCTGCCCTCGCATCGAGTTTCCGTACTTTTAAGCCAATATGTTCTCTTCTCCTTCTTCTGTATCTTCCACTCCGGTCCTACGGTGTTCCCCTCCCCTTCACCCCCCCCCTGCCACTTCTTACCCCTTCTTGCTGCGAGTTCCTTTCTCCCGGTGTTCTTTCTGAAATTTAGGACGCTTGTTCCCCTGATACTTTGAAGTGCGTTCCCCTCTGCCTCTTCTTTCAATGTCTGTTGGAAAACGTTACCTCGGTTTCCTCTATTAACATTCCTTGCAGCATTGTTTTTTTTTTTTTTCCCCCCCCTCTCAGGTTACCGCCGGAAGAACCTTCTTGAATTTAGGAACCTTCGAGTAAAGTCCAGTTCCTCACCTCGGAACGTTTCCGCGCAAAACATTTACGATCCCCCCCCATATTTCTAGCGGTCACCATATTTTCTTGATGACCCGGCACACTTTAAGTCTCAATTCCCCCCTGTTTCCCTTTTGATCCTTTTTTTGCTTTGCTTATCTGATCATCCCCCCAAATTTTATACGATGATTTCCCTCCCCAACTTTTCAGTTTTCATGTTTTTGTTTCCTCCCTTTTTTTTTATTTGGACGGGTTTCCAATCGACAGTTCGCTGGAGATTTCTTTTTTTCGTATGCTTTTTTCTTTTTATCCCGGGAAAAAAAACTTTACTGCTGCGCGTATCCTGCCGGCCTGCGAAATTCCCCCTTCCCCTTTTTCAGATCCGTCGGCCCCTTCAACTTTTTTCTTTTTTTTTTTTAAGCGGCATGGTTCCAGTTCCCTGCCTTTTCTTGACGTTTTTTCCCCCCTTTGCGTTCCTTTTTCCTGCCAATCTTCCCCCCCACTAGAGGTTTTTGAATTCGCTGGCTGATTCGGCCTAGCCGCCGGGCTTTAAGCTTCCCCCCCTCAGCGTTTTCGCCCTGTGCTTCTTTCCCCTTTGAAAGTTTGCTAATGGCGCTCCTCAATATATCCGGCCTGCGCGGAGTGCGCTTCCCCTCAACTTCCCAATCGTGATAGACCTT
>Ga0179593_1460822_pt1 | contig 10656 bp, 22 predicted proteins | sample CZODoug2_1_08_16_FD_185931 | JGI IMG/M metagenome (GOLD analysis project Ga0179593, IMG submission 185931) | Vadose zone soil fungal communities from Angelo Coast Range Reserve, California, USA - CZODoug2_1_08_16fungal (PacBio error correction) | ecosystem: Environmental > Terrestrial > Soil >... | reverse complement strand
GATTCGTCTTGAACAACCAAACTAAGTAAAAAATTAAACATCTTCTTCAAGTCCCTACAACTTCTTGGTTTCAATTCTTCCCGATCCATGTTTTTTCCCGTTGTCCCATGCCCCCCCATAACAATTCCCCTTTGGCCTACCTCCCCCGTCCACCATGTCTGCCTCTCGATACCTGAGTAGCCTGTTCTTCCCTAGGATGGAGCTTTCCTCTTCCCTAAAACTGCAACCCAATACCTCTTCCTCTTTCCCTCTGATGCATTTTTTCTTCCGAAACGGGGGCAGATCTCTTTGTGTTTGTTTTTTTTTCTCTTATTCTTTTTGTTACGGCTGCCCCCTTGGGGGAAAGGTGATGAGATTCACCTCCCCCCCCCAAAGAATCTTCCTCCCCTTTTTACCCGAAGTTCCAGCCCGCATGACAGATCCACCACCTGCCCCTTTTTGCCCCTCTCATGAGTTGCAAGTTCCCAAGTTTTTTTTACAAAGAGCACTGATGCACAGAGATTCGTCCCCAAAACTTTCCCATATTATACCCCCCCCCCCCAGTTTCCTGTTTTCCCTCGTTTCCTTTTCCCAAACTTATCTTTTCCCTTTTCTTGATCAAAGGTTCCTTTAAGTCCTTTTAAAAAACAGTTGAGAGAGTCTCCGTCCTTGCTTGTCCATCAACCCCCCTTTTTTTTTTACTCCCGTGGATGGAGTCGAGATACCCCCACTTTTTCTTTTTCTTCTGAGCTTTTTTTTCCTTTTCCTTACACAAATTGACCTTCCTTTTTTCTCCCCTTCTTTCCTCGACCCTGATCAACGTACACCTCTTTCACGGAATCCCCTTTCCCCCCCCCTTTGATAACCACACCTTTTTGGTTTTTTGTCGCTCTGGCATGTCCTTTCCCCCGTCAAATCTTTTCTTTAAAAAACCCCCTCTTTCCCAGTTCTTTTTTCCTTTGGTTACTTTTCTATCTTTCCTCTTTCTCTTCATTTGCCGCTTAATGAACTTTTTTTTGTCTCCTGGAGATCAAACACTTGACCCCCCATCGTAAGTCACCAAACCCCCTACAACCCCCTCATGCCTTTCTCTTTCCGTAACCCCCCCCGCAATCCCCCCTTCCCCCCTTTTTTTTATCTACATACTCTTTAGTTTACCTTTTAAAGAAAGATCCCTTATTCCTTCCGACTCTGTTCTTGTCCTTCCCTTGGGCCCTGTGTCTTTTTTCAATTTTTGTAAAGGGTTTGTGTCTTCCCCCCCCTATGCCCTTTATTTATTCACCGCTTTCCCCATTTTTCTGACTCAGGGCCTGTTTCATGGGGGATTCCAATTTCCTTTTTTTAATTCCTTTTTTTTTCAACCAAGATCTCAATTCCCGTATGGTGCCCCCTTTAATTTCCTTTTCTTCCCCCTAGTTGGAAACTGTAGCGCCGCATAAAGAAGTCTTTCTCCCCCCAACTTCCCCCTGACCCCCCCCCCCAGGCTCCCCCTTTGGTTCTTTCCTCCTTCTTCTTGGTCTTCCTTGACAAACTTTTATGGGTGGATGTTTCATGTCCCTCCTCAACTGAGGTTTCCCTCCCGGAACCTTTTTTCCACCCAGTACTAAAAATAATGTCTCACACCCTTTCCACCCCCCCCCCACCTCATTCAGGTCCCCCTCCCCCCCTTCCCAATTTATTTTCAATGTTTTGAGCCCCCCTTTGATGCTCGGCCTTGTTGAAAGCCAAAGGTTTTCCAGGTGCTTTTTTTGTTTAAGCCCTCACAAGCTTTTCCCATCCTTTTCCCTTTTTTAACCCTTCTTTTTTTCCGCCCCCCAGGATTATTTGTGCACCCACCTTTCTCCCGGCCTCTGTCAAAACCCCCCCCAACCCCTTCCTTTCTAGTCGGTGTTTCATACGGGGGTATTTGTTTTTCAATGCCCCCCTTTTTCTTTTAGCTGCAGCCCCCCTTCTTTCCTACTCGGTCTGCCGCAGTTTGTTTTTCTAACTCCCCCCAACCCCATGTAGAGAAACTGGTGCGCTTTAAATACCATTCCTTTCCTCCAACCCTCAGGGAAGGCACTTTCTTCTTCAATTTCATAGCATTTTGAAAGTTTGTTGCTTGATTTTGGGCCCCCTTTGCTTATGTCTTTTTTAATGAGTGCTCCCGATCACAAAGACTCTTACGTTTGTTTGTAGTCAATAGCTTTCACCTAACGCTGGATCTTGTGGTCTTCCACTTTTGTCTTGCTATTTTTTTTCTTAGATCGACAGGAATACTTTTACTTCTCTCCAGGTGTTTCCCATGCCACCTTCCTTGTCTCTCCCCCAATTTTACGTTCCAACAGCTTGCTCGTTCCTTTTTTTTTTTTTATTTATATCCGCGCCAACTTTTTTTCCCCGTCTTTATACTTGTCTCCCCTCTACCCTCCAGGCCATCCTTTCGGCCGTACACGGGTCGGTTCTTTTTCCCTCCCACCACACGCCGCCAGATTTTTATGTCGTACACTTCTCTCCCTTTCCCTTCATTTTTCCCCTCTCTCCCCTGCTAGGCAGGTACCCAAATTTTTGTATTCGGACCTGTAATTTGACTATTGAATGTCCTCTCTTTTCCTTTTCCTCCTTTCTTTCTCCCCCCCCCAGAGACTCCTTCACAAGCCATTTATCTCCTTTTCCTCTCTCCGTTTTTTTAGATTTCTCTCTCCATTGATGCCCTTGATCCCCCTTTCTCGTTGGCTGCCATTCCCAGCTTCCCTTTTTCTTTTTCCCTTTTCCACGCCTATTCCTTCATGCCTTTTTCCTCTCCCCTCCCTGACCCCATTTTTTCCCTGCTAGCCTCGCTAGAAAAGACTGAGTGGTCCCCCGTTCTATTTTTTCGACATCATTCTTTTTGTGTTTGGAGGCAACCCTACTTTCTTTCCTTCTCATTCTTCCCCGTCGAATTGTTTTCCCGTTTCGTTTGTGCCTGACCTTGGAGGCTCAACTTCCTTGGGGTTTTCTCTTGAGTCATTACTTTTGGTATCGACTCAATCCTTTCCTTAGTCCCCCCCCCCTCGTCACCTTCTTCCCGCCATTTTCTGTCTTCATTCCTTCCCCAGGGATTACCCCCACACACAAGATCCCCAGTCGTCCAGCATTTTATTGCGCAACACCCCACCTTCAATTCTTTTTTTACTCTTCCCTATTGCTATTGTAGCTTTCCCTGTTAGCGCCTTTCTGAATCTGTTTGCAGCCCTTTTTTTTCCTCTGTTTTCCTAAAGCCTATTCCCTTCTGTTATCCCCTTTTTAGGCTCGTAAGTTTTGCCCAGACTTTTTTTTTTTATGCTGTGACCCCCCGCCGCCCTTTTCTTCCATGTTGTTGGCTTTTTTTGCCGCATCCTGACCTTTTTGACCCCCGTGGAGACAATTGTTCTCCTCCCCTGGATACGACTGGCAAAATTCCACTTTGTTGGGGCCTTGCGATAACCAAAACATTCCTGTATGCCTGCCCTGCTCTTATCCTTGTTTTTCGAATTCGAACCCCCCTTATTTTTCACTTTTTTTTTTCCCGCCTAAGTCTTCCTTTCCTTTTGCCTTTTTTTTTCTACCCCCCATCGCTTTTTTGTCGCATTTTTTACTCTGTGACCCCTTTTTGATTTCCGGAGCTTTGGGCATTCTTACCCCCCCCCCCCTTTTTGCAAAAGCTCTGTGAAAGCAGAGCTTTTCCCCCCTCCTTTTTTCGCCCCCCAACGCTGTCGTCAATAAATGGTGATTGTGCCGTGAGTATGATCTTTTTTTTTCCTCTTTTTCCATTTTCAGTTTTTTATTTTTACAACTAGTGGTGTTCCCCCCCCTTTTCCTTTGTTTCCTTTTCCCTCCGACAAGTTTCCCCCATTCCGCCCGGTTTTCCCCAAAGGGCGCCACATCCTACTTCCCTTTCCTCCCCCCCTTTTTTTTTTCGCTGTGTCTCCCCTTTTGTCTTTAATTTTTACACCATTCTTAACCCCAATCGGATTTGTGTTCCACACCCGAAGGTCATGAGAGTTATTTGCAACACCAAAACCTTACCCCCCCCCAAAATTAACCGATGAAAGATCAACAAGGCCATTTATGCCCTCCCCTGGCTTTTGGAAACTCCTTCCCCCCCCCATGGTATTGACTCCACAGCATTTTTTACAACCCATTGGCTTCTCACCTTCCCTTTCCATGATCGCGAGTCAAGATCTCCTTTTTGTTCTATTATTTCCCCTCAAGCCATTAGATTTTCCTATCCTTTTCCTTCTTCTCGCCACCACGACCTGTTGTATTTTCCCCCCCCCCCGATCCCCTATGGTGTTTGTTCTCTTCTGCTGGTCCGTCTTTTTTGTGGCCTGATCGTCTCCCCTCCCCAAGAATCACCCTAACCCCTTTTCCCCCCCCTTTAAAGCCACTTAGTAACTCTATGTGAACCCCCTTGTTCCCTATGCTTTAGTCCTAGCCACTTTTCGCCCCACCTGAGAGCACAGAGCTTCGTTTTTAACCTTTTTAGACAGGGAGCATCTCCCCCCCCAAACAAGTTTTTTCCTGTTTTTTTTATCTCCCCTTTCTGTTTAAAACCTTTCCCCTCCTCTCCTCAAGATGTCTTCATAAAAGGTCCTTTACCGTTTCCAAAAAAAGAAACTGTTCGTCCCATCGCCTCTCATCAAGGGCCTTCCATTTTCCCCAAGTCTATTTTTCTCAGCGTTCTCTCATACCCCCCCCTTTTTCTTTTCCTTTGAGATCCTTCGGTCCTTTTTTTTTTGGAAAACCTTCCCTTCTTCCTCATGTTTAGCCGCTCTCCTGCCCTTTCGGTCACGAGTTAACGGAGTTCCCCACAGCCCCAAAAACATTGAAAACCCCATTTTTTTGATATATGTAGTGGCTTACGATCTCTGTGTCTCTCTGTTTTTTTTTTTCCCCCTGATAAAGCTCTTCTCTTTTAAACTTGTCATTCTTTTCTTTTCCCTTTTGCTTAGTCTCTGTTTCCTTTTTAGCCATGTCTTTTTTTCGAGGAGCAACTTCCCAACCCCGGTCTCTTTTTTCCCCTGCCCCCCCTTAAAAAACAAAGAATCGGTCCCCACCCTCCTTTTTTTTGCAATTCATGCCTAAACCCTTTTTCCCCTTTTCAGTGACTTCCTGAGTTTTTTTTTTACTTCTGTCCTCTTTGATCTCTTTTGCCCCGGCGGTGCACATTTAACTTGCGTGATTCAACCTCCCCTTCCCCATGTGGGCTTTTTGGGCATAATGGCACCCCGATGCGCCTACCGCAGGAATGGCATGTTTCATGTTCCGTTGAGGTTAATTTTTTTTATTTGGGTTCAAAGAACTCCCCCACCCCTTTTTTTCCACGGAAATCCGTTTATTTTTTTTTTCCCAGTTGCCTTTGTGTAGCGCTTCCTCAAGCATCTTTTCTATTTTCAATACTCCCTTTTCGAACAAATCGGACTTTTTTGTAGTATGACCTTAGTGATGTGTTGTTAGTCCTTTCCCCCCCCCCCTTTGGGTTTCTGAACTTGTAACCATCCTTCGTGATTTTTCCACTGAAAACCAATTATATTTCCACACCTTTTTCCCCCATGCACTACCATTATTTTTTAAAAAATATCTACCCCCTTTTTTACCCACTGCCCCTTCTTCCTTGCTTTTTTTATTTGAACTCTCGGCCCCTTTCCTTCTACAAGCTTTTTGCATGGCTTAAGAAATTTCACCACTCCTCTAATGTGTCCCCTATTTCTCCTCAAAAGGCGGATTTTAGCCCCACTTTTGGCCTTGCTAAACCGCCAACGATTATTTCTCCTGGACCCCCCATCAGTGAGAGCGCCCTGCTTCCCCCACAAGGTTTTCTGTTGGATTTCTTTTTCCCCCCTTCCCCCTTGGGCCCTTTACCGAGGACACGTCGCATTTCGCTTTCATCAGTCTCCCTCTTTCCTCAACTTTCTTCTTCTCCCTTCCCCAGTGTTTTAAACTTTTCGGCTTATTTTTTTCCCTCATGGCAAACTCCCCTTCTCCCTTCCCCCCCCTTCTCCCGACAGCCAATTTCCTGTGCTTTATAATCGTTATGCCCCCGGTTCTGTCTTAACTTCCTCGAATGGGCGCCCTGTCTTTGTTGATCAACGTTGAGTAAAAGATCAACTTTCTTCCCCCTGTTTTTCGTCGAATAGCAAACGTACTTCCCCCCTTGGTCTTTGGGCGCGTTTGACGTTCTAAATGGCATTCCTTTTTACCTCTTGTGAGTGTTTTCCCATTTCTTTTCTTTCAAGCCCCCCCTTCTTCCCAACAAGTTCCCTTTCTTTCCCCCAGTTTCGAACAACTGGATCAATCCCTGTTCTTTCCCCCCCCCTGACAACCCCTTGTCCGATCAACCTCTTGAAGTGGCGACCCCGTCCCCCCCCCGCGATGCCCCGTCGTCGTCAAATTGAGAGTCTTCAGGAAAGGATTTTGCCTCCCTTCCTACATATTCACCTATCTCCTTTTGGATTCTCTTCCTTTTGAAAACTGTTTCGTCTCTTCCTGAATACCCTTGTGTCCTGGTGATCTGAAGATGTCCCCCTTTTGCTCTTCCCCCAATGTCAAAATCGCGTCCCTTTTCCATTCCTTCTTTCCCTTTTTTTTTACCCCCAACTTTCCGTTTTCTTTCCCCCCAGTGAATTTTTTTCTGTCCCTTTTTCTCCTCCTCCTTTTGGGTTATTTTCGCTGCTTTTCTACCCCCCTTTGCGCTTTGGTCCCGCCCCAAAGTTCAAAGAAGAGGGAAAGGCGCTTGTTCCTTTTGCCCGCGTTTATTAACATTGTTGCATCTTTCTCAACGTTTCCAGAGCTCATATAAAGGACTTTACCTTCACACCCTTAGGACCGTTGAAATCTCTGCCTTTGCTCTCCCTTTGGCCAACTGATTGAGGTTAGTTGGTTTTTTGGGTTCTTCCCAAATCGTTTCCTCTTTTCCTTTTCAACTTATGTAGAGGGGTCCCCATTTTCCTTGGCTTGCTCGCGACGGTTTCCTCTGCTTTGAATCGCCAGGTTTATTTTCCCCAAGGCGCCTCCCCCTCGGGAAGTTTCTTTTAGACACTTGCCCCCTTTTGGTATTTCTCTCCTTCCGCTTTTTCGCCCAAGACTTCTGGTCCACTTTCTTTCCCTTTTTGCGTTCTACGTCACACGTTCCGTTGACCCACCCATCGACACACAGATTTCCCCTTTTTTTATATATGACGAAACTCCCAATTTCTTTCTTCCATGGCAATGGGAAGGCTAATTTCCTCTGTGTTTCCTCTTCGAGATTTCCCCAGCAGAAATTGCGTTCCCCTCTCCTGCCCGATGCACCTTTAGGATAACATGGTCTTAATTCTTTTTTTGAAGCTTTCTTTTTTTGACATCCGTAGCCCGTCCGCTCCCCCTCTTTTTTTTTCTGCCGCCTCTTTCTTTTGTTCAACTTTTCAGACGCGTACCCTCCTTTCCATTGCCGAGAGTTGCCTCCTACCCCCATTCACAATTTTGGCATTTCTCACCTTCCCCCCCTTCCCTTTCTGCGAACCCACTGCTTTTTTTTTTTTTCCCTCTAAACTCTTCTTGTCGGCTTTTCCAGATCCCAGAGTTTTGGGAGGTACTTGTGAACACCCTCTGGGGGCTGCCCCTCTTTCCCTCCGTTTTTCCATGACTGCAGATTCTTATCGGAGTCCTCTTGGTGCTTTCGAAAACCCCTCCCCTTTTGGTGGATTGTCTCCTGATGATCTCGTTTTTTCCCCTCCTTTGTTGGGCACAACGGGTTCTCCCATTTGATTGCTTGCCCGTTTCTTGCGGGGTCCTTTTTTGCCGAAGTTAAGTGTGTTTGTAGCCCTTGTGATTTAACGCGTTTTTTAAATCGTTGCCCCAGTCTTCCATCCTTCCGTATTTTTCAAGGTCCCCAGTCCGTCCCCCCTTCGGAAACCTCGCCCCACAAATTCCAGTCCAAGCCCCCCTAATATTGTTCTTGTGCACGATACCTTGCTTTTCTGGAGTTTCTACCTTTATTAAAAAATTCGGTTGAAAAATATGATTTCTTTGCAACCTCTTCTAGCGTCTTTTCCCCCCCCCCCCCTTCCCCAAAATTTCTTGCAACTCCCCCCATTCCTTCGCCTGCATTGTGACCTGTTTAGACATGTTCCAACCCTCCCCACTCGAGGGTCATTTCCACGCCCCGTTCCCCCCCCCTAATTCCATTCCTTGAGTCGCAGTCCCTTTCGCCTTCTTTCCCTGAAGAAAAGTATAGTGATTTGCATTTCTGATTGCGCACACGAGTTGTGTCTTTTGGTCCTTTATGGTGTTTTTTTGTACTACTCTTTCTTTTTCTCTCCCGTTATCCTCCAAGCCCCCTCCCCCCCCATTTACCTTACACTTGGCGCAATCGAAGAAGGTCCCAGTCAAATCGAATACCCCCCCCTTGAAAAACTTCAGTGCTTGTCATAGGCAATTACAGCTCACCACCCTAGATCACCGAGGCCAACTACATTTGCCCCACAGTTTTTTTTCTGTTTTTTTATTTTTTCTAATAAGTGACACCTCTGTGGATAGTGGTTTCCCAATTTCGCCTCTCATACCGCATGTCTTCTCTTTGACTACCGTTTTTAAACAAAAGACCCTTGACATACCTCTCCCTTTCCTTTTTTTTTTTTTAACTCCCCCAAACATTGTTTTCTTCCGTTGTTTTTTTTCTCAGAAAACACACTTGTGCTTCCTACTGCCTTTTGTGAGCTCTTTCCTGTTTTTTTTTTTTTTTCCCCCCCAATTTACTCCCTTTTACCCTTTTTCCCCCTTTTGTATTTTGAATTTTGGAAGTCTCCCCTCTTTTCCAGGACTGTCAACCTCCAACCCCCTTCCCCCCCATTGTTTGAGTGTGCAGACTCTCTGTGTTTTTTTTTCCCTTTGCTTACCCCCCCATTGATAGTATGCTTTTGCTATTTCCCCCCCCCTTGCTTTTCCCTGGCTATTCCTTATTTTTTAGATTCAGTTGCCATTCTTTCCCTCTCCTTTGGCTTTGTCCTCTTTGACCCCCTTCCCCTTTTTCCAACCTCGGTTTAAAATAGCCCCCCACTCAATTGGCCTCTCGCGGTCAACACTGGCGAAATCTAAATTTTCCTTTCGCCATTCCTTCCCCTAAATATTTTCCTTTGAACTTGATTTCTTTTTCCTTCGGCGATCGTCGGGCCCTTTGAAGTTTAGACCTTTTTATTTTCTTGATTCCAATTTACCTGCCTTTGGTAGGTTCCTTTTCATTCATGGGCAACCTCTTCCGTCCCCAAGGTATAAGGTTTCCAGCAATGGCTTTTCATGGAGAGTCTCCCTTTTTCCTTTTATACAATCTCCACCTTTTCCCTCCCGACCCTCTATTTGTGCCCCTGAGTTTTTCAAATTGGGGCTCTCCCCATTTAAAGCCTGATTTTTATCTAAAATACTCCCAGCCAGGCGACTTTTTCCGTATTTCCCCCTTAGGAGGTCTTTTTTGGACCCCCCCCCTTGGGTGGCCGGACTGTTAGTCTAAAGCTGACTTCATGTCACCCCTTTTCCCTTCAATACTCCCAAGTGAGGGTTTAATCCCAAGCCAAATTCTTCCCCCACAATTACCTTTTCTTAACCCCTCGCCGGCAATCAATCACCGGTGGGTGCGCACGTCTATTGCTGCTCAAAGCCACGCTGAGAGAGTTTTTTCATTTTCCATCCCCCCGCTATCCCCCGACTAAAGACTCTTTGTTTTTGTCTTCAGAGTTTAAAGGAGGAGTTGTTATCCAAAACCCTTTTTTTCATTGAAGCGCTGTTGAAAATCGCCCTACAATCTTTTCTCTGTACACCACCCAAGCAGTGGTGACGCCTTCCTTCTTCAGGTGTTTTTTTTTTTTTTTTTTTTGATTTCTCTTTCCCCCCCTCCCAACGAGGCCTCTCTTCCCCTTTCTTTTTTTACGCAGTTTGCATTATTTACCACTTTAAGGCGGAATAAGCCAAACACCTTTGGAACGTTTTTTTTTCGTCTGTTTCGCACTTCCCTTTTAGCGCTCAACCTTGCCCTTCTTTTTGATCTGAGACCATCACATGATTTAGAATCTTTTCCCCCTTTACCGCAGGGCTGCTCCGATCCCGTCGTGGTGCACCCCGGATTTCCTGTCTTCCCCCCTAATGTCCCATTCCAAGAGATTGTAATTTTCGTCAATAAAGAGTTGTCCAGAATCTTTCCTTTGTGTGTTTCTACCCCCTTGTTTTTTGTGGTGGACTTTTAGCCTCCGTTATTCTTTGCAGCTGGTGTTGCTAAAACCGCGCAGTTAGATTCTCTGTTTTTGTGTTTGTTTTTTGCGGGGGTGGTTGGGTGTTGTTTTGGCCAAACCCTTTGGTCGTGGGATCCCCCCCTTTTCAGTCAATTGTTTTGGGCTCTTCCTCACCCAAACTTGAAAATCTCTACTTCTCTCTCTGTAACCCTTCTACTTGCAAGCACAAGTTGATCCCTTTTTTTACACTCTGAAATTTTTGTCTTCCCATGGGTTTACACTTTTTCTTCTCCCCAGGGAATTTCATTTCTTATTCCCTACTTGCCTGTACCTCCACCTTTTTGTCGTATATGAGATGCAACTGAGCATTTCTTTTTTTTCTCCCATTCTTGTGCACAGTAATCGGTCCCTTCAAAAGAGAATTATTTTTCCCACCCCCGCCCAAAAGCGAATGTAATTCCCCCCTGTTAACTTTCCC
>Ga0179593_1346116_pt1 | contig 10656 bp, 21 predicted proteins | sample CZODoug2_1_08_16_FD_185931 | JGI IMG/M metagenome (GOLD analysis project Ga0179593, IMG submission 185931) | Vadose zone soil fungal communities from Angelo Coast Range Reserve, California, USA - CZODoug2_1_08_16fungal (PacBio error correction) | ecosystem: Environmental > Terrestrial > Soil >... | reverse complement strand
TTTTTTTTCTTTTTTTTGTTCAATTTCTGCTGTCGTCAGCTCCCACCCCCCGCACGATTCCTTGTCGCCAGGTCCACCCACTGCCGTGTTTTTTTCTGTTGGTTGCCTTCGGTTTCCGTTGTGTTTTTCCTCGCCACATCCCATAAGTTTTCCAAACATGTCCTGTTTTCCCAAACGAACCCCCTGTTCCCGCATCGCACACCTTAGAGTTATAATCTCTTTCCTGATTCTTTTTTTTTCCTTTCCAACTCTTTTTTTTTTTTTTATCCCCTATCTTGTCGTTTTTTTTTCTCCTCGTTTCTGGATCCTATGTCCCGCTTCTTTTTTTTTTCCCCCTCTCTGATTTCGACGAAATTTTTTTTTTTCTAATTCAACCACGTTTAGTTTCCGTTTTTTGGCTGGAGTTCCTGATCACCTGCTTGGGACGGTGAGGCAGCTTGGTTACTGTAGCCGGCACCTTCTTAAAAACCCAACTGAAGTAGTTGCACCCCATTGGTCTGCTTGTGATATTTTCTTTTCGCCGGTGCCACAGTACCCCCCCTAGACCGCTCTTTGGGTATGGGCCAATTCTGTGGTCCATTCTAGACGGTCCTCAACTGTGTTGGTGTCCCTCTCTGTTTTGGGCTTTTCACACGTTGTCCCTCGTTTTCCCCCTGCCCTTCCGTTTGACTTTTTGTTACCCCCGATTTTTGTTCGTTTGGTTTTTTTTGGGCACAATTAAACCAATTTTTGTCCGTTTTGTACCCTTTGTTTTTTTTTCTTCCCTTGGTCACTTACCCTGAACGACTATTATGTTTTATTGGTGCCGAGTCCCTGGCTTGATGCAACCCGGAATCTTGCCGATTTAGGACCACTTATTCTTTTTTTTTTCCTTACACGGTTTCCCCCCCCCCCCCACCCGTTTTTCCCCACCCCCTTCCGGGGTGTCTTCACTATTTCCCTGAAACTGGTCCCACCCGATGCCATAAACCCCCCGACCGCGGACCCTGTAGGAAGCGTCCCTCTTCCCTTAGGCTATGTTCATTAAAACCGTGAGGTTTTGTTTACTTTTTTGTTACCTTTTTCCTTCCACACTATTTATTTTTTAGCTCATTCCAATCACGATCCAGATTCTTTTTTCCGCTACTCCCCAAAATTATGAACACAAAGTTTGACTCTTTAACGGATTTTTTCTTGATATTTCCTCCCCTCCCTCCACTTTTTCTTTCTTCTTTTCCAATGTATATTAAGTTTTCTTTTTATTCCCCCTTTCTCCCCACCCCGCGTTCAGGGCATCTGCAACCCCCCCGTCTCTACATCCTGTATAAACCCGCTTTTAAGAGTGGCCTGTACACGTGCCTCTCGTCCCCCCCATTACTTCCCGCTCTTCCGTCTTTAGAGCGCTTGTTGATGGTCCTGTGCAGGGTCTTACTTGGGTGTTTTACCCCCCCCGTTCACATCTGATGTTTTTGGACCCGGTTCGTTTTTTTTCTTTTCTTGGCACCGGGGTTGACCTGTTATGAGGGAACTCGCATTTTTCAATGTTCTTCGTCCCATGTTTTTCATTCACACCGTGTCCCCCCTCCTGCACTTGGTAAACTTCGAAGTTTCCTGAGCTGCACGGTCCCCCCCTCTGCCATGACATTTTTGATGCCTGTGTCTGGTTTCCGGTTCGCACGCATTGGCCCCACTTTTGGAAGGCGATCTTCGCCCACCCTAGTTGGCCTTTTCAGATGGTTTTGTTGTGTCGGGTGTCTTGTTCCCGTTCCCCCAACCTCCTTAGTCCTGTGGGCACTTCCCTTTCGATCAAAATGTTTGTGTTTCCGGCAGCACACTTTCTTCTTAATTTTTTATCAGAAGTGCGTTGTGGGTTCACCTTTTGGTTATTGCGTTGATGCACCCCTGTTGTTTTCTCAGCGCATCCGTTCTTTTTCATGGACCTCTTATATGGGTTTTTCGGTCAGCCTAGTTCGTGTTCTGTAACTTCGTAAATCACTTTTTTTTTCCCACTTGCATCGTCGGTCTTCCTCGGTTTCCGACCTTCATTAATGCCCGGTTTTTTTAACCCTTCCCTTTTGAGTGATAAGGGAGTTTTATGACTGTCGGCTGGCATTTTGTGTTGATTTCCCCTTGGCATTGCTGAGTAGTAGGAGTCTCTGTGTGCGTTGTTCAAGTTCACCCCCCCCCCTCGGGTTACTGCCTTTCCTTTTACTTGTTTCTTTTTGCGACTCCCTAACGCTTTTTCTTTCGTCGCGGTTTGGCCCCCGTCTTCTATTCCATTCCCCGTTCGAACCTTTGACCCAACATCCCAGAGTTGGCTGCGACCACCTAAGTTGAACCCCTCCTTTTCCGTTTGTTTTTTCTGTTTTGTGGTATTTATGTGTCCACCACACTCAGTCTTCTTTTTCTTTCCACTCCTTTTTTTTTTGTGTTTGTGTAGGCTTGAGTTCATTTTGTTCCCCCTTTTTCATTCCCGTTTTTTTCCCCCCGCTCGGCCAGTCTCCCCCTTTTCTTTTTTTTGGCTGTTGGTGCAGCGGTTTGCCAAGGTGGCGGACCGCAATTTCCTTATATTCCCTTCCGTGCTCCCGCCCCCCCTTCCGATTTTTTTCAAGTTTTTTTTCCCTCGTTTTTGGGGGTGGAGTCCGCGGTATTGACCAGTTCTTTTTTTTGTTGTCAACTTTCTCTATGTGCGGGGTTTTTTGCAATCATTCGCCTCTGTACTTGGCGCTTCCCCCTTTCCTCCTCGCATCATAAACGTCGGATCCCCAGCACTCCCTATTTCTAGTAATTAATGAAGTTCGTCCCCCGATGTCCCTCCCCTCTCCTCACTCACCCTTCCTTTTATGTCACGTAGTGACACGGAAGATTTTCCCCCCCCCCCGACCACCTTTGAATGCATTTTCTTGATATTTCGCCCCGTGCTTTTTGAGTGAACGCCCCCTTGTCCACCCCAAATCACCCCCTACCCCCCTCCCGGATTCTGTCTTTGTCCCTTCACGTCTGAGTTGCTGCCGCCTTGGGATCGGAACCGTCTTCTTGGTGGTCCCCCGGTGTGAATCAAGTAATGTTCTTTGTTTAACATGCCGAAACCCCACTGTCACCTTTTTCCCCGCAATCTCCTTTTTGCGAATTCTTCCGCGTTGGTCTTTTCCCCTTGCTTTTCGCAAACAAAAGTCACCCCCCCACTCCCCCCCTGTTTTTTCATGCTGGTTGACCGCTTGAGCCTTCGTTCTTTTCCAAACTTTTTTTTTTGCCGTAGGCGGTTTTTTGAACTTTCCCTATGTGGATTTTCAGAGAAATTCCTTTTCCTCTTCCCCTCCACTGTCCCCTTGTGTCACCCGGGGCAGACCCATGCCCTTTTCTTTGTACCCCTCATGTCGTACTTTCGTTGGTTTCAACCAATGCAAATGACTGTTCCGCACGTCTAGACCTGGTTGTGTTTTGACACCTCTTTTTTGTGTGAGGAGATAATTCGGTGTCTTGGCCTTGTTTCAGGATCATGTGCTTAGACATTCCTTTGCTCGTTGTGCCTTTTTTTTTCTTGAACTTAGTTTCGAGGGGATGTTTTACTTGTGCTTTCCCCCCCCCCAGTGACCTCGAAGTGTCTCCTTCCCTTTGCTTTTCCGCTCGCCATCCGTTGATAGGCTGAACGTTTGTTTTCTTTTTTGGTAAGCGGACACCGGGACTTTTTCTGGATCGTGACATTGGATTTTCCTCTGACTTTTTTTTTCTTAAACGTGCAGCGATTTTTCCCCCGCTCGTGTGTGCATCCCCCCTATCCCTTTCTCGCTGCGTTTGTCTTTTTTTTTTGATCTTTCCAAACGGTTCCTTTGTATCTTGTTTTTACCTCCTTACACCCGTAATACTCGACAAATTTTTGGGCCTCAGTTATTGATTGCACCGATTAATGTTTTTCTGTGCCCGGACTCCCGCCACCCGTTACCCCCCCTAGGGAGTCTGTTAACACATACCCGCTTCCTTGTGTTTCCCTTCTCCTATCTCCGAATGAAGGATTGTGTGAAAGCACACAGATAGGACCCTGTCAGCATTTTTCTCCAAGCTTTCCATTAAAATCTGATCTTCGAGTTGTATCGCGGCAGGTAACTCCCTCGTCCCTTGTTGTGCTAGATTTTGGTTTTTTGTGAACAGGGCAGAGAATAAGCCTGGCCTGTCAGGTCCCCTTTGAGTCTTATTGGTCCCCTTTCTTCCTTTTTTTTTCAACCTATTCCTTGTTCTAGAGACATATTTCCAACATAAAAGTTTTTCCGCGGTTTCCGAGCGCGGCGAACCCCCAACCACTTTTGTAGTCTATTAGAGCACCCTCCTCGTGAAAGATGACATCGCTTTTCTTTTTCTCCTTTTGGTGCTTCTGTCCTCCTTTTTCGTTTTCTCTTCCCGTCTTTTTTGATGTATCCCCCCACCTCCTCGCCCCGTATGCCAAGACCCATTTTCACCCTTGTTTTTTTGTTCTTTTGGCAATTTAAGAGCTTCTCTTGTTTTTGTGGATCTGTCTCTCTTTTCCACCATCCTCTTTCTTTTTTTTTTTTCTCTTCCCCATTTTCCTAAAGTTTTTTTTTTTTTTGGATCTCGGTCCATTTTTTTGCGCAATAAATATGATGTCAGTCAGATCCACCCCCCCGGTGGTTTATCTCATTGCAGTACCCCCCTTTTGCCTTTTGTTTTTCCCTTTTCCCCCGTGGCCCCCTGCTTTTTAGTGTTGATAACCTCCATTTCATTAGACCCATCGATGGGACACAACGCCCCCCCTCTCCCCACCTTCGTTTTCACAAAGTCTTCTCCGTTTTTTTCGATATATTCTCCCCCCCCCCCCCAACTCCCATGCTTTTGTCGATATTTTTTTCTTTTTGTGCCTCCTGCTCCCTTCGACCCCTGTTACATTCTTGGTCCACAATATTCTCCTCGAAGGACACGTTCTTTCATTTTGTCCCCCCTTTGACGCTTATTTCCACGAGACCGGGTGCTGTGTTTGCGCTGCTTGGCTGGAGTAGCCACCATTCTTCAAACCCCAACCCTGAACCCTCCTAGCACATTTCCTAGGTGTTGGAGGCCTCCCCACTCTCCTTCTGCTTTATGGCAACGCTGTTCACATTTTTAGACTAGTGGGCTCTCTTTGTCTTTTTTTTTCCCAAAACGAATCCCCCTTTCTTTTTCCTCCCCTTTTACGTTCTGACGTTTTTACCCTATGTGGGATGTGTTGTACTCCCCTTCTCTGTTTTCGTCAACAGGGTTTTTTGTCAATTCCCCGGGCCCCTACTTTTTTTACTACCCCCTTTCTCTTGCCCCCGTCTAATACGAGTGCCCACGTTTCTTTTTGCTAGTATTCGGGTTGTCAATGTACAGTACCCCCCAGTCAACACCCCCCCAGGTTTTGCTTCCCTATTTCCCCACCTGAAATTTTTTTTCCTTCTAACCTGCCCTCCCCAACGTCTCAGATTGTTCTTCTTTCCTATTTTTCTTGATTAAATTTAGACCTCTGCCCTCATTTTTTTCCTCCCATCACCTTCCGCTATTCCCCTTCCCCGATCATTTTGCTAGTCCTTACGTCTCCTTTCCCAACCCCCTTTCCTTTTTTTCCCCCAAACTGGTCAGGCCTTCACTCCCAGTTCTGTTCACTCTACGTCCGATGTTTCAAGAAAATTTTTCACAGCGACATGATCTTACACCGGCGTTTCCCCCCTGGCGCATTACACCACCCATCCCTCTCCCTCGTCTTCGGGCAGGTCGCACAAACGCATCACCCAGTATTCTCCGCCGCCCCGAGCCTTTCCCGGAATGTCCCCTTTCTCTTTCCTTTCCCCTCTTCCCTTTTTAAGCGCCGTACGGTCCCTGGGGCAGTGTTTACCAAATAATACCCTCCGATTTATGCCCACCTTCTGGTTTTTCTGTGGACCTTTGTCTGATGACCCCTTCCAGCTACTTTTTCTTCCCGTTTTTCAATTCAACCGGCCCCTGTTTTTTGGTGTGTGCAGCCCCCCCAGGACCTATCTTCTTCCGGTCTGTTTTTTTTTCAGCTCGTCCAATTTGCATGCCCTGGATTGCGGGTGGACTGTTTGACTTGGTTTTTATGGTTTATAATTGAAGAGATATTTTAGCCCACAGTGGACTTGGTAAGCTTTGTTTTTCCTTTCTTGGTACTAATCCACGGCTTAATCTCCTGGTTTTGTCCCTACGCCCCTTCTTTTTCGTTTCTAAATTCCTCAGCACCCATATCCTTTCATTTGCACCCCCTCCCCGTTCTCGCATGTTTTAACTTTGTGGCGTGGTTGTCGTCAGTCGTTTCCTTCCCCTGTGGTGTGCGCCTCCGTTCGTTTTTCACCGGTGTGAATGGACCCGATTCTGGTAGTAGGGAACTTTCTTCCTTTTCCGCTGTCAACTTCGTTTACACTTCAACCGGAACTTGATTAATTCTTTTCTCCTGTTTCCCATGAGTTTAACCGTCATTTATCGCTTTCTAGCAACCCTACTTCTTGGCTGTGATCCGTTGTACCCTGAGTGAGGTGTTATGAGTCTTCAATATTTTGATCCTGCCCCCTTCCCTCCGTTTCTGTTCTGTCTCGCCAATGAATTTCCTCTGTGTCAGCCCCTCCGCGATTTGGCCACGCGGTAAGATTTTTATCCCCTTCTCGCCCCACACCCTTGTTAACTGCTTTCCCCTTGTTGTTAGCGCGTGTTTCGCTTTCTTTTTACTCGTCCCAGATGGTTCTGACCCTTTGCAATCAGTCTTGTGCGACCCCAGCTTCCCCTCCAATTGCGTTTCCTTGCTTTTTCGTTCCTTTTGCTTTGTGATACTTCAGTTTTACAAAAATTTTTTTTTCCATAATGAATCATTTTTTTTGTTGTGTGTGTTTTTTGTTTTGAGCCTCTTTTGCCCCCCCACCGGTCCGACGACCCAACGGTTCAGAGTTTTGACCTTTTTGAGTTTTGGTTTAGTACAGCGTAGAGTGCTCCAAGGGCGTCCCCCTTGAATTGGTCTCGTCCCCCCGGTCGCTTACCCCCCCCGCCCCCCCCCCCCTTTGCCGTCTCGACTCCAAACAGCGCTTCTTTTTTTATTTTTTTTTCCGCTGTATTTTAACACCAGTTTTGTAACATTTTTTTTTTTTTTTTTTTTGTTTTTTTTTTTTTTTTTTGATGGTGGGCGTCGTTTCCTCCCGTCTTCCTTCCTTTTCTATTTTCACATTTCCCCCACCATCCTAACCACCGCGTCTTTTCTCACCATTTTCACCTCCACATAGTGCTGTAGCGCATTCCCTTTTCCGCATTGTTGTTTCCCCTGATTGAAGTCCCCGAGATTCCGCTTCCCCGTGTTCTTTTCCCTGATTGACCATTCTTCAGTATTGTCCTCCCGACCAATTGAATGTCGAATTCTGTGTCCCTGAAGTTGGTTCCTCTTCTTTCTTCCACGTTGTCCAGTGTTTTGCGTTCAACCATGCATCCCCCCGACCCCTCCCCCCCCTCGTGCTTTCTTCTTTAAATTCCTATGGGTTGGGCTGCCGGAAAGGGACTCGTGCCCCCCACTTCGCTTCCGTCCTTACCGATTTCCGTTTTATGTTCATGACCCCCAATTACTTCCCCCCCCCAGTTTTCAACCCATTCCCCTGTGGGCGGACCATCCCCCGCTTTTTTTTTTTTTTTTTTTTCCCCACCGGATGGAACCCCAAGGTTTTTTCGCGAAACCCACTTACCCTCCCCCCCCCCTTTCATCCATTTTCACTCCTCTGTTTACCCTTTGCTTCTCCTTGGGCCCAACACTTCGTAGGCCGTTTTCCCGTTTCAAAAAGAGGGTCCGAATGTCGTCCCTTTTCTCGTTGTCCGATTTCCATACCTCCCTTTCCCCACAAATTCTTCTCACTTGTCCGTTGTTCTTCCCCAACAACACTGTTCGGTCCCCTTTTGCGTCTTTTTAACCCCCCTGTCACCCTTGTACGTCCTCCCTTCAACTCAATGGACCGCTTTTGTTGAGGACGTGGATATGCAGTCTCCCCTTTCCCAGTCTTCATTTGCTTGGAACCCTTGTTTTTTTTCCCGGCCTGTGGCCCCTCCCCTTTACGCGCCGCCCCGCAGTATGCTGAAGCACGACTAGCAGGTGTATATCACGCAATTGTGCTTCTCCTCCATATTAGCCCTATTTTTTTCTACACTTTCCGTTTTTTATATTTGGTTGCGTGCGAAACTCCTCTTTGATCCCCGTTTGTCTGATGGACTCACCCTAGTGTTCGTAAAAGGAGCGTCGCTTTTCGTTTTTCATTTTCATAGCCCCCTGTTCTCCCGCTCTTTTTTGGCTGTTTCCTGGTTATCCTTTGTTCCCCATTTTTTCCCCCCTTACCTTCCTTTGTTTGGTACTTTGTACCTTTTTAATTTTAAACCTGTGAAAAACAACTTTAGTGGTCCTCGTCCCTTCTCCCGCCCCTCCTCAATAGTTTTTCTTGCCCCGGAAACCTCCTCACAGTTTTTTTCCCCACCTCATCCGTGTTATTTTACCCCCCCTCCCCAATAGTGGTACAACGTCTGAGTACTGCTCTGACGGAAAGGATCTGGTTCCACCCTCCAAACATCTCGCCCACCGGTGGGTTTCTTTCTTCTACCTTTCCCCCTCAGCTTTCCGCGTTGAAGGTTCTTTTTTTTCAATGTTTTTTTTTCCCCCCTTTTTCCCCTTTCGACCTGCCCCCCCCCCCCCACCTTTTTGATAGATTATTTGGTTGAAACGTTTGGTTTCTTTGCGTGCCTCCTGCCCTCCCCGGTTTTTTTTTTTTCTTGCACTCCCATAGTCTCCTTTTTGTTTTTACAATGATCGTTATAGTTACGATAATATGTGTTCATTCAAATTCCCCCGCATTTTTTATTCCGGTTTTTGTGTCAGCGTCCCTGACCCCCCCCACAAACGTGTTCCCAACTTTTCGCTTTAGACTTCTGCAGAGCACTTCTCTGAACTCTTTTCTCTGTTTTCCTTTTTCTTTGGGTGGCTTTTTTTTTTTTTCTCTTTACACCCCCTCCACGGCGCCCCCGTTTTTTTTCCAGAAATCAACACACGGTAGTTTTGTGAATGCACTTTCTGTTGTCCTGTTTTTTTTCTTGTGGTTGTTCTCTGACTTCTTTCTTGATTTGTTACCCCCCCCCACCTCTGTTCCTTCTTTTCCTCCTGTTTTTTTGTTTGATGGCTTGATGATGTGTTTGTGTGGCCAACGTGCTGCTGTAGTCCGTCTCCCCCCCCCCCCCTTTTTTTTTTTCCCCGTTTTTCAAGGCCCAGTTTTTAACCAACTGGTTCTTTTGTGGTGGCTTTGGTGCCGCCCCTCTTTTTCTTGTTTTTTCTTTTTGTTTGTGCACTTTCCTTTTCACATGACCCCCCCCCCGCTCTGTGAACCCCCCAACCCGGCAAAAGAGCCAAATAGCAACAACCTTGTAGTGCTTTCCCCCCCTTTATTCTTTCTTACTCAACGCCTACTCCCTTTCTGCGGGTCTGTTTGTGGTTTTTATGACCTGCGCTCTGCTCCTTCCGTACCCCCCTATTTTTTGCCCCCCCCCCATCTTTCTTCTCTGAACTGATCATTTGAAACCCCCCCCACGCCTTTTTGATGTTTACCTCTGAAGATGCTTTCTCCTCGTCCTTCTCTCCCCCCCCTTTTCACACCCCGACCCCCGCTTTATCCTGACGGTCTGGTTTTTCTCCTGTTCCCCCTGTTTCCCCCGCCGTGCATCTTTCACTTTCCCCTTTTGGTGACCTTTTTTCCCCCCGGCTTTTTTTTTCTATTCTTTTTTGAGTGTTTTTTTTCCCACGGACCTTCACTATCTCTCTGATTTGTTACAACCTATTTTTTTCTTGGGTGTTCCCCTTCCCCCGTCCCTTTTCGCCCCTTTTCGTTTTTGTTCCCCCCTTGACTCTCCATTTTTCATCCTTTCTTTTGTGGCTGAGCCCTGTTTCGGATGCCACGATATTGTGACGAAGTCTTTTCTTTTTTTTAATGGCTGTTCCCCGGTCCTCCCCCCAACGTTCCCCCACCCCCTTTGGTTCCATCCCACTATTAACTAACAACTGTTGACTGCTCCCTTCCTCCCTCACTCCCCCCCCAAAATGCAGCGTTTTTCGTCTTCTGTTTAGTGCTAGATTTTAGATCTTCTCCCGAATAGTGACAGTTTTTTTTACCCCAACGATCAACCCTTCTCTCTCTGGTCCCCCTATCCCTCTTCACTTTTATAAATCTTCGTTTTCCTTGTACTTCCACCCCCAACTGTCTTGCCCCCCAAACTCCTCCTGCCTTCCTTTCTTTCCTGGCTCTTTTTTGTTTCCGCCTAATCATAACTTCGGTTGATGATAAAAGGTTGCTATTTCCTCTTGTCTCCCTCCCCCTTCCACCCCCTTCTCCTTCCCATTGAAGAGCCCCCAACGTTTTCTTCATCGATTTTGTTGGGTCTCGCATTAAATGTTTTGATCACCTCACGGCCTACTCTCCTTTCATTAATATCAGCCCATTGGTCGTTTCTACGGCGTGGAAGGCCTTGCCGGTCCGGTTTTTGGGTCAACATCCCCTTCCCTCCCCTATATGTGTTTTCTTAAACCGCGGTCAGTTTCCCCCCCTCTCCCCGCCTCTTCCCTTCCCCCGGTGGACGTTATGTGACATCGCCCCCTCCACCTTGTCCTCTTACAACAGTCTAGTTCTTCCT
>Ga0179593_1727053_pt1 | contig 10657 bp, 10 predicted proteins | sample CZODoug2_1_08_16_FD_185931 | JGI IMG/M metagenome (GOLD analysis project Ga0179593, IMG submission 185931) | Vadose zone soil fungal communities from Angelo Coast Range Reserve, California, USA - CZODoug2_1_08_16fungal (PacBio error correction) | ecosystem: Environmental > Terrestrial > Soil >... | reverse complement strand
GCTCTGACGCCCTTTTGCTAAGTAATCTAGTTGAGATTCTTTTTTTTGATGTCTAGAACTCTTTTCGCGGAGCGCCTCGTTCGAATTAGGGATCTCGTTCCCCCCCCGCCACATTTCAAGTGCAGGACATCTTTAATCAAGACCTTCCAGCATTCTTTATGGTTGTGATGTCGCCCCTCTTTTTTCACGGCCGGGTACTTCTCCCCTTTAATTTTTCTGCGTTTTGTTTGGGGCGTGTTTTTTTTTTTTTTTTAATTTATTCAATCCCCCCTTTCTCCAGCATGCCCCCCAACACAGATTTGAATGCCTTGCTCTAATAATTCTTTCTTTCTGTTTACGTGGTCCCTTTTCCCCCCACTTGGGTTGGTGGACTTTTTTCTTTTTTTTTCATGACTCTATTATGCTCACGCCACCGTTTCCTTGAGCTGCGAGTCAAGTGGACCCTATCCGTCTTCTTCCTGCGGGAAGGTCGTAAAGTGCCTTCTGACGCACGATTCCTTCCTCTTTGATATTGGCCTGATTTCCATTTTTTTTTCCCATATGACTCGCCCGGTCTCGCGGAACCCAGGAGAGCGTCGCTTGTTTCGCGTGAACTCTGTCTACTAGTCACCGCAGGTCTCTTGAAGGTCTTTTTCGCAAAACATGTGGGTCGTTCCTACCTCGGCGGCCTTGTTTTTGGCGATTTCCTCAATCGAGGGAAATTTTTCGTAGGTTTCTTCCTTTTCTTGCCGCATCAGTGATATTTCAATTTGGTTCGGGTCCGCCTTCAGACGTTTATGCTAAAGGAGTTTTCTATTTTTTCCCCCCCTTTTCTTTCGCAAGGGTTAGACAGCGGTTTTTTTTTCCCGGTCGGTTCAGTGCGCGCGATCGTCCTCCAGCCTCCGGAGTCCAATGTTATTACGCTTCTCTTTCTAGCCAAAGTTTTTTTTTTCGTGCCAAGGACACCTCCTGATTGCTTGCTGTGTTTCCCTGCTTTTCTGAGTCTCAACTTCAGTGCACGATGGACTTTTTCCCCCTTGTCTTGGGGCCCCCAGACTGGTCCATGGTTCCAAAATCGGCTTTTTCCCGGACGCCAACTCTCCTCTTCACCTGGGCCGGACGTATTTTGATTTGGCATGGGGTTGGCGCAGTCTTCTCCCACCATTGGCTTCTGGCCCCAGTTCTTACGTCCCCAGTCCTTTCTCCCTTTCGTCATCGCAAGTCCTAACAGGAATTTTGAGCCCGAAGGGACGGCGGCGAATTGTAGGGGTTCATGGTAGTGCCGCTCTTTGGACTATCTCTTTTTCCCCCCCGACTTGCAGGTCGGATTTTTTCGGGTCTCAAGCGCTCGGCCCCCCCCCAGATGTGTTTTTAAACCCGGTGGCTGGACCATTTTTCCTTCGCAGCGTGATGGCGTTCCCCGTGGGCGAATTAGAACTCTTGCTTGAAGAGAATCTTCTTTTCCTCCGTGTGGTTGAGCTATTGCTCGTCCATCCGAGCGTGAGCGACCCCCCGTCTTGCCGCCACTTTCCGCATACTCACAAAATGGGGCACAAGATTGTTGCCCCCTTCAATTTCGGACTTTTTTCAGGGGTCGCAGCTGTTCTATCCGACAGGTCCAATTATCTCCCCCCAATCCTTTTTCATGCCCCTCTTTTTTGGGCACTCCCCCTGTGTTCCCTCACCCCATTGAGGCGCCTACCGATCCGTAAAAGGCTCTTATAAAGTCAAGACTGCGTTTGGTTCCCCGGCTCCCCATGATCTTCGCTTTGGTTTCCGGCCCGTGCGGCATTCGCCGCACTTCCCCTTGTTGAGATACTGAGAAAATTTAGCGGCCCCCGATTCGGTCTTTTTCAGCTCCTTTGTCCATCTATTTTTTCTTGTGGACCAACGTCCTCTCTTTCTCTCGTTCCAGTTGGCCCACCTTTTTTTTTGACCCATCGTTGCCACATTTTTGCCGTTAGACTCTTTGTCCACAACTGTCCCAATTCCCTCCCGGAGTTTATTGTTTTCACGCCCGCCCAAACCTTGCCATGCGCAATTTAAGTACATATGCCGTCTGCCGGCTTTGATCGCTTTTTCATCCTCCCCGCCTTTCCTCGTACAACTTCCCTTTACTGGAAATCCCTCCTTGACTGTTTCCTTAATCGGCGGCTTTGCGTCCAAATCCCAGTGAAATATCCCTGTTTTCTTCCTCGGATCTCCTCCCGTTTCGCGGTAGCCCCTTCTGGTTGCTACGCGCCCCTTTCAATTCCCCGGCCTTAAAGACATTGTTTTTGCTCTCCCCCAGGTTTTCGCGTCATCCTCTCTCCCTCGCCCCGATATTCTCCCCCCCACGTCCTAACCCATCTGACGCAGCTCCTCCTGTGTAAAGAGGGTTGAGTATCTTCTTTTCACTTGTCACAGACTGAGGCCATATTCCCACAATTGATCCTGCTTCCAGGGATCTGGTCGTCCTTACCCCCCCGAGTTTTTTCTAGTGACGTCTTCACAGAAGAAGTAATGGATAACCCCCGCTCCCCCTTTCTCCCCGTCCGTGCTGCCGTGTGAGCTTACCTCGTATTAGCTCTGATCACCCCGACACCCGTCCCCCCAGTTACCTTTGACCCATTCCTCACGTTCCCCCTCCACCTGTCTCCCATGCCCTGTGCCCGGAATGTCACAGGGACACCCCCACTGGCATCATGCTTTTTGACGTTGTGGTGAAGCGCCCCCCGCTTTTTCCACCATGATTGCGAAAGTCCACTTCTCTGTCTGTTCCCCGCCATCCCCATTCGCACTCCCCTGCTTCCCCCTCCCCGTTTACTCAAATCGACCACTTGTCCTCCTCCCCCCTTTCTTCTCCATCGTTTTTCTCTTTTTTGGAGCCCTCTATCTCCTTGATCCTCACCTCTTTATCTTCCCCCCCCTTTTTGCTCGCACCTTCCTCCTTCCAGCCCCATCCGTCGTTATCTACCCCAACCTATGGAAGGATCTATTTTTTTTACCCTCTGCTGATATTGCTTTTTCTGGACCGATTACAATATCGATCTGTAGCGCTGTTTTTCTACGTTCCTCTGACGATTTTGTCTCCCGGCGCAGGTTCAGCCTCGAATTCTCAAAGCTTTTTGCGGCGGATGTCACCGTTCGTTTTTGGTTTCTCTCTCTCAGCCTACGCATGTTCGCTTCCACTTTTCGGCATGCTCTTTGAGACTGCTCTATATCCCTTCTGCGGGAGCAGAGAAAAGCGCTCTCGACGTCTTTCGATCTAGGGATTTATCCCCCAGCAAGATCATCAGGCCTATGACGGCATCAAGACTCCTTGCCATTTTTTTGGTTTTTTGTCGTCCCGCCTTTGGCAACGGTCCGGGTTTTTCAGACCAGGGCCCGGCGGGTGTGGGGGATTCTCTCAGACATGATGCCCACCCCCCAGTTTTTCTTGCCTTGCCCATGACTATTGGCCCTTCCCCTACCTATTTCAGTCGTGGCGCATGTTCAACCGTTCTTTTTTTCGATCCGATTTGCTCAGACTCTGTATGCTCACGGCAACGTTCGCAGCCTTACCTTTTTGGGCCTTTACTGCTTTATCCTAGTCCCGGCCCTGCGGTGCCGAATTATCTCAACTCGGATCTTTTTTCGACGTGCCGACATCCGTAGTTGGCCTGATTGCCCTCCCCGGACATTGACTCGCAGTTTTCCTGGGTGGAGTTGGAACCCTTTAGGCTCCTGCCTCGTTTGTCGGCGTTACGTCTGGAACGAGTGAGATGACGTGGCAGACTCCTTGGCCCGTCTCTTCTCGGCTAGGCTTCTTTATTTTTCTGGCTTTTCCTCATAGCCGTGCACCCGGAGGGCGGCTGGCTGCCTGGTCGCCGTCATTTTTTTTTTTTTTTTTTTTCAAGTTCTTGGTCGGGTGCTACCCCCGATTATTTCCATTCCCGAGCTTGTCCATTTCCCTGGAGTCCTGTTTTCTTCCCAGTCCGTTGCCGGGGCTTCGCGCGATCCTCGACCAGTCGAGCATCGGCACGAAGATGTTATTAAGATCAGGTCGATGGCACCGTTTGGCTTGTCCATCCCATACCTGCGATTGGGTCGCTGTTGTGGAAAGAGTATTTTTTTCCCCCCGACGGTCCGATGATTGATCCGGACGCTTTGGGTTCAGTGTGCCCCCTTTGGCTCTTACGTTTTTAGAAGCCCCTCGCCTATTTTGACTGACTGACGACGACGGGGTTCTACCCAGTCTCTCACCCTCCCCCTCCGACATGGAAACTGATTGACTGGTTCCCCCCCCAATCTGCTACGGGAATCTTCCTTTGCCCGTTAGACCTCAATCGTCCAGTCCCTTCACTCTTTACTGTCCGTTGCTCCGACGGCTTTGATAAGTGAGTTCACCACCTGATCCCCCCCGCTTGTTTGACCCCTCGCTTGGCTTGTTCCGTATTTGCATGGTCGGATGGGTGTTGTTTACGCCCCAGAGATGAACCTTGCCTACGAGGTGGAGGACGCTTTTGCCCTACAATTTTGCCCTCTATTATGGTCTTCGGTTGGTGAGCCTTTATCTGAAACGGTTCTGTCCGAGAATCTATATATTCTCTTTGTGTTTTGAGCTGATCTTTCCCCTCCAGTTCGTTCGCTTCTCCCACGTTCCGCTATCTCTGCGGCACTACCTGTATGCAGTTCCCCCGATCCTCCCCCATCTTAGTCTTTGCGTCCAGCTGTTCACAACATCCTCCTGCCTTAACGAACCCAATCCCAGTCTTGTTCGCCCCCCCCCCTTCGTCTCCCTCCCATAGTGTTGCAACCCTGAGGCGGCCGCCTTTTTTTCGCTCCGTCAGTCCTATCCTTATCGTCATGACTGGAGCTTTAGTTAACGGATCAAAAATGACCCCGTCCCCTGGTTTGACGTCAGCCCTTCGCTTCTCTAGTCCTGCAACTTCTTTTGCTCCCTGCGCACCCTATGAGCCCCCTTATCCCCGTCGACCAGGTCTTCCCCTAGGAGAGGTGGGGCGAATGTTTTACCAACGGTAAGGACACGATTGTATTCTTATCCCCATTCCCACCGCCTGAACTGTGATCCCTTCCCCCTCTTTTTGCCTTCCCCGCTCGTCCGACTCGTGAAACAAACCCCCCCCAATAAGGCTCCGGGTTTATGGTTGGAACACTCCAGCACCTTTTGATCTCAATATTTTTAGCCTCAGAAAACGTTCTCTGAAATTTTCCTTCACGCGCCGCAATTTAGAGACCAACGACCGGCAACTTTACCTTTTTCCTCAAGTCCTTGTAACCCCCCCTTCTGACCGTTTTCATTTCCCTGTCCCTGACTCCCCCCCCCTTCCATGACCCATCATCTGCCTGCCTCCGTTTATCAGCAATCGTCTCGCGAAACTTCTATGGACTTGCATCCTCCGTCCCTGTTCTTAAAGCGGCCGCCGATCCCAATTTGTTCGAGGCCCGTTCCCGCCGCCTGCTTTCCTCTTTTCCCTTTCCTTCGTCCCCTACAACCCCTCGCCGCGCTTCACTGGTCGTGCCGTTGAACCTGGATCAGCTTTTCCACAGCCCTTCGGCCTATCCCAAACTTATCCTTTTCGAAAGCTTTTTCCCCGATCTATCATCTTGAAGCCCCACTTTTCCTTCGGATCCAGCGCCCCCTTTTCCCCCCCGTCCTTTTCCCCTGCTGTGGCGGAGACAATTATTGACACGATTTTCCCGTTCCCTCCCCCTTCCCACACACGTAAATTGAACCCGTGCGGCCTCCATCATCCTTAATGTAGGCGCCATTGAGTAACTGTGTGTCGGTCATTTTCCTCTTTCTGATCGTTTGGTCCCCCCGAAAGGTTCCCCACCATGATGCTTCATCCCCCGGTACTGCCCGAATCGGTAGCGGGAACATCCAACCATCACTTTTTCTTTACTGCCCTCTTTCCTGCATCTTAGTGGAACCCTCTTTCCCCCCTCCGCCGAGAACTCGTAGCCGTACTTTTGGGACGTCGCGACCCCCCCGAGCAGTCTTCCAGGTTCCCCGACTATGACTGTAATACTAGCAGCACGCTTACCTTTGTTTGGCTTTCCTGTAATATGTTTATTTTCCCCTCAGGGGGTTGTGTTTAGTCCTCTATGTCCCGGTTCGTTCGGACAATCTTGAATTTCTGGCTGAGACTGTACTTTCTTCATGGATCACTCTTAGTCGCCTTCCAGAGACACCCCCCTGATTTTTCCCTCTCTAGGGATGGGAATCGTTAACCTCCTCTAAGTATTCCCATCTTGCATAAAGATCCTTCCCTCCGTTTCTTTCTTCCGCTTACCTCCTTGGTCCGAGGTTTTTTCTCATTGGGTTTCTGGGGTTGTGCCCTTTCCAATCCCAGATAAGTCCCCCCAGTTTATTTTCCGTGACATGTCCTGTCTCCCCTCCATTACTCTGATGTTCAGGTCTTTGATATGTTTCACTTTATTGGTTTGGTTGTTTTTCGTTTTTAGACCGCCCCTTGATCCCTCCGGTATTTCACGCCACCGGCTGTCGCAGCACGGACGGATTGTGAGTGGTTTTCTGCTGGTAATCCGCGTCTTCCTGCGGTGACTTCGTCAAGATTTTCCCTTTTTACCCCTTACGACGCCGATCCGTGATTTTGCCTCATGGCTGGTGGAAGTGCCTCGCCTTTCTCTCTTCGCGGTCACCCCCACTTCGAGTCCCCGGCCGTTTTTTCGTTTGGAAAGATTTGGACCTGTCGCTTGGGAGCGCCCTTTGGGTTCCCCCCGCATCTTCCCCTTCCTCTGGACGGAATTTTCTTGCTGAGTGGCCCACCCTCCGACGGGCTAACGCGAGCTTTTACTTCTAGTCTGCCGCTGCGCCGCCTTCATTTTTGAGATTTTCATCTTTTGTTCGCGGCAGACCCCTGCCTTCCCCCCCCCTTCTCTCCGTCGTTGAATTTACAATTCCGGAAGTGGAAGTACAGTATGTTGCCGGGCGCTCCTCATGACCCGCCACGGATCGCCGACGTCTTCTCCTTTTGCCTACATCTGTTTTCCTCTTCATGCTGGTCCAAAAGTTGGCTGGCCCTTGGACAAGCATAACCTTTCTTGCTTTTCTCTGTGTGGGAACTGGTCCCCTCTTTTGTGCAAATACCCCTCCCCGAATGGCTCCACCAGGTTCCTGCTGGTCACCCTGACTGATGATACCTCTCCTTTGGTCCCACCCTTGTTGCCCCCCCTCTCCTGGAAACGGACCGGTCAGGCCGCCTTACCGAGTGTTCGATCTTTGGGTGCGAAGTATCTCCCAAGTAATGGCTGCGAATGGTGCAGTGTTTGCAGTCCCCCCATCTCCTGACTTAGGTTATCCTTTCTTCCCCCGCCCGTTCATTACCTACCTTCTTTTTTACTAGCGAAGACCGGCGCTCTTTGCTACCACCCGTCACAGTTGCAATCGGGAACACTTCTGGATGTGGTCGATCCGATGTTATGTGGGGATTTACCTCTGTTCCGCCCCCCCCGTACCTTCCAAATGTGGCCCCCCTCACCTCTTGTGACATAAACCTTTTTAGACTTTCTGCTTTGCGGCAAGACGTTTCCCCCCCCCGAAATGGTCCGAGCTCTCTCCCCCTTCCCTTCCGGTTGATTGTTGATCCTCTGATTGGCCATACACGTCGGCCCCGTCTTGCATTCATTGCTGGGGCCACCCCTTGGTCTCATTCCCAACCGAGTTTGCTTCACCTCTTATTCCGTTTCAGATCCTTGCTCAAAGCTTCTCCCCGACCCCCTCCTTTCGTATTCTCCAACAATACGTTTTTCCGCCTAGCGTGCACTCCCATCGGTGGAACCCAGGAGGTGCCGCAGCCCTCCTGTGACCCACCCCTACTTATAACCTGAAACTGCCCTCTGGCTTGTCTCTCAAAGGACGTTGATGGGTAAGTTCAGCCCTTCCCTCCTTTTCCACATGTACCTCACCAGATGGACTTACTTGCGGACCATGCGCCCCCACCGTGCGGCCCCCTTTCATTCCCGGTCTTGCCATTTTCGGAGTTGGTTAATTTTTTGACCCACCTTACTCCTCCAGCGGTCTTTTTTCTTTCCCTTCCGCTGGCCCAACTCTCCCTTTTCCAGTCATCTTGCACCTTTTTCGCGATTTTCAGTACCACCCCGTCAAACTAAGGTTTTTTCTAGGGTCTTGGCCCGCCCAACTGGCTGTTTTCGCCATGCTCTTCTACAAATTTTTCCCGTATCCGGTGTCTGCCTGAGGTCGGACACTTTAGCGACCCCGGCCCGTCCACCTGTTTTCCCCCCTTCTCGCCCCTTTATTTAAATGAAAAACTCGTTTCCGAAGTGGTCCAATTCTTCGCCTCCCAAACAGCGGCAATACCTGACGGCCCCCGGCTTTCGGCCGGGCGACCTAACTCCGCTCTCGTTAGCCCGGTCTGTGCGCGCCCGATAAGCCCATCGTTTCATGGGTTCCCAAGTGCCACAGTCCGTCATGCTTTCCTGCTTTTGCTCTTTTCCTCCTTTTACCCACCCCTCCCCTCCGTCCTTTCAGTTCCCGCGGCCTCGCTTAGAGAACACGATCTTAACATTTCGCCCCCCTCAGGACCCAACGGCGTCTCCCCCCCCTTCGGATTGTTCGTTCCTTCGATCCTCCGAGTTTATTAAATTCTCCTTCCCGAAGAAGGACGTTTCTATACAAGAACTCTCCTTTGTGCTGCGCCACAGTTTTTGGTTGGTTGACTTCTCGTCTCCCAGAGGATCCACTTCCCCGAGCCTGACCTCGCCCCACTCCTTCCTCCCCCCCTCATTTTTTCGTTAATGTAGGAGCCCAAAATCCTCCCCAAAACTGTTTCTTGGCTGAGCTACACATCGCCCCCTCCCCCTGCGACTCTTCCCTTACTGGCTTTCAGGAACTCACACCCCTCCTGCTGGAAGGATTAGCTTCTTTCCCCTGTTTGGAGTGTTGACCTCTTTTTCCCTCCCCAGCTTCTTTCGAGGCGCTTTTCTTTTGATTTCTCTCCTGAGTTCGCCAGAGTTTTTTTTACCAGAGGCAACCACTCAAGCCGAGACCGTTGAAGAAGGAGAAGCCGCTCCCCTTTTTTTTGGACTGTCCTTTGGTAATACCTTCCCTTCCATTTTTGCCCCTGAGAGTTAGGACCTCCTCGCCGTGGGATCTGCGGCTCCTATTTTTTTATTCTTCTACTGATCTTGATCTCTCTCCCATCGTGGCGACGCCTAGCAACAAAACCCACCCCCACACCCCACAAAAACCCCCCCCCAACCAACACCCCAAACCAGTGATATTTTAAGGGATGGGAATCTTTTCCCAGCCCCCCTCCCCAAATTTCAAGTTTTTCTGAATCTACAGAGAATCTTTTTGCGTTATCTTAGGAATTTCATTCTCATCCTTTGGCTCTTTTGGTCGATGTTAAATCCCCCTCATCTGCCAACCCACATTTTTTTTGACTTCCTGTGACGACTGGACTCCGACATTCTTTTCCATTCTAGTCACGTGTTCTTTTACTGTTTGGTGGACTTCCTGTTTTTCGATCCCCTGCGGTTCACGACTGAAGTTTTATGCTCCTCCTCTTTCCCGTGGCCGAGAAAGGAATTCTGGGTGCGCTTTTCTCCGCGTCCTCCGAGGTTACGGTCGTCCCTCTGAACTCGGATCATTCTTTTGCCCTTGGCCCCAGCCCTTATGGGCATGATTGTCCATCTGTGGACCCCCTGTCTTTTCTTGCGGGCCGCGACCCCCCGGCCTCGCGCTTTTTTTTCGCGTGACTCTTCCCCCGCCTGGCAAACCTCTCCCCCTCCTGCAGAGACGTGCCGAGCCCACCCCCGGGTCTTCTTGCTTCGGCGGTCATCTTTTACTGTTTGACTCCTGGAGTCTTTCACTTCATAGACGTTGGACCGATGCTGCCCCGGCGGAGTCTGCCCCCTCCTCTTCCGGTCCGTGATTAATTTCATCCTTTGTTTTTTTCTGCGAAGTTCTTCGATTTTTTACTGCACTTTCCAGACAAGTTCTTTCCATTTCAATTTCCGTCTTCCGAGCAAGTGGTACGCTCCCCTGTTCGTCCTTTCTAGCAACTTGCACTATCGCGGTCCCTCCCTGCTCTTCCCCGTGACGCATATGTTTCTCCCCGTCTCGCTGATGTTCCTTTTTCTGTTTAACGTACCTCACCTCCTGCTGATTGGTCTCTGTTTTTCCCAGTTTAAGTTTCTCTCCCCCCCCTTACGTTCCCAGACACCGGTCTTTGGGCAGTCCGGCTTGATCCTCCTCTGGCCCGTGTCCACAAGGATCAACCTCTCCCTTTTCCGGACCATGGTCGTCGCCTTACCTAGTGGCGTTAAATGGGGGTGCGACTTTCCTTTCGACCCAAAGATTTTCGGCGCGAATACCCTTAAGGGATTGTCAAGTCACCCCCCCCTAGAATTCCTCCTTTTGACCCCAGAGAACTCCTCCTTCTTACTGGACCCTCTCCTGCTACGGCTTACGCCTCCTTGTTTCTGTTAACTTAGAGGTGCCCCTATGGCCGGAACAATACCTTTCCTTTTTGCCCCCCCCTCTAAGACCCCACCTGCGCCCTGGGCGATTTCGCTTTCAAAGTGTTCTTCCGCTCTTGCCCCCGGACTCGTTGCGGCACCCCCTTTTTTTCTTTTTTTGCAGAAATTTGGTATGGCCGTAAGCTACTGGTCTTCAAGACTTTTCAATCTAATTCTTGGGATGGACGCG
>Ga0179593_1640790_pt1 | contig 10657 bp, 12 predicted proteins | sample CZODoug2_1_08_16_FD_185931 | JGI IMG/M metagenome (GOLD analysis project Ga0179593, IMG submission 185931) | Vadose zone soil fungal communities from Angelo Coast Range Reserve, California, USA - CZODoug2_1_08_16fungal (PacBio error correction) | ecosystem: Environmental > Terrestrial > Soil >... | reverse complement strand
AGCTGGAGGGGGGCTGATTTAACAGCAATAGCTCAGTGCTTGTGCTTCAGTTTTCTTTCCCTCCAGCTCCCCCCTTTCCCTCTTTATCTTTTTCGCAACCCCTTTTTTTCCCCTTCGCAAGGGTACCCATTTTGCAGCCGTAGCTCCCCTCCCCTGCGTAAGGAGCGAATTGTCAAACGCTTCCCCCGGTTTTTTCTCTCCACCAACCCCCCCCTCCACATTGCCTCCCCCCGTTTTTCTTGTATCGACTTGGTTTTGTGAAGCGGTCTGCCCCACCTTCGTGCGGCAATTTTTTTTCCCTTTTCACTCTTTGCCCCCTCGCTGTCGACGGCCGTTTTTTTGAGGTTTTTTTTTTCTTGGGGGGATAAAGGCGTAATTTGGTGCTGTTCCGGTGTGACCCCACAAAGAGTAACTGTACCCTCCCTTAAAGTTCCTTTTTCCGGGCATTTGAGGGCGAGGGATTTTTTTTTAGTCCCCTTTCTCCGCTATCTTTATGGAAGCAGATTCCCGAGTAAATGGCCGGTGAGAAGTTTCCACCTTTTTTTTTTACCTTTCTTGGCTTTTCCCCTCCCCCTTTCTATCCTTCTGATCGGCCTACACTTCGTAAGCGTTACAGCTTCCCCCAAAAATACAGAACAGAGGTCCCTCCAGTAGCTCCCCCCTCCTCTTTTGTTTTTAGTACCATTTAAGGTCTTTTTCATTCCTTTCGGCCCTCCCGAACCTTCCCTTTCTACCGGGACCGCCCTTAGCGGGGATGAAGAGTTTCCTTCCTCCCTTGGCCTCGCACTCAAGATAAAACTTCCCTAAAACTTTTTCCCGTTTCCCCCCCCCGTGATCCCTTGCGCGTGTCCCTTTTTTTGAGTCCATTTAAAAGGTTGTCGCGGTCACATATACCGTGAAGATACAGGGAGCCACCCTTGGATACTCTCAACTCCTAGTTTGATCCTAACTCTTTTTCCTTTTCCCCCCCGCGCGCCGCCGCTCCTGATCCGTGTAGTTTGTACGTCAATTCTCGTTGGAGAAGTTGGTCTTACGCCTGTCTCCCCTTCCCTGACTTCACGACATTTTCAATTTCTCCATTTCTGTCCTTTTTTTTCGGTCCCTTTTTGTCCCCCTGGAAAAAATGATCTCCTTGTTTGAATCGGTTAAAAAATTGTCCCTTCTGCCCTCCCGTTCGATTTTCCCCCTTCTTCCTTCCTTTTCTTTGACGTCAATCTAAGACGGCATATCCGTCAAAGGAGACTTATCTGGTGCTTTAGATGCCCACCAGTCTCAACACCCCCACCTTTCCCTCCCCTCTTGGTCTACTTTTTTGTTCCCTCCCCGCTCCCCCCGGTGACTTTTGCCCTTCTAGTTTCTTTAAAGGGTGCGGCCGTTTCTGGTTTCCCCCCAACACCTCCCTCGCCCCTTTCTTCCTATTTGACTAGTAGCTCCCCTTCGTTACTCTTTCTTGCCTTTCCCCCCCTTTTTAAGCCCCCTCCTTTCTTTGAATGAGGTTCTGGTAAATCGGCTTTCACCCTGGCCCCTTCCACTTTTTACGGATAATTGCCCAACCTTCTCCCTCCTTCTGGGTTGTTTGGTTTTTCCTTCTTGAGTCTTTTTCTCATTCCCCTTTCCTCTGTGAAACATCCCCAGCGTTCCGTCTCCTTTCTCTTGTTACGGACCACTTGCTGCTCTAACTCCTTCACCCCCCTTCGATCTTTCTCCTTGATTCCTCCCTGGTCGAGTCCCTGTCCTAGATAGTGCTTGGTATGGATTTACGGATTATTCTATCCCCCCCTTCTAATGATCTTCCCCGCTTTGACTATGCCGGTTCTGCTCCAGTAAGACCGGCAATAGGGCCCCAGACTGTGTCCCCTCCCCTTCTTTTCTCTTCCCCACGTCTTGCACCCTTCCCCACGGCATTTCCTCGGAAGGTGCGTCCCGGGGGACTTTTTTCGCCCCCTTTCTCCCAACCCTCCTCTGACCTCCTCCCCCCCCCCCCTTGTTTTTTTTTGGCTTGTATTTTTGATTCCCCATTTGGGGAGCGACACTAGGGAAACATGCCTGGGGGTTGCCGTTAGGATTTTAGTTTCCCCCCCCCTCATACCCCTCTGTGTCCCCTTTGTACTATACTGGTCGTACGAAGACAAATCCCTAAAAGGCTATTCCCCCGCGCTTTTTCAGCTTTTGAGTTCTACATTTTTACGCCCTCATCTGTCAGCCTGCCCTAGAGAGTTCTGATTTGTCCTCGTCGATCCCTCTGTTGCCCTGCTCCTCTCGCGCTTTGCTTTCGTCTTTTTTGGTACGTGGCGAACTCTTCTCCACGCGTCTTGAGTTTGAGGCCCTGGAACTTCTGCTTCTTTCCTCCCCCTCCTTCACCGTTTTCCCCCCCCTTTGGACCCCTACGGGTTCCACGAAGTGAGGTTTTCTGAGCAGTCACGTCTCCAAGCTGTCCGCTTTTTTTTTTTCCCTCTTTGACTCCCCTTTCCTCCCATCCTTCCTCTTTCTTTTTCACTCTGCAAATCTCCCCCTTTGGCAGAGTCTGGAGGGTTCTACTAGTCCATATCCCCTTATCTTTTTTTTTTTCTCGTTCCCGGTGGTGTGCACCCCCTAGAAGGCATCGAAACAAGAACCTCAACTCTAAGAGCAGGACACCTTATCCCTTTTGAATTGTCGGGCTTTCTTTTTTTCAACACCCCCTAGAACCCTTCTTCTCTTATCCCCTCGGAGTTTTTTCGTTTTTTTAACTGTGGGAGATTGTGGGAATCTCGTTGCCACAGACGGGATTCCTCCTTTCCGGGATTTTTAGAGCCCGCGTGGAGCAATTCCAGAGATCTATCCATGTTTCTCTCGTCCTTGACTGCTTCCCGTTTTTTTTTCCCCGGCAAACCCGTCGCTTTGGGTCAGGGGGACCGTGTCAAACCCTACCCCCTTTCCCCTTTATCCGTTCCTCTCAAATTCTCTGAAGGCCGTGCACGCACTGCCTTGAGGCCGCAGGCGGCCCCCTGCGCCCCCCCTCCGTTTCTTTTCCTTTACCACAGTTTCCCCCTCCCCCCCGGGAGTCCTCTTTTGCGGCGCGTTGTTGAGAAAGGCCGAGTTTTTTTCTGGTTAGTCGGGGATCCGGAGACTGTGCGAACTTCGTTTTTTTTTGCCCTTTGGTTAGCGCGGTATTTTGCAGATTACCGTCAGTGAAATTGTCTGGTTCTTTTTACCCGCCGCACTTCCCTACTTGCCCTTCTCCGTTTTGGCAAAACTTAGTTTTATCTTAGCGCGCTAGACCTCGGGAAGGTCCACTAGTGCGCATTTGCGTCCCCCCCCTAGTCTCACCCCCTCGAACTCTTCTTTCTTTTGATTTTTAATTTCAACTTCCTAAGAAGGGCACGATGTATCTCCCTACCATGGAGAATTTCTTATACAAGCCCCGGTTACTTGCGTCGGGCCCCTCTTTGTTCCTTATCATCCTGGTCCCCCTTTGGGGGTAAAGGCTCTCAGAAGGAAGAAGACGTCCCTGAAGAGTTTACGTTAGAGGATTCAGGCCCTGTCCTTGGAAACTTTTATATTCCCCATTTCCTCTCCGTCTCTAGCCATTCCCCCCATCTCTGTCTTCCCCATCGCCGCTCTTTTTGATTCTTAGACAGAAGAACCGATGGAACCCCCAAGTACCTGTCCCGTTACTCATGCTTCTTTAACCCTGACCCCCTTCTTAACAACCATTTCCGCTCTCTCCCAGTCCTTCCTTCCCCGGTTTCTTTTGGCTTTCCTCCCACTTTTCACCGAACACACAAAATCGACCCCATTTTGAACTTGCTCGGTCACTTACCCCTGAGACGATCCCCGGTCAAACTCCCATCCCACCACGGTTAGTTTTTGCAAGTGTTTTTTTAGAACAACCCCCTCTTTTGCGGAAAGAGTTGACATGTTCCTTTGGGAGATACCTTACCCTTTGAGGGAGTTAGTCGCTGACACTTTGTCCCTTTCCGCTGATTGCTTCCTTGTCTTTTTTTTTTTTTTGGACTCTTCCTTCCGGCGCTGGCTCATTCTCCTTCAACGGCACAAGCCTCGCCTGGACTTCCCAGTGGAAGGTGCAGTATCCCTCCAAAGAAACTACTCTCTCTTCCTTTACTACAGGGTGTGTTTGTTTCTCTGAGTTCATGGCTTTTTCTTCTTTTTCTTCAATTTCCCATTCCTCCTACTGTGCAGTTTTTTGGGTTCCCAACCCGCTCAGGGTTTCCCCGCGTCCTCGTTTGCCAAGAAGTTCCTCCCCTCCACTCCCCTAAAGAGGTAACCGTAGACCGTCGCGCACATTCCCTCGGTATTATCCCTCCCCCAAGCCTTCTCCCCTTTGTGGTGCTGTCCCCCTCCGAAAACCTTTAATACCCCCGACCAAGTGGTACTCTGTCTTTGCGGATATGTATAGCCTTTTGGTAGTACCCCCCGGTTCTTACTTTCCCTTGCGGCCATTTTTTTTTCCCGCCTTTGCTTTTCGACTAGACGGCCCTTGCTGTGATGTGATAGGGGACTGGGAATAATAAATGTTTTGCTTCCCGCTTTTCCGGTTTTCCCAATAGTAAAGCAGTTTTTCAATTTACCTCGTGTCCTTGGATCTGCCTCCCCCGATCAAGAGCGGCTGGCCTTTTTCTCATTGATCAGAGCTCTGGATCTACTCCTTTAAAACCTGATGGTCCTTTTTCTTCGAACCTTCCAAGGTCCTGGGGATCTAACGTACAGCCCCTGACACGTGTTCTAAGGACTTCGTAATTAACCCACGCTTCCTGTTCCCTCTTCCCCCCCAAACCCTTCGGTTCCCTACGAGCCGCCCTTCTTATATCCCCATTCCCTTTAGGGGAACTATTACATTGAAATTATTCTTACTTCCACCTCCCCCCCGACGCCATCATTTCCTGAATGGTTATACGGGACTCCTAAGCGAGGCTTGGCGCCGCTGCCATTTCCTCTAGTCCTCTCTCCCACATACCCATGTTTGCTTCTTTCCTTAGACCAAAAAAGAAGTTCTGGCATATTTTTTACGGTCTTTATCAGAGAGTAGTCACAACCCGTCGCGTCCAAACCCCGGCGAGCTTGTTCCCCAACTATTGCTCCTTTCGCCGGCCCCCGATGAGCATTTTGAAGAAAATACCGTCGTTTGTCACCCCCTCATCCCCTCATCCCCCCCTCCCCCGCCCCTTCCTTGTAAGTTGTCGTGCGTGTTCCAGTCCCCTTCGTCCCCCCCGGGAGTCGGACTTCGACTCGCCTTTTTTTTTGTTCCCTAATTTTCCCTTTCGAGTCGTTTCCTTTTTTTTTAACGTTTTGTCCCCACTGCGTCAAATGATTCTAACCAATAGTGGGTTGGCCTTAAAAGGCCATCTGGCCTAATTCGGACTTTCTAAAAAGGCACTCTTGCGAGATATGGCGATAACAGTTTCCCCCCCCATGACCCTACCGTTACCTAGCACCTTTTTTCCCGACGATCTGCCATTTCCCAAGCTTCTCCCCTCAAGAAGTCATTTTCTACTTTGACTTAGTTTGGGCCAACAAGAACCTTCCCCCCCTCACTTATGCCCCCCTTTTCTTTTCTTTTTCTGTTCCCTCTTTTGTTTCTGTTTTTTCCACACGCCCCCCCTCACAAAAGGATAAACGTTTCGTGTACGAGTCGTCCCAGCCCCCTTTTCCTTTTCCCTCTCCCCCCGGTCTTTTTTCCCTTCCTTTCCCTTGCCCTTTGACCTTCGTGGTTGATTAAAGCGGCGGACCCGGGAGTCTAACTGTGCGAGCCTTCTGATAATGCCCCCCCACGAACGTCCGTCTTCGAGGTTTTTTTTTTTTTTTTTTTTTTTTTTTTTTTTTTTTCTTTAGCTCCCTATTCTTGCAAGATAGCATCGTTCGGCTCCGCACCTATAATACGTCGCTATTTTTCTAGTCCCCACCTTTCTCCCTCTAATCCGCCCCCCCTTTCTCGTTTTAAGAGGCACGGAGATGCCTCTTGGTCGAGTACACTTTGCAGAAACTCGATTGCTTGGCATCTTGTTTTTCCCCTTGTTTTTTTTTTTATCGTTAAACCATTATTTAAGGAGCCTGTCTAGAAGCTGTCCGCGCTTGGCTCTTATGCTGTGCATCCTTCTCTTTTCCGAATGTTCCCAACGCGATTGGATCACTTTGCCCTGAAATCAGATGCTTACGGAACACTCGCCTCTGAGGAAGGTGTCTCCCCCCACATGGTGCCTCAATTTCTCAACTATCTCCTGGGCCATTATTTGGGACTAATCTCGCTTGTTGTTGTTGATAGCCTAATGGCCCTTCTCTGGTTTCTCTCCCCTTTTTTTTTTTTTCCTCCTTTGACCCCTTCCGAATGTTCAGTTTCTTCCTTTCTTTTTCGTTCCCCCCCCCCCCCCCCCCAGGACAAGAAGCAAGCGGTTCAACACCCTTTTGGTCCCAGCCTCTTCTAACTCCTCCCCTTATTACCTCGAAGTTGCAGGAGAGCTACGAGCCTACTCATGGCTCCGGCCCTCTCTTTCCCTTCCTCCCCTCCTCGATGAGTCCTGCCTTACTCGACCAAGGCGAAGGTATCGTTCCAATTGACGCGCCGCTCTCTCCTCTTGCTTCCTTATTCCTGGCGTGTCATGCCCCCAACCTTCTCTCAAAGATGGAGATTTCTCGAAACTGCACTCCCCGCCCTCATTCCCCCTTCAGCCGGACCTTTCTGTAGACGTGGTTGGCATTATCAGTTCACTAAAAGCCGTTTCCTCCCCTTTTTTCCCCCGCGTTACCCCATCGCTGTCCAGTAATGGGCCTCCCTTTTTTCACTCTGCCCATCCTCTTGGCAAGTCCCTCGAGGGGGGGGAGGCTACTCATCTTTTGATCCTTTTTCTTTTTTGTGGGAAGGACCACTAGCAAACTAGAACGGCTTAGAACTGGTCCCTTTCAACCTAAGCTTCAGAAGGTCCAAGTCTGCATTTGCTCTTGGTGGTGAGGTGGGTGATTGGGAAATCACTAGAAGGAAGAACTTCTTCCAAAGAGGAGTGGGGGGTTCAGAAGTGTGGGAAATGTGGGCAGCACCCGTCCCTTCAGAAGGGCTTCCGTTCCGGAATGATGCTGTAAAGAGAGCTTTCCTTTTTTTTTTGAGCAATTCTACACTAGAGCCCATTGAGCTTTCCTGATGGGCAACCCCCGGAGTTTCTTTCCCAGATGCAACCGGATGGGGAGTTTCCAGTCAAAACTTTCGCTACCTCAGATCCTCAACTACTTTTTCGACCTTTGATTTCGGCTCAGACCAGAACGTCGAAGGCGCAGGCGGCTACGCCTGCGCAAAACGATCCTCGTAACACACGACTCCTTTAGCGAGGCGTCTGAGGGCGTTGGCGTCTCGATTTAATGTGCTTGACGGATTGTTTAGTTCTGGTTACTGCTCGCGATCCGGAGAAAGTCACGAGGTTTCCCCTCCGGGTTTTCGCGAGCCTCTTCATTTCTGAGACCTTTCAATTTGACCGTCGTACTCGCGGCGCATCGTCAAGCGCTTCCCCTCCGTTTTTTTATCCTGTTTCAAACAGTATGTGTCCTCGCTTCCTCTTTTTCAATTTCCCCCCATGGATCACATCCCCTTGCGGTCTTTTCGAACCATTCGGGACTTCTCGGAGGATCTTTTGGGGAAGGACGTGTTTAAGGGCCCGACCGTGCCCCTACTTCTTCCCGGGACAATAAAAAACGGGCGGCTTCTCCCGTCGGGACGACCGTTCTTTCGTGAAGTGAAGCTGGCAGAAGGAGCGGGGGGTAAGGCTTAGGCCGGAGGACTCAGGCATTTGGGGATGTACTTTTCCAGGCACCTGGGGCCCTTGGAAAAGTCGTTCCCCGCCCTGGCCATATAACGTCTTTAGCCATCGCCATCGGAGAACCGTGAAAGTGTTTTCTGTGCTTAAGCCGGAAGCACTTCTGGTCTCCCCACTTCACTGTACCTGTTCCCCTAATCACGCTTTACTCTTTTAACAGGAAACCGGCTCTGAGCCACAACATTAAGCCTATGCCCCAATCCCTTCCCCTCACCCTCTCCGGGCCGTCTTAAAGATTTCTTCGGGTCCCCGCCCCAAAGCGGTCCGAAAAAAAAACCAACTGGCCGGCACTTTCCCCCTTGCGATTACACCAAGGCCCGATCCCCCGCTCCCCAAAGCCTTACGTGTTGGTGCTGCAAGTGGTTCTGCCTTTTTCCTGTTGTTGTGACTCTTAAGCAACAAAGCCGGATTGGTAAAGCGTGGTGAATGGCTGGCGGACTCCTTACCATTGATGTCGCGACGGCTGCCCTGTCCCTGTTCCCTTTTGATTTGGGATGCTGGGTTTTAGGGACGAGGACCCCTTTCAGGCGCTTTTCCCTTACCCCTGGCGCATTGCACGGCACACGCCTTCGCTTTTTCTTGCGCTATTGCCGGTGTCCGCCCACGCCATACCTCTTTTCTCCTTCCTCTTTTCTTTTATGTTTTTCTTCAGGCCCTCCGGCAAGTTCCTTGCTTTTTTGGCAGTGGGAGAAGCGCACTCCTCGAAACCAGCGCATGCCACGGGTTTCGCGTACTCGCAAAACCTTTTCGCCGCAAGAAGCAGGGTACCGTTTCTTTGCAGCCTCGCGACCATGGTAAGGAGCGCCCCCTAAACGGTGTGGCTTCTCTCCCCACCCCAAAACATTAGAAACCACTTTGGCATCACCCCCCTGAAACCGTGGTACTATGTCTTTTCGTTGCTCTTGGATCGCCTTTTTTAAAGCGGTTTGTTGTAACACTTGCGGTTTTTTTTGCCCCTTTTTTTGTGCCCCGGTCTGCACGCCAGTTTCTTGCAGCCGGCCCGCGTTTTGTTTTCTGGGCTTCGGGACTTTTCTAAGAATAGCTTCCTTTTCGCCGGGTTTCCGGTTGGTCCCAAAAAGAGTAAAGCCTTAAGAACAAGGGACATTCCTCCCCAATGCCAGCAAGGGTGGCCAGCCGAGTAGTTTTCGTCCAGTTCTCTTTTCTTGGCTGAGGGCTATAAGACTTCCGCTGAGGCGGTTTTTTCGAAGCAAGTTTCAAGGGCTGTCGCTGAACGTTCCCCTCCTTAACACACAGGCTGCTTAGGCAGCTCCGCCCCATTCATTTTTTTCCAGTTCACTTTCACCTACAGAACGTTTCGACGCAAGTCCGTCTCCCGTTTTGCTTACCTCTCTGGCGTTTTGATAAATAGGGGCCATTCGTCGGTCTCTTCCCACTCCCTTCATCCGCTATCTTGCGTACTAGGTTCTACCGTTCCCGACCGACATCTTATCCGTTTTGTCCCCTTCGCTTCCTCCCCCGAATTCCCCCTCCTAATTTGAAACCCTCCTTTCAAGAAAAAAAGTCAGACGGGAAGCGCGTGCTTTCCGAGCCCAGTACGTCCCAAATTGAACGGCGGCTTCCACTACGGGACACCCAAACCTCGTGCTCCTTTCTGCCTTCTCGCTGATCTTTTCCCTCACTCCCACCCCCCCCAGTCAACCCTTTCACCCCCCGGCGCGCACCCCTACTTCCCTCCGCCAAACAGCCCTTTTTTCCGACGCTCCTGCTTTTGTCGTCGTGTTCCGAATTTCCTCATGGAGGGGTTTTAGCTGCCTGCCTCTTTTCTGCCAACGAATTCCGTCAAGTCGCAAATTCCTTAGTTTAAGGATTGTTCTGGTTTTTTCAGTCCTAGTCTTTTGTTCCCCCCGGCCATTCCTCACTCGACCGGTTTGCACGTCCCCAAAGGACCACGCCTGTTGCCGCACTTGATGGTCCCTCTCAAAAGGTCTCTTGCTCTCCTTTGAATTGCTACATTAAGACTACTTTGACTATCATGGAACACCTTCTCCCCTCCGTAGGGTGTCCTCCTCTGTGACCAAAGCTTCCCCGCTTCTCAACGCCCCTTCCCTAATATTTTACTGTCTGCCTTAGTTTCTAGTTTCCCCCCAAACGCCCCTTCTTTATAATTTCTGATTTTTTTTTTCTTCTTTTCTTGTCTGACTCCTTGTAGTTGTCCCCCCACCTCCCACCTCGAAAAAGCCACGTCCTATTGAATCTTCTCCCCCTAACCTCGCGCCTCTGCCAAAGATGTTGCATTTTTATCCACCTTGCCTCCCCCTTCCGCTTGACCTGCTCGCGTTTGAGGTTAACTTTCCGGCTGACCCACTTTTAGGACTAACCTTCTTGGACTTACTGAAATCCCCACTTCGAACTCCCCCTTTCAGGCTTCTAGAGTGGGTCCGCCTTTCTGGGCACTCTGCATTCAGGGCCTTCTGACCAATCTACTTCGTTCGAAGAAGATTGTCGCTGGACACTCCCCCCCTTGAGCGAATAATGACCAACCCCCTCTCTTTTTTTTTAGTTTATTTTCGCTTATGTCGCTTGTTCGTTTTTCAAATCGAAGAAATGATCTTGCTTGGCAGGCGTGCGGATGAGGCGTAATCCCTGTGCTAATTCTCAGTCGCTCTTTTGCCAACGCGCTGCCTCTGATTTGTCGAACCCTTTTTTTTCCACCCCTGGAATGTTTTCCCCTTGACATTTGACTAGAAACAGAGGCAATACGGACCCACTCGATTAGAGGACGTGTTGCTGCCCACTGACTCCGCAATAGAAACCCGGCCATTACTATCTCTTTTCTCCAAATGCGCGGCCTGGTGCTACTTGATTGTCCTTGTCGTCTTAGGGGGGAGAGATCCTCC
>Ga0179593_1549235_pt1 | contig 10657 bp, 15 predicted proteins | sample CZODoug2_1_08_16_FD_185931 | JGI IMG/M metagenome (GOLD analysis project Ga0179593, IMG submission 185931) | Vadose zone soil fungal communities from Angelo Coast Range Reserve, California, USA - CZODoug2_1_08_16fungal (PacBio error correction) | ecosystem: Environmental > Terrestrial > Soil >... | reverse complement strand
TGGGCTCTCTTTTTCCAGTAGGGGTACAACAGTCATTTTCTTTTCCCTCATTATTTCCTCTGTCGCTTCTTCTGAGCGGAGGGGCCTCATTTTGAGCCCCTCTCTTTTCCTTTTCCAATGCCGAGAGATGAATGAAAGGCGTCTCTGCGCTTCCCTTCCTTTTTTTTCTTTCTTTCGGCCATCCTCTCAATTTTCTTTGCCAGGCGCGGGTATCCGAGAAAGAGCCGAGGGCCCTCTTTTTCTATCCCCCCCCACTTCTTTTATCCTTTTTCGGTCGGCCTGGCGTTCTTGAGTCGATCTCGGGTCGAAAAAGAGGTGCTTTTCTGGCACAAACACTCCCGCCTTCTTTTTTTCCCCGAGGGGCCGCTTTGGACGACCCATTTCCCCTCTCCCGGAGTAGAGAGCAGGCCTTTTTTTTCTGCCGCGGACGTCGTTTTTTTTCTCCCGTGTCGTAAAGCGATCGGGTCGCCTCTTTTCCTGCTATATTGAGAAGATATTGGCGCCCACGAGACTTTCCCCCCAATTTTTTTACAGCGTTCCCTCCCCCTCTCAGGCAGATAGAGCTCCTTTCTTTTTTATCGGGGTTAGACTCCTCCTCCCATTTTTTTTCCTCCTCGACACTTTGCGCGTGCCCCCCAAGACAGAACGCTTCCCCCCTTCGTTGCCTTTTTTCCCCCTTGGAGCGCAAAGGGTCGGTGACCTCGTTTTCCTCCCCCCCTTTTTCCTGGCGGGTTTTTAGGTCTCTGGGAAATAAAAGTGATCTCCCTTCCTTTCTCTTTGAAACACGCCAGTAGAGAGGTCCTCTCCTCCCCTTTTCTTCAAACCTTTTCCCCCGCGGTGCATAAAAATGTGTCTCTTCCATCCTTTGTCAAGAATTGGAGGTTCCGTCATTTTCCCTCTCTTCGTTGTTGCCGTTTCCCCCCAGGTCGAGCGGATCTGTGGTCTTTTCAGAGAAAGAATCTTCTTTTTTTTTCCCCTCTACCGCCCGTTTTTCCCTTCTCACGAAATAACCCTCCCCCTTTCGGTCGAGAGGAGAACTCAGCACTTTATTATCCCTCGATCGAGAAAAGGAAAAGACGCCCGCTCCTTCCCGATGAGAGAAAAGTCCTCCTCTCTTCCCGCCTTTTCTCCCCTATACGGAAAGGTCGCATTTCCTTTTGCCAGTTGGAGGGAAAGTTGCCGTTCCCCCCCCTTTCCGGTTCGCTGACGCCATACGCTCGGTTTTTTTTTTCTTCTTTCTGGGAGAGCCGCCCTCTTCCTCCCTTTTGTCACACCCTACCCCTTCCGCTCGCCGACTTCACCTGAGGAAGAAAGAGGCTGCCTCCCTTCCAATGCGTGCTTAGCCGCTTTTTTTTTTCTGAGGAAAATTCGGTTTCCTCCCGATCTCGACCTTCGGTTATTTCATAGGAGTGACTCCCCTTCTTTTCTCCTGGATAGAAAAATCTCACAAAGGCCTTTTTTTCTTTTTTCTTTCCGCGCCGCCCCCTCCCAAAGATAGCGACCTTCCGGTTTTTCCGAAGAAGAGATTTTTCTCCCTTTCTTCCCGGAGAAAGAGGTGCGCCGGATTGATCTTTGGTGAAGAGATGGTAGCTTCCTTTTCGTCCGTATTGTTAGGAGAAGAGCTACGGGCCCTTCTCTTTCCTCTATCGGAAAAATCGGTTTCCTCCCCCCCCTTCTTTTTGTGGCGTTGTAAGGTTACGTTGAAGTTCAAGCCCTTCTGCTTGGATTTATTTTCCCCTCCTTTTGGCTCTCCGATCAGACCCCCTTCTCTTCTTCTTTTCACGAGCTACTGCGCTTTCTCGGTGTCTCCCCTTCGACTTTTTTCGCGCGGTAGTAAGTCCGGCGGACCCCTTCCTTTTTTGGAAGTTAGTGAAACCCGTACACTTTTTTCTTTTCATGGCCGTTCTTTTCTCTCAGCCGAAAAAAGCATGAGTATTCTTTTCCCCCTTTCGAACTAAAGAGCTCTCCCCCCTCTTCCCTCCTCCTCGTTGTGTTCCTTCCTAGCAAGTGCTTGATTTTACATACTAAGCATGTTTTCCTTTCCCCCCCCCCCTTCCCCCCCCCGCTCTACCATGTGAACGGAGCCCTTCCCTTGGTGTAGGGTTGACCCCTCCTCTTTCCTCCGTAGTCCGACGGAACTAACGAGAGCCTTTTTAGAATGGAAGATCCCCTCCCTTCCTTTTTTACGAAATGGTCGGACCCCTTCATGGGGAGTACTTTGCTTTTTTTTCTTCCTTCCTACGATCCTTGAGATTCCAGAAATCCCCGACGGATAGATTGCCCTTTCCCCTCTCTTTTCCCCTTACCTGCTTTCTTGGATAGGTTGGAGGAACTGCATTTTCTTGTTGGAATAGTCGGGCCCCTTCTCTTCCCCTCTTTTCCTCCCCTCGTTTCCAAGCCGAAAGAATCATCTCTCTTCCCCCAAAGATCGAATCCCCTCCCTCTTTCTCGGGTCTGGCCCGGTTTTCTCTTCCTGACGAACGAGGCTCTCCCTTTTTCCCTTCCTTTTCTCTCTTACCTTCGCGCGTAAAGCGCTATGGGTAGAGCCCTGCGCTCTTTCTTTTTACCAGTCTCCCTAGGAAATAAAACTTTTTTCCTGTTTTGAAGAAAGATAGTCCTCTTTCCCCGCCTAAGAATGAATGGCCTCTTCTCCTTAGGATTGGACCTTTTTTTGTTGTGGTAATAAGAGGAGGTGAACCTGTGAATTCTTCGTACCCCTTCCTGCTCCGGTGGTTCAGGCTTAATCTTTTCCTTCCTCGGAAAAGGAGAGAAAAACCTCTTCTTCTCCCCGAGACTTGGAGGCTGTTGTCCCCCTATCACGAGGAAAGGGACAATAGAACTGCCCTTAAAACGTCTGCTTACGGAGGACTCCTTCTTCAGGCCCCTCTCCCCTCTGTCTGCTCATTTTCTCTCCTCCCTTTCCTTTTCTTTTTACTCGCTTCTCCTTTCTCTCTCCGTCTTCCTTTCCATATCCTTTGTACGTTGATCTCCTACTTGTCCGCCTCTTACTCCTTCCCTCTCACCTCTCCACACCCGTACATTGCCCATCTCTGCCCCTCCCTCCGCCTCTTCCATATCCTTTTTTTCCCCTTCACTCACCAACATTTTCTCATTTTTGCCTGTCTAACCCTCTTCCTTCCCTCTATTACTTTGCTTGCTCCTTGCTTTCTATCTCCTTACATTGCTTCCCCCCACCTTCTCTCCCCACTCTCCCTTTTTCCATCTTCCCCAGGAAACGATTCTCTTCCGTATTAACATCCTCTTCCGAGGAGGCGCGTCTTTGACGGGGGAGTTTTGCCGTTTGTCGACCTTCTTTTCCTCTCTCTTCAACTGGCGTTTTCCTTCGCTTTTCTCCCCTTTCGTGTGAGGTCGTTCTCGGTTTCCCGTCTTTTTTCTCGTCCGAGCCGCTTTTTTTGCTTCTTCGCGGAGGACCTCCCCCCTTTTAAAGGGTCTTCCCCCCCCCTCCCTTCCCCAAGAAACAGCGCCCTCCTTCTCCTCACGCCCAGCCCTCAAGGGATTTGATTTTCAAATGACGATCACAGTTGTACCCCCTCTTTTCCCCCCCTTTTCTGGTTCCTTGATTGTAGAATAGGAGACCGCCCGGACGTTCTTTTCCCTTTTCGATAGGATGGAGATCCCCTTTTATAGTTTACTCTCTGAGATAAGAAAGACCGCCGTTCTCTTCCTCACCTGTTTTCCACCCCCAGAAAAGTGGCAGAGAAGCATCTTTATGATGAAAGGAAAAGCTATATCGTTCTTTCCCCCTATTTTCCTAACCCTCTTGAGGAAAGACAGCCCCCTCTCCTCCCGATGAAGAGAGACTTCGTTGGTTGACCCCCTAACTCCCCCTACGGGTTAGGGCGAGCTGATTGCTCCCTAGGGAGAGAGAGTAAATTCTTTTTTTTGGCCCAAAAGGAAGATTCTCCTTTTTGAAGGAAGGAGACCCTCTTTCCCCCTACAGTTTTTCTCAGTTCCGCTTGAGAAGGTGCCCGGCTTTTTTTTGCTCCCTTGATTTCCCCTTTTCGCGCCAGAAAAAATTTCGGCTCTCCTTGCGAAGGCTAATGAGTGGTGTTTCCCTTTCCTTTTTTCGACCAGCTCCCTTTTTCGCGATCCACGACGAAATAACCTCTACCTCCCCTTATGAAAGACAGTTGTGGACTTTCTTTTTCTCTTCTTGCATACCTTGTCGGAGACAGGAGCCTTTAAGCCTCCTCAGCTCCCTCCGTCTGCTTGCGGGCAACTCCTATACACGTCAGCTGCACCTCCTCTTGCGCAGGGCGAAGATGGCAGTCATCGAGCGGCCCTTTCTGCAACCTATCATTTTTTTTCAAAGCTGAGGCCCTCGCTATGCTTTTTTTCTTACCGAAGGAGTGCCAATATTTTCCTTTTTTTTACCCTTTCGGGCCCCAAGTTAAATCAAGACGTTTTTATTCAAGGGAGAGGAGGAATGGCCCCCTTTTCCTTCCTTCTGATCTTTCCAGAATTCAAGGGATGTGCTTTGTTCCTTTTTCCCTCTTTTTCCTTCTTTTCACAACTTCCCCCCGATGGTCCAAAATGAAGCAAGGGTTACTTCCTCCAGTGAACAGAGGCTATCTCTTCCTCCCCCCAGCCCTTTCGCTTCTATTACTTCTCCGGATCGGCATTTAGACCTAGGACGTGCCTTTATTTTTAGTCAAACAGATTTGCCTTCCTTCCTTCCACTTTTTCTTCCCTTCCTTCACTATTTTATGGCAACCCATGGAGCCTAGAGCCTATACCGCCATTTTTTTCCCTTTGGGACGGGCAAACCAAGCCTGGTTTTTCCTCCTCCACATTTCATCTGGGGTGGATGTTGCCCGCAGGAAACCTCTTGCTCTTGGCGGCAGCCCAACTTTTTTCTTTCCTCCCCTGAGTAAAGCACCTCGGCTTGACTTCGACATTACGCCCCTCCCTCTTCTCCCCTTTCATCCTCGTAAATTAAAAAGGCCATTCCCTCCCCTTCCCTGGGATCCCCTTTTTTCCCCACCACTGGTAAACAAGTTTTTCCCCTCCCCCCATACCTGGATTGCAATTATGATTTGTTTGCCCCCTTTTCCTCTCCCCCTCTCTTTCCCTTCTTTCTTCGACTGCAATCTCTTCCCTTCCGCTGAGCGACGGCGTCGCTCCCCATGGCGGATGATAGCTCGAAGCGCGCCCTCCCCCTTTTTATGCCGCCGATTGCCGTTCCCTATTTCTCCCCTTCCCCTTTTTTTTTCAGATCCCCCTTTCAATCGGAGGCATGACCACCAAGGTCTTTCCTCTCTCGCAGGGACCGGGAGTCGAGGCGCTCTTTTTTTGTCGCTTTTTTTCAAACCTTCTTCAAGAGGGAAAGAGGAGTCCTTTTGCCCGAAAATCTTTCAAACAACTCCCTCCTTTTCCCCTTTTTTTCCCTTTTTGTTCCCCAGTTTATTCCAGAAGAGGATTACCCTGCGAGGAGCCCTCTCTTGAAGAGGATGAGTAGAACCTCTCGCGCTCCCCTTTTCTCGTCCGGCCTATTAACCTCAAAATGCTTCTCCTCGGTGTTCTTCCTCCTTTTGGGATGCCGACGCATGTGAGGCCCACCTCTTTCCCCTTTTTTTTTTTCCCTCTCCAACCCATTCTCCCTCTGGTCCGGATGGAGTTCGGCTTCCCGGCGCTTTTTTCCCCGTCCAGCACTTGTTGTTCCACTTCCTTTCCTCTTCTCCCCTTTTCCCTATGTCCAAATCTCTGAGTTTCAAGGGCCAGAACATTTTCTTTTGTCTTATCCCTCTCTTCTCAATCTGTGACGGAAAATCTCTCCCTCCCCTTCCCCCCCCTACATTATCTCAGACTTCAGAAATTTTATGATGGAGTCTAGGAATTTTCCCAGAGATAGAATCTGTGCCCCTGCTCTTCTCTTCCGCCCTCCCATGTCCCCGAGCTGGATTATGGTGTCTTTCATTTCCCCTCTAATCCGGCACAACTCCCCCTTTCGCCTCTTTCCTCTTTCTCTAGCGTTTCCAGACGACTCCTTTTCCCCCCGCTTGAGGAACTTGGGCTCCGTCTTTTTCTCTTACCCCATCCTATTGCTAGTGGCAAATCATTCGGTTAAATGCTCGTTTTTTTCGCGAGGGGCCTAAGAGTTGAGACGCTTCTCTCCTTATCTTTTTTTCCCGCGTCTTCCGCGTTCCTTCTCCTGTCGTGGATGGAAGAGACGTTATATGAGTTCCCTTTTCCTTCCGTAGGGATATGCGGAGCAAGTGCGGTTCTTTCCCTTCGCTCTTTCCTCTTCTGGTGATTTCTTGATCTTCGGGAGGAGGCGGTCTTCCTTGGTAGGAATGAAAGCCGTATTCTTCTCTCTATCCCCTGTCGCTGGCACCAAAAATAATAGGCCTTCTTTCCTGAGGCGGAAGGAACCTGTCTGGGCTCGTATCGACTCCGGTTCCTTACGAAGAAGGACGGGCACCTATCGTCTTTTTCACGGAGAAGGAGTGGCCGACCACTTCCCTCCTATTTCGTGTATCGTACGAAGCAGAGATCTTTCCGCCTTCTCCCGAGATGGAAGCGTCGCGACTCCCCCTTTGCTCCCTCGCTTCCCCGATCAGGAGATCTCTCCAGTCGGCGGAATAGGGGCCCCTCGTCCTACCGTCGGGACGCACTCCCTTTTGGAGAGAAAGCGTGTTCCCTCCCCCAAGACTTCCCCTTTTTTGCGTGAAGAATGTACCCTCCTTTCGAGAAAAGGTCGGTGCAATTTTTCCCTTATATGTACTTTTAGGTCGGGAGGCCAGCAGATCCTTTGATTCCCCCCCCCCCCTCATGCTCAAGAAAGGTTTCGCGTTTCCTGAATCTGAACCCCTCCTTCCCCCGTTTGCCACTTGAGAGCATTCTCCTTAGAGAAAGTGCGCAGGTTTCCTTCCCCCCTCGTATGCGTTCTCTGTGGTTAATGGGAACAAGGTCGAGCTTCCTTCTAAAGGCCGGCGGTTTTTCCGTAACCGATCGAGACAGGATTATCATAGTCAGCCCCTCCCCCGGCCTTCTTCTTCGTTCGTCGACAGAGAAAATTGGACGATCTCCCCTCTCCCTAGAGAGCAGTTTTTTTTTTTGCCTTTTCCACGTAGGCGAAGGACGCCTTCTCTTCCCCCCTCTACGGCCAAGGTCGGCTTTTTTCCCCTTTTTTTTGGTTTTGCTTGAGGTTCCTCTTAGGAAGACATCGGTGGGGGCTTTTTGCTTTTCGCCTCCTCTGCCCTCGCCCTCCTGTCAAACAGCACCCGCCCCCCTTCCCGCCGAGGATGCTCCGTTTACCCCCACGAAGATACAGGAGAGGAGAAGAGGCCATTTTCATTCCGCTGCTCCCTCCGATAGTCGCTTCGGTTATTTCACACGGCGTGCTATACTTTCTTCTTTTCCCTCATTCTCCCCCCCCCCTTCGAGATGGAGAGGATGTACTCTTTCAAGATGATCAATCTCGCTACCTTTCTTGTCTTTCGCTGATCGCCGCCGCTCTGGAAGTCAAAACGGTCTTTTCCTCCCTTTAGCTCCGGATGAGAATTGCTTCTATTTTGTTCCCCGGCTTGTCAGGAGAAAGCGCATTCTTTATCTTTCCCTCTCTTACCGTTTCAGGTTAAGAAAAAAACCATCCCTCTTTTCAGGGAGCCGAGGACGTTGATTTTCCTTTTTGATTTCTTTCTCGTTTCCGTTTGCATAAACGAATCCGCCATTGTTTTGTCAACGCAGATAAGGAGAACGTGGCGTCCTTTTTTTCCTTCTCCCTCCCCTCCCCTTGCTGCGCCTTGGAATAAGTCGAAGTCCATACGACGGATTTTTCCGCCAGTGAACGGAATCCGTTCTTCTCTTTTTTCTCTTCTTTTTTTTTTTATTCTTTATCGTCAAAGTAGGAGACATAAAGACTCCTTTTAAATCATAAGTGGTGTGTGGTTGACGCTCTTCTCTCTTTCCCTCTACGTTTCTATTCCCTTTCCGGATGACCCACAGCGATAAGAGACCGGCCAAAAGGATTTTCTCACTTTTCCCTGTAGGGTTTCTCACGTAAGTCGTATGGACTCTTCCTCTTCCTTTACACGCCTTGTGCGTAGACTGGAGCCACCTCCCTCTCTTTCTGAGCGAGGACCCCCTTTTTATCAAGCGAAATGGGGCTTCTCGTTGATGCAAACGAAAGAGATAACGATCGAGATTGGCCTCTTTCCTTCTCTTCTTCATCTTCAAAGGGAAGATACCAGTCGGATAGGTCCTTTTTCTCTTGAAAAGATTAAGTGAATTAGTTCCGTTTTCCCCTGGGCTCCCTCCCCCCCTTGCCATTTTTTTACAAAGACGACAGTCTCTTGCACCCCCCCTCTCTCCCTGCGCAAATCTTAGCCGGTGCTTCTGACCTGTGTGACGTCCCCCCCTCGCGGCTGTTCCGTTGGACGGCGCATCGCCGGAATTTTCCCATTTTTGATCGCTTTTCGCAATCTCATCCTTGGAGGATGGGTCGAGCCCTTTCTTTCTCAGTTAGAGAAAGCCGAGAAATCACCTCTTTCTCGAACGATGAGGACGGGACCCTTCGCAGGATGGAAGCGGCGACTCCTTTCTATTTTAGGGAGCAGCCTCCTTTTCATTCCCCTTCCCCTTTGACTGAAGTCGGCGCGAGGAAGGGTTCCTCCTTTGTTGAAAAGGTGGTGCGGCGGGTTCCTTTTCAGGTTACTGCCAGACCAAGCGCCGGCGGGCCTCTTTTCTTCCCGCATCAACTAAAAAGGGCCCCCTTCCCGATGCCGACAGTGACTAGCCTCCACTTTTTCGCCGAGTTGGAGGACCTGGGGCTGCCCCCTTCGTGTCGACAGGAGTGAGAGAGTGGGTTCTCTTCTCATCGTCAACTTTCCGCGCTCGGGAGGACCTCCCCCCCCCTTTCCTGGCCTTTTCCCGCCTCCGGGAGGGGATGTCGTTCTCTGTCCCGGGTAAGTCTCGGTCAGCGCCTGGGAGGCGTTCCTTCTGTTTTCTCCGCGAGGTCGTCTTTTCTTTTTTTCTTCGAACAGGGTCCCTTCCCTACTTTCCCCCCAGCGAAGAGACGCTGTTGTACGCACTCTTCCTCCGCCAAGGGATTGACCCCCCGCCCCTTTTTGTGACGACAGGCCCCCCCTTTTGAGGTTTAAGAGTCGGCTTTTCTTCCCCTCTATCCCTCTTTGGCCCGGTCAAAAAGGCGCTTCGTCCAGATAGGATGGAAGGCCTTCCCCTTTCTTCCTCTCTCTGCGCTCCGACAGAAAGATTGCGACCCTACAGGGTAGGAAGATTTCACCCCGCCCCTCTCCCCTTCTCCCCCTTTCCTTTTCTGCCTCTTTAGAGAGGGATGGATTGGTATTTTTTTGAGAGCAAGTGTCGCGTCTTTCTCTTTTTCGGAGAGTCAGACCCCGATTGCCTTCGAATGGAAGATAGATCGCTGCCCCTTTCTTATTTCCTTGAGTTTGGAGAAAAGATAGGAGTCTTCTCGAGAGTTTGGGGAAGCGCGGGCCTTTCCCTGACCTTTTCCGAGGGCCCCCCTGCGTCGGCGAAGAGAGAATTGGATGAAGACTTCGAGTATCCTTTCCTTTCTCTCCAGTACTCCGGGGCCCGCGTTCCCGCGCGACTTTTCTTTTCGGCGCGCAACCGAGGTTTCCCCCCTGGAGTTTTTGCTTTGATCGCCGAAAGGCAAAGCCGACCTCCCGAAGCATGCAACAGACGTTTTCTCTTCTTCCCCGCCTCGGAGACCACGAGCCTGGACAGCCCTCTCTTTAGAGTATGCCGGGCCCTTTTTCCCCCCCGCCCTCTCCGCCCCTATTCATCGCGATCCCTCCCGATGATAAGGAGATAATCGTCTCAAATTTCCACCCCGCAACTAGGTAATTACAGAATGATTAGCCACTAGCCCTTAAGTGAATTGGTACCCGAGCTCGTTTTTTCCCCCCTTCCCCTCCTTTCATTTTCTCCCGGAGCGGCGGAAACGATCCCGCTGAGCTCTGCTCTAGGGATGTGATGTGTGGCGGACCCCTCTCTCCAGTTCCCAGACCCCGAGAAGCCAGCTCTTCTGCGGGCAAAGGGTTTCTTTTTTGATCCCTCTTCGACATCAAGACCCTTCTGAGCTCCTTCCCTTCCCCTTTCTTCTTAGGGCATTTTAGAATCCTAGGTCGGGACACTTTTCTTTCTGGCTCCTCTCCTTCTCAAAAAGAAAATGGTCCTGGACCTTGCCATTCCCTTCCCCACCTCTTCCCATTTGAGCCTCCCTCTTTTTTGGAAAAACAAGGGGCGGGACGGTCCCCCCCTCCCTCGCCCCCCTTTCCGAACGCCCTCTCCTCCTGGCGGGGGGTTTGCCAGCAGGCCCACCGGCCTCAAAGGCGGCGGCAGTCCCCCCTTCTTTTTCCCCCCTCCTTCTGCCAGGTCGTTTCTCTCCTTCGCCTTCCACCTCCGCTTTTTCCTTCCCTAACTCATCATAGTAAATTCAACATTAATTCTCTTTTTGGATTTTTCCCTCCTTTGTCCCAAAAACCAAGTTCCAGGAACCCTTCCTTGGTTGAAAGATTTTGGACCAGATCAACTCTTCTACTCTTTTTTCTTCCTCCCCTATGTTTCCAAAATAGCGCTTTCTCGAGGCTTCGGTCATGGCGGATGATAGCTCCGTCCTTTCTCTCCCCTTTTTATTGCCTCAAATATTGCG
>Ga0179593_1465400_pt1 | contig 10657 bp, 10 predicted proteins | sample CZODoug2_1_08_16_FD_185931 | JGI IMG/M metagenome (GOLD analysis project Ga0179593, IMG submission 185931) | Vadose zone soil fungal communities from Angelo Coast Range Reserve, California, USA - CZODoug2_1_08_16fungal (PacBio error correction) | ecosystem: Environmental > Terrestrial > Soil >... | reverse complement strand
GCTATCCAATGATTGCAGAGACTTCCAACAGGTCCTCCTAAAAACGGTACACCCCTCGTTGAAGCACATTAAAGTGGTTCATGACTGAGCTGGTGTCAAACCGCTTCAATTTGTCCAAAAAGGTTTTGCCCCGGTTTCGGGGGGGTCACGAGTCCGAATCGAGAAGGGCAGAAAGGGACTTGGCTACAGGTAGGTGGATGGACAAAAGACGTTGGAAGGAAGGTAATGCAGGAGGTATCGAAGCTGCTGGTCGGACGGTTACCGAAGGGAGCCAAGCACAAGCAGCAAGTGTTGGAGGCGGCCCTGAAGGGACGTCTCTCATCCGCACGGCGGCCGAGTTTCATGGCGCGCACGACGCGTTAGGACTTGGATTTTTCGTGTCGTGACCCATACCCACCTGCGCTCACCCCCGCCATAGAAGAATGGAGCGGAATACGACTTCTGCCTCGACGGGGGGATGGCCTTGACTTCCCGAGTTCAACTTTTGAGCGGACCGGTCTACAGGTAGAATTCCTGGGAGAGATCTCCTGCCACACAGTTCCCGCGACCCGGAACAGTTTTACGTTAGTAGGGCTATGTTAGTCCAGCACTCTCGACCCCCACCCTCCTACCCCCTAGTCTTTAGTCCTGGGAAGTGGCCAACATGTCCGGCACCCCTTTCCTGCAGCAGGATCAGAGAAACGGGCCTTACTCAGGTTTACTCATAAGTCCATTATTCGCATAACATCCTCGGCCCCCTGACGACCACCTTAGCTTCCTCCGTCCTCATCGTCCGACTTTCCTGTCCCGTCTGGGGTGCACCTTCGCAACGAACATGCTGCAGTGTTACCTCCTTCCTATTCTCGTCCTTTCTCCTACCGTCGGGGCCTTCTCTCCTCCCTGATGTAAGGTCCTGCACTCCGGAAAGACAGGCCGGGACTCTAGGGATTATTCCCGGGGTAGCGGCCCCTCGCTCCCCTTAATTCCACCTCCGACCTCGCTTCACGTATCTACGTTCCTCTGTTGCGAAGTCGGCGAGATTTGTTCTGACTCTCCTCCGATCCCCTGTCCACCCTATTCGCTGTTCCCCCTTCCTTCTTTATACTACCCCCCAGTCTCCTCTTTCCCTCTAAACCCTCCCTATCCCGCCACCCCCTCTTCCCGACGACTCTACCGGCGCTGCCCCCTCGGTTCCCCCTACTCTTTGGCGCTCCCTCAGGGGGACTTGATCCCTTTTGGACTGTCAAGCTGTTCCATATGTTAAAGTAGAGTGCACAGAGACCCCCCGTTGTCGAACTTAGTTTTTCTGTGAATAGTGATAACGGTCTATTCTTCCCCTTTGTCGGCTAAACGCCCTGTGTTCATGCGCGGCCCCTTCGGCATTCCACAAATTCTTTCAAATGGCTAGAGAGTCCCCGTACTCATATCCCAGGGATTTGAGACTGTACAATTTGACGTGTTGGCCTTGATCACACGCGCGAAACAGCCTATGTTCCTCAATTGATGCCCGCTTCAATTGTCCCCAAGGGCCTTAGCGAAGGCCCTCTTCTCCTTCTTTGAAAGGAGCACCATCCTTGTTTTTTGGTAGTGCCTAGTTTTCACCCCCCGGGGGGCTCCCACAAAGCATGGGGGAGTCTTTGGCTGTATTTTCAAACAACCTTTACGTCGCGTTTCCAGGCAATTATTCCGGCGCCAGTGCACGCCCCCCTAAACAAGACATCCTCACAGTGGCGAATAGGGGGCCCATCCTTTTTGCGCCCACATCTTGAGTTTCCTAAAAGGGATTGGTCCACAAAAATCAAAACCCCTACACACCCTTCCTAATATGTCCTCTTTTTTTGGGCCAGCCTCTACTGGATCCTATCCCCCCCCATTTGTGCAGCCCTACCCACATCATCGCCTTTCCGACAGAGGCGCGTCGACACGCCGACCCTGTCTTCCCTTGCGAGCATGAATCCCCGAATAACACCCGCCAAACCAACCCAAACGACCTAATTGGGTCACACACCTCTTGGTCCCCCCTGCAATAAAATGGGTCCCCTCCCCCTTTTGTCTCTCTCCAAATAATCGCGTTCCTCAATATCATTTCCTGGTGAACTATTACTCCGGATGTGTGCATCATTGACTGGCTTAAGTTATCTATGCTATAGTAGCATAGTAGGCAAACTATTGACCTAGATTACGTCAATGGATGATTCTCACCCATCCGATGTCATTGTGAATAGCCTTCTGTCCTTCTTTCCGGATTTGCATCCACCCGTGAAACCGATGTTCTTTTCCCATCCTCCCCTCCCCGACTCTTTTTTTCCTTGGAAGGCCCAGACTTTTTTGTTTCGGTTAGATTTCCCTGAGGGATGCGTGCTTGAAAACTTTCCCGCAATATGCCGATTTCGCCATTTCTTAGTGCCGTCAAAAGCGATTGAAAATGTCCCGACTTTCCCCCAGGGGACGGGGTTCCTATCTTCGTGGTTTGTTGGGCGAGATCGTACAATGAGCAAGATTAACTTTTTTCAAACAGTTTTATCTCAGTATGACCTTTCCTCGTGCTTGTTGAGAACCTACCGTTTCAAAAAAACCTCCGTCCCGTATTTTTAATACGTCTTCTTAGTACCGCTCCACCCCCGGTCTTGAGCGCGCTTCCTTAAATACTTTTTGCGTGACCTTTCTCCAGTCCGGTCACTTTTTTCCGTATGTATCCGTCTAAAAGCCTCCGGCAGGACTGCACCCCCACAAACCCACGACACAGGTATGGGAGCAGTTTCCTTGGCCAGGGGCATGCTAGGGCTCTCTTTTTCATTACTTTTCCCATATATCAGCCTGGCTTCTTTCACTGAATCCTATGTGGCAGTAAGGGAACTAGGTACCACGCGGCAAAGGTCCTCTTTGGTGACTTCGCAAACCATCCCTGTTAAAAAACTTCGTGGTGCCCCCCTTTTTTAATTCTGTGTTGTTCAACTTGCGTGGTTTGATCTGGGTTTTTGCAGGACTAGAAGGGGAGGTATTTTTGAATTATCTTCCATGCTTTCCCTCGGATGCACGTTTTGGGGAGGGACGGCTACCCCTTTTGATGAGATCATCCATCAATCTCTGTAGCTGCAAAGTCGCATTGACTCTCTTGACCAGTGTTCGCGTGTGGGGCTTGGGGGGGTCCCCCTTAGGAAATCAGATGGTCTCCTCTTCCCTTCCTTATGATTATTGAACGTGAGGATGCTTCTTTTATTTGACTGGTTTCTTTTTTCCAAATTTCCTAACCCTCGAGTACCCCCCCCCCGATTTTCCACACACGGTAAGCCCCTTCTTTTCTTTACATCCTCATTGAAATAGGTACTAGCCAACAAAAGCCGCCCAGGCGTTTTCCCTGTTAAATCCCCTCTGAGAGTGAATTTCCGATAGAATACTTCAGCCCTGCCGGCGTCTTGTTTACCAGACTCCCACAGGAGTGTTGCTTCCCGTTACATTACACAGTCCCGTTATTTTCGTGTGCAAGGGTCTCTTCCACAGCCCCTGGCGTTGGATATGCTTCAGTTCTTGCATGGGCATTCATTTTTTTCCTTTGCTGCGTCCCTATGACACTTACGCGTGTTTGCACAAACTACCTTGATTCACATTCCCCCCCTAGTTACCCCAGACCCACTCCCCAAATGGCATCTGTGCAACCCTAGAGCCTGGATCCTATGAGGGAGTAACGGTATTCACTCCAAATGAGTGCTCACCACAAGTGAGTTCTGTGAATATCTTCAATAAGTCACCACCGCCAAAAACCAGCTTAGTAAGGAAATCACAATCTATCCTGCACAAACAAAACATAGAAATAGGTCGACCGCACACACCAAGGGAAACGACACAAATATCCCGCCCCTACCCCCCATTACCTCGTGGTGGGATACGAAACACTTTGACCGCGACGTAAGTAGGGAGTGGCTCCTTTCAACGAAAAGGCTCCGCAAATACAGAGGTCACGGTAGCGGGAAGTAGTTCCTCTCACAATAGGGCATAGTGTGATAGTGTTGTCGCAGGTCATCATCTCCCCAGAACGGTTTTCCATAAAGGCCAGGCCGGCCCAGATACGGAAAGAGGTCATTTTTAGCACAAATACCAGGTTCTTCCCTCCTAGGATCCTCCGATTCGACGAGCCGCTGAGAGCCCCGGTACAGCGCAACCAGTGTTCCAGGACACTCGTCCCACCCAACGTACCTGACAAGCAGAAACTATCCTTAGGACCTAGTCCTCTGAAATCGGTCACATTGGGAGGAACACTTACTCCAATAGAGAGACGATGTACGTCAGTTAGGCTTTCCAGACGCCTTGCGGTCCAGTAAACAGTCTCTTGTGTTCTGTGGCTGCACTTCGTTTTCAAGTACACTCCCCTGCCTCTTTTCCCAACCATGTGATCATAGTTGATCCAGGAACTCCAGTGGACCCCTCACTTCCTTTGCACAGTATCAATGATCTGTTCACCAATAAGAGTACCCAAATTTATCACATTCATATGTGACCAACAGATATTCACCAGTCGTTTTCTAGTATGCGCTCCTGTGGCGGGGTCCCCTGAACAGCTCTCAGTTTGAAGCCGGCGTAATATGAAATTTGAGGAAAATTCTATCTTTCACTAATCTCACGTCCTCCCGAAAGTTTGCTTGGCGAGATTTGATCCTCTGATTCGCCCCCTGTCATGGGCACCCATGCCTTTGAAAGCCCCATAAACCAGAGTGGTGGTTTACCTTGATGTGACCCAAACATCTGGACCCAAACTTACCGCAGAAGATAATAGTCCACATCCTTTCGTTCTCATGTCATCTGTAACCAACACCCCTACTGCTTATGGCCCCAACTGTGTGTCTCTGCCCTCTTAAGGTGCTGGTTGGCAGCCTTGAAATTAGCATGCCTTAGAATAATTTTTGTGGCTAAACATTTCGTTCGTCGGGTATTGATTGCCTTGAAGGGACTCCCCCACTCCTGAGCTGTTAGAATTCACCCCGCTACTGGTTTTGTTACGAAGATCGCGGCAGGCCGTTGACTATTTCGGAACTTCCCACAATCGTTTTACACCAGGCGGCCAAGCGCGTATTTTTTTTGGATTGATCCTCCACGGGGCTATCGATCCGATGCATTTAACATTGACCAGTGGGTTCTCTATTTCTTAGGTCGCGGCTGACCGACCCAAAACTTTTGAGATCTTCTATTTTTCACATCGACTTAACCGTCTCTGAATTATTACCCGGACTATTCCTTTGTCCTCATTACTGTTTGTTTCTGACTGGCTACACCTTGCTTCTCTCCCACCTAGGCCGAATTTTTTCTTTTGTTCCTAAGTTGGATGCCCGTTTTTACTAAGAAGATGTTCCCTCTTGAGACGTTCGTTGTCCCCCTTCTCATTATCTCATAACGGTCGGGTCACTTGATGTCGTCCCTAGTCCAGTGTTTTTTTTTCTCGTTGGGGAGGCAAATTTTAGGGGTGTTTAGTTCCTTGATTAAGGTGGCGTTCGGTTTTTGAGAGGGGCAGCTAGGGTTGGGTTGATGGTTGAATTTTTTCTTTGGACTGATTGGGGGGTTTTGTTGTGGGGGGACTCTTCTTTTTTGCCCACCACCGCTCGTTAAATTCTCCCCTCTTTTTTAAGTCCCGTTGATGTTGTTTTCTATCCAGTTCTCCCAGGATATTTTGACTGGACAATGTGTTGTCTATATAAACTCCTTACATGATGGTACCTTCCCCTTGGCCCTGCTCGTCCAAGTCCGGCATTACAAAACTTTCTTGAAAAACAATTTTCCTAGCAGACGTTACGGGATCTCACTATCCGCCCCCGTTTTATTTTTATCTGTCTCCCCAAAGAAAACCCGGTTTATTTTTAAGTGGTCCCTAGTTTTTATACCACTTCCATTCTTTTCCCCCTGCTCCCTTTTCTTTTCCCCGAACTTCAAGTTTGACTCGCCTTACTGCTTTAGCCTCCTCGCTGCTGTTGATTCCCCATACGGCCCAAAAATACCCCCCCCTTCTGGGTTTTGTATAGTGAATGGCAATCCCATCCCCCCATCTCTTAGCAGAGGATCTTGTAGACCACCCATTGACCGGCCGTGAAGGCGATTAAAACCAATCTCTTTTGGATCAGTCCTTCTTTTCCTCTCACTCATCATCTTGCAGTCCGGCTCCCCATCTACCTCACGAACACCACGTCATTTCCATACCCCCACAGGCGAATTTTCCTACACGTACTTTGTCAAGATTCTTTCCCCCAACTTCTTCTGAGTTTCCTAAAGGTCGAGGTTGCAAACACCCTCACGAGTCATACACCCCCAAAGGTTCCGTCTTCAGTTCACTGAATCCGAGGGTGTGTTTTCCAGATATAGTCTCCTTGAGCCCACTAACTGTGCGTTCCCCCTCGCTAACAAAAACTAAAGAAATTCCTTTTTTCGGTTCTTCTTTATATAGCTGACCCGTTTTCCCACCCACTTGGCATAATGCACCCCTCTTACCTCCCTCCCCCTTTACCCACACCCCCTGAACCGCCCTTTGGTAACACCTTTTGGCAAAATAACTCGTTTTTTTCCCCCGTAATTTTTTTTTAGTACACCTACCCCCTTATTTACGAACTTTGCGTACTAATTTCTTGTTGAACCCCTTACCACTTATCCCTTTTTTGATTACTCCTAGTTCACCCTTATTTTCCTTCTGATACTCGCGCATAGCACATCTCTCCCTTCTCTCTTAGCCGGAACCTTTTTTCACCCCATCCCCTCTTCCATGGGTTGCACGTTTTTGATTAAGCCTCGTCCCGTCCCTCCCAACAAAGTCAGTTCTTTTCGTGAGCGCCTTTCAGCCCAACTTCTTTCCGTCCTTATTTCCCTACCACCCTACCTTTTTGCTCTTTCCCCCCTCCTTCTTCTTTCTTTCTCCCCCGGTGCTTTTAATTACTTTCCCCTTCTTTTTTTTCCACTTGAAGGCCCGTCCCCTCCCCGATCAGGTAAGTCTTTTTTCATTTTGCTTTTGCGTTTGTGTTCCTCCCCCTTCCGTTTTCCCCCTTCACATTGTTTTTTTTATTTTCATGCTTCGAATCCAACCGTCCCCTTTGGCCCCCCCTCCCCTGGACCCTTTTTTTCCTTCTTTTTCTGACTGGTTGTCTTCTTTTTTTTTCCTTCCCCCCCCTAGTTAAGTTTCTCCAAAACCTCTCCCCCCCTTCACCCCGGGAATCCGTATCGTACAAAGTTTCTTTATCCCTCTTCTAGTTTCCCCAGTCTTCCCCCTTTGTTCTTTTCCTGTCCTCAACAAGCTTCTTTCCTGTTTGTCTGCCTTTACCTTTCCTAAGAATGACCTTGGAACCCCTAACCTATTTCCCCCCCCCCCCCTTCCATATTCTGTTTTTCCAGAATTCCTCCTACAGCTTTCATGCCCTATTAGTTGAATTTGGCAATCTTCTCCTCTATATCATGAGCCATCGGACCTCGGTTTCCAATGGTCGTAGCCCCCCTGTAGGTCATTCCTCTTTCAACACCCTGGCAACTTTATTCTGTTTCAAAGGCGCAACGGTAAGGGTTTCTCCTTCTAAACCTGTTACCCCCTTACGGTTGCTTCCTTTGCACCCGGGTTTTAAAAATGGCACTTTGGGGTTCACTTTTAGTGTAGTTTTCCCTTCTTGGTCTTGTCGGATCGCATTTAACCGGGGGCCTTCTTTTCTCTGCCTTTCTTATAACCTTGGTCTCCGTTCTCCCCCCGATGCTTTTTGTGAGTGTGCACATTGATTACGTGTATCTATTTTCGGCCCCACCCCAATATGGCCCTGATCTTATTCTCAATGTTTGTAGTGAGTTGTTTGGTGTGGTTGGTGGAACCAATACTCCCTATCTTTTTTTTTAGGACCCTCCGATTTCCAGATATGATCCTCTTTGTATGATTGATTTTTCTTTTTCAGGGAATGTCTCGACTCCTTTACTGACAACTCCCGGGTTCAACCATTTGGTCATGAAACCTGATTTAACCGACCTACCCTAGACAATATGGAGCGGGGGGTGAGGTGTGAGAGGAACCCACCCAACAACCCCAGAGACCCCTGTCTCTTCGGTCTGGATTATTTCAGTTCAGCTTGCCTTAGTTACTTGTCCTCTTCCCCGCTTTTTGATGTTTGGTGACCTATTTCCCCTGATAACCTTCTTTATCGCGCGTTCCCCCCCCTCAAACCAGTCCTTTTAGTTTGCCTTTTCCTCTAAAAAGAATGCATGAGTCCAGTTCTTCTGGCCTTGTCCTCCTTTTGTCCGGCGTCCCGTACTTCCCATTCCTTGTTCCCCAGTTTGATGTACAACGACCCCCCATGTCAAAAATTCCGTATTTTTCCAAGTACACCTACAAATGTCCTGGTACCCTCGCGGAAGCGTAGCCCAGGACGGGAACTCGACCCCTCCCCACCCCCCTACCACGTGAGCGTAATAAAGGAATCCCAAACCTCACCCCGCTCCCCCCAAACGACCCCCGGCTCCTCCCCACAGCCACCACCTGCGTGGCCCCTTTATAAAACACCCCCAAAGGAATCGCGGAGAAAGGCCCGGTCGACGAGTCATTAGTGCTTCAGACACAACGGTCCAGAATGTGATCTTCCACTGATTTCAGAACAAGCTTAACTTCAAGAATAGGTCTACGTATTTTGTTCATCCGGTACCATTTCACGGAAACATAAAGGACTTGGCCGCCCAGCGTGTTTTGGTGGGGGTTTGCAATCTCGTGAGTCATCAGAGCCCCCTGTGTTGTTATGTTTCTCGGCGAACCTCCTCCTCCGTCTCTCCCACTTGTCGTTGAGCAAAGCTCATTCGCCGAAGCGATAATAGCAAGACTCTCCATCCAGCATTCGCTTGGGTCGGCCAAATACTTTTCTCCCCGCCGCATTTTATAAAGTCATTCGCGTCGTCTGACCCCCATCGTTATCCCATTCCCGCCACGGTACACATTCTTGCTCCACCCGTATATGAGGAGCTGTTTCCACAATTCGAGGTACACCAACTTTCCAAATTCTGTGACCATTGCTTCATTTCTAAAATCTTGATCTGAGATGTAGCTGCCATTTTCTTCTATTGAGAGAAGAAGAATCATCCCTCCCTCCCTCCTTGTGTGTTAGATTATCTGTCTGCTTGCCTCAAAAGAACCCAGTGCTCCTACACCCTGGATATCACATCGTCCAGCTATTAGATGGAATTTTTCCAATCTGTGCCGTTTTGTTACCATAGTGCGGGGGATTTAGGTGTAACCGAGCCGATATCCCTTTGCACGTTTGTTACCTTGCGGGAATGGACCCCAAGATTCTTAAGCCTACGCGGACTACTACGTTGGAAGACTCTAAGATGAGGCGGTAAAGAGGGAAATGAATAAAGTTGATGGACTTCGGCACCTTGCCTCTCGGAGGATATAAACAATGCAGATTCGGCGGCACGACAGTAGGGCTTTTCATTGGATTACGGTACGGCGGACCCAAACCGAAGCCATTACTGCTCTGCTCACGAGGCTCAGAATTATGCATTGCTTACGACCGGAATATGGTGGCTATTTTTGAAAGTCAGGTGATTAACCCATGACTTAAGAGCAACCCGATCGTTCCGGTCCTTCCCCTGGCTCCTGTTCAGGTTCATCAAAACTAGAGAAGGGAGCAGGAGCAAGAATCTGGGCGCTGGTGCATCACTGGCCTGAAGAGGAACGAGTTTTGTGCGTCCGTCGGGGTGACCCGGAAGAAGATATATAAGACCGGAGTTGATACAGCCCTCCTCGTCTCCTTGGGATATTTTTGTTGTACTGGTCTCTTTGTTTGTATCCTCAGAGGTAGCTGCTGTGTGGTGGGATGATGGAGGGTGCTACGGTGTTTTTTTTTTTTTTTCTGCGTCCTTTTTTTTTTAGTGAGTTTGTTGGCTTTTTGGACTTTGTGGTACTCCGCTTAAGTAAGTGGGGAGATCATTTTTATTGTTGGGAAACTAAAGTTCTTCCGTTCTCTTTTGCGCCTTCTTTCAGCCCTCTTTTGAGTTGCTTTTATACCTTACCCTTCGGAGAGTTGTTGAATTACAGTTGCGGTGGCCCTCCTCTCCGTCCTTTTTTTTTCATCAGAGATTCGGCCAAACACAATCTTACCAAGCCCCCCCTGTTCCCCCCTGCATTCGTCTCCTTACTCATATCCAGTTGTTCCTGCCCTGGCAGACACATCCTTTCGTGGTGGCCCTTATACCCTCGCTTTTTACACCGAAAGCCCTATGTGTCTTTTTTTTCAACTTTCTTTCCCCCCCTCTTCCAAGCTTTATCGCCCCTGCCTATCGGAACACAGACTGAGCATTCTACATCTCCTCCCCCCATCCTTCCCTGTTTGTTTCTTCCTCGTTTCAATCGACCCGCTCGATTATTGCTTAGTTAAATGCTTGCCCTTTTCCGCAAACCAACGTGGTACGCGTGTTTAGACTAATTGCCGCCTCTTCCATCCCTCCCCGCCAACATGACTCCTCCCCTCACGGGATCGATCAGCCGATGGACATATCGCTAGCCACTCTTAGTTTCAACATGGGTGCCCCAACAAGACACCCGATCCACACTGGCTATATCAAATGACCCAGAGCTTTTTTTTTTTCCAGCCTAGAGAAATAGTCTTTTGTGCGCCTCGCCTACAAACCCCACACTCAGCGGAGAAGTCTTCGACCGCTTGCGCTATCGAAGGCTCTGAAG
>Ga0179593_1432997_pt1 | contig 10657 bp, 16 predicted proteins | sample CZODoug2_1_08_16_FD_185931 | JGI IMG/M metagenome (GOLD analysis project Ga0179593, IMG submission 185931) | Vadose zone soil fungal communities from Angelo Coast Range Reserve, California, USA - CZODoug2_1_08_16fungal (PacBio error correction) | ecosystem: Environmental > Terrestrial > Soil >... | reverse complement strand
CATATTTTTTCCCCCCCCCCCCCCCCCCCATATAGGAGGAATACCTTCTTGGCCTTCCAGATCGTCACGCCCAGCTTGGGCCAGCTCCTTTTTTCCGTTTGGGCACGGAATCACCTTTTTAAAAGCCTCTTCGTTTTTACATGCTCGATTGCTGTTCACCTTTTTCCCTTTCCGATCAAAAGTCTCCACAAGTCCGTTTTCCTAGTGTCCCCCTCTGGCTCGATACCCCCTCTTTTCCCTCTTTTCTTCTCGATTAGAAACGGAGCCACCCCTGGCTCTCTTCCCGACCAAGTACCTTCTTGTTCCCCCCCTTTTCCCAGTAGGTGATCTGCTTTTTTCCCTCCTTACATCAGTGAAGTCTCAGGCTTCTCAGGCAACCACCCCCCGGACTTTCCCTCCCCCCTCGGACAACCACCTCATACCCAATTCCCCCCTAGTATTCTCCCGATGTTGTGCTCCCACCGCGCACTTCTTTTTCATATTCCCCCCTCTTCTGAGGATGTGCCCCCCCCATCTCCTCCCTTGTGCTCACCTTTCTTCCTGGTCGAATTGGTTGCCACACTTGCGTCTTTCTTCGCCTAGCGGGTAGATCAGTCTCGGTACTGTTCTTTTCTGTGTGGCCCCTTGTTCCCTGTTAATATTTTCCCCCCCTCAAGATACGTGCCACCTGCCCACTACGCCATCCTTCGCACCCCGCTCCCCCCACGGTTGTGCCCGGCGTGCTCTGTGATTCTTGCCCGTTTATTATCCTTCCAGCTCGGCCCTGGAGGTTTGAAGCAGCCACATCTCTCGTGGATTCTCCTTGCCCTTTCCGCCTTCCCCTCAACATGTCTCCCTCCCATTGATTGTCATGGCGATGGCTTTTTCCCTTGTTCCCATGTGGTTTTTTTCCCGTTGCCTTCACTGCCCAGCGAAATCGGCTGAGTTCGAGACGCTTCATTCTCCAGGCCGCAATCTCAACATTGCCCCCGTAGGGCGACCCTTTTTTGAGTTTACCCAAACGAGAGGTTTTGGTCGTCCGCTATTTAGACCCCTGTTATTTCACGCAGACTTCAACCATGTTTGCACAACCGTCCGGTTCCCCCCTGATGTTCTGTAAGGCCTGATGCCCCTGCTGGCTTATAGTTCCCCAACTGTCATTTTTAAGTCTAGATGCGCATCCACACTGTTCCCACAATGTGTTTTTCGTTTTGTTGCCCAGACTTCGACGCTTTTTCCCCCCACGCTCCATTATAACCTGGTTATATTGGCTGTTTTCCTGCCTTTCTTTCCCTAGTCTGCCACTTCCCCCCCCTCCCTCACCCTCCCCTGGTTTTCCGGCGCATTTCACTCCGGCGTTTCTGGACCAGTGGGCTTCCATCACCTTCGAGGATACGTCACACTTTTCTTTTTTGAGAAGACTTCTCCCCTCTGGGTTCCTCCCCTCCTGATGAAACCCCGGGTCCCCCTTTGCTTCATGAGTTTTAGGCCTGCTCCGCATGTGCCATCGAGAATTCTCCCCCACTCCCCCGAACCACTCTGTGTTACGATAATCCTCTTGCTTTGAGTCCGTCATTGTTTCCTTTCTTTTTTTCCCTAATGTCCCGCTTTTTCTTAAACTCATTGCCGAGATAATACACATAGATCATTTCGCATAACCTTGCATCTGGGCATGTCCGTAGTAGTTTCTTTGTTTTGGGTTTTTGGGTTTTGGTGGGTGATCGGCCTCCCTTTTTTTTCATGTTTCCCGGTTGTTGCCATTACAGAGATCCGTCTTTGTGGAGCCTCCCCGCCTCGATAGTTCCAGTTGCTCTTACCATTGATCCTTCTTACGTCCCCCATTCTTGGTCATTCTCTAGCTTTTCCGTCTCCTTCCTGTGTCTTTTTTCTATTCAAGCACGACAGTCCTCTTCCCCGTCAGTTTTTTTTTACCGGACCTCCTCTTCTTTTGTATGGGAGCGTTCCCCCCCCTGCTGGTTTTCCCTTTTTTTTTCCATGGATCTTTTTTTCAACATTACAGCAGCCTTTTGGCTGTTCAGAAACCTCCAAACACACCACATCCCGTTCGCGAGGAACTCCTCCCTGATTCTCGAAGATTGACCCTGCTGCTCCTTTCAGCCCCAATTCACCGACTCATCGGTTCCCTCCCCCTTTTTGCCAGCAGTCAATTTTTTGGAGTACTCGATTGTTTTCTTCCTGGTTATGCAACGTTGGTTGGGGGGGTTGGGGGGTCCGCACCCCTCCCGTTTTTCCACTGGTAACGAAGAGTTTCCCATTGATTCGGCTGCCAGACCCCACCTTCAAAATCCTGGATCTTTCATATTTTGATCGAAAGCGCGGCTCTACTTATGGTTCTCCAGATCCCCCAACTTTCTCCCTCCCCTCTACCCCGTCAGCTTCACTGTTTTAATCACCCTAACCTTTATCCTGGATGTTCTTTTTCCCCTCTATCCCCTTAATAGAGGGTAGGACCTCTCCTGACCACTTTTTTTGGCGCCTCCGGCTGATTCTTCTTTCCCCCCGTGCTGACAATGGAGATTTTGCCTCGTTGATTCTTGAGACATTATCAACTCTACCTCATGGTTGACCCTTCTAGTTCTAAACTGGGGCAATTATTTATAGAGCCCTCTCCTTTTCCTCCTCTAGTTTTTGTGTGAGCGTCGTCCTATAACTCAGGTCCCTCCCCCTTTACTGCCTCCGTTTCCATTTTAGAAAAGGAACCGGTTGCTGTAACGTCCCCCAGCTGTTCTGCCCAGCTAACCCTTCCCTTGGCACTCTTTATTGACTTTCCCGATTGGGGACACCACACTTTTGCATTCTCAGGTCCTCCTCCGCCCTAGGGTTCTTTTGAACCCCCCCTTTTTTTCAGGATCATTTGGCCCAGGAGGAGTACCTCCCCAGTTTCAGTTTTTCCTTCTCTTTCTTGACCTGTTTTTTCAAGTCTAAGATGCCCGTTCGAGCACCAATTCTGAGCAATTGTTCCTCTGTAACCTGATTTTTCGTATCCGCCTCCATCGGTCCCCAGCCCTCGTACCGAGCCAGACCCAGTGTCAGGGTTTCCCGCATCCTCCTCCAGTGGGCCCCTCTGGTGCTTCACTCTAGAACCCTCTTTTCGCCTGACAACCGCTATATGGACCTTTTCTAGAAGCGTTGCGGTTTTCAGGCAGTCAAGCGGGTCTTAGTCACGCTCCAATCCTGCAAGCGTTCCACGTTTCACTCCTTTGTCGTTTTCACAGATGGCCCCTTTTTCCCTTTTAGACTAAAGACCACTCCTCACCGGCAATCCCCCCCCCTGAACCTGACCCGCTCAACTTTGGACGCTCCCATACCCTCGGTCTCTTTTTCTCCTGGTCCTGAGGTGGATCGTTTATTGATCTCCCCCTTCCAAAATCTGCAGGTATCCCTTCCACTCCTATCGTACCATCATTGTCGTTTCCTGCATCTCTGTTCGCCTGTGATGACCCATTTCACGACCGTATTCCACCCCTGGCTTGTCTCCCGAGTTCACTCATCTGTTTTTTTTTCGCCCCCAACCCTTCAAGAATTTCCCACGTGCCGCAATCCCCCACCCCATCCTTTTCTTTTCCTGTACTCTTGGCCCCTTCCTCCTTGAAGTCTCGAATGATCTGTGTCTTTACTTCTTTTTTTGCAGTGAGTAATTTCCTTCTCCTGTTTCTACACCCGTGATCTTTAGAATACATACCCACCCCATGAATGCTCCCTTTTTCTCACGACAGTTATCTTTACATCTGGCCGGTTGCGTGCTTTTGGCTCCGTTTCCTATGGGCCTCCCTCTTTTTGCCCCTCCCCGAAAAATTCCTGCAGTAACATGGCTTAACCTGGCGACCCGAGCCTTGCGCAGCTTCCAATTTTAGCCTGTCTTCCCCCTCCTTGTACGTAACCTATTCTTCAGGAGGGACCTCCTGTCCTGGTTGCTTCCCAGGAGGGACTGGGTTCCAATAGCATTTGGAGTGTCCCCTTTGACCGTCCAGTCCGGCAGCCCTTAGCAGTCCCCATGCTCCAATTATTGCCACCTCCCAAATGCCTCCATTTCTCTTTGAAGCCGTGCGACCTCTTTGGGCCATTCGCCTTTCACTTTTGACCGATGTTCGCTTTATGACCGAGGCACCTTTTCAAGCTCCCACCCTCTCCAGTTTTCGATGTTATGAAGCCTCTTCCTCTCCTGGGTAAGGCCTCCAATTCGGGCGATCATATTCCCTGGCGTTTTCATATCCTCTCCCCCTTTCCTTCCAGGGTTTCTTCCAATCTCTCTTTTCCCCAAGACCTTTTTGTTCCCCATGAGGACCCTTTCCTACGTGCCTGCCACTGTTTGAGGCTTCTTATGGCTTCCCTTTTGACCTTCGGGACCCAAACAGCTTTCCCCCCTTGAGTTCCTTTTCTTTGCCTTCAGAGGATCCCCCCCCCCGCCCCCCCTTCTTTCCACAAGCCCATGCGCCTTCCCCAAATCCTCCACCATGTGTCTTTCGTAGCACGCACCAAGGGCCTTTCTTGCTTCCCCCCAGATGTGTCTTCTTCAGCCTCCGGACCCCCCGAAGCTTGGCGATATTTTGTGGCCTCGTCCACCCCTTTAGGTGGCGGCTCGCGGTCTTCCTTTAGTAGTTGGCCTAGTTGCCTGGGCTTGCTTGCACCTTTACCCTTGACCAATGCCCCACACCACAACCGCCCTCCCTCGTCCCCTCGGCGACCCACTTCCCGTCTACTTTTTCCCCCCGACCGGCAATTTTTTTCTTCAGGCGCCCTTTCCGCGGTAGCACCGTTGGCACAATCCCTGATTTTTCCTTATCTAACTTCTGTCCGCTCTTTTTGAAAGTACAAAACTCCTTACGCAGGTCTTCCTTAGTTGTAGTTATTTCCGACTTGAGCTCTGTCTGGTGTTGTTCCTGCTTGAAACCCTGATTTCCGTTTTGTATGAGCGGGCTGAACTCCTTTTCCCTACGATGCACAGGGCGTCGTACTGCCGCTTTTAGAATTTCGTCCCTTTTTCTGGTGCTCCGTTGCCTTTTCTGTCATTGACAAGCTCGGAGAGATTCTTCTCTCCCCTTTTGTGAACACCTTTCTTGAACTCTATGTCGCTTTTGAGCGTATGCCCCAGTCTTTCAGGCTTTTTGAATATGTGCTTTCACATTTGAGGCTTCCGTCGCCATCTTTTCTCCCCAACGGAAAGCGGCTCTGGCCTTTCTTAGGGTCCTTGTCCTCTTGCTGTTTCTCCAAATCCGTGATATAGCGCTATATCTTTCCCCCCCTTCTTTCGTTAACTCGATCTCTCTCTTTCTACGTTGGTGTGTGATAAGACTGCTTCTTTCCCTTTCATCTTCCCTGCGCGATCATCTTTCACCACATCCAGCTCGTCCAAGTGACCACTCCCAGGCCTGACATCTTGCAGTTTTTGTTTTTTTTTTTTGTTTTTTTTTTTTTTTCGCTCTTCTATATTCAAGCCTCATTCTTTTTTTCACGGAGCGATTTGCATCCCTGCACATCTGGGGGGGGAAAGGGGGGTTTTTCCCCCCCATGTTCCCCGGACCCTCCTTTTTCCCCCGATTTTCATCGGGATATCCTTTTTTCCCAAGATGAACATTAGTGAGGCCGGAGCCCCATTCTGGAGAAGCGACAAGTATTCCTTCTCTGTTGTCTTTCATCTGTTGCCTGTCTTTACCGCTCTCCAATTTTTTTCTGATCTTCTTCCTCAGTTTCCCAGTTTCACGGAGCCTTTTTCACCCCACACCTATTTCCTACTTTTTCTCTCGTTTTCCTCTTTCCTTCCGAGTCTATTTACTCTTTTTTCTTTAAAAGCCTTCTGATTCCCATTTCCACATATCTTCTCTGACTTCCCCAGCTGTATTTTTTTCCCTTGCTGACCATGATCAGGTCTTATGGATTTTTTTAACATGGCCTTCTTTTATCCCTCCGATTGACCATTGCTCATTGAGGCCTTTGTTGAGGTTGGCCTGTTCATAGGTTCCTCCAGCGGCACTTCAACTGTACTACGCTCCCTTCTTTCGCGACAGCCTTTCGGCTTTTTTCCTCTGCAGGCTTGATTACTCGCCAGTTGCCTTTGTGGAGGCTGAAGCAAGCACTCCCTTTTGGGATAGCCCATGCCCCCTTTGTCGCGGGCCCCCCCTTTTTCATTGGGGCTCTTGTTCTCGATTTTTTTTTGGACGGCTTTGGTGGGATCTCTCCTTTGGGGCTTCTCCCCCAGAGAATCCGATGCTTTTTCCCCCTTTGCTGTTCTTCTTTTCTGCTCCTCAAGCCTCAACAGGCCAGGAGCCCTTCCTCACTTGGGGGAGGAAAACACAGCGCGGGTTTTTGGACAAGCTCTTTTCGGCCCTCGTTCCGTCCTCCCTTCAAACAACTGATATGCCACCCTCTTTTCGTACTGTCTCGTCTGGCCGTTTTTGAGTTCCCTGTCTTGCTCTGGCGCGCCCCCGTTCAACCGCTCTCTTTTTTTGAAGCTGCCATGCTGGCTCATTTCTTCATCATTGCTAACTTCACCGGAGTTGATCTTTTCTTCGTTTTAAGCCTACTTGGACCTTCCGTACTCTCCTTATCCTGATGATGGGGATCTGTAGCTCTGCTCGCCTTTTCCGATCCTTTTATTGCGGACCGATAGCCCCTCGGGCTATGACGGTCCCATTCCCCCCTTTTCCGCAGGAAGGGCGTCTTTTCCCTCAAGTCGCCTTGTTTCCTTACAACTGGTGGCATCCGCGCTTCGGTCCGCGTGAATGCTCGTACTTCCCCGCCCCCCAGCTGAGTGCATTTTTCGTTCTGCTGCATATCGTCTTTTTCTCACCAGATATCCCTAAAACTCCGCCCGAGTAGCTGTTCAATTCCTTTCCCCAGTTTTGACCCCCATTCCATTCATGTCTTTTCTTTCACTCCCGTTTCTCACATAGATCCTTCCAAACCTCACTGGCCAGGGTTAATACCCCCCTTCTTCTAGACTCATGCGCTACCTTGCACATTTTTTCCCCCCACCTCCTCCAACTGACAGTAGTATCTTCTGAGGGTGGATTTCGGCATGTTTCAATTTGATGTGGCCCTGTGGGGCTTCCCAGTGAGTGTCTCTTTGGAGACAACTTTTCAGTTTCCTCGAATTTTTTTTTTCTTCATTCGACCAGAGATCATCTCCCCCCCCCCATAAAATCTTCTTAATCCTGTCGGTCTCCCTGCCTTTATCTTTTGTTCGTTTTTCAGACGGCAGCATCTTCCCGCAGTCTCCCCCCCGGACTTTTGCGCTTCCCCTTTTCTTTGGTTTGAGCGTTTCCTTTTTTATGGCCCATTGTCGGTTGATTTGGAGGGACGTCGTTATTTCGTTATTTCCCTATACACTAGCAGAATTTTGCACTAGGTGAAGAACCACTTCCCCCAAGGTTTTTTCCCCTTTTCGCGGAACTCCTGCCCCTCCTTGAATTAGTTTTCATAATTCCCGCTCCTCCATCCCCTCAGCTCCGTTCCCTTCCCCCATAGGTCAATATTTGGTGTCAGGCGCCCCTCCTCCCCATGTTTTTTTTTTCTGCGGTACGTTTCACTCTGAGGCGGTGTCTGCCACAGGCATCTGAAAACCCTTGTCTTGCTCCAGGTCTCTTTTGCTTGTACTAATTGGCTTCGGCGGAAGATCCTTTTTTCCTAACCTCTGGATCTCTCGGGCAATTGCCAAGCGCAGCGTCTCTTCTGGTCAGTCCTCCCTTGTCTTTTTCAATTCGCTTCCTTCACACTTTTCTCTCCCTGCGGTAATCATCCTTATCTTTCTTCCCCCCCCCGAGTCCTTCAGTCGAGGATCTTCCCTTAGACTCAAGTGCATTGTGTCCATTCTCGCTGAAGGTATCCTTACGCTCCTTTGCCCGAGTTTTCCGATTACTGTCAGCTGTCAACCCCCCCCCCCCCCCCCCCCCGTTGATGACGGAGACATCCATTTCCTTCCCGTTCCGGATCCTTCCCCCGATAGCCCCGTCCGTTCCTATTTTCTCCTCTGCATCCCCTCGTTGTTGTGTTGAGTTTCAATCAGGTCCCCCTTTTCTTTCCCGGTTTTTTCCCCTGATCCAAAGGACATACCCTTAATCTCCAATTTTTTGTAATTGAATTCCCGCCCAATATCTCTTCCTCTGTCAGCGGTACTTTGACCGCGCGTTTAATTTTGGACCAAGTTGGTAATGCGTAGTTCCCTCTCCTAAGGGTCTCCTTGGAACCCTCCTTGCTCAGCTCTTTTTTTTCCCTTATGCAGGGACAGCCCCTTTCCCTGTTTTCTGAGAGCGGATTATCCCGTTTCGTGTTCTCTTTTTCTACAGTCAAGAGATTTGGCTTTATCAATTCTTGCGCAGATCCACCCTGGTCTTCTTTTTCTTTCCGTGCTTTCCTCGGATTAAGTACAAGTCCCTCCTCCTTGCGGCCCCAAGCGGTCATTTTTTTTTCGTTTCTTTTTGCCTCCCTAGGTCCCTTTTTGAGCTTTTTTTTGACCAAAATTTGCTTGGTGTGACAACCGCCACGCCCTTTCAATTGGAACCTATGGGTATTCCCCTTCGATTTTTTCGTCTGGGATCTTTTCCTCAAGGGTCCTTAGTCTCCGCTTCCTCCCTGGCAGGATTTTCCATCATCCTTTCCCTCCTTTGACGTTTCTTTTTTCCCGGGCAAACAAGTCTCTCTTCTCCGTCCCTCCCCGCGCCCCCGTTTAACAACTTGTCACCCGACAATGGACCTAGGGCGACGCTCCCCATACCAAGCTCTGGAGAAGGTGTCTTTTCTTCTCCTGGCCGGGAAAGTGCTTTTACGTTCCACGTCACCCCTTCCCCGTTTTCCAACTAAATCTCTCTCCCAGTACTGTCGTTAATCATTTTTTTTCCTCTGCTTAACTTTCCCACCTGCAACGATGGCCCTTTGTCTCGAGCATCATTGTGGTGAAGCCACAACCTGGGACCCCGCTTTTGAAAATCCCAGCGCCTGCCGAAATCCCCCCCCTCCTCTATATTCCGTTGGATATTTTTGTCGCAGCCTTTCCCTTTTCGCTTTCATTTATAATGGTTACATCTATGGCATTGGTTGGTAGGAATCTCTATGTATAACCCCTTTCTTTCTAAGGAACATAACCCCCCCCTCACTTGTCTGACTCATGGCCTTTTTTTACATTTTCTTTCCCCACTAGTGATGGGGCAGTTTTGGACTCCCTTTGAACATGTGTTTTTTGCTACAGGCAGCCCTCCCCTTTCCGACCTTGGCGCTTAGCTTTCTGCGCGCCCTTTTGTCTCTGTCGTCTTTCCCTTGCCCGTCCTCGACTTCTGACCTTCAGCCAAGCCGACCCTTTTTAGCGCCCGTTTCTCTTGGACCTCAAGCCTTTGTCTTCCGCCTTTTTTTGGGGGCTATCTCCAACCGGCACGCCTCGAGCACATCTGCCAATGTACATTTCATGGTAGACGTGAAGCTTTCATTTTCCCCGCTTTTTTCACCGCGATCAATGTTTTTCCCTCCTGCATGATTCTATGAGCAATTATTCCTTTTTTTGCCCAAAACATATTGCAGTTTTGGCCCTCTGCAGCGCCCCCTCTCTTTGGGTTCCGGCCATCCCCCCCTTCAGTATGCCTGTCGGTTTGCATATCCCGTGGTTTCTACCGGCGACTTTCCCTTCAGGGGTCCCCATCTTTTTTTTTGCCAAGCCTCCCCCCCTTTGCCTCCATTGAGGCTTCCTCATTTTTGCTTGCAATTTTTGGCTTTCCGAAGGCCTGGCCGTCCTTCCCCAAGAGACCTCTCATCAGGATTTCCGCTCTCTTGAACCCCAGGCCAGCCAGGATCACACGCCCCCCCCCCCTGCACTCCCCCCTTTCCACAAGCCCACCCTTTACCCCAACAAATCCACCAGAGGTCCTCTGGTGGAGTGGCCGCGGGCTGCAATTTTCTTGCTTCCACGAAAGCCCTTGTGGCGACCTACATCAGCCCGATTGCTGGCGATCCCTTAGAAATCCCTCACGCAGACCCCCCCCCTAGCTTTGGCGGGCGCCTTCTGAGCGAGTAGTTCCTCTTTCCTGGAGCGTCCCCCCTACCTTTAAAAGCGCAAACATGCCTTTTCCCCGTTGTTTTCCCCAAATTGATACCGCACAGGATTTCCCTTGACAGGCAAGGGGCAAGCTCCATTGTCCCCTTTCCTTTTTTGTAACCGTTTATGACCCCTCTCTTTCAAGGTTGGCACTTCTCACTCCTCATTCAGGGGAAATCCGTTTCCCTTTCAAAAAGGCACAAGATCCCTTCTTTCTGGATTGCATTAGGGCCTTGTTTCTTAATCTGTGTTGGGTGATATTCCTTTTTGTTGCCTGAGACTCCATCGTTGTCCCTGCTGTGGTTAGCCATCTTAGATTTCACAGGAAGCGTAGCAAGATTCTTCCCTTTTCTTTTTTCCCCTCTCTAGCTTTTTTTCCTTTTCCCCCCCTCGATTATTATGAGCATATCTTCTGAGCGGTCTTTGTGTAACACTGGCACTGAGAGTGATCTATTTTTGTTTTTCTTCTTCCCCCATTGATGTGCAGCCCCTCCCGAGCATGTGACGAACTTTTGGTTTTCCATCCCCCCTCTGGTCGCATCTCTGCTTCTTGCCTTCCCCCATCTGTTGTATTGTACGTTTTCTTTCTTGTCACAATCAGATCTGCTATATTGGCCATATGAGTTTTCTTCCCCCCTT
>Ga0179593_1364662_pt1 | contig 10657 bp, 14 predicted proteins | sample CZODoug2_1_08_16_FD_185931 | JGI IMG/M metagenome (GOLD analysis project Ga0179593, IMG submission 185931) | Vadose zone soil fungal communities from Angelo Coast Range Reserve, California, USA - CZODoug2_1_08_16fungal (PacBio error correction) | ecosystem: Environmental > Terrestrial > Soil >... | reverse complement strand
TCGTCCTTGGGGGGTTTGGGGGGGTGGATTCTCTTAGTGGCTATTCTTTTTCTTTCCCCTTGACTTTCACTTCGCACTCCCCCTGCTCCTTTATAATTCTTTTTTGAGCGAGTTCCGAGTCTGTATTTTTTATGAATTCTCCCCCCCTTCCGCAAACTTGTATAGGACCCCTGCCTGATCTGCAGGCTGGAACCCTCTTTTTCGGAACTTCCGCACCCTCCTTACCTCTTTTTTCCCAGGAAGTGCTAAATGCTCGTACCAACCTAAGGTTCAGAAAAAGTTCTGTTGTCCGTCCAACCCCCCCCAACTTAACATTCTCTTTCCCCCCAGGCTGTTTTCCCCGCGTTAGATGTGACCACTCGCTGCCCCCCCACAGACCTTGATGATTACTAACACGTACCCAATTTTCATCTTGACCCCCGCTCTGTCCTTTTCCTCCCTCAACGCGGTGCAATTTTCCACACCCTCCGATTGTGCTTTTCATTGCACCAGACGCCAAGTGATCGCTCCCTCTACCTCGGTCTCCTTCCCTTTCTTCTAAAGCAAACAACTTTCGGTCCGTTGCAGGCTCATTCCCCGCCCCCCGCAAGGTGCGCCTGCTTTCTCTTTTCCTCTCTTCTTTTACTAAGTAAAGGAAGAAATTTTCAGGCATCATCCCCTTCTCTTCTTTTATCGAAGTTTTTCTGCTGTCGCCCCCCCTCTAGATTTTGTTCTCTTTATTCCCCCAAAACCTTCGAGGAAAGCTTCTTAGCCCTTAACATACCCATTGGTTTCGCTTCGAACTTTTACTCTGATTTTTTTGACAGGATTGTTAACTTTTCGTATTATCCCCCTTTCCCCGACTTCATGCATCCTTTTCCCTTTGGCATCTTCCCCAGCATGTTTTTTTCCTAACCACCATTTGCCAGTGTCACAAGGACTATGCGTTCGATTCCTCTCCCCAGTTCTTCTCGTTTACCACATTCTCCGGTGCATCGTAGTTGAGTAGGAGTGATCTGAACTTGCCAGGGTCGAAAGTTCTTTAGCGCTTTTTTTACCTCGAGAATCCTCACCTCAGTCAGTTGGAAGGAGGATCCGAGATCGAGCCCACCCTTCTTCTCTCTTTCCCCCCATACCTTGTCTGGCCCGTAGTATTTTTTTCTTCCTTCTGCATCGTTACCTTCGAGAGGACCCGAGTCTCGGATCCGCGATAACGCCACGTTACCTTTAAGTTTAGCCTTTCGCGGCAACCCCCCTTTCTTCTCAGACCACTATTCCTTTTCTCTTGTCAGAATTCGAAGCATGGGAATGCGCGGCCCTAGCCTTTTTCTTTGATCATGGGGCCCCCCCGCTCCCCGATCCCCCCCCCGTTCAAATACACGTATGATAGCCCGCTCTCATACGTGTTATTTCATCCCCCTTACGTCTCCTTTGCGAATTGAGCAGGTACCTTATTTCACTTCCCCCGTTGTTTCTTTTTGCAATTTCCTTCATCCTGAGAGAATCACTTTAACCTTTTCCCGCCGCGCGATTTATCCCGGGCGTGGCTGTTTCCTTACTTCATCTGATGCCTGTTTTTTCCTTCTTGACCGGTTTCCCTGGTTTCTCCGCCTGAGGGTCCATACTCACTCGCCTTCTCCCCCATTGTATATCTTTTCATCTTTTTGCACGAGCGTACGTGTTGCGTCTGTAGGAAGAGGATCTCACGCTTCCTTCTAAAGCATACCGCTACCTACGATCTGGTGGAATGCATTTGAGCGCCTCGCTTTCCGGTGGCGCGGGACAAGTTGGCCTTTCTTGCCGTTACCTCGGCGCCCGCTTTTCACGGCCAGACGGTTTTGTTTTCCCATTCCGATCTAACGGGGAGCACAGACACCGAATTTGAGACGAGATGTTTTTCTTGTCCTTACACGAAGGAAGCTGGTGGTTATCCGGATTTCTGCCTGCTGCGCATTTCTTCTTCAGTTAGATCCGCTGGTTCGTCCTTTTTCGTTTTTCCGACCAGCTCTTTTGCGCCGCCTTTTTTCCCCGGCCCCCCCCACGCTCGCTAAAGTTACGCCGCTTACACAGTGCCGTCGATCACAAAGTTTTTCCGCCCGTGATTCTCTGCGCCCATCGACTACTTTTCTTTCAATTCAGCCCCCCCATTTTAAGAAACAACGTGTCTGAGCTGCGCGTCTTCTCTGCGCTCGGCTCCCACTGAACGACGCGAATCGCTTTTCACCGTTTTTTTACCGCGTTAGTTCTCCTTTCTTTTTCCCTTTTGCCCCCGGCGAAGCGTTGCGCGGTAACAATCAAGCATCCTTTCTTCTCACCCTTCACATCCCTCCCTTCCTTCCTGTCAATTCGGATTGTCTGGCAGTTTTGTCCTGGCCACGATGGCCTTTAGGGGGATTGAAAGCAAATCTTATTTCAGGATACGGAGTTTATCCCTTTTCCCCAGATCCTCGTTAATTCCTTTCCAGCCCCCCCCCCCTCGGCTTTCGCGCCGCACTCCCTCCTCCCCTCTTTGGCAGGCCAGGTAAGGAGCACTAGTAATACGCTCATTTACTCACGGAGCAGACCTTGACAGGCATTCATTACTTCTTCCTTGCTCAATATTTTTTCAAGGCATAGCTTATGCTACGCACGCTCTTTTCCCCCAGTTTCTTAGCAAAGACATGCGCGTTGCGGATTTACTCTGGGCGGCCCTCCGGACATGTTTTGGTCCTCCACTCCTCCCCTCCTTTGGAGAAGAGCACTTCCCGGGTCAATAAGCCCTTTTCCTACTGCCTTCCCCTCAAATGAGCTGGCTATTGCAATCGCGGTCATCATACAGGTCTTTATTCCGCCTCTCCGGATGTTCTTTGTCCTAGACATGCAATGGTTCCCTTTTCTTTCCGCCATGTCCCCGGCAGTTGTGCGAGATGAGGGGGCTTAACCTACGTCCCCCGCGGCGAAGTAGTTCAAGTTGCATCTACTCCGTGTTTTTTTTTTCGATAGATGCGCTGCCCATCCTGTTCTGCCGGGGACTGCTCGGTACCCTTCTTTCTGCTTCCTCCTTTTTGGTCATGGTTTTGTAGAGAGTAAAGATGTAATAGAAGACGCCGTCCCATCCTTATACTGCTTGTTCACAAGGTAGCTACCCTCCTTCTTTTTCATCTTGCCCCCAAAATTCGTAGCCCCCTTCGGAACGGCAGTGTCTAGGGACTTCTCCCTGGTGCTTAATCCCGCGATTAGTTGCGTAGTTTTTTCCCACCGGGGAGGTAACACCCCCTGCCGTGTCAATACTACATGAAGCCGAACCTCTGTTAATGAACCCACCTTCGATAACATAGCATAAGCTGTGCCTTGCGGATGTCTGGACGAGCCCCCCCCTCTGTCCTTCCGTCGCTTCTCTCTTCCCTTTATGCCTTAGCCCCCTTGATTCTTTTTCGTCACGTCTTTAACTGCTGTGACTTTAAATGCCTATGTGGCGGGAAAAAGCCGATTTTTTCGTCAACGAGTGCCACGAGCTTGGCCTTGACCCTCCCTTACTCCCCACTTTCTTAAAAAAGCCATCGTCGTGTTTTTTTCCCCTGCAATCGCTGTCCAGGAATCCTAGAGATTTTCGTTCCCTCAGAGGCGTCTTCGCTTTAATCCCCCATGCCCAGGCGCTCTCTGCTGTCGCTGATAATTGTTAATTCTTTGGCGGCTTAGTCGTCCATCTCTCCCTATTTTTTCCCGTGGTGGAGGAATGTTATTGCTCTTTCTTGCGTTTTCTTTTTATGATGGTCGTGACTTACCCCGCACCGATTCAGAGTACCGTACGCCTTTTTATTCGATGAACCCCCCCCTTTCGGTTTTTGTCGCGTTTGTTTTCGCGTAACTGCTCTGCTCGTGCACGCATGAGTACGACCCCCGGACGCTCACTCCTCGTGAAGCGAGCTACCCCGAATTTCCCGGGATCGCTTTGCTTTTTAATCTTCCTTTCTCGGAAGACAACCCAACCAATGCGTTATTCGCTTCCACCCCCACAACTGAGTACCTCCCCCCCCTGGTGTAGTCCCATGCGGTACACTTTTAGCCCTGGCCTAGCGCATCCTAGGATGATTGAACCTTTATTGTCCTGATCTGTCTTTCCGCGACTGGCCATCGTCCAAGTCCAATTCCCCCACAAAGTTCGAGCTTTCTTTTTTTTTATCAACTTTCCCCCTCCTTCCTCTTACATGTCTTCGCGTCACAGACGCCCCAAAATTCTGTCTGGGCATATCCCCTTGATCCCATGAGCGGGTGATATATTTATCGTTCTTATGACCCATGAAAACCCGTTTCCTGCTTCAAGACATAGGCATAAGCCACTTATTCGGATAGGTCAAGGGCAGCCGCCCCGTTTCCTCATCGGCAGTTGTAAATTTCTCGCTTTGCCCGCGATGAACCTGCTTCCAAAAACGCCGAGTTGTTGGAGTTTTCCCCCCTACTTGTCGCAATGCGTCCTGCCTCCAAATCATCCTTCCCCATTTTTAGGGCCTTTCCGAAGACTGGACTTGTTCCTCCCCTCTGTTGTGCTCTCACCTCGGTGCGAGGATCCCACCCTTTTTCTTTCCAGCACCCTCCCTTTGCGGCTCCCCTAGTCTCCTTCACAACTCTGCTTCCCCTTAATAGTATTCAGATATTTTTCTGAACGGCAGGTGACAATGATTATTGGAAGTTCAGAGACGACGGCCACATCAGTCACTGTCATGGACCTCTTTTTTTTTTCTATTCTCTTTCCCTCCTTGTTTTGTCTATGCTCTGGACGAATCTCTGGATTCCCTGGCTTTCCAGGCGGACATGATGGCCTCGGATTAGTAGGTCTCCCTCCCCCACTTCCCACTTGCTCTTCGTCCCCAAATTTTTCACCCTTTTTGAATACCTCCAGTGCGCTGTTTCAGAAGTTTCCGGCGACAGGCACTGGAGCGCATCAAGGCGCTTGACGATTTTTTCTCCCGCCATTGGGCCACCCCCATGCGTCGGGCCCCCCCATCTGCCGGTCCACCCCTTAGATGGGTCTCTTCTAAGAAGTGTGTTTCCAATTTTTCTTTTTCAGCCACCGAGCGTGACTCTCATCCCTACTCGTCCTGATTTTTCGTTTTCAAGTGACGCCGTATGTACGACTTTAGCTTTTGAAGGCCGGCTTCCGACCCGCTGACCGTTCTAACTCTAGTATCCCGGGTCCTTCCGCATCGTGTTCGCTTGAATTATATGGGCATTTCCGACTTTTTTTTCATGGGTCCTTCTTTTCCCTACATTCTTAAAACCTATTGAGGATTGAATCCCTCCCCCGTTGCTGACGCTGGGCGTTCCTCGTTAAGTTTTCCCTCGGAGAGGAACGAGAAGAGCCCCTCTGGCCCCCCTGGCCTTCCCCTCTGATAGGGTCAACTTCACATTGCCGCGTTTTCTGGGGAAACGCGCTGCAATTTACTCTCCTCCACTCATTTCTGCGTGTCCTCTTTGCGGTGTATCCAGGTATTTGTTTGCAGGAGAGTGGGAACCATTTTCTCAACCTCCCCCCTACCATAGTATCATTTTTTTTCTAATTTTTGGCCCGGCTGGCAATAAAACTTTTTTTTGTTTATGAAGGAGGTTTTAGAGATCTTTCTTCGGCCTCTCTTTCCCTCCCCCCCCGGCCGTTTAAGGATCCGAACGTGAGAGAGCCTCGGCTTCTCGGCCCTGTAAACGATCCGCTACTGGTTTTAGAAGACGTACAGAAAGTCCTCCTCCCCAACCTTCTTCTCCTTTCCGTTCTTATCTAGGAACCCACAAGGGCTGGTCGGTGGGCTGATGCCCATCACATTCACTCCCAACGCTGCCCCCTTCCAATAACCGAAGCGAGTCTGCAGAGAGTTTCCCCCCTCTCTCTCTTCCCGTTTTTTTTTTTCCCCCCCACGAATTTGGATTTCCTTTCTACAGTCCCTCCCCTCACTCCCCCCCCTCTAAATTCATTCCTCCTTCTTGAGACGAGGGTACGCCCTTCCCTCCTTTCGACCCCCCCCAACCCCTTTCTTCACCCAGACAAATCCTTGGACCTAATCGATGGAAGTTTTTCCCGCCCCTCTTTTTTTTTTTGGGTTCTCCAACAGATGTTCCGGATAAGGGTTGACGTAATAGTGAAAATTTCCGTTCCCTTGCCTCTCCTCCCTGGTTTCCTTCCGAACACTCTCAGTCCCGTTGGCCCGCGTTTATATGCCCCTCTCTTTCCCTACTCTATTACTCCACTGAAAGTCCCTCCCTTTAGGGGAATAATGAGGATTTCTTCATGGTTTTCCCCTTTTTCTCCCTATGTTCCCTGTTATGACCATTCCTTTCCCATTTCTTCCGAGCATGCGATTCCTTTTGAAGACGCCCTACATTCTGTCTGCCGTTTTTTTTCATCCTAGTTTCATAAGCGACCTCCCTAGTTCTCTTCTTCAGCCTTCCCCCGATGCACGTGAAGCTTTTTCCAGAACGTCAGCCTATCTGCGTCCTTCTTCAACTTCCTTTTTCCCTTCCCTTCCGGGTCACTCTTCTTAGTGATGGCCGTAGTATATTCAATACCCTGTTCTAACGTCCTTACTCCATTCCCCCCCCCCGATGCCTTTTCTTAGTTATCCTGAGGTGATTTTACTCTACGCCGCGTGGGGCGTGACTTGCTGATTTCCCCCTTCTTTTCCCCCCTTCTTCCGTTGTTTGGTTTTAGTTCTTTCCCCGTCGCAACTTTCTTAAGTCAGAAGGCGGTTAGAAGCTTTACATCCCCCCCTCCTTCTCCTCCTTCCTTCTGTTCATTTTTCCTTCTCGTCACTATTTAAGACGTCTTAGACCAACATTGAGTTTTTCCTCCCCGTCTTTCTTTGCAACGCTTTTCCACTAGCACAGCCAGTAGTACGTCGTCGGACCCTGCAGTGTCTCTTCCTTGGCTTCTTTCCTCTTTTTTCTCTACACCTTAGTTCCTTAAGTGAAGTGCCACCGAGGAACCACTCCTTCTCCTTTCTTTGCGGCCCCTCTTTCCCCTTTCGACATTGTTCCTCCTAAATCTTTATGAAAAAATTCCTTGTGTGATCCCGTTTATCCCTCAGATGTTGCCCCCCTCTTCCCCCTTCCCGGCCATGGAGTCCTACCATCAGTGAGTCGAATGTCAGTTTACGTTCTTGTATCCCTTTTCTTTATTTACCTCTCCTTTTCGTAACTTGTGGCAAAGCTTTAATTCCATGAGAAGGTGAGACCCTCCCTTATGCCGAAGTCGTTCTTTTTTTTTCTTTCTTTTCCGACTTTTTGCCCTATCTCTTCCAGGCCGTTCTTTCGGGAAGACTGCCCAAGAAAAAGAAATTCTTGAAACCTTCCCTTCAACCCTCGCTTCCTCACTGACTACCTCTTAGTTGTTCAGAGACTTCTACAAAGGTTCGATTTGTAACGTTCCCCAGACCATCTTTCTCTTAAGATAGAGGAGAATACTTGCATTCTACGACTGTATTCCTGGAGTTCCTGGCCGGCCGATTTCCCCCATTTTAGTAGTCAAGTAATTCCTCCTTCCGTCTCTTACAACCGAGCTTAGTTCTATTTTCTTCTTGGTTTAGTTGCCCCCGAAATTAGCCCCCCCTTTCACAAGTCCATTGATGTTTCTCGCGAGATTCTGCTGCTCTCCCGGGAACGCCGGACAACTAAGAGGATTCCCCCAAATTTCTCTTTTTCGGCCACGATGCTCAGGGATACGAGAGGAGTCCGGACTCGTGCCCCCTTTCCCCGACTCTCGGCTTTCCTCCTCCTTTTTTGCTTAACATCCAAGTCCCCCACAGCTTCTTTTATTCTTTCACCCTAGGAGATGTAACCATTCCCCCAGTCCTCCCGGTTCCTCAGTTCCGACAATTGGACCCCAACGCGTTGCCCCCCCAAAGACTCCCTTTCTCCTCCCCGAGAAGACCCCTATTCCCAGTTTCGAATGATCTGCGTTGCAGAGCCAAGGAATCGTCTTTTATCAAATTGCAGTTGACCCCCCAAATCAGATTCTTTATCTTCTCGCGATCCTTCCGTAGTGAGAGCTCCGAGCCACGGCCTTTTTATCTCCCCCGTCACCGCGGAAAGAAAAATGAGCTGTGCAGGCCTTCATCCCCGCTTCTCCCCTCTCGTTGACTGCGCTTCTATATGTCCACCTCCCTTATGCTTTGTCCATTTTTAAACCGTCCCCGGACGCTGAAATTCCGCCTTCATCCGTTCTTTCCTATATGACGACAGCGAGGCTTCCTCCCGTGTAAACACCTTTATCTTTTTAGCGCGATGACTCCTTCCCCCCCCCGCTTAGTGGAACTCCAGGGTCTTTGACAAACCCCACCCCTTTTGTGTCCCCTTCGCCATTTCCTGCGCGCTCCTCAAGAAATGATTGACCTCCACTTCGTGTTTGATCTGTCCATCATCTTTACGGTTTTCGCCTTGTTTTCTACGCCTTTGGCGCGCACCCCCCCCATTGTCAAGGCGTGCCATTACTCAAGCTCTTGGCTTCGCTCCAGTTCCTTTCTCGTGACACAGCGTTTCCCTCGAACGGGACCGGATTCGAAGGCTGTCTGTCTGAAGGCCCATTCGATGCCATGACCGTTTGCGTTCTCTTTCCTGGAGGATCTCCTTTTCCGGGCATACCTATCAGGTCCGCTTGACCTTCCCGGAATCCCGAATTAGAGCAACCCATCCAAAATCCTCTCTTTCTACCCCCGTTGTTTGTAGCTCCTCTTGAATTGTTCTAGAATATAGTATTTCAAGATGGAACCCCAGACGTGCTTGTTTGCCACTCCCACTAGCTGCTTTTCCCTAGCTACCGGCACGGTCAATGCCATACTCTGTAAGCGCACATACTCATTACATCTGATAAGTTAACCCCCTTTCGCGCTGCTTTTGTCTTCATTCATTTGAGCCCCTGACTGGCAATAACTCGAGGATTAGATCATAGGGTCCGTTGTTTGAGTAAAATTTTTTCGAGTCACACAACTAGTCCCGGGACACATTTCAATCTTCTCGGTCTTCCAGCCTATTAGACTGGGTTTTTTTCCTCATCATTTTCTTTTTTTTCTGTGAGTAGGGCATGCATTAGTGCCCCCCCCCTCTCTTTCAATTTAAGACTCACCCTGCTGTACTCTTTTCCTCTCTTTTTTTGAAGCCTTAATAAGAGCTCGCCATTAGCGCTGATCTTTGAATCCCCTTCGGCGTGTTTCCCTTCTCCCATTTTATTATGCTTCTGGTTCCTTTTACGAAGGCGGGGTCCCGAGGGATGGCCCTCCAGGCGCGCCCCCTCAACATGACTATCTTAGGATCTCCGGCCTTACTGCCACGGGTCTCTTAAGGGTTTTCTTTCCTATTTTGACTCTGAGGACCAAGAGCTGCCTTCCGGAGCTCTGCGATCAATTATTTGATCTTGGAGCACTTTCCCCCCCCCTTACTTTTCACGTCAATTGAAGAGAACTTAATGTGAGAGTCCCACGGACATCCCATTAAACTTGCATCTTCCTTTTTTCTTGATCTCTTTAAGTAATATTTTGTGTTCCGCCGCGTTGTCCCATTTTACTAACTTAACAAAGAATCTTGTTTTCTCTATGGTCCTAATTGTTTTGAGGCTCACCAGACGATGAGAGGGTATACTTTTTTTTAGCTTATGTTCCCCGCGCTCTCTCAGCGATAATGAGTGATTCCTGCATCTCCTATTCCTGGAGTTCTTGCTCCGCCTGCCGGGGGGGAACATCGTTGCAAGGTTGAAGACGGTACAATGGCCTACTCCCCAACTTCCCCCCCTCCGACCGTTCCCATTATCCCTTCCGCGTCACCATCAACCCTATAACCCTAGCCCCCCCCCCCCCTGGTCTCCAGCCCTTCCTTTCGGCTAGAATACTCACAGCAGACTCCCCCTTCACCGTCTGACTTTACCTGCTTCGATTTTCAAGCGGATTACTTGTCTTTTAACTCTTCTCATGCTACGTTCCTTCCTAAGCACTTCATGAAGCGTTCTCCTACATTCTCCTCTGCGCGGCGGTCTACGCTCTTTCGGGTACGTCACCACAGAGCACCATTTTTGAAAAATTATTCCCCCTCCCCTCTCTAAACTTTCCTCTGGTAACAAAGATGATGGGATTTAAAAGGACCTCTTTCCTTTTCTTTTGGCATGCCTCCCAGCGATCGATTCACCGGAAGCCCCCCCACTTCTTCCCCCCCCCCCCCTCCCCCCTGTCAGGTCTCATCCTCCACCCATTAAGCGCTCGTTCCATTCCTTTCCCGCGTGGCCCCCGGTTACGTAGCCCCGTCGATGTACCCCTCTCCTTTACTACAAGGACTAAGATCCAGTTACGATTCCCCTCCTCCGGCATCACTGGCGGGCTGGTTTGCATAGTAGATGTTCCTTTTTCTACGCACCTGGAACACCATCCCTTTTTCATTTTATAATCGAGTCGGCTAGCGCATTGCGGATTTCCTGGGCGCTTCATGCGCCTCTTTTCATCTTGTTTAACCCCGGACAAATACGTTTTTTGAGGCCCTTTTATCCGACGGCACTCTCACGCCTACGACATTTCCGAATAACTTTTTTCTGCCACCCCCCCGATCCTGGTTTCTCGAAATTCCCCTCCGTTTTAATGACGGATTAACGAGTATACTGATGTTGCGAAAGCAGTTTCTATTCATTTTTCACGTGATTCCTCTCGCCTCCTGCCCATCGTTTCCCTTCCACCGG
>Ga0179593_1298675_pt1 | contig 10657 bp, 19 predicted proteins | sample CZODoug2_1_08_16_FD_185931 | JGI IMG/M metagenome (GOLD analysis project Ga0179593, IMG submission 185931) | Vadose zone soil fungal communities from Angelo Coast Range Reserve, California, USA - CZODoug2_1_08_16fungal (PacBio error correction) | ecosystem: Environmental > Terrestrial > Soil >... | reverse complement strand
GTGGCTCTGATACCATGAGGTTTTGTCATCGACCGGGCATGTGTGAACTTCTGGGCTGGTTTTTTTTTTTGGATTTCCCCTTCCTCGTGCTCGCGTTTGAAATCGCCCCCCCCCCCCCCCCCATGTTTTGTGTGCTCTTGTTCTTGAGTTTAGGGTGTGGATTTGTGTTTCGCGTCGTTAGTGGTCCCTGTTGTGATGCGCTGTCCGTGGCACTTGGAGGCTCCCAATTGATGATAAGGTTACGTGGTTCGGGGTGGTCCGCGCGCCACTTCCCCGGTTGGGGCGTTGTTTTTCCGTTCCCATTACACCACTGAGAGGTCCCCTGACCTGCCCACAGAGTCTCTTTTCTCCGCCACCAGGAATTTCTCTGGGAGGTGCGTTTTTTGTTGTGTGGAGCGGTATTGGTGGGTCCGCCTCCCCCTGGTTCGGATGTGTTGGTGCCGTTCACTCCTCTCCATATTTTCGGGTAATGTGGGGGTGAGTTTTTGGGGGGGGGTGTTTTTTTTTTCTTGCTTCTTGTTTTTTTTTTTGTTCTTGGGGTTGGGTTGCTTTTTTGTTTTTTTTCGCGTTTGGTTCCGGTTTTCGCCGTGTTTTTTTCGCCTCGACACGCCCCTTATTCGGATGGTGCCGCCGATCTCCTTGATTGGTTTACGGGGCCGTTGTGCTGTGGTGGGAATTGTTTTTTCCCGACAGGCGTGACAGGTTTCTTTTCAGTGGGAGGCTAAGGTTTTTTTTTTTTTTGTGCGTGTTGGTCGGGCTGTCCTTTCAATTGCGGTTCAAGTGTTTTTTGGGTAAGGACGCCACGGGTCTGCCTTGTGGGGGGTGGAGGGTCGGGTTTTGTGGGTTTGTGACCTGGTCAGGTCAGGGTTTGTGTTAGTTTGTGTTTTAGAGAATGTTGTATGTAGATTCTTTGGGCGTGTTTGTTGTTTTTTTTTGTTTACTTGGTTGCATTTTGTTTCTTGCGCATTTTGGGAGGGATGGTTGATTTTCTCCCCCCGTACCCCCAGTAGCGTGTCTTTCTTTTAGCCCTTTGTTTATTTCTTTTTTTGCAGGCCGTGGTTAGTTCCTTTAGGTGTTTTTGGTATGTGCGTGTTTCCCCTGTGTGGGTCTTTTTTTTCCGCATTCCTATTTTCTGCTTTTTGTGGTTTTTTCTTAGGTGACTCTTTGTGTGATGTTAGATCTTGTCGCGGCCTATCACGCGCACCGGACTTCGGGCTTGTTTCGTGTGGATCCCCGCGTTGCAGGTGGGACGTATTTTTTTTTTGTGATTCCTCCCGCAGTAGTTTTTTTTTTTTTTTTTTTTTCACTTGTGTGTCCTTTTAGTTAAATCGTGGTCCACTTCTTTGTTTGTGGGGGTTCTGGGTGGTTTGTTCCCCCTGTTAGTTTGCACGCGTGTTGGCTTCTTTGTATTTGCAGAGGCCTTTCTTGTTGTTGAGAATACACTTTAACTTTTTTCTGTTTTGATTAGGAATCTTTTTTCGCCTTTTCCTTTTTTTGAGTGCAGCTTTGTTGGTCGTTTTTTACTGTTTGGTCTCTTTGTGGGCATTCCCTTGTCCCCGTTTGTGAGCCTTATTGATGGCGGCGGGGTGTTCGCATTTTTTCTGTCGCGTCTGTGCCCCCGACGACTTTTCATCGTGTGGCAGAATGTCTTTTGACGGGACTTGTTTACTTTGACCTTGGTTTTTTTCCTGTTTTGTTTTTTTACCAGCGTATGTGTTCTGTTTTGTAGGACTGTTGCTTAAGTTGAATACTCAGGCAGCGCAGGGGGTTCCCCGTTTTTTTGATAACCTGTTTCCTCCGTTTAATTGTTTTTCAGGACGATAATCAAGCGATGTGTTTTCCCTCCTTTTTTGTTCGCTTTCCCCCGCCCGCCCTGGTGGTTCTTTTTCTTTTTTTTTTCTTTTTTATAGGTGGGTTCCTCTTTTTTGGTTCTTAGATGTCTTTTTTTTTCATGACTGCCGTTATGTGTTTGCGCTTTGTCCGGGTGGGCAGGCCGGTCTGCCCCTGTCAAGAAGCTTGTAGGGGTCACCCACCGGCCCCCGCGTGTGTTGTTTTTCTTTTTTTTTTTTGTTGATTTTTCTTTGGATTTCCTTGGGGATCGTTAGTGTCTTGGTGGGAGCACTTCAATTGCCTTTGCTCGATGCTGACTCGGTTTTTTTACATGTCCGAACCGTCTGTGTAGACAAGTTTTTCACTTTTTCTTTTTTTAAGGCTTTTCCCCCCACGGAGTCTTAAAAGCCGCCCAAGAAATTTTTTTGCTGGTTTTATTAGAGGCTTTTGGTACCATGCTGCTCGGTCTTTCCTACCAGGGCTAAGTTTTTTTATCGCGTGTTTTCCATTCTTGGTCTTTTTTCGCCCGCTTTTCCTTTTTATGTGCGTTGGCTTTTGGTCTTTGGGAGACGTTCCTTTGTGTCCGGGTTTTTGGATACCTACTTTTTTGTTTTGCTCGCAGGGTGGTTACGCCACGTTCTTTTTAGATTTTCCGTACTTCATTTTGAGTTTGGTTGAGTGAGATGAAGCCCGCTTTTATCGCTTGTTTTTTTCTTACAACTTCCACTATTTCTTTTGTTTCCGCCGCAGAGTTACAGTTTTGGCCACCTGGGAAAATTCCCTTCCAGGACATGGCTGTAACAATCCTCACTGTCTGCTTCCTTAACCCGACTGACTTCCCTCCCCTTTGTCCACATTCCAAACACTGTCCCTCTGGTCCCTTTTTCACGCGAGGTACTTGCCTTTCCCACAGTTTGTCCTATATATTGGGTTCGACGTCGGTTCATTTCTTTGTCCTTTTGGTGAGGGGTGGTTGTGGTTGGAATGGATTTTTTTCTGTGGATGGGGCGCTTTTTCGGCTTTCTTTTCTCGTCCTCGCGCCGATCCGTGTGTGGCGTATTTTGGCAACGTTTGGACGGTTACGCGCCCCATTAGTTGTTTTTGCCCTCCCGTTGCCGGTGGCAGATGACTTTGTTGACTTTTCCCCCCCCTAGCCAATTTACAAATGAGCAGTAGGTCTACTCTCAATCAGTTCACACTGACTTGGGGGTTGTCAATGTTTTTTTTTTACTTTCCCAGTTGCTAGGTGCTGTTTTTTTGTGACTAGGTAGATCTTCACCCCTTGGCATCAGGTGTTTGTTCGCTCTTTTATCTTATGATTTCCGAGAACCTTGTGGACTTTTTTTGTTCTGGACTTGTTGTCGTCGTTTTGTTCGTGGGGGGTCTTTCTTTCTTGTCGCGCGGGGGGGCTTTTGGTTTTTTCGTGTATTTTGCTGTTTTTTTGTTTTTTGGATGGGTTTTAAGCTGTCTTCTTAGGCCCCTCCCGGTTGCCTATTTCCCGTTCAAAGTTTCCAATACCCTGCTTGATGAACTTTTTTCTTTTTTCCCTGTCCGTTTTGGGACCAGCCTTCGTTTGGTCTTTTATCATTCCTTGTTCAAGATAATTGACCGCCTTTTGTTGCGCGTGGCTCTTGGCGGTGCCCCTAGTTTGTGTTCTTGTTTCCTACTGATGTATTTCTCTCCCCTAGTTTTAGAAGATTTTTTGTCTTTATGATTGTTTTAAGGGAGATTGGGAGTAGAGCTCTGTTTATGTGTGACGGAGGGCATGGTTTTGTTTGGTTTTTGTGTTTGGTCTGTTTTTTACCTTTTTCAACTCCTCCCAGACTGAGGTCTTGAGTTTTTTAACTAGTCTATTTCACCGCTTACCCTTTTTGGTGTTTCGGCTTTTTGCTGGACGGGGCCTTGCCTCCCTCTCTGGGGAAATGTGCGAGTAATTGGGTTTTCGCGTTTTTTTTAAGTTGGACCCCCTGGGGGTGGAATGTGATCGGTGTTTTTTGTTCGCGCGTGAGCGAATTGGTGTTGGTCGTTCTGGCCGCGTCGTAATTTCTTTGACCGTTGTGTTTGTTGCATATTGAGTTGTGTTTGACGCGTCCCCTCCCCCCCAACCTTTATTGGTTAGATTGTGTTCCTTGGTTGGGCCCTGGCGCTCTGTTTCCCGCTTTTGGGCTGCCCGGCCGCTTGTTGGTTTTTCGTTTCATTGCTGGGGGTTGCCTGACCGCCTCCTTTACTTTTGCTTTGGTTTCCTTGGCCTAGAGGATTGGCGCAGTGGGAGTGTTTGGGAGTGTGTGCGGCGCTTTTTATCCCGACCTGTGTTTTTTTTATTTGTGTTCAGTTTGGGATTCTTTTGGGCATGGGGAGGGGGTGGCCAGTGTTCTTACTACTTCGTTCACTTTTGTTGGTTGAATTTTTGGTTTTTGTGTTCTGCTGGAGCGTTGTTTTTTAGTTTTCTACTTGTTGGGGGTGGGGGTGGTTCGCCCACCGGTTTTTTGTTGTGGGCACGTACGGGCGTTAGTGTTTGAGTTTGGTGATCTTCCCGTTTTGCACGGTTTTTTTTTGGTCTTGTTAGATGTATCGGGCTTGGGTTTTTTACTCGCACCCCCTTCCTCTCCGCTGGTTGTTCGGCGGGTAAGTTAGCGGTTGTGGGCTGACGGTGTTTGTTTTTTCTTCGACTCTTTGCTTTCGTATTCTCGGCTCAGTCTGTTGCGAGGCTTTGTACGCACAGTCGTAACTTGGTTTCATTTTCTCTGGGATGTGAACCGCTTTTAGATAATTGGTTTTTTTAATTGTTCAAGTAGTGCCGAAAACACCATGGCCTGTTTGGGGGGGGGGGTCCCGGCTCCCTTTTTTTTCTTCTGTTGTTTTGTAGTTGTTATTGTTTTTTTAGAGGGATGGGTGCTGCAGTTTATCTGTGCGCTAGTTCTGTTCTGATCTAAGTTGGCTTTTTCGGTATTTTGTATTCTTTTGTGTTGTGTTTTTTTGGGTAGAGGGGGTCTGTGAAATGTTAAAATCTTTTTTTTTTCCGTGTTGGTTCTGTGGGGTGGGGGGGTTTTGAATTCGGGTGGGGGGTTAAAAAATTCAACCCTCCCCCCCCCCCACCCGAACTTAGGTTTTTGTGGGTGGTGTCTTGGTTGTTTGGTTTTGTTTTGTGTCTTGTGGGTCCTGCTTGTTTTTAGGATAGGGACAGTCCCCCCCCTCTACAACACCGTGTGCTAGTTTGTGTTTGTGTGGTGTTTTGGTTTTTTGTTGGGGGTGGGGGTGGTGTCCATTTTATGTTCGTATGACGTTCGCCATATTATCTCTTTTCTTTGGGTTTTTTGGTTGTTGTGGTTTGTTTTCTGGGGGTGTTTGGGATTTTTGTTGTGTGGTGTGTTGGTTTTTTGGTTTTGGCTTGGTGAGAACTTTAAGCTTTTGGAGGCGGTTGGACGGTGTTTTTCTGTTCTTGTTTTTTTTTCGTCTTTGTGTTCGTTTTTGCTGTTCTGGGGTGTGTTCCCGCCTTGCCGCGTTTTTTTGAGTTGGTTCGGTCCCATTTTCAGTCTTGTATGTACGCGGTTTGGTATACGAGATTTTTTTGGGGGGGTGGGGGTTTTGGTGTCTCGCTGTTTTTTTTAGGAGAGACGAGCGTGGTCTTTTCCCACGTCACACCTTCTGTTCTCTACTTCCTTGTTCTCCCTGTGGATTTCTTTTGGTGTATGGTTCGATTTGGGGAGATTGGGCTGTGCTTCGTGGGTTGGCAGCGGGGGGTGGGGCTCTTTTTTTTTCTTGCGCGTTGTGGTTGGTTTGTTTTTTGGTGGCGGCTTTTTTTGTTGCCCATTGCACCAAGCGTTAGGGTTCAGTTTTGATGTTGGTTTCACCCCATTTTCGCGACTCGTGTTTGTGTGTTTTGGTGTTGATTTTTTTTGTTTAGTGTCCTGATGTTTTTGGTCGTTCTGTGTCGTTTGCGTTGCCCCCAGGTTCGTGGCTAGGGCGTGGGTTATATTAACCTTGCGACCGTTTACCATAAAAGTGTGTGGGGGGGGTTTGTTGTGTTTTGGTTGGATTTCCCTTTGTGTTGATGTTGTGTCACTACGGGTAGGATTTCTCTCTTTTTCGCCCATTTTCTTTGTGGGCTTACCCAGTGGTACTAGCCCTCTATTCGTTTTGTCATTAATTTGTGAAGGTGGGGGGCAGGCGGCCCGCCCCCGCCCCCACCAACGCAAACCCCACTCCCGCCGACTCACAACCCCCCCCCCCCACCCACACAACCCCCGGGGTGGGGGGGGGAGTGTCGTGCATTTTTTGTTTGCGTTTTTTCGCACACCGTCCACATCCTCGCTCTTTTTTTTGTTTTGTTTTTTGTTGTGGTGTTTTTTTTGTTTGTGTACTTTTGGGTGTTTGTTTTTTTTTCTTTTGTGGTGTTTTTTTTTGTTTTTTGTTTAGTTTCTTGGCTGTCGGGTGGTTTTTGTTAGTGTTCTTCGAGGTTGGTGGTGGGGCAAGTATCAATCCCACTGCCACCCAACCCCAGTCGGTCCCCCTCAACAACATCTTTTTCGGTTCTGTGTTCCTCGAGTGGTGGGTGGGGGGACCTTTTTCTTTTTTTGCGGGTTTTTGGCGGTGAGGGACTTGTTTATCGTTTGTTTTTTTGTTTGCAGCGAGCGTTGGTTGTTGTTTTGGTTCGGGTGTGTCTTGTTTCACATAGGTCTTTTCTCGCTTTCTTTTAGCCGCCTTTGGCGCTGGTTTTCCGGGGTTGTTGGGTGTGTTTTTCCTTGTTTATTGGTTTTTTTTTTTAGGGTACGTTTTGCCTTAGCCTGACTCCCTTTTCGTCTTTCTTGATCTACTGGACAGATGCTCTCTTATGTGGTTTAAAGAGTGGTAGTTGTGTTGGGGGTTTTGGGTTTGGGGGGTTTGGGGTTTTGTGGTTTGGCGCTTAGTTGTTTTTCTTATGCCTTCCTGGTTGCCCGTTTTCCCTCTCCCGGGATGTGTCTTGCCGTCCAGGAGTTACTAACTGGGGGTCCCCTCCCGTAGAAGGATTTGTTTGTGTTGGTTTTTGTTGGGTGTTGGGCCTTAGGCTTGGGTTTTTGTGGTTTTCGCGCAGGTTGTGTTATGGTTGGTTTAATGTTTTTTTGCCTGACTGATGCTTTCCTCCCTTTCCCGGTCTTTTGAGGGGAAGGTCTTCCTTCCTTTTTTTCCGCTAACGGACAAACTGGCTTTTGGCGCTGTGTGTTGGGCTGTGGTTGGGTTTTTTGGTTTTTTTGTTTTTTAGTTGGGTTTCACTCTCGAGGAGTTTTGTTTTGTGTTTCCCGCAGTGTGGGTGGGAGGGGTTTGGTTTCGCGCCTAACTTTTTTTTCTTAGATCTCTTTGTGTCGTGTGTTCTTGTTGAGTAGTGGTTGGGTGGGCCAACCCCCCAACAAACAAAACCACAAACCAACCCACAAACCATCCTTTTTTTTTCTTGTTGGTCGGTTTTGCAGGGTCGAAGCTTCTGTTTGTTGTTCCGTTCCTGTTTATGGTTTTCCATTCTACCATGGAAAACTTTCCCTGATTTTGTTTGAGGGGGTGTGGACGTTTCTCCGGTAAGTTTTGTTGGTGTGTTTGTTTTTTCCGGTCTTACTGTTGAACCTTTTGGGTGCCCTATTCTTGTTTGGTCCCGGTTTTTTTGTTCCTGACGTGGCGCGTTTTTTTGTGTTTTAGTTCGCCGGGGCGACGCCGCGGTCGATTGTTTGCGAGGGCGGTTTCGGCACGGTTTCTCCCAGGCGCCTGTATCAGAGGGCAGTACTAATTCCTGGGTGTGGATGGGTATAGCTTTTGTTTTGCTCTGGGGTCGTTTTATGGGGGTTTTTTCTCCATATGTGTTTCTTTGGTTGTTCGGTGGTGGGGGTAGGGCGTGCGCGTTTTGTTTGGTCCATTGGGGTAGGGTTTGGGGATGTTGTTGTGGGTTTCAGCGTTTGCCCCTTTCCTTTTTGTTTATTGTTTGGGTTGGTGGGTTGTTTTTGGGTGGTTGGTTTGGTGTTTTATCTCAGGTATTTTTTTGTCTTTTGGTTCCCGTTGGTGTGTGGTGATGGCAGAGGGTTTATCTCTACACCTCTCACAATCTTTTTTTTTTTTCCGGTGATTGTTTTGTGTATTCCCCCTGGTCAGCAGCTGTAGGGCGTGGGTTGGGTCGAGCTTTGTTCTTTTTTGTTTTTTGTTGACTTTTGCAGGGTTGTTTGAGTCTTTTTGCGCCCATTGGGATGGCCGCCAGACCACGTTGTTTTTTGTGTTCTTTTGTGTGCGTTAGGGCGCTAATTTGTTTTTTGAGTGTGGGTCGTTTATTTGGTGCTTTTTTTTCCCCATATCTTTGGGACTTTATTGGTCTTCCTTTGACAATCCCGCCCTGCCCCAAACCGGCCCCCTGTTTTTGAGGTTTGTTTTTTGTGCGTCTCCTTTTCCGTGGATTGGTGTTTCTGTTTTGTTTCGCGGGGGGCGCTGTTTTACTATCTTTTTTTGGGCTCGCCACTGCATTTTGGTTGGATTTTGTTCATTTATTTTTTTGACACCTTTTTTTTTTGGGGCGATCCCTTTTTGTGTGTCTTTCCGCGTCTGCTTTTTTAAGGTTTTTTTTGTTTGTTTTGAAATGTGCACCTTTTGGGTATCCTTTTGTTGTTGTGCTTGGGGGGCGGATTTCCATAGCTTTTCGGTGTTTGTTTTTTTCGTCTGTTGCCGTTTGTGCGGATTTTTGCGTCACGGGTGTCTTTCTTTGTGTGTTCTTTTCTCTGGTGTGTGTGGCGTTCTTGCTCGGTGTGTTTTTACGGGTGCCCTGTGGCGAGTCTTTGGTGTTAGCGAGCCCTCCCCCCGGCGGATTGGTGTGGGTTTTGGTTCGTTTGGTGTGGCCTTCGCCGAGTAACAGTTTCGCCCTTTTGTGGGTTTGGGGGGTGTTGTGGGGGTTTTTTTTTCCCGCTGTGTTGGTTGTTTGTTTGTTTTGTAGTTTTCCCCATTTTAACTTTGCCTTATCACACAGGCCGCACCCCTTTGTCAAACCACCAGACCAAACCCCTTTTTGGTTTCTTTTTCCGCGGTGTTTGTTTCCGCTTCCTCATTCTTTGGTCTTTTTGGTTCTTGTGTGGGTTTGTTGTGACTTCCTTTTTTTTTGGTGTGTCCTCTGCGCTCGCTTTATGGGGTGATTGCTGCGAATTGGTTTTTCTTATGCGTACGTGCGGTTTCCTTGAGACTGTTTTTTCAAATGGGTTGTGTGTTGGATTTTGTCGGGTTTTCGGTCCCTTGGCGTGGTTGTTTCCTATTCCCACTCTTCGAACTGCAACTCTTTTTTTTTGTTCCTTTTCTGTGGGTCGCGGAGTATTATTTCAGGCGGTCCCTCGTGCTTCGCTTGCCACCAGGTGGGCTGCTTGTGGCCTGTGTATTCAGCACGTGTTTTGGTGGCTGTTTTTTTCTGAGTGTGGTGGGGCTGTGTGGTTATGTTTTCGTTTCGGAGTGATAATGGCAGATAACGGTGTCCTGTACTCTCTTCTGCCTTCGTCCGTTAATTGTTGGTCCTTTTTGCAGTTTTGGTCTGTTTTTTTTTTCAAGAGTAACGAGTGTGTTACGCGGCTTTTCAGCAGCTGAGCTGGTATATTTGAAGAGGCGTGAGATTTTTCCTTTTTCCCCCTGTCGGATCCTCTCCCAGGGGGTTTTTTTTCCTTTGCGTAGCTTATCGCTGCTCGTCGCAGCTTGTTCTAGCCCCACTTGTAAGTTTTTTTTCTTTCTCTATTGGACATTTGTGTCTTCGGACTAGCTGTTGTACACGGGAGGTTTACTCGGCGTTTTTTGTTCCTTTATGGCGTTGTCTTGGGGTTGTCCTTGATGGGGTTTCTAGATGCCCCTTCTTTCTAGGTTTCGTTTGTTGGGTTTGTGTTGTTATGCTGTTGGTCGTCGGGTATTTAGGTGTCGGCTCCGTGTGTGGATTCCCAGATCTCCTTTTTGACGCGGGCGGCGCCGCGATTGTTTATTGTTTTTTTTTTTTTGGGTGTGTGAGATGAGAGGTCAATTGCTGGTTTATGGGTCCTCGCTGGCAAGTCGCGGTGCTTTTTTAGAGCCAGCTTATCACTCGGTTGACTTTTTTTTCACTCCCCAGGTCACTTTTTTTGTTTTTTTATGTGTGTGGTGGGTGGGTATGGTTTTGTGTTCGTTTTCTTTGTCTCTACAGTGACTGTGTGGGTGGGGGTCTTGTGTTGTTGGGTGTGGCGCGGTCGGGTTCTGCGCTTGGTTTTTTCGCGGGTCCCCTTTTGTTTTTGTTTTGGGGAGCGTTATTTTTTTCCTTTTTGTGCTTGTTCATCGTACGTGTGGTTTTTCGCTTCATCGAGGGCGGTGCGTTTACGGCTGTGCATGCTCGTGTGTGTTTGTTCTTCTCTTCGGTAACCGAAGCCTCCGTCCGCCGGGGTTTTTTTGTTGTTTTGATCTCGCGCGCCTTTGTGTCCCGCGGTGTCCGGTTTTTGTTGTCGCTGGTTTTATCTTTTTTTTTCTTTTCGCTTCATCTTCCTCTCGTGTTGTTTTTTTGTGTTTGTTTTGATGATGGAGTAGTCGGTCTGTGTGTATCTGTTCCGGTGTCCTCTTATAGTAGAACGGTCACCGAATTTTTAAACCCACACTTGTGTTACGTTTGTCAGGACGCCTCGCATGAGACTTCTTTTGTGTAGCTCTCTTGTTTTCCCCTGACGTGATTGTGTCCCCCACAACGTTTTTTTTGTGCTGTTGTAGTTCTTGCTTGAGTCTCTGTTTCGTGTGTTGTGTGTGTTTTTTGTCGTCTCTCTGACCGCTCAACAGCTGTCTTTTTGTCTTCCCGCTTTAGTTACCTGAGAGGCGTCAATGTTACCAGTTG
>Ga0179593_1268284_pt1 | contig 10657 bp, 9 predicted proteins | sample CZODoug2_1_08_16_FD_185931 | JGI IMG/M metagenome (GOLD analysis project Ga0179593, IMG submission 185931) | Vadose zone soil fungal communities from Angelo Coast Range Reserve, California, USA - CZODoug2_1_08_16fungal (PacBio error correction) | ecosystem: Environmental > Terrestrial > Soil >... | reverse complement strand
CCGCGGGGACGTCCTTTCGGATTGCGAACGACTGTGGCAGGAGTTTGGACTCAAGGACGGCCGGCCCATTTAGACGAGTTCGACCCCGGCGCCCTCTCTTTTTCCCTCCGTCTCGCCTTCGGTTTCTTTTTTACCGTCCGATGTGGGTTCCCCCTCTTTTTGGTCCCTTTGTTTGTCTCGCCCTGCTGGCGTTGCTGCCCACCACATTTGCTTATATGAGAGATTAACTGTCTTTCACCGAAACTGTTTGACCGCGGGCGGATAAAATCTCAGGTTGATGGTTCCCTTTTGCCTCCCCGTTTCTTTGTCCTGCGCGTCCCCTTTGAGAAGTTCCTAGTAGAGTAGTTAAACTGGGGCTATATATTCATCTCGTTGTTTTTGTGAGAGCCTCCAGCTCGCCAGGGTAATGGCCCCCACTGACCCCTCTCCGTACGTGGGGCCAATTGGCTTTCGTGCCCTTTATTCCAGACGGAGGGACCAATCCCATAAACCCCCACCGATATTTTCCCCCTCGCTTGATGCTTCTGGGGCGGTTCAGCAGCCAGTTTCCTCATCTTTTTTTATAGTCACGAATTTTTTGTGTAGCCTCCTGGCTCCTGGTTTTAACCAGTCAAACCGGGGCGATGACCATTCCGAGAGTTTCCACCTTCCAACAGTCTTTTTAGAGCTCTACGGCGCTGGCCGTAATCGGCCGCTTGCCCTTTATGCTAGCCCCGTCTTTTTCTTTGTCCAGTCAGGCTTTTCTTGCCCGTCAGGGCTTCAAGCTTCTTTGGTCAACCGGTGACCTTCTTCCATTACCGAGTCCTTGGTTTGCCCCGCGCCCCTCTTCCCTCCCTTCCGTTCCCCTCTTTCCTCTGCATTTTCCCTCTCTTCTCTCCCACTTACAAATTTCTTGTGTCAATCTTTGAACTATTCTTTCGAAAAAATGTCTGCGCGGCCGTCCCGGTAAGGAAAGTCGGACGCCCCCGGAAGGAGCTTCAGACCCCCTACTCACTCCTTCTTCCAATCGCCCATGTTTCCGGGTGAGACCTTTCTTTTCACTTTTTTTTCAAGATGAATGGTCACTTGAGATATCTTCTGAGCTTTTTTTTCTACTGGGCTTGATGGATGCGCATGGAGCGTGGCCCGGTAGAAGCCGACCGTTTCCCCTCATTTCCCCGGGATTCGTTCGGTCCCTTTTTTTTGTGGTTTATCGACGAGTCTCGGGAGGCCCCCGCGTCTTTCGGTTGCGTTAGTGGATGGTAGTTAACGCTGACTTGCCTACCCCCAATGCCCTTTTCTTTTTTCCCTCCTTACCTCCGGCAGCGCCCCCCCCCTTCCGCTTTTACTTTTTTCCCTTAAGGTCGCAAGGAAGGGCCGGAGGACTCAAACGAATTGTGGCCGCCGCGGCAGTTGATACCCCCCATCCTTCCTTGGTGTCCTTCCTTAGCACAGCGGCTTTTGGTTTTTACGCGGTCCATACGGTTTTTTCCCTGTATGCCCCACGGTCCGTCACTGATGCTAGACCCTGTCCTTCTCCGCCCGCTGCCCCCTTTTCTCGTTTTTGTTACTAGACGGCCAAGGGTTCGCGTGTCTCGCCCCAAGTGCGATTCGCGCATAGTATTTCTCCACGGTCCCCCCTTCCCCACCTCTCTTGCTCGCCCTCCCTCTTTCCTCGTGTGCTTGCGCCGCGCCTTGGACCGTTTTTCCTTTTTTTTACGGGCTAAGCATGCCTATCTTAAAGGTTCTGCTCACTTTTTCGGCACCCTGGCCCCCACACGGATTTGATCTTCGGCCTTTGCTTTTTCCTTCTGATCGCCTACCCCACTCCCTTCGGTCTTGTTTTTGAGTTTTTTTCCCCCCCAACATTGCCCGTCGAGCCCAGTACCAGCCCAAAAACAAGATCAAGCATGAATTTCTCCGCGCTCGGCACGCGCCTGCCCAGTTTGCCTCTCTTCCTCCCAACTCGTCTTTTTCGTCTGCCTCCGCTGACTCGATTTTTTCGGTTTTCCTTCCTTCGCGGTGGGAATCTGTTTTCCTCAGGCATCCCCTCTGTTTTTTGAGAAGTCGCGCACTCCCCTAACAGGCCTTACCTCGGCCCCCCTCCCGCCAAAGCCCTTTTTCGTTTCGCTCCGACTTAGCAATCCAACGATGGTTGCCGCCCAGATCGGCCCCCGGAACTTCGCTCCCTCCCTCCCCTTAGTCGGCAGTTCAAATATTTCTTTTTTTTGCATTGATTTGTCCCTTTGTTTTTCACTAAAATGTCACCAGTCAATCGACTGCCTTTCTGGCGGCTGTCCTCCCTCTGCAGGCTGCAGAATGATACCTCCCCCTTTCCTTTCCCTTTTCCCATGTCGGTCGTGTTGACCCCCCTTTTGCACTTTTTTTTTTTCCTTTTGGAGTGCAAAGTAGAGCTAAATTGAAGGCCCCTTCAATGGCGAGCGCACTCCGCGGCCCCGCGCGAGCATCTCCTTTGTCCCTTTTCCTTGGCTGATTGCGCACCCTGTCGCAGTCCTGCATCGTGCACCCACCTCCACGGCGTGGTTGATAAATATCTTTCTCCCAGGCCCCTCCCCCGCTTCCTTCAGTCCGGAGCGTTTTTTTTATTTCGTCTATTAAGGGAGGCCAAGTCGTTTTCAGGTCAAGGGCACGGGTCGTTATGTCCCCGCTGACATCCCCCCCGCCCAACTCCCGCAGCGTTTGACCACCCTTTTTTTTCTCACCCCCCCCTGGACCTGATCCCTTTAAAAAATTCTTTTTCTTTCCTCAGGGGCCCCCGTTTGATTGTCTGGTCAGCTCGGAAAGTCCCCAGTTTCCCCGCTCTCTTCAGGCGTTTTCTCGGACCCTACGCCCCTTCTGTTCTCCCTGAGAGTTTCTACACCTACTGAAAGCATTCCCATTTTTGTTCTTTGCCAGGATGCGCTCTCGTTTTTCCCCTCGACCGCGACCCCCTTTTTTTCCCCGCCCCAATCAATGAGAAATCCGGGATATCCCTTTGCCTGAAGAGACTAGTTAAAGGAAGCCCTTCTACAGAATTTATGCCCCACCGATCTAACCTGATCGGCGATTTTCGCACCCCCCCCCACACCCCGTTTTCCCTTTCTTCCCCCCCCCCGCCCCTTTTTTCTTTTTTCCTGTCGGTTCCTATGGGTTCGGGTTTCTCGAGCGTCTCCAGGGTGCGGCGCAGGCCAGCTCTCCTGAAACGACCTTATATAGCGCCCCCAAAACCCTCCTTTCCCTCCCCTCTTTACCCACACACATTTTCATTTGAGCCATATAATCAGAACATTCAGATGAATGGAGGTCTCATTTAGGTCTCTATGTAAGCTGGCACCCCTCGTCTTCCTTTTTCCTGGCTTCCGCCCCTTCCCCTTCCCTGACTTGGTTTCTCACCCTTTTAATGAGAAAGGACGGCTTTTCATTCCATCCCCCAAGGAGGTGTACGAAGTAGTGATACGTCTTGCTCTTTCTCACAGGCGCCCTCTTCCCTATCTTTTTTCTTTCCGCGTTCCCCCCGGCCTGCGGTTGGGCCCCCTTCTTTTGACCCCTTTCGGCCGGGTTACGCTGTGTCTTTCAACCCCCCTCTCGGTCTGGCTGACCCCTTAATTTCGATCCAGCCTGACTTCCGAGGTCTTTCCTCACCTGCCTTGCTGTTACACTGTTCCCTCAGCCCTTGTTCTTTCCCCCAAAAAGGGGGGCCGGTGCGAGGAAGGGCGAAAGATGGCCTCCCCTCTATTAGTTAGGGTAAGTTTCCCCTCCCCCCTAGTCCCTCCACTCTTCAATAATCCGTTTAGAGAATTTCCCCTTGCCAGGGAACATTGAACTCATCCCGACCCTTGTCTTCCATTTGCTTTGCCCTTCCGCCCAGAACCGGCTTCCCTCCACACAAGATATTTATCCTCTTTTCTTTTTTGAGGGTTTCATGCCCCTCCTGTCGAATACCCCCCCCTTCTTCCTGATCTCCCCTCCTCCCGGGTTGTTTTCTTTCCCAGCCGCCCCCCCTCTTGTTCCCCTCCCTCGAAGGCCCATCAGAGCCCGTTTCCACTGCACAAGGATTTTAGCGACTCTCTTCTACACCCCCTTTTTTGCGCCTTTACTATGCGAGCTTTCCTTTCTTGGTCCCCGCCTTTTCCGTTGATACTTAGGGACGTTTCATCAGCCCTGGTTCCTGCGCGCCTGTCCCCTACGTTTTCCTCTTTTTCAGCTGCACCTCGGACGTTCCCCCGATTCTTCTTGTTTAGATTTTGCTTTTCCCATGAAAATTCCTTGTGTTTAATCGTTTTACATTAAGGGTTTCTCTTATTCTATCTTTTTCTTTTCCGTACACCTTTCTGTTGAGCCGGTTTTCCGGATCTCTGTTCTGCCATTGAAGGCCTTCTTCCCCCCTCTGAACGACAGAGCCTTTTTTTTTTCGGGGGAGAAAGGTGACCCGATTTTTGTTTGTCCATCGCCGATCCGTATTTTCCTTTTGAGATCGTTTGTCTCGCTTTCTCGTCCCTTTGGCGTGACTGGTATTGACCAGAATGGCGCTGGAAAGCTGCATCTTTTTTTTTTCCCTTCGCACGCCATTGGCTCCCGCGTGCGGCGTGTCCTCTTTTCCGATTTTTTTCTCTGGGCACGCAGCGGTGAGCATTTTTTCCCGGACCGGCGCGCGGGTTTTCTCGTTCGATGGTCGCCGAAGCCGCGCAGGCGCCAATTCCCCTTTGCGGTTTCTTGCCTTCCCCTCCTGAATGCCCCAGTCTTTTGGAGTCCCCCTTTTTTCTCCCCTGCTTCAGCAAGGACCTTCTTCCGGCCAACGTATTCTTGGTTTTCCTGCCCCCCGCGTCATGTTTCTCCCCCCCCTCGATGTCAGAATTTACGTTGTTTTTTTGGCCAAGAGCGGCAGTCTGTTCTGTAAGAGCTATTCGTTTCATTTTACCCTGACCTGCCTTTTCCCTTCAAGAAGTTCTGGTCGAACTTCGAATCTTTTTCTTCCCGCTTTGCTCCCCCTCTTTACGGAAGTGATGTACGCACTGGTCCCCCCCGCCTTTTCTTTCTTCGTTGCCCCCACCTTTCTCCCCCCCAACGGAGTTCTTTTTTTTTTAGCGCGTACATAGTTTGAAGCCTTAAGTAAGCCCCACGCGGCTGGCGGCGCGGTGCCGCGTTTCTGCCTCTCGTCACCGGGCCGTTCCCTTCTCGGGTCTTTTTTGACCGCCCCACATTATGCGGAAAAGCGTCAAGGGAAGGACCGCTGCCCCCTTCTTCTTATCTTTCTCCTGCCTCGCTTTTGATCTCTACCCAAGGCAAGTCAGAGATGGGACAGTTATGGAACCCAATGCACACAGTCGAGTTGTACCAGCATGCCAACCCACCCCTCCTCTCCCTCATTTCGCTCCCCCTTATCGAACGGTGCGACCTTTGAGACCAATAGCGTTGATCATCGCCCACGACGAACCCGACCCTATTTTTTTTCTTTTATGTATTTTCTTCCCCTCCCCTGGATTACGTTTTGAGCCAACTTGCTTTCGCTGATCTTCCACTCCTCGTTTTGGTTTAGAGAGACCATCGTGCTTCCCGAGCCCTCCTTACCCCTTTTCCCCCAGAAGAAACGATCGCCGCCCCGAGGAGCCACCCGAAAGCTTGCCAAGACTGGTCCCTTCCCCTGAGGCTAACAGCATGGAGATTTCATAACCTCTTCTTTTCTTTCTTGGTTTTTTTGTAGGTAGGGAAAGAGACTGGGCACTTCCGGTTTCCAGCCTCGGTAACCCAGCCCCCCTGCGTTCTGTTGAACCCCGTCTACGAGGAGAGCCTCCATATAAGACACTTCGTTGACTTTTCCGTTTTTCGCCCCTCACCTTTCCCTCTTTCGTACTTGCTGGTGTCAGCCACCCCAAGTCGAAATGCCGAAGGAGGTAATGTCATTCTCGCAAGCTCCCTGAACCCCAGCGAGCCCTAGTCCTTGCTTCGTTTTTGTCTTGTGAATGTTTCCATTTTTTTTTACAACGTATGTCGTACCTAAGATTCTTTTGAATACCCTCGTCGCAGAAACCGAAACGGCGGTTATCAGTGCTCCCCCCTGTCAAGACTTCTTTTAAGGCCCTCAGAGGTCGGATTTTTACTGTAGAGCAGAAGTTGCTTCACCCTTTCGTTTCCCTCCTTCCCTTGGAACTTCTTGTTTTAAATAGAATATAGTATACCTCCCCCCGAAACGGCAGATTCTGCCGTCATGATCTCCAACTTTTCCTATGTTTTGTCCATCACTTTGAACGCTCCTTTCCGTAGCAGTTCCTTTCTGGAAGTTTTTTTAACGGTGTCGCGCTCTTCCGGTTCACCCTCTCTTTTCCCCTTGGCCATAACGAAGAAAAGATGGAGGCGAGCAGTTCTAACATGTAACGATGACCAGACCTCGACCTGCGTCGAGTGTTGCCCTCCCGACATTCCGCGCCTTACGCTTTTCTGACCCCTTTAACCCTCCACAGGGGACTGAGTGAGGCGCCCTGATCGGCTCTCGGCTTCCCTCTCCCCTTTTCCCTTCTCCCAGCTCCCCGAACGCTCGTGCCTATCTCCAGGCTCGGATAGGTCGAGATCCAACACCCTTTTAGGTTTCCTTTTTCCCCCGACCCCTTTTCCTCTTCCCCCTTTCCCCTGTCCCTTTTTGGTCATTCCGGTTCGTTCGTGTTGGCCGAGGCTCAGCCTTACAGTGTCGACAAGAAAGCATATAGCGGCACCACCATTCAACGATTTACCCAACTAATGATTGTCACTTTCCAGCCCTCTCTCCCCCTTCGTAGTTTTCTTCTTTCTGAATTGTGTGGCAGAGGGACTTTTGGTCCCTGGATCTTTCACGCCAGCCAGTGTACTTGCGGTCCATCCCTCGGTCTGGTAAGTACGTTAGCGATTTACCGCAACCGGAGCCTAGAAGGCGGCCTCCCTGCCGAGTCGACCTGCGACCATGCGGGCATCATCCTTTTCCTCTTCGATGACTCTTCTGTCCCCTTTGGCACGGCTGGGGGATTTTTATTTTTACCTTTGACACAATCTCAAGGATAGGCGAACTTCCCTCTGATAGTACCCTATATAATTCGATCTTCTTTGGATTAGCCCTTCTTCTTTCCCCAGCAACACTTTCTCCTCCTCCTCTGGTCTTAGTCCCAGTCCATTCTTCTTGAGGGGTAGCTGCTGGACCAAGGGACTCCGCACTTTTGGCCGGCCCCTTTTCTGTCGAGGTCTTCTTTTTACCCTTGGTAGCGGCCCTCTTCCACAAGTTGTGTGAGAGAATTCACGCTCAGGTCCACCGACGAATCCCTCCCGTCCGCGTTTTTCCTCCCCAAGTGATGGCCGCGACCATCGTTCCCCCGCAACCTGATGATCTACTCACTTGCTGCTGGAACTTTTCCTGTGCCAGCTCAGGTAGACTACTCCGATCGACTTTCCCCCCTCATCTCCTCCGGGGTTTGGCGCTCCCCTGCCTCTCTGGTTCCCCCGACTAGAGACCTTTTGTTCCTTTTTTAGATGACCGCACCACCTGCCCCTCCCGCGACTATGCTTTAATCCTATGTTCGCCCTTGTCTTCCGCAGTTTCTCCGTTTGCTCCCCCTCCTTTTGGAGTATGCGCCCAGACGTCCTTAAACAGGGTATCACGAACATGGGATGTCTTGACGCTGCTCCAGGAAGACTCCGCCCGGCTGTCCGTTCCCCCTCCTTCGGCCGCCCCCCCCTCCATTACCTTCCAGTTCCTCCTTGGTAGATGAGCTGTCACACAAGCCCTTCTTTTTTCCAATGTTATTACCTCCGGTTTCTTATATCATCTTTTCTGACCTTGTAGGCTGTAGCCCCCCCCCTGTCTCTTCCCCCCTTAAGGAGCCCTTAAAGTGGTTAATTTTTTTTTTGATGAAACAAGGACGCCATGGTCGAAAATTGTTTGACGCCTTGGTGGGCCCCCCATTGCTCCCTATGTCCTGTCAGCTCTTTTTCATTTTCTTGGCCTTCGATTTGTTTTTTTTACGATCAGCATTGCTCTTACCAGGAGCAGCATAAAGGACACCTGTCACCGTGGCTAACGTGATGGCGGGCAAAACTTTCTGTTTCCTGGTCGCGGATCCCCCTCTATCGCTGATCGGGAGGTTTCAAGAGCGCGTGGGCTTTAGATCTTCGTAAAACCCGTCGCTTCCGACCATGTCCCCATTTTCTTTTGCCTCCGTGCTTAAACTCTGGGGGAAAATGCATTTAAAGTTCTCCATCACCTGGCCCGGCGTCCCTCCCACGCAGGGGTGTCCTCGCGTGTAATTTTTGTTTTTTAGACCCATCTAGCTTTTTGTCATTCGTCGCAGATAGATCTTTTTCTGTTTCGTTTGGTCCGCTTATTTTTTTTTCCATAAGACTGGCACTGGCACTTCGGCCCTACAGGTGACCCGCACTCTGCTTCTTACCGTCGGCCTCGTCCGATTGCCGTCCCCCTTCTTGATTTCCTGTAAAGATGAACTTTACTTTGGATTCGAGCAAGGACCAATACGGTTCTCTCTCGACTTTTCAGCATTATTTCGCCCAGTTCCCCCTGACACCCTCCCCTCTTTGCCCTCCCCCCGAGCGGCAGACTGTGTCTCTTCCCCCACCGGGAACGTTCCGTACTTTATCGGCTCCGGTTTTTACTCCCCAATGGCCTATGATGAGAAATTCCCATTCTTGACCGAGACGGATGTATCTTCCCTGCTGAATGTGCTGATTTGCTCCTCCTCAAGTGACCATAGCCTGACTGTTTACCTCTTTTTACCCCCCCCCAACTCCGTCGCCGTCCCGTACTGAAAAGATCTTTTGCCCTCGCCTCTATCTGCTTTGATGTTCCCTCTCCCGCATTGCAGCCTATCTTGGGGCGTCCACATGTTCTGTATTTTTCACGAGAGACATGCTCATTTTTCTTTTCTGAGTGTCCACTGTCCGGCCTTCTCTGCTCGATTTCTCCCCTCTCCATCCTTTCAGTGGTTGTGGCTTCGAGCATCAATCTTATCACGGTCGTTTTTTAATGCCGTACATGGCCCCATTCATGCCCCCCTCCCCCCCTTTTGCTGTTCGCTGTCCGCGGATTCACTGACCGCCCCCCTGATCTGCGGTCATCTTCTTTTCTGCCACTGAGCTCTTTGCCTCTCCCCATCGTTTCCCCTTTTTTCGGTTGCCCAAGTCAACAGGCCTGGGGTTCAGAATCCCCTTGTCCCCCTCTCCCGGCCTTTATTTCTTTGTAACCTCCTTTGACGACTTCAGTTAACGGTAGACTTGGCCGTTTTTCTACTGAAAATTTCCTCCTAGGCATTTTTTCGTCCCAGCTCCCCCTTCTGCCCGATCCCTCCCCTTCCTTTTCCTTTTTTCCCAATAGAACTCGAGAGAACACGTTTTCGGTGACCCTTTCTTTTGCTCTCCCTGCGTTGACCAAATATTAGACTACCGCAAGCTGGGGGATAGTGAATACCCCGCCCTCCCCGGCTTCTCCCTGCTCGTTACCTTCCCTCCCCTCTGACTGACCCCGAGTTTGTAGGAGGTAGGCCGAATGTGGGACACTCTGTCAGCAGCGCCCCAGTTGGACCTTACTCTTTCCCACTCCCCCTAGTACAACTACCTAATTGAACTATGGCCTCCTGATCTCCCCACTTTCCGTGCTTTCCCACCACATGACTGAAGACACACCCAGTCAGCACCCTGGTCCTGACGAAAGTTTCTATCGCCCTTTGCCCGCGTCCCCCCGTCTTCAGTTTCCATCCTTGGGTTAGAGGAAGACTCACGTCTTGGTCGGAATGAGGCGTTATATTCCCCCTTCCCGTTTACCCCCCCCGCTACTCTTCTAGGGGTCCCTCCCCCCCTCTCTAGACCTCGTTTATGCCTGAACTTCGTTTAAGCGCCTAACTGGGAATTCTACTTTCTTATATAGTGCCCTCCCCATGCTGCCACGTCAAGGCACCTACCCCTCCTCCTCCCCCCTGTTGCTGGAGTCAAATCTCTGGAGACAGTCGAACGGTGAACCCTTTCGTCCACTGACCTGGCGCGTGCTCTTTGGTGTTCATTTTCCCCTCTCTCCTTCCGGTTTTTAGATCGCGAGCCCCCATCGTCCCGCGAGAGCTCAGCCTCCAAGGTTTTTTTTTTTCCTCCTGAAAGATATCTACGCCAAACACCTGATTTCCTACGATTCCAAGTCTTTGAGTGCACCTCTCCCTTCAAGATGAACGCGGTTTATTTCGGTTTTCCCCTATGAGTAGTTTGGTCCAGCCGCGTGATTCTTGTCGCGCCCCAGTCACTGTTTCCTACCCCCTCTTCTCAAGACCGGCCTGGCGGAGCCGTCTTTGCCTCCCCTGGCCCCGGTTGGCCTCAGAGGAATGCCTTACAGGAGACCATTCGGCGCTCAGTACGAGTCTTCCTTCATGCCCGGTGCAGGGTTACCCCCCAACCCTGCGGCTTTTGCCCTCTACCCCTGACCGCGGTAGTTTCGTCCTGGGCACGTTTGAAGGTGCTCTCCAAAAAAGGGTGTTTTTCCTTCTATGTCGTCCTTCGATCCCTGTCGAGGTTGCATTCGACCCGCTGCTGTCTCCCTTTCCCATATCCTTGGAGTCTAAATAAGGGGGCTGGGCGTAATGGTGTCATAGTTTCTTTCGGCGGGGCCCGTCAATCCTCCGGGCCCGTCTCCGATTTTCTTTTCCTGGGGTTACCCAAATGGCCT
>Ga0179593_1168563_pt1 | contig 10657 bp, 23 predicted proteins | sample CZODoug2_1_08_16_FD_185931 | JGI IMG/M metagenome (GOLD analysis project Ga0179593, IMG submission 185931) | Vadose zone soil fungal communities from Angelo Coast Range Reserve, California, USA - CZODoug2_1_08_16fungal (PacBio error correction) | ecosystem: Environmental > Terrestrial > Soil >... | reverse complement strand
TTTCTTTTCCTCCAGAGAAATTCTGATCCTGTTACCAGGCCCTCTCCCTGTTTCCTTTTTCCAGTATTTGCCATGACACAATGCCCTCCCCCGACCCTGGCTCACTGTACCCCTGTTTCACAAATGCTTTCTGATGTCTGTTGGTTTTATATGGACCTGCTCTAAGTATGTATGGCCTGGCCATTGAACACTTTGACCCCCCCCTTTTTTGGTCCCTTTTTTTTTTCCCCCTTCTCCCAATGTTCTGAAAGGCGGCCCTTCGCCCCCACCTAATAGGCAAAGCATGGTTTCATCACCGCCCCTCACAGCAATCGTGGAGGTCTGTTGCCCCCGCTTTTTCGATGAATGTCAACCTTAGGCACTCCCCCAGGGCTTCTAGACCATGTTTCCCCCCTGGTTTTTCTTTCCCAGGGAATTTTTTTCCTTCCTCCCCCCCGATCTTTTTGGGGGCACCCCCCCCCTCACACCATTTTTCCTTGGATCGTGGGGGGTGTGCCTTCTCTGGACATTGTGTATTATGATTCTTCGTGAATTGCCAGATGTACTTGCCTTTTTTGGTAGATCGGCCTTTTTAGAACGTTGCTTTTCCCTTCTTTGTCCCTCCACAGCCATCCTTTCTCCACCCCCCCTCCAGGTATGTAAGATGTGAAAATTGTCTGAGTTTCGGGTTTGGAATGATTTGTGTCTGTGTGTTTTTGCTGTATGGGTGTGTCAGAGGGTGGTCCATGAAACCTTCCAGCAGTGCAAGTCCATTCTTCTTCCTTGATGCCAGTTCAATTGGCACCTCCTTCCCCTCCCTTTGAGGCACAAAAATTAGGGTCTGTGTCATGACCACCCCCTTTACACTGAAGCTACCAAAAGATTTTCACCTTCAATGCTTCATTTTCTTCATGCCCTTGCTTGACATCTGTTTGATGAAAACGGTTTCTGGTGTAGTGGAACCCGGGTTGGCGGCGGTGAGGTCTTTCATCTTCCCGACTTACTTTCATGTTGGGTTGTAAGAAGTACTTGGTTGTGCGCTTTTGCCCCAATTTTCACTTTATTTTTTCATTCCCTTCTTCCTTTTTTTTCCTCTAGCAGAACCCTCTCCTTCTCCCCTTTAAGGGTCAGACAAAAGTTTTCATTTAGAAATATGATTTGCGTAGTCCCAGGATGGCCCTCTTTTCCCCCCCAGTAGGACCCCATATCCCCACAGCAACCGAATATATGAACTTCCCCTTTCTTCATACTCTCTCACCTTGCCCTTCCTCCTTCGGTCCCCCTTTTTCCCCCTCCCCTCCCCCCTACTTTAACTCCACCCACTGCCTTATATTCATTTCCCAATGCACTGATGCTTAGCTCCGAGTAAACTTATTCGCGCCCTTCCCAGCTTTGTTTGTTGACACAAGTTAATGTCTCGCCTAACCAATTCACAAAAAATCTTCTTCCTTCTTTCTTCTTCCCAACGCATTCATAGACATCTTCACGATGCCATGCACCCCCCCCGATCTAAGTACATTCCATTTCCATCTGTTTACCTTTTTTGACTGGCATACAACCTGCACCTGGACTACTCTATCTCCGGAATTTTTAATGGCACGAAATAAATTGTCTCTTTTCCCGAAGTAACCTTTGACCCCCCTTTTGAACACACCCCAAACTCCACGTTTTCTTTGCAACCTCCTACAAAAAGTTCTCCCCCTTGTTTCTTCATTGCTCCGTGATCCTAACGAAACCACTGAATGCCTTTGAGGATTTTTCCGAGAAGTGCAAGTATGGTGCACGATTCTATCTCCCTATCCCTTTTTTTGTGCTCTATCCACCTTGATATTCCCCCCCCCCCCTAACTTCCATGATATACCATTTCACCCCCCCCCCTTAATGAATTGACTGTGGCGTCTTTTCTTCCCCGGTCAATGACCTCCCTGAGGGACTTGTTCGTACTATGACTTTTTTTCTGTCGTTCTGTACTCAAGGATCTGGATTATCCCCCCCCCCCTTCCACTGTCTTTTTCTTTTTTTTTTGGCCCCCCCTCCCCCTTCCTTTTTGAGCTATCTTCTCCGGTCCATATTTTGTCATCTGTCGTAAAGATGGGGTCCCCCGTTGGGTTCAAAGGGACTATTAATGATCTGTTGTTTTTTCTGGTTTTCCCCTTTTTATCTTAGTTGAGCCTTGGTCCTTCCTCCTGTTTGATGGCTCTTTTTTTTTTTTTTTTTTTCCTTTTTTCTTCCAGAGGGACGGAAGTGTAAACCCTCCACTTGCCCTTGTATCCTCTCTTTATGAGGAGATAGCATCCGTGCCCCCCTTTCTTCTGTCCAATGATTAAGTCACCTGGTTTTCTTCCCTTTTCTGTGGAGATTTTTTTCAGCTTTTTTTCTTAAAACTGGTATTCTCAGTGGCATGTTCTATTACAATTGAGTAACTTTTTTTCAATGCTGATGATAGCGTTTTTTCTTGTTGAGTGGGTCTAATGTGTCACTCTGGCATATCTGTGACTTGATTTCCCCTCTTTTTCCCCATGCAAAAGGTGTCGTCCTTTTTTCCTCTTCCCTATATTCATACATACGCTTCCAAACCTGTTTCCTTTTTTCCAACTTTCACAAACCAACGGTCTTACCCACTTCTTTCTTTTTCCATGCGCTATATCCCAATTTTCCTCCAAGCCCCGTTCCATCCACCTCTTTCTTTTCAGCAGTGGCAGGTTCCTTTCTCTTTCCCTTTCTTTTTGTTAGCTTACGTTAAGGTAGTCGACCCCGATTTGTGTGCCGATGTGCATTTTATGCATTGCTGTTCCCCAATTCCTGTCCATGCACGTTAAGCCCGTATTCCTTTCTATTCCTTTCATGAAATGCCTCTACCCCCATAACTCCCTCATTCAACCCCACCTTCACCTCCTCGCCCTCTCCCCAATCTCTCTTCTTTTTTGCTGAAAACTGTTTTCTCTTCTTTTTCCCCCCTTTTTTTTTGCAAGCAGCACACAGATTTCCCATCCAAGTTCATCTTGACAAACCCCTGTCACTTATCCTTTTCCCCTTTTCTCTTTCATACATAAACTGGCCCCTCTGACCACACAACATATCCATTCCCCCCTTTTTCATTTCTCCCATTTTCCTTCCTGGTAATATGAACTTTTCTTTTTTCCCTTCCTGACCTTCTACTCCCTTCCTTGGATATCTTTTTTTTTTCCTATAGTTTGAGCAAATTCTCTCCACCTGCTTTGTGCACCGAGTCACATAGATGGAGCTTGTGTGTTTTTCTGCTACCCCCCTGATTTACTTATTTATTCCCTTTCAGCTGTTTTCTCTGTTTTCCCCTTTTCTAATTGATGGGCAATTTTTTCTTTTCCCCCCCGGCCATACAGATGATAATCAGTTCCTATAAACCAACCTCACATCCAGCTGTGTTGACAAAATGGTTCCTGCTTTCTTTTTTGTTTTTGTTCCCTTCCCCCTCCTTTCCTGACCTTGAATAATTGCCTTGGAACTTTAGCATTCTGTCTTTTCTATCTTTTCCCTCCTTCCGTTGTTGTTTTTTCTCTCTCCCCACCTCCCCCATCAAGAACATGCTTTCCATTTCCCCCCTTTCCAAGGAATGCAAGGTCTGACCCATGATTGGTCAGGAAACCCGCCTCCAAGCCCGGTTTTAGGCAAACAGTTGCCCAACCCCCTGATTTATGATGGGTTGGTTTTTTTTTGACCCCACCTCTCAATTTCTTTTCCTTTCCCCCCCCCCTCCCACCCAGGGTCGGTTGTTCCTTTTTTTGCCCCCATGTCGAATGCTTCAATTTGGAAATAAAATAAGAGGCATCCAACAGGGGTCTCCTCACTCAAAGCTAAATAGATTTCTTTAAGCTAGCAAGCGTAGTCTGCGACTTTGCAACACTTTTCGGCCCTTCCCTTCCTGCCCCTCTTTCCCCCTCCTTTTTTCCCCCATGTTCCCATTCGTCTTTCCCTTGTTATTATGTTTTCCTTTAATTTCACATACGCTTGGACACTTTTGGATCGTGTGTGTCAGTCTCTTCCTTTCGTTCTTCGGTTTCTCCCCAGTGGACAAGATGTATTTCTTTTTTTTTCCCCTCGATGATGGTCTTTTCTGTGAATCTTTTTTTTCTGCTTTGCCCCCCTTCGTCCCCTAATCCAATACATCCTGCATGTTTCCGGCCCACAGACACGGCCTTCTTTAACCCCCCATTGTGAGGAGGTGAGGACTGATGGGTTGATGGAGTTTTTCTTTTTGTTCCTCTGCTGGTTCCCTTTGAAAATTCTTGCGCAAGTCATAACCCCCCCACCGTTTTTATCTTGACTTGCAGGCCAAGTTACTTGTTTCCTGCACCCCCCATGCCATTGTTTTTCCCCCCATTTTCTGTGACTGACCGACCCTTTCCTTCCCCACCTTTACTTTTTTCAATGCTCATGGTTCCTGCACCTTTTCCCCGCTGGTGAACAACTGTTTTTTCTTTTTGCTCTCTTTGAACGTTGGTTTTTTGCGGAGTGTTTTCCCCCTCTTGTGAAGCCCCGTACCCAGTGAATTGGTGTTTTTTTTTCTTTCCAAAGGCCCTTGTGTAGATTCCTTCTTTCCTCGGCTTGCAAGATTCGCAGCAAGAGAGGACCTTCCCTCCCACCTTTCCGGGGTATCAAGGTACAGGTGATGCTTAGTTTCCTTTTCATAGGAAAGGCCTTAGGACCCTATTGCACCCCCCATTTAGGACCGTTGTCAACCTCCCCCCGCCTCATGCACCATTTCAAGCTTCTCCCATTTGTCAATACAATGCACAAGTACCACCTGTATAAACTCTGGCAACTCTCCCAGAATTAAGTAAAACACCCTGCCTGATTTTTTTCATTCCCCTTTCTCAATTTGCCTTTCCTCTTCCTTCCCTATCCACCACAGCTTTGATGTTTCCTTTTTCCCTTTCCCCTTCCTCCAATTCCAACCAACAGAGTACATCCCCAGTCTTTATTCCAATGCTCACATTTAATTATGCCCCTTGTATCCTGATCCTTCAAAAACAACGTCCTCCTTCCTACACCTTTCGTCCCCCTTTTTTGTCACGTTGCTCCCCTTTCCCCCACCTTCCTGGAGAAGAGATCTTCCTTTTTCCTTTCTCACTACATTGCCTATTGGTCCCGAAGACACCCTTCATTCCTTTTGCATCCAATACCGCCCCATCCCCTCAATCCCCTCACTATACGCAACCCCCCTGAATCGGTTGCAGAAACTTCTCCTTTCAATTTACCTCTCCACCCTGTTTGTCCCTTCCTTCGGCTTTGGTAGCGCAGGGAAGGGAGTGGTGGTAAAGAAATTCTAGAGTATATCTTCCCTCTTTTTTTTGTTGTGAGAGAGAGCTACTTTTTTTTCACCCCCCTCCATTTTCCTTTTTGACAAGCCTCTCCCCCTCCCGGTTTCTCCGCTTCTCTGATCAATTCTATCCCCCATTTTTGAGTGACTTGTTGCGTATAGTGATTTTCGTCTTTCTTTCGTCTTTTAATTCCCAACTGCTTAAGGGGCCTTATTTCCCAAACTAGGACCCCAAGGAGGGACGTTTGTCAATCCCCCTTCTTTTCCTTCCTTCAACTTTTTACTGTTAGTTTCAACGGCGGGGTTCACCCCTCTTTTCCTTTCATTACGATGAGACGGTGTTTGTGCAGGCCTTTACAAAGGTGGCATATGATCGTTGAGCAGTTTGGAATTAACTTGCCTTTGTGGTTCTTTTGTTGGACTTTCTTCATAGTACATTTTAAGTGGTCAACCTCCCAAGATTTCGTCGACGTTTCAAGAATGTCTTCTATCTTCCTTTTGCACATGATGACTTTCCTCTCTTCTTTTTTTCTTTAAAGTATGGGTCTGTTTTAAGAGTTTTTATTACCAATTTTTTTGGATAAGGGGAATGTCTCCCTTGAGTCATTTACAATTTCTGAATATAGCCCTTTTTCCCTTGGAATATTGTTTTTCCTAATGGGTAATTCTGCCCTGTAAGTTTCCTTCCTCAATTCAATCCTTTTTCTTTTCCAACTTTCTGTAAACTTCATAACCTTGGTTGTCGGGCCTGTCTTATTTTCTGCTACGTTGACCCTCTATGCTCCCATTAACTATCTAAACCCCCCGTGCCTTTTCTTCCCCCTCAAAAACCCTTTTCTGATACCCCCCCTTCCTTGTTCACTGATGAATATGATAACACCCCTCACACCGCCCCCCGTTCCTCCCCAAATCACACCACCATTTTTTCCCAGCTCCGCCTTTCTCAGTCACGGACTTTTTCAACAATGGTTTTTTCTTCAGTGTCGATTCTTTCCCTTTTTTTTTCCAGGTTTCACTTTTATGCATTTTGTCCTCCTTGTCCCCTCAAGTCCTCCCTGGAAAAGTAGGATGTTTCGACCTGGACCATGCCTACCCTACTCACTCAAATACCCCCCCCAACTCCTCGACCACTTATCCAATTTACCCTGACGCGCCATTTTGTCGGTTTTGTTTGGCTTCCCCCCAGGTTTTCTTTCTCAAGGGTGGTCAAGCAGCCCCACCCTTCTTTCCTCCACCTTTATCTCTGTAAAACCCTGAAGTGAGTGGAATCTTGTTTCCTTTTTTACTCATACTTGTCAATAGGACTGACAACCCCCTTCATTTTCCTTTTTTTTTTCTCCCATGTGACCCTCATCCCTGGTAAGACCCAATTTATACTGTACCATCATTCATCTTTTTCCGTCTCTAGTGGTGAGCAACCTCCCCTCCCTTCTGGCCCCTCTCACGACCTCTATTGAGATGTGTCTTTTTTTGATTCCCCCCATGATTTGCCTTATATTTCCTCTTTTTTTTTCTCCTGGCGCTTTTTCCCTGTGGCCAGCAGACTTTGTTTGGCACCTTTTTGCCCATTTTAATTCTTTCAATCCATCTCTTTCTTCCTTAACCCCAAACATACGTCCCCTCTTTTCCCCCCTTTTCCTGAGCATGGTATGTTATTGAGTTGTTTTTTTTTTTCTTACAACTGAATGTCCCTTGCATTAATTGAAGTTGCCCCGTTCGCCCTTTATTGGGGCTTCTTCCCTCTTTCCCTCCCCCCTAGAAGTGTTGTGCGGCGGATACCTCGACCATCACTACATGTCATGTCTTTCAAGTCCTTCCCCCTTTTTCTCCTACATATTCTTCCCCTCCTCCCCCTCACTGTGCTCGGCAAACCATTCACCCCACATGACGGGAATGATGATTTTGTTTTTTCTTTCTGTCATTCTCTTTCTGGACATGGAAAATGGTCCCCCCCCCTTCCCATGTGCTTGAAAATAATTTTGTGCCCATTGCCCTTTCCCCCTTTGAAAGGCGGACCCATAAGAGTCCAGCCTTTTTTTATGCATCCACAATAACCATTGGCGGGCTCCAATCTTCTTTGCTCCGTTGCTCCACTTCCTTCCCCTCCGGGCAGAGTTTCAATTTTCCTGGACACCAAGGTACCATTCTCTTTACCTTGGGAGTTCTTTTTGAAATGGCATCCTCTATTAAACGATGGATCGTGGGTTTTGTCATTGACTGTGATTTCTTTTTCGGCGGATCCGTTTCCCCTTTCCCTCTTTTGGTCAGAGAGACTTGTTTTAGAATAGTTTGTGATGCTTTTTCAACCCTTGAGGAAAGAATAGTTCCTGCATGTTTCCGCCCCCATCCATGTCTCTGTCAGTGTGTCCGATATTTTTCAGGGAGGGGGGAGGGGAGGTTAGTTTGCTTTTTTTTTTTTGTTTTTGTTCTATCTTTCCCGACCAACTTTTCGAGCAGCAACTCTTTTCTTTCTTTGCATGGGCAAGTAATGACCAGCAATGCATCCCCCTCCATGGGCACCACAAATCTGTCTTTGACTGTCCCCATCTGCCACTTCCCGTGCATCCTCAACCCAAGAAGCCCCTTTTTTCATGTTCATTTTCTGTCCATCCCTCTTCCCCTCTTGATTCTCAACTTTTTTTTTCCTTTTGTTCTTGAACGTTTTCTGTTTTGGGGATTTTGGGAAATATGGCACTCCCAGTCCCATGAATTTGTTGTTACTTCCCTTTTGGTTGTTTTTTGAACAACAGGCACAAATGTTGTATCTCGGTAATGTCTTCCTCTTTTTTCTTTCCTCTCTCTTCCATCCTCCTTGACAGGACTCCACACGTTCTTTTTCCCCTCCGGGGTCCCGTTATTGTCCTGAAGTTTGAAGTCCAGTAACCTTATATTCATATTACAAAAATCAGGACCCACCTAGGCCCCCCACAGCCAACAGATTCCGGCCCCCTCCCCACATTGGCATTCCCAATCTCGCCCCTTCCAATACTCTACAAGTGGTTTTTCTCTTTCCCCTTGCCAAAAATTCCCCCCGACTCCTAAAACCACATGCCTTATTCATTCCCTCCCCCCTTGCACTTGGCTCTTCAAGCCTGACCTTCTGAGTCGCCTCCACCCTCTTTGTGAGTTTGTCCCACTATGTCCTTCCCCCCACCTTCAGCACAGTTTTTTCCTCCCCCTTTCTCCAACTCATTCCCTTGACCCCCCTTTCACTGATGCCATGCAACAACGCTTCATCGTACTACTTTTCCCCTCTTGTTCCCCCTCGTGGACGCCCAACTGTACCCATATTTCCCCCCTTGAGTAGCTATCCTTGGTTTTTTTTCGTGTGCCTTTTTATTTTAGAGTATTTGCTTTGCCTTTTCCTTTGGTGGTATTGTCTTTTTTTTTTCGTCCCATTGACATTCCAATACCCTCCCCCAGCCATCCCCTCCACCCCGCTCTCAAAAAGTAAATACTGTTGTCCATGATCTGCTCAGCACATCGCCCCCCTTGAAATGCATGAGGATTGTTCTAGAAGTGAGTTATTTGTGGCCTGAACTTATCACCTTCTTTTTTTTCTTTTAGGCGTCATCCTAATCCCGTTTGTTTCTTTTTTTCGTTTTTCTCCTTTATCCCCCCACTTTCCCCCCTAACTTGCTATAAAATAATCCATGTCCTTTCCGGTTTTGCGTTCTTGTCTCTCAGGATCCAATTTATCTCCCCACTGATGAATTGCTTTGTCTAGTATGTCTTTCTTTTTTGCTGTATTGTAATGAAAGGATTTACTTGGGCTTCTTCACTATTCCAATTAGTGCTGCCCCATTCCCTCTGTTTTTGATATTTCTAAAGGTAAATAGGTTTTTTCCTGTTCCCTCGTTTTGTACCCAAGTTCGGGTTCCCCTGTTTCTCCTGTATGATAGGTTGTTTGTGCCGTCCCTTTCTCCCCCCAACCGGTGAATATGAATGAGTGTTAGCAGTGTGCATCCCGACTGTGCGGCCTCTTTTTTGGTCCTTTCTCAGAGGCCCATGGGAAAGTTTAACCCTGCTGGCCTTCGACCTGAAGAAGTTGCTGATCCGCCCCCCTTTCCCTTCTCTTCCTTTATAAGGGCAGTGTTTTTTCCATTTCTTGTCTTAGGTTTGTCGAGTTTTTGATCCATTTTAGGAAGTGTGAATTGTATTCACTTGAGTAATGCTTGCCACTGTTCTTGTATTTGATTTAGCGGTTGCCTGTTCCTAGTGGGTACTTTTTTTTTTTCTTTTTTTTAGGTTCTCTTTTCCGTTCCCTCCCCTTTTTTAATTTATCAACTTTACACTTTTTTGCCCCCTTGACACGTGTGTAGTCCTGTATCTTCGCTCCGCTTGCAAGCCCTGTTTTTTCAGCACCCCTTTACGATCCCAAGGTGCCTTTTGGTAACCCCAAGCACCCACCCGTTTAATTCCCCCAACATTCCCCTTTTTCCTTTTCCTTATGATACAACATTCCACTACCAGCCCTTTCAAGCTCCACCCTACAACCCTTTTTCCTCCTCCTTTCCCTTTTGTTTTTTTTGCATGAAGAACTTTTTTCCCCACCCCTTGCTCTTTGTAGATCCCCCAGTTTTATCTGTCAGTCCCCTCCCCTCTTTTCCGCTCATGTGAATGGTCTCATTGATTTCCCCAAAACTGTGCATGCCCAGAAGCAGAACCGTGTCTTACTTTTTGGAATTTTAATTTGAAAATTGAATCTACCCCCCACCGACCTCTAACATCCTAACCTCCTCTCCACTTTTCCCCCTTGACCTGAGACAGGATTGTGTCGGTAAACTTTTTTTTCCTTCTCTTTTCTCTTTTCCTCCAGGTTTTGGCAAGAAGTCCCCTCTTCTAAATTCCAATCTCTGACAACCCCTTCCATTCTAATATTTTCCCTTCCGACCTCCTCCCGCACCTTTTTTTTAAATAGTACTGACCCCCCCAATCTCCATCCCCCCTTGCCCAATCCTGTTTTTCCCACCTCCCCTTTGTACTCTCCTTGTTACCTTTTTGCTTTTCCCCATCAATGGTACCTCTAATCACTGCATGGAATTTCTCTTTTTAGTAATTCTCAGCTCCCGGCTTGTGTCCCCTTCCCTCCGACCTAGGTTAGATGTGATCGTGGTTTTATCCTAACCCAGGATTGACATTTATTTTTTAGTTCTTCGTCATTTTTTCTTTTCCCCCCCCATTATGTGCCTTTCTTTTTTTTCCTTTTTTGACCTGGTCCAGTCCATACCTCGGCATAATGTCAGAATAAAACCCCTTCATCAGTCCCCTCATTTTGCAATGTTGCCGGAGATTTTTTCTTTTTATTTCTGGGTTCCTGCCCCACCAGTCCATGGCCCTTGCTCTTGCTTTTGGACCCCTTCTCCTGTTTTTTTTTTT
>Ga0179593_1758142_pt1 | contig 10658 bp, 17 predicted proteins | sample CZODoug2_1_08_16_FD_185931 | JGI IMG/M metagenome (GOLD analysis project Ga0179593, IMG submission 185931) | Vadose zone soil fungal communities from Angelo Coast Range Reserve, California, USA - CZODoug2_1_08_16fungal (PacBio error correction) | ecosystem: Environmental > Terrestrial > Soil >... | reverse complement strand
GTCGAATCTTCCTGATTTCCCCTGATCCCTGCCGCGAGATGATGCGATGGACTCAGCCCCCCCTTTCCCCTTTCTCCTTTTAGCATTCTTTTCTGTTTACTTCCCCGCGCTTCAAAGCGGACGCATCTTGTCTTGGGTTCACTTCTGTTAGGTCCGTCTTTCTGATCCTCTTTCTCTCTGAAGTTGCTTGGTATGAATTCGTTCACCCGCTCCCGCATTTTCCTGATTCCCTTTTTTCTTTTTTGCGTACGTGCGAACCTCTCCTTGTTCCCAAGATCGAACCAAAAAGATGCGCCCGCCCGATTAGCCGTTCCTGGGCGGTTTTTCAGAGCTTTTTTTCGCCCCTTTTCCCCACAACCCAAGGAGAAAATATCGGTGAGTTTGGGTTTTTTCCGTCTCTTCCAGTTTTTGTGTTTGTTTTCGGTCACTGGTGCCCTACGGATCCCTGAGTTTTTTCCACTCGGACTTTACAGTTCTTTCATCTTTTTTCTCTGTCTTTTTTTTCGTCCCTCGTCCCCGGGATTTGTTCGGCTGCAGAAATTTCCTCCCCTTTTTCGTGCCACTTTTTACAAATATATTGAAAGTTTTTTTCTGTCCCGGTGAATGATTTTCCCTCACTGGTTTCTCTCGGTCGCACATCCCCCTGCTGTGCCCCCCGATCCATTGCCCCCCCCCCCCCCCCTCCTTCTCTCCATTGAAACGATCTTCCCTTACCACATCGAGCAACAATACGCGATATAAAATGCTTTTTTGTCCACAGTCTTTTTTCCTGTGTTCTGTGCCGTAATTTTTCGTGGTTCAGCGGCGGGGATGGATTAGTTTTCTTTTCGCTTGTTTCCCGCTGCCCCCTCACAATTTTGCGGTTCTTCCGCCGACATTACGGCAGGAATTTTTATCTGCCCCTCCTTGGCAAGCGTCTTTTTGTTTCTTTTGCTTTGTCTTTTTGTGCCGGCCTGACAGGGCCAGCGTTGTTGTTGTCCCCGATTTCGATGTAGTGCGAGGCTGGGCCCACCCTCTTGGGCCCCCTCCCTTCTTTTTCTTTTTCCCCTCTGTTCCACTTCCGGCTAAAGGAATTTTTACTCTCCGCGGAATTCAGGGTCTCTTTTTCCAACTGTCTGGGAGGAAGGCCCCATGCTTGGTTAAACGTCTGTTTGGCAATTCCCCCGTTCCTGTCCCATAGTTTAGTCTATTCTTTTTTTCGTAATAGTGTCTTCCTGGAAACGGCTTTCCCCCCTCCCCCGCAGTAGGCCGCGGTCTCCGTGTTTCTTCTGTGTTTACTCCACACGTTTGAAGCGGCGTGTTATCATTCTTGCTTCCCCCCCCCCCGCCTGTGTGTGTTTATTTTTCATCTTTTTTTGTCGCGGATGGTTTTCCCATTTGCACACAATGCACTTCATCTCAGTTCCGTCTGTGTCGGGGCTGATGGTGGCCCGTCTTCCTCCCCCCGCTCCTCCTTATAGTCGCTGCTTTTTGTTCCGTGCTCCCACGTCTTTTTGGACCCTTGGATCGATACAAGCTCTTTTTTTTTTTTTTCCTTTTTTTCGATTTTGATGTTCAAGTTGCATGCTTTCCCGTCAGCCACAAAAACAACTCGTTACTTTGTGTTTTTCCCCGCCACTGAGGGGGTAGTTTCTAGATTGGGCTACCTTTTCCTTCCATTGGAGACTTTCCCCTCATGTCCTAATTTCGATTACCCTAGTCAATGCCCTTACTGTGGACGTACCCTTTTTGAAATTATTTTGTTTTTGCAAGTTTCGTTTCTTTTCCTTTTTTGTTTTGACCTTTTTTTGTTTTTTTGTGTGCCCCCTCTATTTCGTTCTTTCCCTTTTTGGATCCCCTTGGTTCCGCTTTCTCAGCTACGATACTAGCAAACGGTGAATTGTATCTTCCTTTCCCCTGGTCCCCTCCATTTCTTTTCCTGTTTCACTTTCATCAGATTTGTACCGGCAATCTTTTCTTTTTTGAACTCGGCTCAGGGCCCCCCATGGGACATCTGTTTCTTTTCGTTCTTGGGCCAATCTTCTTTTTTCTTCTTTCCTCCCCTTCCTCCCTTTGGTGAATCTTTCCTCCCCCAGCACCACTCCAAAGTCAGAGTCACATGGCATCGTAATTCGCCGCAATTGTTGCCTGGGTTTTCCAACACTCCCGTTGAATGTCTTTGCAATTAGTCCCTTTAAACCCGGAAGAAAGGGTCTGGCTGCGCTGTAAGCTGTTCCCCCTTTTTCCCGTGTTTTGTTCCCTATAGGCTGATTAAGAGACACCTTATTTTTTTCCTTCCCCGCTCTGTTTTGCCGTGTGCCCTCCCAGTGAAGCCATTTATTGCTTCAGCCCCCGTCCACCCACCAAGAACGTCCTTCTTTCCCAACGTCAAAACTTATGTCCCGAAATAATTTCCACCTTCGTCAGTCCCCCATTTTCGTCTGCCATGGTTACGAATGTGGACCTTTCTTTTTTTGGCCCCCAGGAAATGGGTCGTATTGCTCAATCCCTGAGACAACGCTCCCCTTCTTTCGGGTTTCGTTGCAGAGAAAAGTCCACTTTTGTTTTTTGTTTTTCTCAACCCAGGGGACCTCTCAAACCAATTGGAAACCTTTCCCCTTTTTTTTATTGAGTTCTTTTCCCCTTTCCAAGCGTGCTCCCAGGCAACCGACCTTGTGGTCCGCTGTCCTTCTCTTGTTTTTTTTTTCCGCTTGTGCGTAGGGCGATTTCAGTTCTGTCCTTTTTTACCCTTTCATGTTGCCCCCTCCTGACGTCGAAACGGGGTCCCCGTTCAGGATTCAAAAATAAAACCTTCCTTTCAGTCCCTACCTGTTTTTTTTCTTCCGGTATTTTCCCTTTTGTTGAGTTCCACGTAAGAAAACAACCCCCCGACCGATGTTTTTTTTCTTTTTTTTTTTCCTGGGGGAATCTGCGCGACTGAGCACCTGGTCCCTTATACTCTTTACGCCCAACCGTTGACCTCGTCAACTCCCACCACGCCTATAACATTTGCTTTTGCTCTACCCCCCGCTTTTTTACCCTCATTTGCTTCTCCAGCTATCATCCTGATTCCCTTTCGGAACTTTCCGTTTCCCTTTTTGTCGTTCCCCCTGGTCCCTCATATGCTCTCAAAATGAGGTCTGTCTTCACATTGTCTTTTTTTTCGCAGCCCATCGCACAGACATTTTTTGTTTTTCGTACCTCCACTCGGAAAACCGTCTTTCGGTTATCGGGGCCCATGGGCCGCGTTCTTATCCCCCAAAGGGTCCCTGACTTCCCCGTGTGGGCCCAGATTGGCCGAACCTTTTTTTCTTTTAACAAAGACTAAAATTCCTTTTTTTTGTGCCTTTTAGTTCCCCTTCCCCCTGCCTTTGCGCTGGAGGCGTTTTCACCGGCGAAGGCCCTCGCTTTCCGCCTGGACCCCACCCCCCTCCCACATTTTTCTGACAAATTCTGACCCTTTTCCCGTTCTTCCCTTCGGTATGTCCCCTTTTCCCCCGGCTGGACGTTAGTTGCTCGATTTCCCTTGGACGACCATCCAACTCCCATCCTTTTTTGCCTTGGGCGAAACCAACCCCACCCCCCCCCACCTCTGACCTTTTCCTTTACAATCTACCTTTTTTATGGGGCTGGGGGGCACTTTCCCCTTTCTTTACGACCATTGTTGGAAACCCCCCCTTGCAACCTTCTTTGTCACGCAGTCGCGCTGGCTCCGTCGTTTTCTTTTCGGTTCTGGCAAATTTTCTCGCCGCCCTTCCCCTTTGCCTGAGTTTGCTCTTCAACCCTAGCTTGATCACCCCCCCTTTTGTAGGGACCGATTTGCTGCACCACCTTCCCCTTCTCTTGTCAGTTTGCCGTACTTTATACATGTCACCCCTCGGCAATCACTGGGAAGATCGCCGTTTTCTTTTTTTTTTTTTTGAATGTTTCTTTTTCTTTTTTTTAGTGTTGTTTGGGGTCTCCTTCCTGGTCTTCCCCCCACACCCGGGGAAACCCCGCCCCTTTTTCTCCACCCTCGGCGGCTCTAGTTCGCTCCTTTCACCACTCTTGAGTTTTCTTTTTCCCCTGTAACCCGGCAATTTCGCCTGTCGTCCGTCTATCACTGTTATCTCTCAGCAGGCCCTATCTAACAATCTTTTCTCGATCCCTGCGTAAACCTTTGTTTTTCAGATCCGATGCGCCGCCGTTTTCTTTAAATTCGATTTTGCCTGTTTTCGCTTCTTCATACAGTGTCTTGTTCTTTATTCCTTCCCTTTTTGTCGTTCCCCCCTCTTTCTTTTAGAGCGACTCTTCTCCTTGGCTCGGCAGCTGCACAAATCTCTTTTAATCCTTCCTCCGTGTTCTTGCTAGTCTTTTGCATTTCTCCCAAGATCCTATGATTTCTTGCGCACGCTTTTTCGGCCCGTTTCCTCAGGGCCCTTTGCCTCTTACTTATAATCCTTTTTTGTCTCATTTCCGGCGGGAGATCTGTGTCCGCATGATCTTCCGCGTGCCTGTTTTTTCTTTTCTTCTTTTCCAGTCCTCCGGGTGCGAACAGGGCGAAACAGGGTTCTATATTTGTTCCCTCTTCCCAAGTTTCCCCCGAGTAGTACCGTGAACGTTTGTGTGGGCAAAGCCCTCGTTTCTGACCCCCCAATGACCCCCTCTTCGGTGCCCGTCTGTCGGTTTCTTTTTCCAGTGCTTCTTTCTGTCTTCACCTTTTGCTTTTGCAACTTAGGTGAGGTTTGTTCTCCTCGTGTTTGTCTCAACCGGGTCGTCTGTTTCTCTTACGTCCTGTTGCCGTCATCGTGTGTAAGGTTTTTTCCCCCCGGGGTCAAAGCAGCCATGCCAATTACCCTCTCTGTTAGTTTTTCTTTTCCTACCCAAAGTCTTTGCAGTTTGTTTCACCCTGAATACGATTCCTTGTCTTTTTCTCCGTCAGTGACCTCCCCCCTCTGCTGTGCCCCCAGTAGAGTCATCCATCTCCACTTTCCCATGGGTGAATCTTCTTAGCTTTTTTTTTGTCTCTCCGGTCCTCTAGTCCCCTCCCCCCACCCCCCCCCCCTTTTCGCACTGCGTTTTTTTTTTTTTTCTGGGTTGTTTTCCCCATTTATTTTTCTGGTTGTTCAGGGGTCGTGGGAGGGTTAGGCCTACCTTTGACTTTTTCGTCGTTGGAACTCGCTCCGCCTCTCCCTTTCGGTCCTTTTTGGCCAGCCTTCGTCCCTTCTCCAGCGCCCCCCTTTTCCCCCCTTTTCTTGTTGTCTTCGGCTTTTTCATACGAACGGGCCTTCCCTGCACCCTTTTTTTAGGCCTTTCTGTCAATTATGGCTGGTGCGCGATGTCCTTCTTTTGGGAAACTTTTTTCTTTTTGTGCTGTTGCATATTTAGGCCGTGCTCCAAGGCAATCAACTCACTTGACTTTTATCGATATTGTGGGTTCCTCAGACCCCCATTTTTTTTTAGATCCCTCCAGCAGTCCACCGTTTATTTATTCATATTGTTGGAGTTCAGTCCGGTTTTGGTCCCTAATTTTACGTTCCTTTTGACTTCCCCTGTCTGTCCTCCTCCTTTTCTTGTTGTTTTCTACGACCTTCACACCGTGCCCGTTTTCTTTCTTTGCCTTTAAGGTTTTTGAATTCCTTTTTTGCTTTTCTGCGCCATGGGGCCCCCAATGGGTAATAAACACAATGTTAGTGGCACATTGAGCACTTCCCCGACACCGAACTCCGGCACCTTTTCTTTGGTCGATTCTCAACTTCCTTTTTTTTTTTCTTTAGCGACCCTCTCTCTCGATTTCATTTATTTTTTGAAGCTGCCTCCTCACTCCACGGAACCCAACCCCCCCCTCCTTTCTGTCAACCCCTAAGTTATTTTCTCTTTTTCTTAGGGGTATCTGTGTGTCCATTCTGTCCGCAGTTTTTTTTCAACGGACCCGCCAATTCCTTTTCATTTCTGCCATGGTTCGTTCTCCCTACCCTGCGCTGATCGGTTTTTTTCCCTTCGGGGGAAACTTCGTAGGGCACTTTTGCTTTTCGGGGGCCTTTCTTTTTTCGGGTCTTGGTTTGCGTGATGTTTCTTCAGTTGAAGGGGTTCTTTCCTTCCCCCAACTGGGGAGAACTTGGGGCGTCGTAATCCTCTTACGGCCTTTTTTAACCCCACAACTTTTTTCCCACCTGCTCCCTTCACTTACTTGCAAGAAATTTTTTTTTCCTTTTCCAATACCCCCCTCTTCTTGGCGTCGCCCTCCCACGAATTTCGGGCTTGTTTCATTTTTCCCGCTATTCATGGAACCTCTTGGAGTTCCCATTTTTTTCTTTTTCTGTGCTTGTAATTTTTTCCTCTCACGCCTCGTGTGTTTTTAGAGAGTCCTTCACAGAAACGGCAAAAACCCGATCCCCCATGATGTCCCTGTCCCTGCCCCGCGTTTCTTCCCGTTGACAAAGTTGGTCCTTTTCGTATCTCCTCCCCCCCCCTGCACCATGGGGAAGCTTCCTACAGGCATGTTGTTTGTGCCTTCTGACGTGGGGGGAAGGGCTTAGGTGTGGGGTGTTTTTTTGGTTTTTTGCAGTTGGTCTTTTTCCCCCCCCCTTTTAGTCGTCGCTGATTACGGAACCTGGTCTCCGGGTGGTCCTCCTTTTGGGCCGCAGCCCCCAAAAAGCCATCTCGTGCCACCCACTTCGTAAAATTTTCCTGGCAGTACCCCTCACTTATGGCCCCCCCCCTCACCCCTCTCTCATTTTTCCTCCCGTTTGTCACCTTAGCCTCCACTTCTGTCAATGATATAGATTCTTCCCTGATTTCTGCTTCTGGATGTTGCTTGCTCCCCCCACACTTCTTTTCCATCGCTTTCTTTTCTTCAACACTGCTGAACTGCGCGTCCTCGAATATTCACCTCTTGCCCCCCCTCTTTTCGGTTTGACCCTTCTCGCCCGCCCATCGCGTTTTTTTTGGGTGACGGGTACTTCGCTTAACATCACTCATCGTCCACACTTGTAACTTTTTATCGTTTTTTTGTATCCGCTCCTCGATGACCTTTCCCCTGGTTGAGCGTTCCACCTCTTCTGCCGGGGATTCGTTGCGTCTCCCTTGGCCTTCCGAAGCTTTATTTTGTGTTCCCCCCCCTTTTTCCCCATGGCGCGACGATCCCGCCGGATTCAAATAACACTGGCACCTCCTTTCGGTAGCTGGTCCCGTTTCTTGTGTTTGGCGCCGTTTCACCGTTCGGTTTCATCACAAAACACCGCTGGAGGGACATGTTTCTCACCTTTCTGTCCCGCGTTTCCTCAAATTAGGCTGTCTTTTCTTCTCCAAACTTCCTCGTTTTTTCCGTTATTTTTCTTTATTGGCGCCTTTCCTAGTTTCCGACGAGGCATTGGGGAGAATTTCCAATGCTTCGCCCCTTTTTTGTCTTACCTGGCGTTTTTTTGACTTCTCTTCTGTTTGACCGTTTCCTTTTTTACCCGTGGAGCTCTATCTTTAACCTTCCGTTCCTATACCCCGCATGATTGCTCCACGCCTCGCTCGCACTTACCGTTCTCCGTGTCCATTCGTGTGTTTCTTTGCGATGCTTCTTTCTTCTAACTTTTCCAGCACCCATTACGCGTGTTCCAGTTTATCCCCTTTTCCCTTCCCTGTTACCTTTTTTTTTTTTTTTTATTTGGGGAATCCTGCGATAGTGAAACACCAGTGCTTGTGCTGGGGAGGGACGCGTCCCACACCGACGTTCTCGTTCCCTTCTATTCTGAATTCGTTCCCCCCCCCCCTCAACCGAACAGTCCACCTCCTGCAACTTCTCCCACTTGCGTCTCGCCCCTCTTTGGCCCCCCACGTCGGACACAAACGGCCCCACCCATTTATGCTGTCTTTTTTCGTCCTGCGCTTCAAAGCAAATTCATCGGTTTTTGTTTTCTTATTCATTTGACCATGATTTATATCTTACCCCCCCTCTCTTCACATCGCGATTAGTTTTTGTTGTACATGCTTTATTCATTACCGTTCCTCCCCTTTCCCCTGGACTCAAAACCGGCCACCCTCTTTTTCCGAAGGCGTTTTTGGTCCCACGCACATATTGGATTCATGGGGTTTGGGCCAGTTTTTCCGCGGAACATCTCTGACTGCTATCCTCGTGTAAGTCTCCCTTTCGCACCGAGGAACACACTTCCCCCCCCCACTTTGGTTGTCCTTCGGCCACACGTTTCCCACCATTCCCCCCCTTCGCACAATGTCTTATTCAATTCCGCGGCGTTTTTTTCCAGTTTTCCCTTTTTTTCAAGGTTGGTGGTCTACGGGATTGGGCGCCACAGGCACAATCCCCATTTTTCCCGTGTCCCTCGTTGCCTGGGCGCTCTATTTTCTTTTTTGATCTTTCTTGTCCCCCACAAACTGCGCCTCCCTTTTTTTTTTGCTTTTTTTCCACCTGAACCCCGGAACTCTGCGGTGTCGCTGCACCCACAAACCTGCCCCTCGAGACCGGGTGCTTCCGCGAGCTCCGTTACCACACTTTTTGCCATGGGATGTTTCGTTCTTTTTTTAAGCGCTTGTATTCGTCACCTAGTTTTTTGGTCCTTATGGACCTTGGTTTTGGCGCTCTTCTGGTTCCTCGCGCCGTGCCGAGGTCTTTTTTCGTTCAGCTTTTTCATGTGTCACCCCCCCCCCCTCCTACTCCTTTGTTTGTTTTTTTGAGCCGAAGATTGTTGCATTTCCCGCCCGCTCCTCGATTCCCGTTTTGCTTCCCTCGGGCCCGCTCAACCCCTTATGTCCTTAAGTCCCTCTCTTTCTGATTTCTTAGCTTCATGGCGTTAGTTCGGTTCTTTCTTTTTTCTGTTAACCGTCTGTCCCGCATCTTTTTCTCGAGTGCCTGTTATATGTTTGACTTCTTCAGCTCCGCTTCTCTTCGTTTTTTCCCTTTCCCCGCGAAACCGTGGCGGCTTTGTGCCAGCTTTCATCCCGTCTAGCGTTGTTTTGTATATGGGGTTTACTTTTGTCCTCGTGACCCCCCCCCTCCCCAAAGTTACAAATATCGGTGCTTGCGCTTAGTTTCTGTTCCAATTGCTTTTTTCTTTTTTACCAGTTGCCCCACAAGTTGCCTACGTTTCATTCCCCCCCTGACTTTTTCTGTCTGTTGCTCCTGCCATCTTTTCTTTCTGCGCCCTCATCGGAATTCAGAGCCCGGCGTAATTTTTTACAACCGAAAACCCCCTACTTTTTGCTGTTCCCCGGCGTTTTCGTTTTTTGCCACCTACTTCTTTTGTTTCTTGTTTGGACCTTTAGGTTATCCAGTAACTCCCCCCCGTCCTGTGACACCCGAGAAGCTTTCGTCCTGCACCAATTGTTCACTTATGGGGCCCGCCTTTCGCACTGCTTTTTGGCCTAGTGTGCTCGTCTTCCCCGAGCCCTACGATCACACCTGGAGGTTTGTGGTTTTTTCCTCTTTTCCTTTGTTGGTGCGCAGATGTTCGGGTGTCAGGGGGGGAGTATGAGAGCCCGGACTTTTTTTTTTTCTCGCTTTTCCTCCTTTGTGAACCTACGCTTCCCCCAGCTCGAATTCTTGTCCCCCCCACCTTCTGACCTCTTTTCCGCCGTCCAATTTCTTCTCCCCCCCCGATTTGATCCACAGCTTGCTGTCTTCTTATTTATACGACGCCATTCTCCCTCCACTAAGTTTTCTGAACCTGCTGGCACGTGCGTGCGTGCGACATCTGTTTTCCCCCTTGAAACCGCTCTTTTGCTTTCATTAGGGCCGTGCTTCCCCCAGGCACGCAGAACTTTTCCTCCCCCCTTTTTCGATAGTTGTGGGAAGACTGACCCAATTTTTTTTTTCCCGCTGGTAATCGCTTCAGTTTCTTTATTTTGCTTCCTTTGGGTTTGGTGGACCTAATCGTCACTTGTTCAAAGCAGTCCTCCAGTAGGCGCACTTTCTTTGTTTTTCTCCTCGGGACTTCCCCCGTGATTACCGTGCGTGCCCCGATAGTTTCCCGTTCTTTGAATTCTTTTTTTTTTCGTCTGCGATGTTTAGAGGGAAACACCTCACTCCCTGGGCCGTTGTCTCGGGCTGTGCACCCTCCCGCCCAGAATCCGTTTTCCCTTTTGCGTTTCCCCGGTTCCCCCTTTGCCATCGGTCCCTTCCCGATTCCAGCGATTTCAGTGTTATTCCGTGTTACTTTTTGTGTCTGTTCCCGCGTTCCTTCCCCCCCCACAACCTTTTCACTCAACTTCGTCTTGTTTCCCTGCCCTATTGGTCGATTTTTGTCTAGAGGCTGGTCCTTTGTGGTGCCTTTCCCCTAAACGTTGTTTTTCCTTTTCAGTTTCTTCCGATATACAGCTCCTTCTGTGGGTAAAGTGCACGGCTTTTATACAGGTGGTTTTTTTTGACAACTTTTTCTCTGTCAGTGAGTTTTCTGTGTTCCTTTCTTGTCCGTTTTTTTCTCTTATTGCTTTCTGCTTTTGGTTCGTTCCGGGAGTCTTCCACGCTGGTGGGAGACCCCTGGGGTGGGTTGCGTCCTTTCAGCTGACTGCCACTGTTCCCGGCCTTTGAACAGTTTTCCACATGAATCCTTCCCCGTCGGCAGGCCCCCTGTTTTCCATTTTTCGTGGAATGGTCAACGCGCGATTGGGTCCCCTTTTTGCCTTTGTCACGATTTTTTTTCTTTCCCTCCTTTGCGTTCGATGGGACATCTGGTTGTCCCTTCGTTGCTGGGGGC
>Ga0179593_1504364_pt1 | contig 10658 bp, 10 predicted proteins | sample CZODoug2_1_08_16_FD_185931 | JGI IMG/M metagenome (GOLD analysis project Ga0179593, IMG submission 185931) | Vadose zone soil fungal communities from Angelo Coast Range Reserve, California, USA - CZODoug2_1_08_16fungal (PacBio error correction) | ecosystem: Environmental > Terrestrial > Soil >... | reverse complement strand
TCTCCACCGGTGCCCGCCCCTTTCTTTTGCTGGGGCCGTGTGCCTTCAACTCTCCGGATGCGACTTTTTATTCTTAGGACTATTTTTTTTCTATCACGGCGTTCTGAGCTTCATGAACTGCCGCTTCGCATCAATTGAAAACCCCTGGGAATTTCGGAACTGATTGCACAACCCTTCCTGTAAGGAGTACGCTTCTGGCCAGCCTCCACCCCTCCAGGTTCGCAGTCCTTCGTGAGGTGGGGGAGGGCTTATCTCGTTATTGCCGGTGCAAGGGCAGACTCGTCGGAGGACCCGTGCTAGTGCCTCCAAATCGTTCTGCAACTACGAAGATCTGCGAAAAAAAATCGGTCCTCCCTTCGAAATTGTCCCTTATATCAGTCCTCCACTTCCACGTCACCACACTGGTTGGGCCCGACGAAGCGTACAAACGTAGCACGCGTTTATTCTCATCTTTCCCGATTGCCCCGATTCCCATCTTTCAGGATATCTTCGCTGGCCCCCCCCAATATTGGCGTTGCCTCCCCCCTTTCCGGACTTCCCAATGGTTTTTGGAATTCCCGCCACAAACACAGAAAGTGTCGACGTGACACTGAATCACCTTCCTCAAGATCATGGCTTTCGTTGGGCCGTTTGGACTGCATCACTGTGGTCGTTCTGCTGAGGCTTATGAAGGCGCCCTCGTCTCGCGACTCTTGTTCCACAACCGTTGAAAACACTCGCGGCCTTGCGCATCACGCAACCTTACAATTGAACCGATTTCCCCTCCCGCACTACCCGAGACACCATGGGAAAGGTTTCTTTGTATCTACATATTCCCTTTCGTACTGTCCGCACCAATTGTAGAGGCTTCAAAGATTGACCGGCCCGCCAGCGGTTCCCCCCCACCCCAATATCCCGTTCTTGACGGCACGTCACCTGGATTTTGACTGCGCGCGCCTGTGTCTTTCGCTTCCTAGCATTCGGCCGCAGACTCCCGTTCCGATTGAACCATTGAATCCTCTTGTCCCCCCCTCCAGTCATTTCTCTGGTCGACTAGGTTACTTATGGAGCAGCAGTCCTTAAGAGGCATGGCCAAGACAGTTCCTCGCACCATAATCGCGGCGCCAATTAGAATTTCAGCACCGTAGATCTCCCGTGCGTCCTACCACTTTGAGCGCGTATGAAACCGGAAAGAGGTTTGATCGCGCTAGAGCGCGATTCTTGAAAATCCAGCAAGCCCCAAGCCGGGTCAATTGGTCCTCCCCTTTGCTCTTCGTTTTGCCGTTTTTTATGTACGGCAATTAAAGACCCACCTGTCCCTGTTCCGGTCTAAACCGCACCCTTCTAAGCTCGGCTTCCCTGTTTACGATCTAGCCTGAACAGAGCCAGCCTTCAGGAGCTGCCTCCTTGCCTCTTTGGATCTGGTGTACTCTTTCCTTTAAGCGCAGTTTACGCCGTGGAAATTCAGGACCATACAGTCGCGGAATCATCGGTTGTCAGTTTTGTTCAATTCTTCCCGGTTCACTGCCGTTTCGGTTGGATACGCGTTAGTCCAGCTGCCGAATGCTTCGAATCCACTCTCCACCCTTTCTGTTCGGACGGATTGGGCTTTCGCCGGGCGGAAATCCAAACAAGCGGGTACCCTGGTATCTGTTTAACATGAATCCCCCCCGGGTTCCCCCTCGTCCTTGAAGATGTTCGGCGAACGATTTTCCTCTCGTATTTGTGCGTGCGTGTTCGTCGGTGCTTGTTCTTTTCTCTTTTTCCTTCTGCGTCCCCTTCGCCCCCGGCGGCTCGTCTTATGTCGAGTTCGATGCGTTCTTTTTGTACCGGGCGAAAAAGTGAGGTGTCGGATTCACCTTGAACATTCCTACACTTCGCGGTTAGCACCGGCATCGCCTCCTTTTCATTGCCAATCGGGCGCAGCGCAGCACCTAACTCGTTCTATTTGCAGGAGGACCAGAACCGGGTGTCCTCAGGCCGCTCGGCGGCCATTTCTCTTGACAGTTTGTACACGATTTGACACTGACACCTTTTTTCTCTTTTGACGCCGCGGACGTGCCTGGCGGATCTTCGACTGATTTTGACTTCATGTTTTCTGAAGCAGAGTCGTCAGGCGAATTCAGATTTCGGCTATCCCCTGTATCTACCGTGGTTCACCGCAAACCGAGCGGCGCCATTACCTGGCGATGTTCGAGACTTCCCTCTTTCCCGTTCGTTTCGTTTTTGGGTTCCCCCGGCACCCAGTTTTCCGCAACTTAAGAATCCTGGCCCGCATTGATTCTGCCTCGTTACCCGTGGTCGGAGCGAGTGTTTTATTTACTGATGTACCCTAAGCACGCAGCGTTTTTGTTTTTCATCTTTTGGGCTGCTTTCTTTTTTCTGTCGTCTTCCCTGAACGCCACCTTGTTTCAGCTCTCGAATCAGCGTCCCGAGGAGAAATTTTTTCTGCCTAACTCTCTGTTTCTGCCCGCAGTAACAATGTTTCCGAAGTGGTTTCCATTCGTGTCATGCAGCAATGCGCCTTCGGTGCAACGCATGTACGCCCGCGATTGAAGGACTTTGACCCCTAACGCTGCCGAAATTCGACAGCCGCCGGACTTTTGTGGTTCCAACCCCGTGCCCCTTCGAAATCCTCCGGTTTGGTGGGAGAACTTTCAGGAATTGTGTTTCTCTTGCGCGACCACCCGCGCTTCTGGCGATTCGCGTGTCCCGCCATCTTCTTCTACCGAATGTTTTTTGCAGTGCGTGTCCGAATGCCTTCTGACTGATTACCACGGCAGAATGGAACCCCGGTTTATTTTTCTGGGTGCGACCCAGGCGTTTCGGAGAGTTAACATTTTCTGTCTGCGGACCTGATTCGCGAGCACAAGGTGTGCCCTTCCTCCCCCAGCGACGATCAGACCCTCCAGTCAGCCCAAACTTGAACCAAACACGTGCTATGGTCTTAAATCACCTTGCTCCATACCCGTGACAAACGAGCCAATCAGAGCGCTGATTTCGGAATGGCGTGTGAAAATCCTTTCCTGCCGCCTCACCATTCGACCCCCCCCTACCAACTCATCTGGCAGGCTTTATGAATCGGCTGCCGTTGTGCCGGGGTTTAGGGAAACGAAGCTGGCGGCGTGTGATTCGTATCCCTATCGCTGCTCGCGCGACGACTCCTCGAAAAGTCATTTCCCCAAAATGTCCCCGCAGGCACGTCCGCTCGCTTCAGCAGCCAGAGCCTGCGTCGTTCGTATTGTCATCCGGTTACCAAAATGTCCTCTTGACCCCGGAGGAAATCCCATCTCCGCCGAGCGGCCTGCGGCCCGGGGACATTCTGGTCCGCCCCGCCAATCACTTTACGGTGTGCGGCTGTCGCCGCCCGGTGGAGGAACCGATCGCACGCAATGAAGCTGAAGAATCTGCCTGCTCCTCCTCGATGTTTCGAATTCCTTTTTTTTGACTCTTCATCGCGGTCAAACGGCAGCCATCGAAATCCATTTTTGCTCCCGGCGACTCGACTCGTGGCACCGGTCTTAACGTAAGAATCACGCCTACAGTAACGGCCAAACGACCACAAATCCGCTTCTCGTGTTCTTGAAACATTACTCACCGGTAGCATGCCGGACCACTTTCGTGATCATGTTGCCGAACAGAACACCCCTAGGGACGCTTTCTTGTTTTTTGCCCGGGGAGACCATCCCAATCCGTTCCGCCGTGGAGAGTGGTTCGGTTCGACTTCGCAAGAGCGTATTCCACGCCCGCGTTTGACCCTCCGCCTATGGAAAAACGAACCGACCCTTCTTCCTCCTCCCCCTTTTCCTTTCATTCCAGGCCAAAGTAAATTGCGATTCCCCCTTCCACACATTAAAGGTGAGTCCAAGAGGCTGACGGATGACCCTGCGACTGTGGCCCTTCCTTTTTCTAGATCGGCCCCAAAGCGGTGCTGCGAACATTGCTATTGCGTTTATCCTGAAAAGGGACAGGATGTTTCTTCAGGCACACCGTTCTCGGCCTGCACGCTCTCCTGCCGGCGAACATTTCGAATGGGGCCCGATTCTTATGGATTTGAGCAGCTCGCGCTCCGGCGCGAGTCCAGTCCTCGTAAATTTTTCCAGGGTGCCCATCGCTCTTCCCCAATAAATTGGTATGCGCGCAAACTCTTCCGTTTCGGATTGATTTGCCGATCCTCATTTATGGTCGGCGAGGCCTTTTTCCCATTCTTGGCCAGGCTTCCCCTTTTTCGACTGACTTTTCCCTTTCCAATTTTAGTGAAATCCCGAAATTGGCCATTCAGAAAGCTTCATGGTTCAAATAGAAGTTCCCCTGGAGGTCGTTAGGAGCAGAACCCTCCTTTTTGACCGAAGTTCTTTTCCGGCCTCGCAGATCCAGTAACCCTCGTGGCAAGGATGACGCGTGCCCCTCCCCATGAGGGCCTTTTTTCCGTGTAATCGGAGGGTTCCGAGGTTTTTCTTTGAAGCCTCCCCCCCCAATTCGAGGTGGCCCGGGGTCCATTGATCCAAATATCGTAGATTGCTTCGCCCAGACACTCCCCACCTGGTCTTCTAGGTTGTAGTGAGGAACGGGCATCCGTTCAATTTGGCGGTGTCGGAGCATGCTAACGCGTAGTGTTTAAACGGGGTTTTGATCCTGCTACGGCGAGCGGCTTCTTCAGTGTTCAGGAAACGACTCCTGATGCATCATCCCCCAACGTCCCATCCAGGAATCCCCCTTGGTCCCTTCATTCACTTTGTCCTCTTTGTCTTTACGTTTCCTGACTTTCTGTGGGGATTCCATAAAATTCGCCCTTTTTTTTTTTGTGGGATCAACAGGCCGGCCAGCTTTCACTCCTAGATCTTCCGGTGTTCTACCAATCGGGCCCCGGGAGGATCAAAGCGTTGACTATCGTTGTACGCTTCGGTGCCCCCTCCCCCCCCCCTGGCGTTCTTCGTCGTAATTTAGTAAAGAGTTAGCGGCGTTTGTTCAGCCTTCTTCGTAGAGTTGCCAGTGGCTGTGTTTCGGAATCTTATCATGGGTGGTTCCTCTCCTCCTTTAAGACGGCATCCTCGATAGCCATGCCAACGAAGCTTTACGGTGTTTGCTAACCTGGGGGTGAGCGTGCGAGGTACTCCTTACCGGATTTTTTCCCTCAGTCCTGCATATCCAGGTTTTCATGAGCCGAAGCTTCATGCGCATGAAGCAGTGACCTTCTGTCTTGACCTGAGATCGTCGATCTTAGCAAAGTCGCAGAGAGTAAATGCACCCCGGCCAGTACAATCCTTCGAGCAGGTGGAAGCGCTGGCTTCTTATGAATAACCCGTTGTTGTTTGTTGAGAGAAGGCTTCACACAGTGCCCGCCGCAATTTCGTCGGTCCGGGGCTCATTTTCACCCCTCAAGGATGCGACAATTCCCTCGATAGCTCGGTCACAGCTTTGACGTCGTCTGCTTACATTGAGCATCCTCCTGCGCCGGCTTTGAACCTATGGCCCGTGACTATTGCCCACCGAAATCTGTATGGCTTAATGGGCCAAGCCTCACCACCCAGTTGCCCCCACCCGGGTCGGGTAACTACCGTCAGCGTTTCGAATGACACGGAAGGGCCCCCCCCCGGGTTCGATGACGAAAACCCCAAAGCTCCCCTCTAAGAGCTCTGGTAACAAACGCCGGCTCGAACTGTGCGAAATATCTCCCATTCACCGCCTTTTTTTCAGCAATTGGGCGGTTGCCCCGCCCCGCCAAAGCCCGTTTATCTCCGATTTCCCGAATTGCGATTCACTCTAAGATCTCGTGGTGTGCAATTGAAAATGAACCTGTCCTTTTGACGATTTTCCCCTTCCCCTCACAAGCCTTTGGGACCCGAAACACCAGAAAGTGTCCGCCGACGGAATCCACCATTTCACCCACCGTGAATTCCCATGTCTTCCGTATTTTTTCCCGTTTTGATATTCATCAGTTTTGCTCGTTCTCCTTTGGTGAGGGGTTGCGGCCGCCGTCGCCATTGATTCAAACGTTGCAACACTCGCGCCTTGCTTTACGCCCTTTCACAAACGTCCCCTTTTTCCGACTACCCTTAAGGTAAAACCTGGGACAGGTTCTCTCCCGCCATCTACGTTGATGCGGAAACGATGGACCTACTCACTCGTCAATGGAGACAAGAATGCAAACGCCCTAAAGAATCGGTCCCAGCTCGCCATACGGAACGAAAGTGTCTTCATCGGCAAACAGCGCCGAGACCGAGTTTCTTCATCGATGCGCGCCTGGTCCGGGAATTAGCTTGACAGAAAAAGATGTTCTTTCGGCGACACGACTACGTTTACTCTTTTTGACAAGATCTTTCGATTGCATTCCCCCCCCCCCCCCCCCCCCCCCCACCCCCCCGCTTTTTCGAGGTTGTTCAACTTGTAAAATGGGAAGCAGCAGTCGAAAGGGATAGCTGGCACCAAGAAAGCCCTTTTTTAATACTACCAAAAACCGGTTCCAAATTAGTCGACAAAGTTGTGAGGAATCCCATTATTTGGACCTGCGCGATTGCGCACCAGTAAATGCGCTAGAGGCTTTTCCCGAAGAGAAGGAGTGCTCGGACCGCAAGCTCGTGCAAGAAAGGGGCCTCCCGCCGCACTGGGCCCCTCTGATAGGGTTGTCTTCTTTGCCCGTTTGCTTTGACATAAAACCCCACCTGTCCTGAGTTCAGGTATCCCCGCCACAAGAGCCAGCTCCGCACGATTTTGCCCGAGACCCTATCTCTGCCAATAGCCCTCTTCGAGGGGCTTCCGATTTCTTTGATCTTTTCTGACGGAATATCTCCATTACGCGCATTTTTGTTAGCCTTTTAAAGGAGGGAAACTGACCCGGTCCGCTTTTTTTTTTCAGTTTTTATTCCGGGATTACTAGACGAGGTTCGGGATACGCAGCTTAATAAGCAGCACTGCCGAATGTGATCGAATCCACTCTACCCCTGGCTGTTCGGACGGTGCCTTTTCTCTCCGGCGGAACACCCCCAAGAACCTCGGAAACCCATTGGGTGATCTATTTCTGCCAAACATCACGGCTTCCGTGGTGCCCAAATTGGCATGGTTCTCGCCCCCTCTCGCGTGGTTGTTTTTAGTTAATCGGATGTCTCTCGTTTCCCCGCCTGCGTGCACCCCTCTTTTTCGAACCCCACGGCGCTCGTCTTCTTCTTCGAGTTGATACGTTTGTACGTCAAGTGAGTGGACGCCTTCACCTGAAATCCCCGACTTAGCAGGATCCCCCCTTGAATGATCTTCTCTGCTTCCCCACTCGTTCCGGGCCGACAGCGAGCACCCGTAAATTCGTCCTATGGGCTTCCAAGAACCTTGGGCGTTCTCCCTTTCCCGCTTCTGCGTCCATATTCCAGTGATTTCTCGGTTTTTCCGCGGACCTGAACCGTTTTTTGCAAATACGAAAGAAAATTTCTCCCTGCCTGCGCCGGCACGTGGAGATTACTCTGATTTAATTGTTTAGCGGAGACTCGTGCGCGAGGCGTGATCGTCTGGATACGCCCCATTTGGAGCAGCCTTCGTCCCCAACGAGAGAGACGATTCAGCAGTCGCGCAGGCCTTCACATTAAAGTTGCTCGTCGTTGTTAGGTCACCGTTTTCGACCATTCTACCCTTGATTATTGCTAGTGTCACGGCTTTTGAGCGCCGTGATTTATGATTACCGAAGCACGCGACCTTTTCCTTTTGGGGATTCCTGAGTCTTCCGTCACTGCCACTTGGCGATCAGCTCCAGTTGAGAAATGTTTCACGCGCGTTGTCCTCTCTTGCCTGGGGCCCCCTCGCCGCAGAATCAAGTTTCCTAGATGTTCCATTTCTTGTAGCAGCAGCAATCTTCAATCGGAACTTTCCTCATTCTGAGGCGATTGACGTTCCTGTCTGCAATGCTACGAAATCGACAGCCGCCAGTTCAGCGTTGGGTGGTTTCGCAGACACACTTTTCCCTTGCTGCAAATCTTCTCTCTTTTCTCCTTTTGTAGACCTCCGGCGTTTCTCATTGCGAAACCCACACCCGCGCTCCTGGGCGGCTGTCTCTTCGTTTCCGCCAGCGTGTTAGCCTTCCCTCAAGACGCGAGGTTTCCCTTGCGTTTTCCCTTCCCTCCCTTTCTTTCCGCTGACCGCTGCCACCATTAGGAAAAATTGGCTTTTTGCGGCGAGCAAGGACTATTCCACGGCGTGTTTTTTTTTCCCCCCCCATTTCTTCCGCTGCGGACGCTGATTCAGGCTGCAAAGTGTCGTTCCCTTCCGGCCCCCCGTTTCACCAGTCACCAGATGTAAAACGAGTTGTTAATCACCCGCGACTCCCCCCAGACCCGGGACAACCGTCAGAGCGAGTCCCCGGATTCCGGGCGTTCAACCTAATAGGCCCGAATCGAACAACTAGGTCCGCCCGCTGCTCTATCCCCTGGCCGCCCTGCTCGGTGTGCCTTGGGGAAAAGTGTCGGGCTTCAAGGTTTATTCCCGAAATCCTCTTTTTCTCTCCCCTTCCTCCTCCCTGCTGTCTCAGCGACCTGAATTTAAAAATCGCTCACGCCAGGCACGTCCTGCTCGCGTGCAGAAGCCACCCGGTCGTTCTTAGTCCTCTCGTACAACCCTGTTCGGGCCCTCTATCCTGAGCCGATTTGCTGATGACTGCCAGCGGGAAAACTTTTTGTCCGTCCTGCCATCGAACGCCTCCTGGTTGATGCGGCTGTGCCGTCCCGAAACGATTGCGTCCCGGCCCGAAAGGCTTTAGACCGTTTTTCAGCGAGTTTGAACTTTCGGTGAATCCATTTTTGCGTCCGGTACAACGCCCTCGAACTCTCCCAATACTGTCGGCCTCTCTCCCCTGTGGCGATGGCCACGCAGTGCGTTAACGAGTTACAGCTCCCTTTTTTAACGACCGCTTCCCCCCCCTTCCGACGATAGTTCGACCCATCCTCGGGAACTATATGGCACAAAGGGAGTTTCAGTTGCAGAAAAACCGATCCACCCAATGATTCGCTTTCATTGTTTTGGTTTCAGTTCCCTTCTCGCAAAGCAACCCCCCCCCCTCCCTTCCCTCCCCCCGACAGGGAGCTTATTCCCAAGCTTGCTTTCATTGAAGTCGCGTCTCCTCACTTTGCCGCGTAGAGTAATCAGACCTCTTTCAACACAACTGAACGTGAACTTTTGATTCCCTCGTCCTTTTCTGTCCTGTCACATGTCGGACCCAAACTCTGGCCAATGAGCTGCCTCCACAAAGAACTTTTTGGAGTCCCCCATAGGAGTCATAAGTCGGCAGGCTTCTCCGTCTTGGCTATTCTTCCTTCTCCGTGGAGGTCCCCCATTTGCTTCTGGAGCTGAGCTGCGGTTATACATGAATCCGTCAGTGGGTCTTGCTATTCCGTGACCCACAGGGTCCCTCTGCATGAAAATCTCCCCAGGCGGCTTTAACCTTTGCATTTCCCCCGTGCTGCTTTCCAGCGCTAGCCCGAGTCCATCCTCGAAGAGTATAATTCGCCTCTCTCTCCCAACCACTTTTTTTTTTTTTTGCGACCGATTCTGTTCTATGAGATTTGGCCGTTCCTCTTGATTTTCTTGTCTGAGAGACTTTTTCCATGTCCATGCTATTTCCTAATGGTTCCCCATTTTTCCCCCCATTAGTGGCCCTCCTCGAATCTGTCTATGCAATCGCCCCCATTCAATGTTAATCGAAGAAAAGCGTCGTGCTTCCAAACCCCTTTTCTTCGGGAAGGTGCCTGGAAATACAGGCGCGCTCTTCAATAAACCCCGCGTCTCGGCATGCTTCTCTTTGTGCCCATTCCATGGGACCGGCCGCGGAATTAGGAAAAGGGCGAGCTATGGCGGGCCGTCCAGTTTTCTTGAAGCCTCTCCAACTGAGGTGCTGACCGTGCGTCCATGCTCCAAATATCCTCTGGCGCCTCTCCTTCGAAACCCCCGGTACCCTAGGTGTAGTGCGGTCCGGGACAGTGAAGCGTCGCCATGCGCAAGGCGCGACTCTTCCCGAGTGACTCCCCCCTTCTAGCAGCGCGGCCTTCAGCTCCTCACCAAAGGGGTCAACGTCCGCCCCACGTGATTCTCCCCTTTTCCCAACTACGCCATTCATTTGGCATGTCACGCGTGTGAATTTCGGTGATAGTCGGCGGCCACTTCTTTGTGCGGAATTCCCACCAATTTTCGCCCTGTGAGAGTCCCTCTTCAGGCCCAGTTGCCACTCCTTTTCCTTTGCCCCCGCGATGTGGAAGTCCCCCCAAATTGTTACCGGGATAAAATTGCTAGGTGTGTACAGCTTCGACCGGCCGCCACCTTGGCTTTTCGGATCGTGAGGCGTGACTGGGGAATACTTCCCCGAGCGATCCCCCCTCGTTGACTTCGTAGAGTTGACGTTGCTTTTGCGGCATAGTCCTGTGGTTACTCCTCCTTCCCGGTAATTGCGAAAGGCCAAGGGGATGAGCCTCACTCCTCCGACTTTTGCGCCCCTGGATTTTTTCTCTTGCCGTTCCCCCTTCCGTTCGTGCAATCACCCGTATCACATAGGTGTTCATTTGACTAGACGCATTCGATTTGGGCACTGTGAAGAGCATTGATGGTCTGTTACTTAGATCTCGACCCTTCGGTACGAGCAACCCGCGAGAGGCCCCTCCACCCGGACAGACCGCACCTCCATTTTTCGTTTTCCACTTTTGACTCTGAAA
>Ga0179593_1492814_pt1 | contig 10658 bp, 9 predicted proteins | sample CZODoug2_1_08_16_FD_185931 | JGI IMG/M metagenome (GOLD analysis project Ga0179593, IMG submission 185931) | Vadose zone soil fungal communities from Angelo Coast Range Reserve, California, USA - CZODoug2_1_08_16fungal (PacBio error correction) | ecosystem: Environmental > Terrestrial > Soil >... | reverse complement strand
TCCGGGACAGTGGTCAGGAAATTCGAGGGTTTTGTCCCGGCGAGCTTCACTTTCCAACAGTTTTTAACGGGTCTTCCAACGCGGATTTGGAAGGCGAAAGCTTCGGTTCTTGCGAACGCTGCTGGTGGTTAATTACCGGGAATACCCACCCTTGGCTGGCCTGTAGAACCGTTGACCGGTCAATTCTAGGGGGTTTCTTTCCTTCCTGTTTCCAAAACCCCCCTTTATGGGAGTCCCACTTTGCATAGTACGTACATCCCAATCGCGCTCAGCCTTCCCCTTCCTTCTTTGTGCCAAACGCCCTTCTACGCGGCTTGAGTCGGTCATCTTCTCCTGTCGGGTTATCAGTTTTTTTTTCTTCCTTTGGTTGTAGATGAGTATATAGCCTCCGTAAAAGAAGTCTCTTTTTGAGCGGCGTGATTACGCTCGTTGGCTTTCTCGGTCAACATTTTCATTTCCTTTCTTACCCTTCAATGCTACCCCCCTACTCAACCCACGCGTGGATGCCCCCCCCTTGATTTTCTCCACATTTCGAGCTGGTTTTTACTTCGGCCTTCTGCTTCCTTCAAGGTGAAAAGTTTCACTTCTTCATGAGGTGGACTCTCTTTCCTGAGGTACCCGGAACCCTCTGGTGACTTCGCGCTCCCGGGCAACTTATTCCTCTATGCGGATTGGGCCGTATGTTTCCTGTTTTTTCGACGAGTTGATGAGTGTATTCCTTTGTCGACTTTAAGGTGATCGTTTGGCCTCCGAACAATCCCTTTTCGATCACCATGACATGTTTCGCCTCTGGCGGTGGAGGGTCCAGGATTTCTTTCTTGTTGTCTTTCGTGTGACTGTATCTTCTGGCTGCGGTACTGCCCTCGCGCCTACGTTTGGACGGCCCTTTTTCCCCGTCCGCTAACCACGGTACGTCAGCAGAGTTCTTCCTAGGCATCCAGTCGGTCCAATTTTCTTTACATGAATGGCACCTGGCGCGCGCCTAATCGGTGTTTTTGCATGCGTTTCCTTGAATTTCTACCGGGGCTCGACTCTGTCCGGTGGGTTCCGGCCATTCTCCCTGCGCGAATTAAGTTTCCCCTTTTTACCCCGCAGCGTTGCACATTCTCTGTGGGTAAAAGTCCCACATGGGACGTCCAAGCGTTGCCGAAGCTGTCTTGCTAAGAAAATAAATACTGTTTTACCGTTTCATTCTCGGCGTGCTGTTCGTTTTCCGTGGTCGGCTCCTCGATATGCCGTCTGTCGGACAGTTGATGCGTATTACAAAACGCGGATCCTTTACGTTTTTCCAGGAGTTGTGTGTCATGTTTAAGACCGGAAGTATGTTCTTTTGTCGGTGTTTTCGCCCCGTCACCCAGGTGTTGTTTCATGATTAAAAAAGCCTTACTTCTGCTTAAGGTGCCTTATCGTACAAGTAATAGACCCTTCTTCCCGCGCTCCGAGGCTTGTCTGGGCCCGTTTAGCATTTTAGTCCAGGAGCCCGTACTCGGCGGTGACAAGTTCGATCAACAAGCATTTTTTCCGAGGAGAAAAAATCTCTCCTTGATGTGCAGCACACCCAGCGTGCAACGCTTTCCGCTTCCCCCCCGCGTCTTCTTTTTTCCCCACTGGAGGAGTGATCGGTGCTGAGTGAATAGGAGGTCCCCCGTAGAATTTCTGACCTGGCGGACTTCCTTATGGGGATGACTTTGTTCTATTTTCCTCTGGTTTTACCCTCATACAATGTAAAGGTGCGAAAAGTGGAAGCCTCGAACAAAGTTTTCTTGGGTAGGTTTTTCCGGGCTTTCGTCCTTCCTGTTTCTGGTGTCCCAATGCCTTACCCCTAACCAATGCATTGAACTTTCTGAACACTCTATTCTCCACCGGTGCTTAGCGAAACCGGCCTCATTTCGGGTAAGTAGGCCATGGTTTCTTCGGAGACTCGTCGTGTCCCAGTTCACCATGAGTCCTTCAGTTTTTTCAAGCCTTCTTAATTCTGCTTGACACCCTCCCTAAACCGTGAAAAAAGGAAACCCGTCGCCCCCCCCTTGGAGCCAATTTTGCCTTCGTATCCTATTAGGGTCTTGCCATCTTTTTTCTCTATTTATCTTCCTTTTTTGCTGATCGCACACAGCTGGCCCCTCTCCTACCTTGATCCTCCTTACAGAAAGCGGCTCTTGCCTCACCCGCGTTTGGGCTGGAAAAGTTTCACTATTACGGCTGGTAACCGGGGAACGCGCGGCGGGGGCACCATGGTCTATGCTCTGTTATGACCCCCCAGTTGGCCATCGAGTCGCAATCGACATGACAACAACCTAGGAACCGACCATAGGCCTTCCTCGTCTCACCTGGTTTTTCGGTGCCTCCTTTCTTTTCTCCATTTCCCTTTTTTTGCCCTAAAAATTGGAGCAAACCCTGCTGGTGACACCCACAGGTTCCCCAAGTTACCGAGATCTATTGGACACACCTACAAACAATTCCAAACCCACCCGGACCTTGAAAACGTTTTTTCTCTTCTCTCCCCTTTTTGACCTTCAGTTTTTTTTTTGGGCGACCCACAACAAAAAAGCTTACCGTCTCCACCCACCAACCGTTAATATGACTTGTCGATCTGGAGAATTTCCTCTTACCCAAGTTAAGCCTCCTACATTCCTCAGCAGGCCCATGCTCCCTTCACGTTCCCCATTCGGTTGCTCGTACCGTCAACGCAATTTATGGGTTGACCCAGGTGGGTTGGATGGTAACCCTCTCTTGACTCCCCCCGAGCTGGTGTTCTGACCCCTGCCCTCCCGCGGATATTTTCGGGGCCAACCCTTCTCATTTGTTGTTGTATCGACGTCCCTTCAATGAGGAAGTCTCTTACATCGGAAATTTTGCGTGCACGGTTTAAATACGTCCTCCTCTTTTTCAAAGGTAGGTAGCGTTTCCCGTACTCCCTTCGGGTGACAGTGCGCCTCTCCCCCGAGCGTTTTCGAAAACCACCCCTGTTTCCGGGTCCACCCCCCATTCCCCGTGCACGCCGTGCATTGCCTCAAAGTCGTTGTTCGGCCACCATGCCCAACTTGCGCCGGGAGATTTTCTTCCCGTATCCCCTGGATCGCGTTTTTCAATTTCGACTGTTTTGCCCCTTTCTCCTCCGTCGCGGAGGTGAAACCCCTGGAAGGAAACACGACTCGCCCGTTCCCTTTAAAATTGTTGCGTTTGCTGTATTCCAGGGATATCGATTCCTTAATTTGAAGTAAGTCTTGGGAAACAACGAGACCCCTCAGGACTACGACCAGCTGACATTACCACCAAGGGCTGAATTATCTCAGCAATATTCTCTGGGGGGATGGACAAGGGTATATAGACTCGGAGGCCCCGAACCACACGTTTAAGGGTCAGCCAGAAAACACAAAAATTGGCGGCCCCAAGCCCGGATTGCAAGATCCCCGGCGCCTCTCTCATCCCGCCGCTCGTGAGATTGGGACGTGTCTTCGGAGTAAGGGAAACGAGGGTACCGGCCCCCTCGCGCGCTTGAAAACCTGACCAAAGAGAAGGAAAGCCAACTCCCTTCATCCAAGACCCCTTCGTACACTCGATTGGCGCCCAATTCGATTCATATCCACCCCGAGACTGGTCCCTGTAGGGTGGCACCGTCCGGTCCATGCACTGTTATTGCGTCCGTTCCTTTACAGCCCGGGTCTAAAAGGAACAACTCCTGCCAGGCCCGAAGATTACCTATTTGCTGTTGGGCTCGGTCTGGTACGAAAGGGGTCCAGCCCAGTTCTTCCGTTTCCCAAAAAATTCTCCCCTTGTCCGTAATAGGCCCCCATCCGTCTTCTAAAAAGTCTGCGATCTGTGGATTGGTTGGAGAACGGGGGACTCTTGGGAACATCTGAGTTGAAGTGCTCCTCTCTTATTCCGGTGAACCCTTCAACGATTTCAGTTCCTTCAACCGGATGGAACTTGCGCTATTATTCCCGTCTAATAACCTCATCACCTCTGAAGCCCCTTTCCCCCCCCCCGTAGCAGAGAGCTTCCCAGGTTTCCCTCCGTAATTGCCGGGCGTTCCCAGATAGATGTTGACCCTCAATCAGGGGCTTTGGACGTTAAACTTGATCGCGATGATGACTCCGCCTGAGGCGAGTCTTAATTATTTGCCAACCCAAGAGGGGTTCGTTCACAACTTTGACGGTCAGGGAACAGCAGAATTCATCAATCAAGGTTTTTCCAGAGGATCTGAGTGTCCCCTTTTTTCCGGTTGCTGCCCAGTCTTGTCTGATCTTCTCAGACCCGGAAAAGCCGGGTTTTTTGCCTTCACCTCCTTCCGTTTTCGTTCAGCAGTTTTGAGGACGTTTTCTACGTCCGAGACACCTCGACTGGCATCTGTTTTCCCACTTTGCTATCCTTTGTCTCCCCTCTGGTCCCCTTCCGCAGGGACTTAGAGAAAAAAACCAGTTGAAATTGGTGGCACCCCCCCCCCCCCTCGGAAGAACCTGTAGCCCGCCAAACTGCATAAATCTTTCCGCATTAAAGAGAGACAGTGGGGATGGTCGATTGACCTGAGAGGCGTCGTCAAGGGGCAAGCCCGCGGTGCCTTGTCCAATCAGAAGCAAGGCCCCACGCTCTCGAACTACACGGGAGTCTTAGGTTTGTAGGGACCAACGCGTTTTTACTTGTCGGTAGCCGGGGACAGTTGTTGGTGGTCGATGGTAAGTTGAACAGTAGAGGTTCCCGACCCCTCGCCAGGGTAAGCAAAGCCAGTTGGTACGGCAGTAGTCGTTGGCGTGTTAGGTTGGGTGAAAGGTTTGTCCGTAGGTAGCTCCCAAAGTTGGTGGGTTAGATTTATTTTACGATTCCTGGGGTAGGATCCTTTCCAGTCTCCGCTTCACCCTCCCTCTCAGATGCGAATTTATGTGCATGGTACCATGGGTGCGGTTGTTGCATCCTTTCCAACTGGGGCGGCGGTCCCATACTCCCGTTTCCTACCTATTAACGTCGTTTTAAAAGACTCTTCAGTTACCCAAGGCGATTCACCCTGCCACCGTGCACTTTAAGCCTCCCCTTTTGGAAGAAAGACCTTCAAATGTCTCGTCCGACCCCTCCCCACACTATTCTCTTCAGCCCCTGGCCCTTCCTACTTTCTTAGTTCTCTTTTCACCAAGACCGTCCCAATTACGCTCACCTTGCTTTCATTCTCTACACCCGGTTCTCGTAAATGAAACCGGGAGGCCCCCCCTGTCTTGTCCTGTTAACCAACTTTCTTTTTTGTTCTCTTTCAGTTCCAGTCACGATGTCCGACTGCCCAGCCAACCCCCGGTCCTCTTTTTGTTTACCCGTTCCCCCTCTTTTCCTCTTTCTGTGAGATCTATAACCAGGGGGAAATCAAAACTTTTCATTCGACAGGGCTGGGCCTTCTTTACTCTCTCCACTCGAGGGACTTTTTTCCAAAGCGCCTGGACTGTGTACCGCGACGCTTGAACAACCCCCCTCTGCTGAAAAGATCGGGGCATTCCTATTCATCTCTTTTCCACGACCGGATCAAGTGAGGAGGTACACGATCGGGGTTGGGCTGGGTCATCGCTCTTCTACTTCTTTCCCACTTTTTCGAGGTCAAGTTCCCAGAGGTGGAGGAGGTCTCACCGCCCTGATCGGGGCTTGAGTCCCTTCCTGAGGCCGGAACCGCGGAAGTTGTAGAGGCCACTGTGGCCAGGACGCCCGGGGGACTTCGTATTGCCCTTTCGTCGCTTTGTCCACCCCGTCAGGCAAAGCGCTCTCTTACTCCATTTTTTAATAGGATTTGTTCGTTTTTTCGTGGCCACCACAAACCCAATGAGTCAAATTCCCCGGAAGTAAGGCCGGTGGAAACCCGGAATCGACCTCTCCGGAGGTGATTGGCGGCAGTTGGCGTCCCCCCCCAGCCCTCCTTCCCTTTTTTCCGGGGCCTTCGGTGTGCGATGCCTCCCCCCTGGTTTTTTCCCCCCGGGGCTGCGGCTCTTTCAGCGATGAAAAGCCAACCCCGAATTTTGCTCTGCGTTTTTCCGTCTATCCCCCCCGTTATCACTTGGCCAGTCTTCCCTTTTGTGCACTTTCGTGGGAAGAACATCTTCTCTTACTTTCCCCTCTTGCCGAGCTTTCCCAGCCGTAGGTCTCTCTTTTTCCGGGCCCAGTACACCTTTGACGTTGATTTCCCTTGATATATTCCCGGACTCGGACCTGTCGAATAACGGACTCTCCCACCCGTCGGTGGGTTTTCCGCGAAATTTTTCCCTTTCTTTCTATCACAAGGTGCTCTCCTCCTTCCCCAACAGTGGTTTCACACCCTGAACTGTGGGTACGCCGCACGTTTTCTTAGTTTCGGCTTCGGTTGTTCCTAAGAATGGCACAGGCTTTAACCTCTGACCAGGGTGTTCTTTTTGTTTGGTTCTTTTTTAATCAAGTGTTTCTTGGTTCCAGAGGTTGGGAGAGGCTCCTTCCTTTGGTGGGGCACTGATAGTAGTGGCCGAACAATGGCAGGTTTCCCAACCCTGTTGTGGGTTTGGTCTGTTCACCGTTCTCTTGGGAACAGCCCCCCTTGGTTATCGAAAAACTCCGTTTTCCGGCTTCTTCTTTCTTTTGGAGCTTTAAAGAGAATCCGCGTTGGCGGCTATCGGAACCCCTTCCTTCGGTAAGAGAGCCACCCTTTTTTTCGGCCCCCTACAGCCCTAACTGGCCCCCGAACCAGGACACCTCCCAACCGAGCAAAAACTGCCGGTCGAGATTTTCCGGCACCCCTGTTCTTATGGATCACCCTCTCCAGACTTCTCCACCACAAAGGTCGTCTAAGAACCTGTATCATTCCCTCATGTTGTTACTTTCTTTCCCCCAAATCTCCGGAGTTTTAGCTTTTTGTTATACCTATTGCAAGGAAGTGGCGGATGAGTTCCTTTCACGGGTGCGCTGCTGGTGGAAGTTCTCGACCGAAAAAGATCTTTCTGATTTTTTTTCGCCCGGCTCTGGATTACAAGACATCCTTCGATGGTGGACAGGCGGGTGGGGTATCGTTAACATTTCCCAGTTAGTTCTGTCAGGTCATGCAATCCTTTCGTTTGTCCCAGGATCATCTCGTTTTTTGGCACTAGTTTTCATCTTAGATTGCCCCGTATCACACCCTGTATTTTTTCAATCCCCCGTTTCCAGTAATGGGTGCCTTGGATCCTCTTGGTATATTCGCACCTTATACCTGGTAACCTGAACCCGGTTTCCTCGTGCCCTTAGAACAGATTCCGCTGACTCTCCCTTGCGTTGTGTCCTTCCCCAACCCAATCTTGGTGGGCGCCTTTCGGTGAATCCTTCTCCCACCCCCCCTCTCACGGCCCGCTCATTTTTAACTTGGGCAATTCGACGGTGGACTGGCCCCGTTTCCTCTCGTGCCCTTCCCCCCGCCCCCCTTTATGCAATAAACTTCAGGACACTTCATCTTAGGCTGCCTCTGACGTTATAAGGCGTTTCTTCTGTGCTCTACGAGGGAACTTCTAACTTTCTCTTATTGGTTTGTTAAGCTCTGCTTTTTAGGGGACATTCAATCTACTTGCTTACCCTAACCTTCCCCATATCGTTTCCCAGGAAGTTCTCTTCCAATAACTTTCCTATCTTTGGTCCAGTTCTCGTTCCTTCGATTCCCTTGTAAAACCCTGTGTTTGAAAAAAGTAAGTAATTTTCCTTTGATTTGGACACGTTCAACTGAACTTTCTCTTCTGAACGGCCCAATGATCACGATGTACGTCTCTGACTTTTCAGTCGAAGAGGAAGCCTTGGTCAGCTCTGCTGTTTCGGAACGATTATTTCCTCAGATCCAATTTTTTCTACTCCCCTTTAGCAACTATTTTCTTGTTGTCTTGCTGAAGGGATTTTTTTCGGGCGGAAGGGTTATACTTTTGGGCGGGTTGAAAGTCATTCCGAGATCGCTACTCTACATTACCGCAAAACAGGTCCCCCGAAGTTCGAGTCTATTTTCCGTAGGTCAGACATCTTGAGATTTTCGGGCCCCGCGGGTCTTCTTTTACGCCCATTCGTGGGTCCTGAAAAAGTCTGGAATAATCTTTTCGATTTGGGATCCTGCCTCAGGAGGAATTGCCGTACGGTTTTTTCATGAGAGGGCTTTGACTCTCTTCTCTCTTTTTGTTGGTAGGGAACTGTTATCCAAGGAGCAAAAACCCCAACCAAAACTTGGTTTCCCCGCCGATGATTCTTCCACGTCCACTCCTTGCGTTGTTCTTGTGCTCTGGTCTTTGGTAGTAAGGTCGGACTTTACGTAGTACGGGGTCAGCAGCATTCAACTTCCTCGGGTTCTCTCCTCCATACCCAGTTTTCAGGGTGTTAGGTTTTCTACGTACACGGGGATTACTAGTGTCATTGTTTTCCGCCGACCCAGGGTTTTTTGTGGTATTGCCGACCACTTTTATTTCAGGGGATTCGAGACACGGGTCATTTAAACCTCCCTTACTTCCCCTACTCGTCCCTTCTCAGTCTTTTGGATGGTTTAGTGGCTTAAAGCCGCACTGTTCCCTATCCTTAGCGGCCAGAACTTTCGCGTGCCCGAACCAGTCTAAGATGCGAGTAAGAAAACCCAATAGATCGGCGATAAAACAGATCTGGGTCCCACACACGTAGCACCGAATGCCCAGCCGGGGACTTCTTTGAGATGGTTGCCGCCGCCGAATGTGCGGTTACACCCGTTTTCCCCGGATACCTTCCCCCCACCCCCCACCCCCCCCCCCCCCCCCCCCCCCCCCCCCCACCCCCCCCCCCCCCCCCCCCCCCCCCCACCCACCCCCCCCCCCCACACACCCCCCAACCCCATCCCCCCCCCCACAGCGTTACCGGGACTACTTACTTGTTTTGAGAGTCCCTTTGTTTTTGTCGCACGTCCCCACGGGCCCATCTCCTCCCCCTGGGCCGCTTACATACCGTTTTTAGCCTTTGTGGTTCTAAGTTCGTGTGTCAACTTTTTTTCTCCGTCTAAGTTGAAGTTTTTCTTTGGTCCATGTTTCCGCCTGGTGAAGGAATTGGATTGCGAGTGGCGCACAAAGTTTGCCGACCCCCTTCCCATCTGGGGAAGTCCCGTTTCCGATTTTGTTTGGCTTTCCCCTTTCGTTGCACCGTTGGTCGCTTCCCCCCGAAAGATCCGGTATGCAACTCAGGTTGACGTTTTTTTCTCTCTTCCACCTTCAAGCAACCTTGCGCCCCCGCGGTTGCCAGAACACTTTTTAGTGATCCGACTGTCGCTGGCGAGGTGATCTCTCTCTTCTCTGGTGTGCTATCGATCACAGGCCTTTGTTCCTCGGATTCCAGGTTCAACTTGGCTTCTCCGAGCGTGTTCTGACCCTGTTTACTGAGGCCGGGCTGGCAAGCAGAGATTGTCGACCGCGCGTCCATGGGGTGCTAAATCTTGATCTTCTCTTGTGACCGCCCAAAAGTTGCCGACTGTCGCTCCCCTCGAAACCATCCCCCACCAACTCCTTCCCCGACCCGGTCGGGAAACTTGTGGCGGATTCCGGGTGATAGTCTAGTTCCAAGAATCCCGGTCGACCACATTTTTTTTCACCATCACCTTAGTTCGGAACATCTCTTTTGACACCCCCCCCCACCTGACCCACATCTTGAAAACACTTTTTTTATTGCACTTTTCTCACCTGTTACGTGGAGCCGGGTATCCCCACAGCTGTAACTTTTGAAACCCCCCCCAAGTCTTGTTTTGGCTATTTTTCAGCCGGCGGACTGCCTTACCCACGGTCCGATGAATCCACGGTCAAAATTTAGTCTCACTTCTGGCCTACGGTTTGCAGCAAGGTGTTCTTCACGGCCTACTCCCAGATTTGATTTTTTTGCCCCCTCGCCTCCCGGCTCTCTTTCCCCTAATCCTTCTCTTATGATCGTCCTAATCCTCGATCCAGGAGGACCGGACCTTTATTCCACCTCAGAACCCCCCTGCCTTTTTTCTCGTTCTTCTTTCTGTCCTCTCCGCCTAAAGGCTAGTGACCTTTTGTCAGTCCCCGATGCCTTCTGCTTTCCTTAACCTGCCCCCTTGCTAACACCACATAAAGAACTCCCGATACAGTATTTCGGAACCCTAACCCCTTCTCCAGGCTAGCCTTCTCTCATCATGCTTTTAATTTCTCCTGATTTCGTCCCCCCCTTGCTGTTCGCAGAACCGGTCACCCCACGCCAGTCATCTCCAATACAACCCCTTGTCTGTTTTGTTCTTTATTTTACCTCCTTCTGTTTAAGGAGCCCCGGACTTACACCGTTCGCCTGTTGCCCAACACCTCGTATAGGCAAAAATCTTCCCGGCCATTAAGCTACCGCTCCGACCGCTTTTTGACCCTTTGACTTTCTTTTTTCTTTCCCGATCTAACTTTCCGGACCTTTCCCCCCCCCCCACCGCCTGGCGCCCGCGCGAGTTTACTCTCTGCTCCATTTACTCCACGGTCGTCGGCCACCAGGACTCCCCCTTCTCCGGACCGTTGTTGGCGGGGAATTTCCGGTAGACTGCGCGATTCGTTCAAAACCTTTACCACCGATACGTCCGCCCCCCTCACCCCCACAGAAAGTGAATCAACCAGTCCGCCTCAGATGAGAACCTGTCGTTGTCAACACTCTGGCCCAGAGGAGGCCCCCGCTTGAATCGTCCTTAAGTAAATCCCCCGCGCGGTTTC
>Ga0179593_1384624_pt1 | contig 10658 bp, 16 predicted proteins | sample CZODoug2_1_08_16_FD_185931 | JGI IMG/M metagenome (GOLD analysis project Ga0179593, IMG submission 185931) | Vadose zone soil fungal communities from Angelo Coast Range Reserve, California, USA - CZODoug2_1_08_16fungal (PacBio error correction) | ecosystem: Environmental > Terrestrial > Soil >... | reverse complement strand
AATTTTAATCGTTTCCCGCTCAAACCCACTTCCCCTTCCTCGTTTTCAAGTGATGCCATGAATGACTTTTTCATTTGTCACGGCCGGCCCCCATTACACCCTGTCAGGGAGGGGGCTCGTTTTAGCCTTCGGTTGAAGTGAATTTTTCCTATGCGCTTTAGTTCCTTGGCTTCCACTTCCCTCCTTTTTTTCGGCGATGTCCCTCTTTTTTCATTGACTGACTTGATGTTCTCTTTCACTTATCGGCCGGTTCTCATTCGTCTTTTTTTGAGCCTTTCCTGCCGGATGATGGAACCCCCCAAAGGTATACAGGAGTTTTTGGACTTGGAATTCCGGTTTAAGTGTCTCCTCTACCTATAGTCCCTTTTTTGAGTTTGTCTTTAGTTTCCTTGTCAATTTTTCAGATGAGCTGTATTTTTCCCAACTTTCACGGGACTGTTGTCCACCCCCTAGTTTGTCCGTTTTTTCCCGTGCAGCCTTCGGCCTTCTCTTTCTTTCTTGCAGTTTGAATGGCCGGGTGTTTGATGTCCTTCTCCCAGGTGCCCCCTGTTACCCACCTTTTTGTTGACACCCCACGATGGCATCCTTCCCCCTTTTGACCGATTAGTTTTTTCTTTCTACCATATGCACTTTTTTTTTGTCTGAGTCTTTTTTTTTTCCCGGTTTGTTTTCTTTTTGATGTTCCACAAGGCAGGCTTCCAACCCGAAGTGTTTCGGGGGCTTCTTCTTGGTGCCTGTCCCTTGGATGCCTTTGCTTCTTTGTTGGCCCCCTTCCTCCCTTCCGAAGTAAATCTTGGACCCTCTCTTCTTTTTCGAATTTCGGCCTGTTTTTCCCTTCGACGTTAATCCGGATTTGTCCCTTCACCGCAGATTGTGTACCTTTTTTTCTTGTTCGTTCTCTGGCGTCCAGATGCGGGGAATCTTATTCCCCACTCACTGGTCGTCTGTCCTTTCACGGTTCTCCGGTGTTTTTCTTTTTTGCGAGGATTCGGTTTCTTCCAATGATTGCCCCCCCCCCTCCCCGTCCTTGTAACCCGTCCTTCACTGATTTCTGTCTTCCTTTTGTCGTCGGGATCCCCGTGTTTTTCTCCATGTTTAATTAAGTTGAGGCCCCCTCAACTTCTCAAACCCATTCCCAAGCAACCCCGGGCGTGATTCCTTTTGGCTGTAATGTATTTTTTCCCCTTCCACAAATGTAAAACCTGCGATTGAAAGAACATCCACTCCGGGTCACCACATTGGATGATTTTTGGGGGTCTTGAGACTTCCCCCCCCACGCAGACCTCCCTTTTTCCTTTCGGTTATTAGGGTCTCGCTGTTCCTTTTTTTCTTCTCCCCCCGCGTTGAGAAATTTTTTTGTCCCGTCCCCCCTAGGTTCCCGTTTAAAAAATTTCCCTTCAATCCTTTCTTTCAAACACCATTTCTTAAAATTCCAGTCCTCCCTATTTTAATGTAAAAGAAACAGCCTCCCCCCCACACGTCTCAGCTACCAATTTCCGGTTCGGGCCTTTCTTGAATCCTTGGTCCCTGAGCTTGCACCCAGAACTCTTCGTCATCCATCGCCTTTTCCCTCCCCCCCCTGGTAGCCCACGGGCTTTCCCCTTCCAACCGTTTCGTGGCTGTTCCCGTGAACCCCCATGGATTTTTGTCGTTTGACCAATGCACCTTTCGTCCCGTTTTGCCGCTCTCCCTCCTCCCACGAAGTTGAAGCCAGTCTCCGTTTTCCCGGTCCCCTTTTCTTCCCCACTCTCTTTTATTTTGTCCCCCATCCCCGTCGAGACCCTTGTGATAACTTAGTCATTTGCACTTGGATCCACCCTCGTCCTTTTCAAAGCCCCATTCTTTAACTCCCCTTCCTTTGAATTTCTTATAACTCTGCCTTTCTGCGTTCCTTGAATGGTTGTCCCAGTTATGGCTTGCAACTTCCCCCCCACTGATTTTTTTTTTCCTCCAAATCTGAAGCGTTGTTCCTTTCATTTTATATCTCCTTTTCCCTTGTTTTTCCTTGCGGATGAAAGTCTTTTTTTTTTTTCCAACGCGCGGAATATTTATTCCAACCACAAGCTTTTTCCCTTTCACGTCTTCCCCTGACCATCTCACACCTTTTCCCCACTTCGTGCCCGTGGCTACCTTTCTCCTCCTTTCCACGTTTCAATGGCTGGTCACCCCCACTGATTCTTTTTCCTGGTTGAGTTGATTCCTTTTGTTTTCAAATTTTTTTGCTCTCTCCATTTGCTTTTTTTTTTCGACGTTCTCTTGGGACCTTTTCTGGCGCAAAACCCCTTTTTTCTTTCCGCCCCCCTTCGCGAGTGAAAGGCGTGTCCCAGATTTTCCGGCTTGTTCGTTCGTCCTTCCCTCCCTCTTCGTCGTAGGACCAGCAACTGGCTTTTTTCGTTCCCCCTTCATTTTTTTCTTTTTCGGCCTTAGTCTTGAATAGTCCCCCCCCTCCCCGAGTCTGTTCCCCCCCTTTGGACTCCCGTTTTTTTTTCCAGTTGTCTCTTCTTAACTTGATGACGTTTTTTTATTACGTCCTCACGGTTCCCCCACTTTACTTTTTTTTGGCCCCCTTCTACCCCCGTTTGTCGACCTTTTCTTTGTTTTTTTTGTTTGGTCTTGCTTGGTTGTTGTGTTTACACCAATCCCCTCTGTGAGCGCAGTTAAAATTGGCTTTGCAGTGAAACCACCGTAACCCCTGTTCTTGTTCTTTTTATCACCTTTACCAGGACTTTCCCCTTACACATTCTGTCTTTCTTTTGTGGTCCCCGTTTTGAGCGGTCCCCCCCCGCGGCCTTCTTAGGAGTTAGCTGCCTTTTTCGTCTTGCGTTTGTTCCCCCCCCCCCCCCTCGCCTATATCCGTGCTCTGGTGCTTTTCCCACTTCTTCAGTTTTTTAGTTTTCTCCCCCGAACCCACCTCATTTGCCGCCCAAAATCTCCACGCTTGTTTCTTTTTCTTTTTTTTGTTGCCTCTTTTTTTTTTTCCCCCCTTTTTCATGAACCCATTTTCCCAAACTTTTTAAAAACCCCCACACCCTTTCTCCCCCTAAAACTTGCCCCCCGGCGCATTCCCCTCCACTCATTCCCCACCCCAACAAAGGGCGTGCGGTCCCCTTCCTCCCTCCCGTGTTGCCCCAGACATCAGCCCCTTGCCCTTCACCCTCCCCTCCCTTTCTATCGTCACAAACTTCCAAAGGCTTGCGCGTCTCCAAGACGAACCTTGCTGTGAAATGCCCCTATGCCGGCCTTCCCTTTGGACTTCCACGGACCCTGTTTTAATGGTTCCACATCTTTTCACTGTTCCCTTTGCTCTTACCTGCAATAGAGTCCGAGACTAGGGCCCGTTCCCCTTTTTCCCGGAATCTGACCCCCCTCTCTTTCGCACCCTTTTCCATTGCCCCTCTTTTTCTGGCCCTTGCCCATCATGGGCAGGCCCTTATCATTTAAGGCGCCGTGCCCCCCCCGACCAGACTTACGGGCCCCCTTTCCCGGCCTTGCTTGGGAAATCTGGCCCCCCAACACTCTCATCTTGTGAAACTACCTTTTCTTGCTCCTTTCACTTTTCCTTCTTTTTTTTTCACGGCTTCCCAACCATCTTAACGTCCTAGGATTTTTCCCATTCTTTTTTGTTCAGGTTTCCTTCCCATTTTTACGTAAAACTTCGCGATTAATCCCCCGTGCTCTTTTTTTCAGGACCTGTCCTGGCCGCTTCCATTGCCTCCTTTGTTTTGCTATGGGCCCAAACCCTTCTGTCACTATTTTTCATCCTTTTTTAAAATCCCCCCCAGTACCCCCGTGTTGCCCCCTTCCTGAGCTCACGTTATTCCGCAAGATGCTAACTTTTTTTTTCCACTCCCAGATCCACCGCCCCCCATTGACCACCTCTGCCCGGTTCAGTAACGATCTGCCTTTTTCTTACCGTCCTTTTTTTCCCCCACCCCCCCCCTGTTTGTATTGGTGGACCATTTCATTCTTTTTTTTCAAAAATTGCGACGACACGCCTTTTGCTGAATTCCTTCTTTTTTCCTCGACCTTTAGTTCATGCTTCCCCCGTTTTATCAAGGCCCATAGAGACCTCCTCTATTGGACCTCACCAGTCCCCCCCCCTCCCTCGTTACTTGAGGCCATAGGTCTAAATTCCCACGCTCCCCCCCCCCTTACTCCTCTCCCCGGTCCTTTTGAGTTGCCCTTCTGTCACGTCCTTTTAAGCAGAAGCCCCAATTGAGGTCCCTTTTTTTCCGTTACCGACGGCCTCCTTTTTTTGTGTTGTCAGGGCCTCTTTCCCCTTAGGAAATCACTTAATCCTCCTTTTTTGTTGTTTGAGTCTCTATTTCGTAGATGTGACCCTCGGCGCTGGATTTCCCAACCAAGTGGCTTCCTTCTTTCCCTTTTAGGTTCCTCTACCTTGTCCTTTTTTGAACTTTTCGTCTTTCTTCCCCCTTCCTTTCTTCTTATTCCCCCCCTGCAGTGAGGTTTTTTTGTACAGTATGCGGCGTGGTGGAAGTTGTCCGGCGTATTTTCTCCTTTCGATTTGTTTCGTCTGGTTCATTTACAAATCCTCTTTTTTTTGGTGATTTCTTTTCCCCTTTGTTTCCCAATGTTCGGCGAAGTCTTCTTTTCACCCCTTCCAGCGTCTGGTCTTCAGGTTTTCAGTTCGGATGGTCTTTTCCCCATGTTCTTTCCCCCCACCACCGCGTGGCATGTCAACGTAGAGCGGCGCTGAACTGATTACGGCTTCACTCCTTTTTTTCCTGTTTTTCACTTTAGAGTTTTCAGGTCCCCACCCGGTTTCTCGATGAGCTTGTTTTTTCTGCTGCAAAAGGGATGACGTTGCTTTTTCACCCCCTTTCTTTCCCACTAGGTTCTGAAACCCTGTTTCCCCCCCCGCGATCACGGCGTTTTCCCTGAGTCTTTCTTTCCTTTCGGTTCTGGCCATGAGCTTTCTTAGTAGAAATTGTCCCTTTTCTGGTTTTGCCCTTCCCCCGCTGGTGTTAACCCCCGATGGGCATATGTAGTGTTTCTTATTGATTTGCTTGTCGTTTCAGAACCTTGCATTTTTTATTGATCCTTCGAGATTGCCTGGTTTTTTGCTTCTTTTTTTTCACCACGGAGTGCCTTTTACACGACCAGCTTTTTTTTGTTAGTTTTTTTTTCCCTTCCTTTTTTCCATTCGATGCAGCTGTCCTTTTTTACGGGGCTGGTGATGATGTCCACCGTTGTCCCCTTGTGCCGATCTTTCTTTGAATTCCCTTCTTGGTATTTTTTTTCCATTTCAATCCTGGTTTTCTGTTCCCCCTCGTTCAACTCCAGCTGTTTTTACATTTGTGTTTCGTGCTCCCCCACACCTCTTCGTTTTCGGGGGCGTATCCCATTCAAACGGCTGGCGTTTATCTGATCCCACTGTTTTTCCGGTGTTCCCTTCCCTTTTTGGTGTATTGATGGTTGAATTTTCACGTGGCCACGACCGTATCATTTTAACCCCGCCTTTTTTTTTCCTTTGGAGTGTCCTGGTGTCGCCTCATTTATGTTGGCCCTGGTGTTTTTTTCTGTCCTCAGAGCAAAGTTCCCATCCGGGCCCCCTCACCCCATGAACATGTTGAGGATTGGGGGCGGACTTCCTCGGTGAAACGTCCTGTCTCAGTTCAAATCAACCCCACAACCCCCCCTGGACCCTTTAAATGATAGTGTTTGCGATTTTTTCTGCCGTCCTTTCCCCTCTTTCTGCGTTCTTCTTTGTCCGCTCGGGTCCCACAATGAGACCGGGAATTACCTGTTCCTTCCGCTTTCCCTCCCCCAGTCCCCTCCAGTTCCTTTAGTTTCCCCTCTTTCCAAATTCAACATTTTGCCTTTATGTTAAAAATTTTTCCCTCTTCCAACCTCAGGCCCCCTTGCTTCCCCCTCCCACTATCCGCGGTTTTTTTCTTGAACGTTTGAGTTATTTCCCCTCCTCTCTTTCCCCCCCATCACTTTCCTGCATGCCCCCCCAACATGGTCTCTCTTGCGCTTTTGCCTTCACCTCCCCCTTTTTTGTGTTTTTTTGACGTTAAACAAGTGTTGCCCCTCCCCTCCTCTCCAATGCATGTAACGCGTCCCGCTGTTTCCCCCTTTGAAATTCCAGTTCGAGTGACCCGAGACCTCCCCTCAATATGCACTTCAACGCTGCGTCCTCCTTTCGCCCCCGGCCTCCCTCGAAAACCCTTGGTCTTTCCCCACTGTCCACACTTTTCGTTCCTCATCTACGACACTTCGTTACAACTCTTTTCTTGTGCCGAACCATTCCTTTTTTCCCTCCTTCCGTGAAGGGCGAGTCCGTAAATCCCTTTTTTGCCGTGCTGTTTCTTTTTTTTAGTTTGCCTTTTTCCCATGCCGTCGGCTTCGTTAAAAATTTCCCAATATTAGTTGCCTCGTTTGGTTTTTCTTGTACTTTTTTCCTTATATTTCTCCTTCCTCCCCCTGTTGGTTTTTGGTGAGCTCCAGCACGGCCACATAAGGCGGACTGCCTGATTGGGTCTTTCCCACACCAAAAACAGCTTTGAATTTCTTCCCTGTTCTTGGCCTTGCTCCCCTTTTGCCAGCACTTCTCTTGTTTTTCCTAACTTCTTGCCCCTTCCCCCCCCCCCCACTTCACCCCCTTTGCTCGGAAAAAGCTTTTTCACCGGACCAGAGAGTCCTCTGACTTTCTTTTTCTCAAATTTTTTTTTTTCCTCGTTTCGAAAAGTTTATTCGGTTTTCCTACCTTTTTGATGGCCCCCCCCCACATGAGGACTCCTATTTCGATTTTGAGGTGGATATGAGTAGTTTTGGCTTTCCTCCCCTTTTTTTCCGGCGGACTTCGTTTTAGGCTTCCGTCCCCATTCCCCTTGTCCTTTTCCGTTTTTGTCCATTTTTTACTTCGGCTTTGGTTTTCCCCTTGTCCTTCCCAATCCGATTTGTTCACGGTTGCAACGGCGCCTTTTTTTCTGTGTCTATGCCGTTGACCCGTTATTGACAGACCCGAGTTGCCGCGTTCCTGGCACCGGCGGATTCCCCCCTTCCCGGCCGCGTCATTTTTTTTCTTTTTTCCCCGCGGTCCTGGGTTTGCCTTGTGTGACCCCCCATTAACTTTCTCTTCTGTTTAAATTGTTGCTTGTAATGAAAACCTCCTCCCACTGGTTCTTGTTTTTTTCCTCCCATCGGAAGGAAGGGATGGTCCCCCCTTGTTTTTGGTGGGGCGAGATTCCCCCCTTTTGACTTCCCCGTGTGCCCTTGTGGGAATTGTGCCTTAGGCCTTCTTCCCCCCCTCTCCCTTGCCCCTTTCAACCCTTTGACGTCTGTGTTTTGCCATTCCCATCAGGCAGTGGTTTGTTTTTCATTTTTCCTCAAACCTTCCTTCGCCAACTTTCCCCCTCCCTGGTCAATTTGGTTTTTGGCGGCCGGGTCCTTGCTTCCTCCTTAAACCTGAAACCCGGTTTCTTCCAAAAACAAACCCCTGCTCCGACTCCCCACTTGCTGCACCATTGAATTCATTCAACCACCTTCCCAAGGCGGCTCCACGGTTTCCACTTCAAGACGGCTTGTCCCGACATTCATTGAAAATTTCCCCTTCAAAAAACAATTTCCTTCCCAAAGTACCCCGGCGAATTTTTTTCGCGTAATGCCCCTTCCCTACTTGTGCGTGTTGACCTTGACTATCTCCATTCCTGCCTCTTTTGCGCCTTCTCAATAACGACCCGCTGTTTCACCATTCCTTTTCCTTTTTTTTGGGAAGAACAACCGTTGATTCTCCTTTAATAACCTTTTTCAGGCCTATCCTTTTCCCCATAAAGATCCCCCCTGCCTTGTTAAATTGTTATCACCCCGCTGGGGGTGTTGGTCGGTTTTTTCCCGTGCATCCCCGGGCCGGCCGGCCTAGGTGTCTTCAACCACATTTGCTTTTTCGGGACCCACTCCCCGTCCTGCCTTGGTGTGCCACTACCCTTATTTTTTGCGGAAGACCATAATTTTTCTCACTTCCCTTCCCCTTTTTAGTTTCACCGCCTAACCCTTTTTTTCCTTCCTCCTTCCACATCGTGTTTTTTGCGTTTCTGCACCCTTTCCTTTTCAGGGGCTAAGAACACTCCCTCTTCCCTTGCTTACTTTTTAAGACTCCAGGTCCTTGGCGCCCGTGCTCGTGGCCCCGTGCCGCCCCCTGTCCTCCTTTTGGACCCGTCCTGTAACCCCCTGGCTCACCAAGCTTGGGCCGATGTTTCCGGAACCTCTACCAGATCCCCGTCCCTGGGCAGCCGACCTTCTCGGCTGCTCCTCTTTTTTCCCCCCTTTAATTTCCATTCTCGATTACACTTTTCCCATTTTTTTCTTCCCTTTTGAAAATGCGCCGCCTGAAATTCATCCCTCCCTTACTTCAAGACTCTTCGCATTGTCAAGGTGCCCTTCCCCTCGCGCGCCGTATGCATTTTTCCCTTTGGACCCCTTTCCCTTCCTTTGAATTCCTCCCCGCGCATCGCCTCCCCCCCAGAGTCCCCTTCCGCACTTTTTCGTTGATTGGTGCCTTTTTCTACGTGTGTAGCCGACGATCACATTTCCAAATTTCCCTTTTCTCTTTTCTTTACCGCTTGCGTGGGTTTCATTTTGCGCTGACGATGTCCGGCCCTCACGGTCACCATTTTGAGACCTCTTTTTTGTTGTTCCTAGCGTGGTCGTGGCTATTACTCCTTTCCCCAGCCCCACTTCTTTGCCTTCGTAAACTTCCTTTTGATTTTCATTTTAATTGAAAGTGTAGGCTTACCCATTTTTCCCTTCAAGTTTTTTTTGTAGTTTTTCTTCGGCGGTTTTAAGTTGACTTCTCCTCTGTTCTGCGGAGTTCGCGTTTGTCTGTCTTCCAATCGTTTTTTCGTTTTCCTCCTTGACTTTTTCCTTATTTGCCTTCCATTTTCCTATGTCGGCGGAAGTCATCCTTTTTTCCTTCCGGATTTAGGTTCGGGGTCTTCCTCCAAATTTTGGGGGCGGTGAGTAAAGGTCCCCACACCTCGTTTTTCTTTTTTTTTTCAAATTACGTGTTCCATTCGGGCTGCCCCTTACTTTTTCCTCTTTTGGTTTTTTTTTGTTGTCTTTTTTTGATTTTCAGTTTTCCTCGGGTCTCTTATGGTTGGAATTGTAGCGCAACATTTCCCCGGTGGTGCTTGGTAAGTCCCCCTTTTCCCTTGTTTTTTGGTTACCCTATCCCGATTTATGTGCTTTTTTTCCTTCTTCCTTGGAGCATTGGGCCTTCGGTATTTCTCCCCAAACCTCTTTTCCACCATCTGTGCCCTAGTGTTTCGATTGAGGTTTTCCTCGGGTTCAGAAATCTTGTTCCAGGTTCTTACTTCTGTATTCTTTTTCTTTCTGTGTTTGTTTTCCGGATGTCCACGGGCATGCGTTCGTTCTGGCCCCTCCTGTTTGGCGTCGCCCTCCTTTCCCTTTCGCTTTTGGTTGCGTTTTTGGTTCCCCCTTCCTTCCTGTCTGACCCAGACTTATTTTTGGAAAGTGGCTGATTTCCCGGACTTCTTTCTTTTTGACGTGTCCGCGGGCTTTTGAACCCCCCCTCTCTTTTGTTGACTTGCGCTCTTGATGCTTGACTTTGCCTGTCCTGCGCACTTCCACGCCCCCCTTTTTTCGTTATGGGATTGATACTTCGGCAGTGTGTCTTTTTTTTTAATTCCTTTTCGTTCCTTTTTTCAGTATTTTTTTTCCTGAATGTCGGTCCACGGCTTCTTCCTGGTAACCTTTTTGTTTCCATTTGTTATTGGATGTTTCGTTTTCCGTTTTTCCTTTCTCTTGGTTTTCATCCTTATGTTTTTTTCCCCTTTTTTTCCGGCACCAGTCCCGCCCTCAACTTTCCCCGAAAACACCTTTGGGCGTTGTCTTCCGGGGCGCCCCTTTCGTTTTTACTTTTCACCCCTCCCCCTCTCTTTTTAACCCACCCAGACTGGAGTCTTTTTTTTTTTTTCTTTCCCGTGGGGCGTAATCAGCTTTGACCCCAGTCAGTTCTCGTTCTCGGTTTCTTCGGGTGATCTCCGCCCCACCCCCGCCGAAAACCCTACTTTTGTTCCATTTCCTTGTTTCTGTTTAACAAATCCTTTTCAGTCACTGCTTTTCAATCCTCACCATTTACCCCCGCTTCCCGATTAATTCCCACGCTAAAACCCCTCCCATCTTTCCTTTTTTTAAAAAGATTTTCTGGCCGTGTCTATCCTGTCGGTTTTCTCTTCGACCATTCCTTCTTCATCACCTGTCCCCGCAATTCCCTCCCCACTTTTCACCTTTTCGGGTGCACTTGCAACCACAGCCCCCTGCCGTGAATCCCCTTTTTAACCCTTCCTGCCGCGCGTCAACATGCAGGATTTTTCCGCCAATTTTTCCTGAAGTACCCCCCGCCAGTTCGGGAAGACCACGGCGAAACCTGGCCCGTCACCTTCTCAACTCTCTGTGTTGCTTTTTGCTCCCCCGTGCACGTGAGAAACTTGGAACCCCTCCCCCTTCATCTCTCCCCTTATTTTTTAACCCTTGGTTTGAGGAATCTTCATTCCGTGAAGGTCGAGAAAAGTATGCCTTTGTCAAGTGTGCTTTTTTTGTTTTTCCTCCCATTCCAAGAACCGGCGTCCCTCCCGTTTCCATTTTGTTTTGACCCCTCTTCGCGCCTTGTCCTT
>Ga0179593_1348974_pt1 | contig 10658 bp, 19 predicted proteins | sample CZODoug2_1_08_16_FD_185931 | JGI IMG/M metagenome (GOLD analysis project Ga0179593, IMG submission 185931) | Vadose zone soil fungal communities from Angelo Coast Range Reserve, California, USA - CZODoug2_1_08_16fungal (PacBio error correction) | ecosystem: Environmental > Terrestrial > Soil >... | reverse complement strand
TCCTCCCGAGAAACAGGCCTTACCCTCATCATACACAATCCGTGAAACTTGACTGCCGTCTTTCCCTTTATGACTTTCCTCCTTTCCTCCCCCTTTCTGGGTGACGGAACCCTTTTCGCGACACACGTTTCTTTTTCTTTTGGTCACCATCACCCGAATTGGCCCATTACTTGTTCGGTCGACACGAGCAGTTTGTTTTCCCCTTCCCTTGCTCACTCCACTGCGCACGTCCCCGTCGGATGTTACCCCTTCCCCCCCCCCCGCGATCCCGCATTCGCCGGGCAATCCACCTTTTTCCCGGTCAGACACGGTTATTTTCCCTTCTCCTGCCTTTGCTCATTTGCGCGGTGCAAACGCAGATTTTTGATTCGCTCCCTGATTCCTCAAGTTCATGCGCAGCAGGTGCCTTGGTTCACCCCCGACGATGCTCCGGTTTTATCCGTGGACCCCCACGGACGAACTTTTTCGTTTTGCACATTGATGACGACCCTAGCTTCTCTTGACGATCCTCTGAAGAGTTTTGTCCTCCATGATGCCGTTTGCCGGTCCTTTTGCTCTTTTTGGCCCTACCAGATAAATCGATTTTTTTTTCAGCTGCCACCCAGTTTTTCGTCGATTCGTCCTTTCATCCCCCCCTTCCATATGACAATTCATCATCACTATTTTCCTCCTCCTCCTTTTTTTTCTCTTCCTCTTTCGGTGAACCGTATGACTACGGACCTTTTATTGTTTCTTCTTTTTCAGAGATTCGCTCCCTTGTTTGAAGGCCGCAGGACACCCTCGCCCTTCAACTTTTTTTCTCGGCCCGCGGCCGCGTAAGTTTTCGTTCGACATCGTCAGGCTCGTCCCTCTCTTCTCAGTGGGGGGTTGGGGGGTTTTTCCCCCCTCCTTCCCCCTCGATTTCAACTTGTTTGCTGTTGGGTTCCCCCAAAATTGAGACATTGAAGTGACTGCCACCTTTTCTCCTTTTGCATTTTAGCTGACAAACAGTTTTGTCCCGGTCCTTTTTTGCAAATGCGATTTCTTCTTCCCTTTTTTCACAATCAGTGTTTTCGTCCCCTTTCTTTTTAGACAGGGGTTTTCCCTTCCGAATCCGACGTGGCCGTGACGGCTTTTTGTTTTCTGTAACTCCCAAGTAAGCTGGGGCTGACGGCCCCCCCGCTCGGTCCTCTCCCCTTCCCCCTTCATGTACCAACGTCGTGCTCCCTTACCCCCTCCTTTGTTCTTGGGAAACTCGTTTTGGCATTTCCCCCTCCAAGAATTCCCCCCACCCTCCCTCCTAGTCAATGGAGAGAGATCCCGATAAAGGGCTCCTCTATGCCTCTTTTTCCTTCTTCCCCTTGCAGATGGTAAGGGCCTGGTCGGGCTTTTTTTTTATATTTCCTTTCTTTTTTTTTTCCAAATTTTTTTTTTTTTTCCTTTTTTATTTTTACGCCTATTATGCGGAAGTCACGCATGGCCTGGCTTCTCTGGCGATTTCTTCCTCGGATATTTTCCTACTCCCTTCTTGGGCCCTTGCGGACACGGAGGTGACCCCCCATTCCTCTCTCAACAGTCACCCTTTTGACTTTCTGAAGATCCTTAAAGTCCTTTCTTCGTGCTACTTTCCCTTTCGGTCAACACACCCGGACCGGACACCCTCTGTGGTCTCCTTGTCAGGTCTGGCCCTTCTGACCGGACGAGCGCCCGTAACCTCCGCTTAGAATGCGTCCCCTCCTAAGAATTTCGGCAATCCTTGCGGCGGCCGTTTTTCTTTTTTTAACTCGCTTTTCCTTGGTAATGCTGTCACCCCCCCTGCTTTTTTTTGATGGGCATCCTTTTCAACCCTTTTCTTTGGTCGCACTTCAGCGCCCCCGACTTGTTTCCCCTCACCCCAGGAAGTTTTATTTTACTCGGATTTCGCTCGTCTCGCACCTTGGAAACGCGAGCTGCCCCAAGAGTCCTTTCGGTCCCCTTTATATGGTCGAGGTTTTTGTTGCTTTCCTGCCATACGAAAGTTAACGGCGCGTACCTGCCTCAAGATCGTGGTGGGTCATCCTTTTCCTTAGCGTCAACGCGTACGCCGGTCCGTGCTAAATCAATTTTTCCGTATCCCCACCGGCCTTTTGCCTCCCTGTTATTCCAGTTCCCCCGCTTAGCTCCTGATTGGCCTTCTTTTTCCCCTTTCGCAGCATGTTCGTTCCATCGATTTTCGGGATTTTTCTTCCCCTTGACCATTACTCTTTTTGCACTCCCCCTTCTTGGTAAAGGGCTGGCTCTTAGACTTTGTTTCCGGTTCCCTCTAATCGGTCCTCCCCGGTACTATGGAGCCCAGCATCATCCGGTCCCTTTTTCCCAGTTGTACACCCAGGACCGAAACCCTTAGTGCTGCCTCCCTCATGAACGCAGAGCTTTCCCCCTGCCCCTTGCGTATGCGGACACACCACGCCCCCCCCAACCCCCCAAACGGGTTGCCAGTCTCTTAGCATCTCTCTTAATCAGCGGGGTTACGCGCTATTCCCCCCTCTCTCCCTCCACTGCCGCTGGTGTCGGATTTTTGTTCACTTTCTCCGGCTGCACCCTCCTTCCTCCCCCTTGTAGAGACGATTTCTTTGTTGCCATAAGTTGACAATAAATTGAGGAAACCAAGACGGGGTTTTTTTTTTCCCCCCCAACTTTCCAAGGTCTACCCCCCACCTTTTCCCTCAAGTGGCGATTTTTCCCCCCCTCCCGTTTTGTGTTTTTTTGAGTTCTCCTCCTGTTCCGGAGGTTTGGTAAGGTCGTACCCTTGAGGGTTTTTTCCGCGTTTAGCTTTCTTCGTGCTCTTCACCCCCCCTTCCAATCAGAAACACCTATTCCTAGGCCCTTTCTTTCAAGGTTTGGCAGCCGATACGAGTGACTTTTTCCCCCCTCCGAAAACCACGTGCTTTCTTTCTCTCTCTTTTCCAATTTTTGATGCTGTTTTATTTTGAGTGAGGGGAAATCTTTCCCCACGAGAGCTTAGAGGCTCTGCAACTCGTTTTTTTTTTTTCTGGAGCCGTCTTCGCCCGCGTAGTGCCGGTTTTTTCCCTTTTCAGGTCTGCAGCTCACGGTCTACTGTTTTACTTTCCTTTTGGGAATGTCACCGTGAGCGGAAACCAACATTATTTTTTTAACCCTTTCTTGGTTCTGCAGGTTAACTTTCTGATAACGCGCGCCATGAATGCGTCCCCTTTCACTTTCAACAAAGATGCCGCCGCCCAGCCCTCGACTTTCACTGCTTTGCCTCGGGTATCGCGTCATTTTTCTTTTTGCTCTTGCAGCCAATCCCTCTTCCTTAGCCTTTCTCTCAACATTGTTTTTTCTCAAGACCTGCAAAGCCTGGTCGCATGAGCGGGAGGACTGGACGTTACTTCCCCCCACCGGTACAGGAGGGCTCTTTTCCCTTCTTTTAACTTCGGGGCCGGGCCCCTTCGTTTCGCCGGCGCCGGCTGCACTGTTTTACTCTCCCCCTTTCCTTTCAACGTCGACCACACGAAGTGCCCCCGGTTCTTTTCCGGGGTCGGTGAATCGAGCTTCCCCTCCCCCCTCCCACCCCGAAAAAAAAGCCCGGCGCTTCAGTCTTTTCTGTCTTGTTCCCAAAGTGTTTTGAGCTGCGGACGCTGGAAGCCCTCTGCTTTTCGCCCTGCGGAAACTGAAGAATCTTGCCGGATCCCCCGTCTTTGGACGCGATGAATCCACAATCTTTGTTCCCCGTATGACGCCATCAACCCCGTTGGTTGGAACATTACCCCCTCCCCGAGTCCTAGTCCAAACTTCGACCCAGGGAGCGCAGCGGTCCTCGTGCTGAGCGGCGGTTGCGACTCTTCACTTTTCTAATGGGGGCGTGGCGCGGCTTTTCTTTTCCTGGGGGGCGGGCTGGCCAGGACGTATTTTATGGTACTGCGGGGGGCCTGGTTTTTGAGGGATTCTTTTTTTATAGGTGTTAGCCCGCTCCTATCCGTTCCTTTCCTTTTTCCGAACTTCTGTTTCGCTACTATGGCAACTCGGTTTATCCCCCCCATGCTCACGCCTTTTCTATGCTCAGTATTCGACCTCCGGCAGCCAGGCAGGCTTTTCATCTTTTCCCCGTTCTTTTCGGGGCTGTGGTGGTGGTGCCCGTTAAGTACTCCCCCAGTCGACAAATCCGCGTTTAGAGGAGACCCTTGACTAGTTGGCTCCCTTCTGTTCCGTTTTGCCTTTGGTGGTAACGGCCCCGCGACCATACGCCTTTTTATCCCCATCTTCCGGGGTCCCGTATTCAACGACGTGGGGCACCCCGTGAAGGTAGCCGACCCTTGGGCTTTCATTCCCCTGCTCCCGGAAGATCCCTTCCGTCCCCCTGCACCCACTTCGGATGCTTCGGCAAACTTTTCCTTCCTTCTTTGCGGCCAATCACGGTTACGTCCCCCCCCGATTTACGGGAGTTTCCACTCCCTAGCCCCCCCTCCCCCCCTGTTCTTTGTCTCAAGGGCAACGCCTTAATTTCCCTTTTTTTACTAGATACATGATTCCAATGAGCAGAGCAGGTTGCAGGTAAAGGTCATTTAGCACTTTTCTCGCGGTACCCTTCCCGAAATGTGTATTTGTGATGACGGCCCAAGAACCTCCTCTCTCTTACCCCTCTCTTCTCGTGTAGACGAACTGACCTGCTTTCATGCCCCCTTCTGCCTCCAGAGTTGACAGATTCCCTTGGGCACTGGCGGGCAGCTGCAACCCAGTTCCCGCTTTTTTTCCATAATTTTCTAACACAGTCGTCACTTATGTCTCCCTCCGGGCTTCTTCTTCCCTTTTGTTGTTGTTGAGCTCTCTCGTCGCTTTCCCCCCTTTTCCTGAAAATGGTTGATATGATGGCGTTGGTTCTACTGGTTGCTTTAGCCCTTGCCCCCCTCCAAAATATGCCCTCAGGGCCCTCCCGAAGACCTTTGGCAAACGTAATTTCGTCGACACCCTCTGATCGTCGGAGCGCATCGATGCCCGTGGTCCTTCCCCCCCTTGCTATCACTTGATGTCCTTTTTAGCTCACACCTGTTGCATCTTTTTCCTGCCCCTCGGCTGCGCTCCCCGTTTCGGAGTTCGGACATTCAATGCGGCGTTGCAGTCCCTCTACCACGAGGTGAAGTCCAATCCCCCTTTCTTTTCCGATTTTTTCCCTGCTGACACTCGCCAGGCAGTGAGACTGCCTCCCCTTGGAACATCGCCTTCGCTTTCGGATTTTGATGTCACCGAAGCGACTTGTTTTGTACGGACACCGATAGGGTATTGCCTCCCATTCCTTCCCCCCAAAGTCGTTTCTCCGTGGTTTTTTTTTGTTTTAACGTGCGTATGGTCGACCCCCTGCTTCCCCCTGAACATCCCCTCCCTCCTTGAGAGCGAGGTCAAATCGATTCAAGTGTTTTCTAAATCGTCCGTTTAAAGGATGTAGGCTTCGGCCTTGTTTCTCCTTCTCACCACCAACACAGCCCTAAACTTTTTCCCCCGCTAAGGGCATGGCTCCGCTCCCTAGGCTCCACGCCGCGCAGATTTTCAGTTGCGGACACGAGTTTCCCCTTTCCAGCTAGTCCCCCCACAAAATGTTGGCTTTCTTATTCCCCCGTCGGATGGAGCAGAGTGCTCACCATTTTTTTTTAATATGGTCGCCCCACCACCCGTACTGGAAGCTGTTCTTTTTCCGCTGGAAGTGTGCTCCTCGTCCTCCTGCCTGCCTCTCGATCCCCAGGAGCCCGTCGGAGCTTCTCCCCACTTTTTTTCAGCGGGGGCAATCAGCTAGCTTACGGCAGGGTAGTTTTTTGTCCTTTCCACTCTCTCGTTTTTGTAATGTACCCCCACCCCTTTTCTGGGCGGCATCGGTTCCCCTGCTGTTCGACTTATGACTTGGTCCTTCAGATTCCTTTTTTTTCCGCTGCAAATATCATCTGCTTATTTCATCCCCCTTTTCACGAGACGCACTGAATTGATCGCCTTCCATCGGGAGGGGGCTTGTCTTTTTTATCGAACTTCCACTTTTTTTGTCCCTTCGAGGACCGGAGAAACCCCTGTTTGGGGCTTTGACGGATCTTCGTCCGCGTTCTTGTTGAGAAACTTCAAGGTGTCCCTCCCTTTTACCCGTATCCACTCCTGACAGCATCCCCTGTTTTTTCCCTCTCATGCTACTGCTCGCCTGTCAGCCCTTCCTGACCCCAGCATGTCGCTGCCATTCTCATTTCCCTGCACTGACAGGCCCGATCCCGGCGCCCCCGTCCGTTATGCAAGGGCTGGCGGATCTTTTGTTTGTTCGATGAGCTCCTGGCGCCCTTTCTTCCTTCCCTTCTTTCCCAGATTTTCACGGTAATGTTTTTTTTTTTTCAGCGTGACAGTCCCCAGGAACGTTTTCTTTTCCTTCATCCTGATATGCAGCACGATAAGCCCTTGCGACGACGGCTTGACAAGCACCCCCCCAAAACGAGTCCGCCTCGTACTCTCGTCTTCTCCTCCTCTTCCCTTCTTTTAAGTCCGTTATTTCCCTTTTTTTTTTTTTTTCCTCAAGCTGTTCGGCTGGTTTTATTAATCGTTCCAGTTCAACCCTGTTCCCGCTGTGGGTTCCATTCTATCTTTGCCCCAAGGTAAGTGAATATTAGGGAAGAAGGCTTTTTCCCCCCCGACCCCTGGTTCCCATCCCCCGGTCCCCCTAAATGGGTCCTTTCCACCCCGTGGGTTTTGAGAGGATCGCCCAATTTTTAGGGTGGATACCGGGGTTCCTTTCCCCTAGGGTTTGTAACCCGGTTCTTTCTCCCTTCTTCCCGATATTCACCGCCCCTTACAATATGTATCTTACCTTCAACCCCCTGAACTCCGGGTACAGCATCGTTAAGACCAAACCCTCCCCTTCTTCATTCCGAGCGTTAACAATCTTCTCTTCCCCAACCCTTAGTACAGGAAGATTAATATGAACACCCTTTCTTTTCCTGAGGCAGGAACTTTTTTTTTTTTTGGTGTTGTTTTTTCCCCTCGTTCCTTTACCCGCTCGTTTGCACGGTTTATTCTTTTCCTGCGCAGGATGCCCTCCTCCAGACGTCTTTTGGACAGGTCAACGCCCATTTTTTTCCCCACCCACCTGTGAACCAATGATGCTTTGGGCTTCCCCCTACCGGTATGCACGATCGCTTCTTCGATCGACGTTTCCCCACCGGCTTCGAAGCCTTCTCCTGTCTTTGTCTTTTTTTCTTGTCATTGCCGGTGCGCCAATCCCGTTTTAAACCCTCGTGGAATCGGCCCTTTGGAGTTGAGATCCCTTGCAAAAGCAGGAGCATTTCTCTGGAGGCCTGCCAAAAGAAAAAACTCGTCTTTCTTTTTTCAAGCTTTGATACTTCGGCGGGCCCCCCCCTGACCCCTTCGTTGACCGGACCGCGGGTCACGAGGACTCTAAACGATCATGTATTGCCCCACTGTCGTTCGACGTTTAAGCTCCCTTTGTTCCCCTTTTATAAGCCCAATCAAAAGCCCTAACTTCCCCCTCCTTTTTCCTGCCCGGTTCCAAGGTGCCTCTCTTTGGCGACGATTGAAGCCAGTTTGAGGTTCTCTTGAAACTTACTCCCCTCTTTCCTCCTTTCAGGTGGCCGCGAATCCCCCCCGTTGACCGATTGCCGACATGCTGTTTTTTTGACCATCTTGTCCCTGTCTTTCATCGAATTAAAAGCTCTACCCTTTCATGTCCTTTCCCTTTCTTGCGCCCGTCTGCTTTAGTTGCGAGCGGTAGACGGGTTTGTGCGGTGGCGCCCGGCGGAAGGTACTTGCGCGCTTTTTCCAGGACTTCCGGGGAGTTCCACCCCATCTTGGGGGCCGGTTCTGGGTGGGGGAACCTTGACTTTCTTTTTAAGTTTTCTTCGGCGCCATCCAATGATATTCCCGAAAGGCAACATGGGTATGGCTGCTACTGTTCTGTTTTTTCAACTCCGGTTGTCTTTTCCCTTCACCCCCCTTCGTAGCCGGCGGTTCTATATGCAGGCTTCGATCACTCCAGGCTGCTTTCTCAGAGTTTCCCTTTTCGGTTTTGGTTGCTGTGGTTTTTTTTTCCCTCCTTTTCTGTATCCAGGGCCTTACACTTTAGTCCTGCCCCAATCTGGGTTGGGAACTGACGCATGGAGTTTCCGATGCTCGCTCTCTCTGATGCTTAGTATGTTCTTTGTGCAGGGTCCCGGGCTCCCTCAAATAACGTGTTCCTCCCTTCTGTCCACTTGCCATGCCAGTTTTAATTCAGGTTTATCTCCCAGCGGGGCCCCGGCTCCTGGGTGACCTTGCCCTGAACATCCTCCCGGTGTCTGATGCTTTCTCGATCTCGCCTGGCGCCGGCCAAGACATCAACGTTCCGGATTTTTTTCACCGAAGGAGTTTTACCCATTTTTTTCATTGAATGTTCCTCACCTCCTTCGGCAGCAGGAGGCAGGTTCCCTGCAGCCGATGTTCCCTTTGAGAGTGGACCAGCCATTGTTTCCTTCGTGGTGTGAATTCGATCTCTCCGGTCTCCTTACGGCTTTTTTTCCTCACGGCGTTGGCCGGTCTTCTTCGTGTCGATTTTGTCCCTATTTCCCTCAGATGGTTCTGGCGGGCAGCTTTCCCAGTGTCGATTCGCGCCAACATACCAAGTCCTCCAATTATCTGTCCAACTTTTCTATCTCTCTTTTCCTCCTTCAGGTTTTTTTTTTTTTTTTTTTTCTAGAGGCTTGTTCATTATTGCTCTGTTCCGGATTTTTCTTATTCTTTTCGCTCATCGACTTTGGGTGGCACTTTCCAGGGCCATCGATTTAAATCGGTCTTGCTTTTTTCCTAGTGGACCTGGCCAAAAGCTTTTTTCGAAAAGTTCGTCAGGATCGGCCGAGAGCGTGGTCTTTCCTTTCACTTCTCACAACTTCGCTCCCTTGCGTTTTGTCCCCTCCCCACACTCCCCCCCCCTCACACATGCGATCTGCCTGTGTTCTTTCCCAACTGCTGACTCCGTTAATCGTGAGCGAGATTAAGCTGAGTTTTGCCGCCGCCATACGACCTTTTCTTTTTAAGGTGGCACACCTATTTCCTTTAGTGTGTTTTTCTTCACTTGAGCCAGGCGCAATCCACGGATTCCTCATTTTTCTTTTGCCGAATACACGATGCCGTGCGCTTTTTTCCCTTTTTGATGTCACAGTTTTCAAGGAAGGCCTGTTAAGACCTTCTTGGTGGCTCTCCCCATTATTTCCAAACGTAGTTGATACCGTTGGACCCCTCAGCTTTTCACTGCTTCTGCGCGCCGTTCCCCTGCCACCCAAAGAAGACGTTTTCAAGACATAGGCGATTCTCTCTCCTCTTATTCAAGGTTCCTCTCAATGCGTCCTTTTTCCCTTTTTCTCTTTCTTTTTTTAAGCCTTTCTCCTTCGTTTGCTCCCCACCACGACACTCACCACGCATCCTTTTTCCCACGGAGCGTCCCTGGCTTATGTCGCCGCCTGAAGCATTTTTTTTTCCCCCCTTCTTCCCTCTCTTGATTGTGTGGACAAAGTACAAAGCAGTAGCGACAACAACCCTTTTTCCTCTCCCCCAAGTAGATGGCGCGCCGTGCAACCCCTCTTATTCCTTTCCCCCCCCCCCCTGCCACCGGCCGCTGTTTTCTTTCTTTTTCCGCAGCCCTCCTGGCCGCCCGCCGCCTCTGATTTCCCCAGGAGACCTTCCGGCCCCCGCCAGAATCAGGACTTCGGCAACCGCTGCGTCCCTTCGGACCTTAGTCCTATCTTTTTATCGCTTTCAGGTTCTTTCACACCAAGGATTCTTTGGCGGCATCGGTCCCCTTGCTTTTCATCAGCGTCCACCTGCGAAAGATTTCGGAAGTTTAAGCTGGACATTTACTCTGTCTTCCTTTCTGCCCATTCCACCTTGGAAGCTTCCCCTTCATCTTCTTCTCCTGGATTATAGAGGGTGCTTTTTTGATGAATTCACCGAACCCCGTTAGTTCGGCCCGAAGTGTTGGCTCGTGGAAGTCCCGCTTACGCCGGTTCCTTTAAAAGGTCACGGTTTGCCTCTCCCCTGCATTTCAGCCCTCCCGGTACGTTTTTTCTGCCCTACCCGCCATAATTGCTTTCTCTTTTCCCCCTGTAAGGTCCCTTGATCGCAAACAACGCCCCTCCCCTAGTGATTGCTTTTTCTGCTCTGATCCCTTCCCCCTTGCAAACTTTTCATTTTTCGGCGTCCGGCGAGTTTTTTGGACTTTTCGATGCGCATCCATCTGCGTTCTCCCCACCGTTACTGTCATGGTATGGCCCCATCCTTCCTTTTCCCCCGGTAATGTTGCGCCCCCCCCTTTTTTTTTCAGTCCCATTTCTTCCACGGCTCCGCCTTTTTTACTGTCGCAGTAGCAGCAAAACGCAGCGGGCGACTGACTGCGGAAACCAAGACCCCCCCCCCCCAAAACTGTTTCCTTGCCTCTTCCTTAGTTCTTCCCCCCTTTTATTAATCATGCGGGTCGCCGTCTGGAATGCGCAGGAAACTGCAAGCTTTTCTTGGGTTTTTTTTTACTTCTCTTCAACCCGGAGGCTCCTTGGAGGACGAAGTAAGCTCCTTTCTTGGTTGCAATTTACTGGACTCACGAACTCCTTTCCTCCCAAAGACACCGGTTCCACCCTTCAAGGTCAGACCTTTTTGATCCCCCCCCTGGGTAG
>Ga0179593_1347562_pt1 | contig 10658 bp, 6 predicted proteins | sample CZODoug2_1_08_16_FD_185931 | JGI IMG/M metagenome (GOLD analysis project Ga0179593, IMG submission 185931) | Vadose zone soil fungal communities from Angelo Coast Range Reserve, California, USA - CZODoug2_1_08_16fungal (PacBio error correction) | ecosystem: Environmental > Terrestrial > Soil >... | reverse complement strand
CCTCGAACGAACCGGGGGGAAGAAGACAATTTTACAACTCACCGCCCCCGCCATGGATCTGCTCTTACAACCCGGTAGTACCCAAAGGGGGAGACGCACCAAGTTCTGAAAACCTCGCTCTAAAGCGCCCCTTCCCCACTAGGGGAGGAGCCCACACCTCGCACGACTGATCGCTACACAACATCCCCTAAAAGGAACCGACATAAATGAGTCCGACCAACAAGAGTCATCATTGTTTGCTCGCACTTTAAGCGTTACTTTCGTTTCAAAAGATCGCCGTTTTATCGCGCCTATTTGTTTTACATGCGCCCTTGCGCCCGCGCGGGCCCCAGGCGACTGTCGCTAAGAAACTTTTCCGGCAATACCGGTTTTTCCCAAACCCGTGGTTTCATATCGAGGCACGCCCTTTTTCCCTGGTCTGGCATTCGTTTTTGTGTTACAGCGCCCCAGTAGTTCGATTGTTCATCGCGTCTTGTTAGAGTATATTGCGACGAAAACCCGTTGCGCCCAATGGACTTGATGCCTATTGTTTTTCTTTACCGCGAAGCGTTCCCTAATCGGTCTTAGAGTGACTTACCAGACAACACGCTGGATGCGGGCGGGTGGCTTCGCGCTTTTTGAACCGTCTAACCCTTCGTTCCCTAGCCAGTCCCACAAAGAGAACTTTCCTTTTTTTCCAATGCGGCTCTTTGTTTGCTCTGGCGCCTTTTCTCCCTTTGGTAATTTCTTTTATAGACATTGGTATGGCGCTCCTTTCGCTTCATTTTTTCTTCTTGTGAACAGACAGTAGGCCTCCCCAGAGCGGCTCGGAACAATCCTGCTCGCGGTACAGAGAAGATCGGTTGTTTCCAGAATCAGAGTTTTATCCCGATTGACTTTTCTCTTCCCTGAGAGTCTTGCTTGACGACCGCATAGGGCCCCTTTTCGCACAAGGATTTTGCTTCGCGATCGGGTGCCCAGTATTAGGCAAACTATCGCCCCATCCTCGTTCTCGTCCAGCGTTAAAGTCGGCCCCAGCAGACCGACAACTGAAGATTTTGAATTTTTCAGGTAACAGCAGCGAATCCCGGAGTTGGTTTTTTTTTTTCTAATTTCCCAAGCGGTATCCAGTCTTATTTGACGTGTTGCCTGGTCTTTACAGAAATACCGAGCCTAGTTTTCATGGTTAACCAATTTTGATCTTCTTGAAACCAAGTTTGCTCAACCGCCCTCATTTGTAAGGCTCACTACGAGCGAGACTGCGCCTTTGTTGGGGACATAGGTTTCTGCTCCATTAACAGGGGGGGAATTGCTCTCTAGAAGAACCTCTACCCTTTTTCGATAATTTTCGTTTCTTTCTCGACCGGGTCTCCCCTCCACCCCGCAACGTTGAATGACATCCAAGCCGTTCGCTGATACTGCTCGCCACCCTGAAGCTAGATATCCCTTTTTACGTTTTGGGTCAGCTATTGATGGATGCAACCGACCATCCGTAAAGTAACGTTTTTTTTTTTTTTTTTTTTTTTTTTTTTGTTCCCTGAAGGTAATATCCGCAATCACGAAGTGACTTCCTATTGCAGGACCACAGGTAAGGGAGCCCGTTTCGTTCTATAACGTTCCCATGGTGAAATGAATCTTCTGCACTCAACCCGGCGCTCGCCCCAGCACGTTCAACTTCCCTGACCCGTCACCTCGTCTTAGTTGGGCCCATCAAGGGTTTATGAGCTTACTCTGACTCCATTACTTACGATTTGCTGGATGAAACGTTATATACGCGACCACCCAGTAAGGATAGCACAAATAAAATGCAAACTCACCGGCACGGGTCCCTCCAGCCGGATGAACACACATTTTTGAACCGTTTTTTTTCTTCTAGACGACCATTCCCGCGGTCGTGTGGATCCCCCCCAGTCCGGCCGAATCGTCCCGGGTTCGATCCGCACATAGCGGTCCGCAGATTACATAAGGATGCCCAGATACATCCATCATCGTCGACACCACAACACCGCGGGGAATTTGTTGCTTTAAATCAGAGTTCCTCGCGCGCTTTTCGTTCCCCGCCACCGAGCAGCACTATATCGCGAATCGGTTCCTTTTTTGCCCGGGCCGTGTTACTAGCCCTTGCTGTTTTGCACTCAGTCCCACCCTACAGGTTGAACGTCCTTGTTCCACACACTTTTGAGTTTAAGCCACTCCGTGTTCAGGAATTCACTTTCCCACCGCGTCTGCGCCCCTGTGATTGCTTCTCCCCCAGTTGTACGTGCACGGACGGTTCTTGATGAAAAACCCCCTTTCGAGCCGGTCCTTTTTGCCGTTAGACCTGTCAGATTTTTCTTCAACCGAGTTTCGCTCTAGCTCCCCGCTTCTTCCTTTCCGAGTTTTCAATAATTTCGCCTTTTTGTGTTGCAGTTAGCAAACCCTCGGATCCGTTTTTCGCCTTAGCAGCTTAACGCTGGGTAGGTACAGTTAAAGGCTACTTGAATTCACCCTTGCGCCGTGCTGAGACGCTCTTGTTTTCTTCCTCCTTCATTCGGACCCTCATCCTCTGGCCAGCCGATATACCACGCGATCCGCGTCTGTGGGCGCCTTCTTGAATACCGTATTAAACACACCGACAATTTTTTGCAACCCCTTCCGTATAGATTTGTGGGAAGGATTTTCATCAAGCTCTCCCCCCGGACCTTAGCCGCCGCCAACGGAAACGTCTTTTGGCTACCCCCCCGTTCTATTTACCCTCCCCGAGAGCGCGAGACTTTTTCTCAGTTTTCCCTAGGCGGATTGCCTGCCAATGCAATTCGAGGTTCATTGAGCTGCGTTGGAGCTTTTCCCGATGTTTTTTCTCGCCTCTTTTAGGTGAAGGTGATCACGGGACGATAGCAATGTTCAATGGCGAGTGCTTCTGGATGAGGGCCTCGCCATTATGCCGTTTCCGAGATGTTTTGGCCAGATCAAATTTTCCTTTCCCCTTTTCTTATGTTGGCCCTTTCTTCTTTAGGTGTGCACCCATTGAGGGCGTTTCCCCAGCTTGCCCCAACCTTCCGTGATCAGTCGCGTTCTTTTATCTCTGAACGCTTCGAAAGAGACGCTTCGGTGGAGGTGGACGTTTACGGACATTTGCCTTTCCCGATTTTTTGTCTTTGTTCTGCCCCTACTTATCCGGGACGCACGACTAGTATCCGGCGTCCACGGTCTCCATGCTCTCTTAACCCTCCCCTTCCCCCATTTCCCACCCTCCGTGCCCCCCTTTTCGGTTTGAAATAGCGTCCCTAACGTTGCGTCTGACATGTCACCCTACCCTGGCTCTTCTCTCACCGGTGGCGGAGTCCCTTATCACTCCCTTGACTGCAAAAAACGTGAAATCCAGTGAAGCGCTCTTTCTTTGTGTGGATCCCCACCTTGCCTTGAGGCCCTCCCAGGCTGATTTCGGGTCTCTGATCCCGTAGCCGGGAGGAGGGAGTAACATACGGTACGCACACCGTTCTGAACCCCCCCGTCTCTCCCTGAGGAGCAGATCTTTTTGTGCGATCCTCGGTCTTTTCTTCAAGATCAGTCTCCTTCCACCCCATTCAATCGGCTCTTGGAAATTCTGGTTGCGCTAACGCGACCAAAACGCAGAGTTTTGTTCAACTGGCAAGCCAGGCCCTCCCTGTCTCTCTTTATTTTACCGTCCCGCGACGCATTCGAGCCATGGATTTGACGAAACTGGAATCCAGTTTTCCTCCTGCTGTTTCGCCTTTCGAGGAACTTCCTGGGCCCCGCGTTTAATCCTTTTTTAACTCGCCGGATCTTTTCGCCGTGTTCTCCGCGATTTGGACTTCCCCGGCTCGCATGTTTTTTTTCTCTCTTCTTTCTTCAAACAAGTACCCCTCCCCTTTACCATACTGCCCTCTTTCAAATCCTTGAGATTTTCCGAGCCGCTCTGCCGCGCTCTAATGCTTCCCACTCCCTCTCCCCCCCCCGCCACTTACTGCAACTTTGCCAATTTCGTCGTTTGAGATGTGGGCCCGATTACGAAAGAAGCCGCCAGCGTCAACTCTTAGATTGCGGTGTGTGCGTACTGTCGTGATTTACCCGACATGTGTTTGGATTTCAGAGTCCCCTTTTTTCAATCTTCCCACCAGACATAAATAGGGTGAGGCGCTTCGCTGCGAGCCACTGAAGAGTCTCTATTTTTTCGCTTACTTATTTTTACGCGGGTCCTCTCCCCCTCCCCAACCGTTGAAATCAATGGTTCTACCTTTTTTGGTTGCGTCGCCGTGAATATCCGTGATTCTCCTTCCAGCCTCAAAACTGTCGCGTGCCTTTGATGAACCCCCCCCGATGATGACAAGGGGGTGTTTCCGACCCCCCCTCCATTCTCTTCCTTCTTCGTGGACCCTTTGACGGACGGACCTCCGCCGTGAATTTATTCTTCTCTCCCTTTTTGGTAGCGCTGGACAATAGTGGATCAGTTTTCAGCCCGCGTTTTTTGTAGTACGGGATCTTTCTCCTTCCCCGATTCCCTCTTTCCCGAATGTTTTTAACGTATAGTCCCCTTTCCCTCTGTAGGTAGATTTCTCTATATTAATCCTCTAGTTGTGTGGTTGAGATTTTTATAATCGAACCTCTTGCCGTTTTCCCTTTTCCTGCACTTGCCAGTCGGCGTGAAGCGCATTGCCAGGAGCCTTTTTCTCGTCCCCGTTGCCATTTTGCGATGACAACCAAATTCACCCCAAGTTGCAACGAGCAGTCTTACAAACAGTTTCCGAGCCTGCTCCCTCCAACCTAGTATGCCGGGCCTCCTCAAAAAACGTTTTCAGTTTCTGTAGGCCTCTCCTTTCTCCGGGTCGTCACGAAAGGCGTTTTTGAGGAGCGGTTTCAGAACACGGACAGGATTTCGAGTCTCTACTTCCCCAGATCAGTCTCTTTTTCCCTTCTCCGACCGTTGCGAAAGGCACGTTCTTTCCCCGTATTTGTTTAATTTCGATAAAAGCGCAAAGACTTCTCTTACACGTCCCTTCATGGGTCTCTACCTGAATCCCGATCTCCGCACCTTCGAGGTGTCTGTAAGGCTTTGAAGCCAGAGACTCCTCTCCCACGTACCCCTTTCCAGCAGCAAATTCTTATTCCCAGCAGTCATCAACTTCACAGAGCTATGTCGTAATCGGGCCCGGTCCCCTCCCTTCCCCGCTTACCCTCATCGTCCTTCTCTGGCAGGTCGCGATTCACCTGTGAAAAACTGCCCTTTCATGGCCGAGCGGAAGTCTTCTCTGAAAATCCTTCGGAGGTTTTTATTGCGCCGAGAGGACCGGTTAGGATAGACGCATACTTTCGTGTGTATCGAATACACTTTCCTTCACTTTGGTGCTCCTCCGGATGCCCGCTACAGGGCGTGCAAGCCGCTCCTTTGCCCGTTCCGGCCTCGCACCTCAGCATCTTTTTTTTTTTCTCCCCGGCCCTTGTAAGAAGAACATGCCCGGACGTTGAGCTGACTGTACCCCACCTCTTCAGACTGCTCGAGAAGAGGCCGTCCCCCCGCGTTATTGCGTAAGTAAGAAGGGTGAGCACTTTGTTGTAATTCTTTCCATCCCTCCTAGGCGTTTTGACCAATTTGCTTATGAAACCAACGCTTGACGAACCTCCCCCTTCACCCTTTCTATGAGAGGGCTCGTAAGTCTCCCTGTTCGCCTTTTTGTTCATGGGTTGCTCCCAGTTTTTTTAGAAATGTCTCGTCCTCTCTTCGCCCTCGCTTTTTTGCACTTGTTTTCTTCCCGCCCGGTTTGTTCATCCACGCGCTTCCCGACCGCCTTCGCCTCTTCTTTTCACGGTTTTTTCCTCTTTCTCATGCACTTACCCCTATTCCCTATTAATCTGCATTTGTCACGGTTGTCCCAGCGATTCAGAAATCCACTCTCCAATCCCGTGTTTTGGGTCCCTTACTCCCGATAGACGCATCGATTTGCCGCCTCTCAAGGATAAGTGTCCTCCTGAACTCTTTTTTTTTACGTTGCGTTCCCGTCTAAATGTCCCGACTTCCTTCTTCAGGTTGCACCAAAGTCTTCTCAGGCGAATCACAGGTTTCCCTTTCCACATCCAACTTTCCCACCAAGTTTTTCTTCTTTCCCTGCGTGTCCGCTCAAAGCCGCACTTCAGATGATCCTCGCTATTCGTCAGGAATGGCCAGGCAAGACGCACACGCTTGCGGCTTAACAAAAAAAAACTCCCGTTATTTTCGCCCCCCCCCTAAATGTCTCGATGCTTTTGGAACTGAACCCCATCCTATTTTCTATTGCTCCCCCCCCAGCATGTGTCATCGTTGTAAACTGAAGACCAAGTTCCTGCCCGCTCAGTTACCCTCATCCAAGTGCCCATCTACGAGTCAAACTACAACCGCGATGCCCCAGCTCCCCACAGATTGTCAGTCTACACCACCCCGCTACCATGAGTGAGAGCGAAATCAGAGCGCGATATATTCTTGGATCTTTCGCAAAGAACCCGCACTAGCAACTCGACCATACCCCCTTTTTTGGAAAGTTAAGTGTTGTCTTTTAGCTTTGTTTTTCGAAATCATTTTCCTTCGACACAAAGGTATGCAATTGGGAAATTTTCCCCCCCCCCCCCCCCCCCCCATTCTTTCGCATATTTTACGGAAGGAAATGACAAATAGTCGCTACTTTTTACATATTGACTTGATCCGTCATCCTCGGCCCCCGAGTGGTTTTTGACAAGTAACGGCATTTTCGCATTGAGCGACAAAACACAACACCAGTCTGATAAGCACCTACCCTCGAGACGTGATTCTTGGGGACAGCCCAAGTCGACTCCCTTAACCGACTCTCTTCTGCTAGCTCAACCAGTAGGTAGTCTGTTGCCTGAACTTCCCTTTTCATTTCCTCTTATGTGTTTTTTTCTCTGAAGTGTAGGCCCCAATAGAGATCCCGGGTGAAGTCCAGAGAGCAGATACCTTCTGGCATCGGCATTTTCCCTCCAGGGGTTTTTAGTTGCCCCGTACAAAGGTACTCGCCTCGGGGAGTTAAGACTTCGTTTACACAACTCCGCCCATTACTGACAAAGAGAGCTGGGCTTTATTTATTTGCCGCATACCTCCCTGAGCTTCGCGCGAACCCCGTGGACTTTTGTGAATTCTCAAACACGATCTGAAGCCAATTTTGCACATCCCCCTATTCCCAGCATGTGTTTGCTCAGTATTTTTCAGACCTCCAAATAAGTGCCCCCCCCGGAGTGGTTTTGACCAACGGGAACAACCGGAGGGCCCCCGCTTAGCTGCTATTCGTCCCCCCTTGGCTATTGCAGAAAGAGTTCAGAGAGAGGATCGCTGACTTGAGTAACATTAAAGCATTTCCACTGGTTGTGGTTGCTCTCTTTTGCTCTTGGAAGTTTTGGGCTCTATGTGGAGATGGATATGAAGTGGTCCTTGTGTGATTTCGGGATTCTCCGGGCCCCTGATCGCCCTTGAAATTGAGAGGGAGGGAACGTCTTTTTTTTTTGACATTCTCCAGAGGCAGACCTGGCGCTTTCTGGTACTCTCCGTCGCTTGCTCATTTATCATTTGTTCGCCATCCGGAGCCGTTTTTGGCAGCCACCTGGGCCACTAAAATTAAGGCGTGGCAGTCCTCCCTCTAAAATGGACATTTTCCTCCTCCTGCCTTTCTCGTCCCCTTTCGATTTTCCGATGAGCCCCTGAAATTTGCTTCAGGGCTTTCCTTTTTTCCTTCACCGTGCAGCCTTCTGCGATTGGAGATTTTGCATCATTGCAGTCCTGGCATTATCATTAGCACCTTCCCTCGGTATCCGTCCCCGGTTACTTCTGCGCTCGTAACCCTCACCCCCTCTTATCGATACCCGGTGTGACAAAACGTTTTCTTTTAGACATTTTCATTCTCCAGCGCTTTGCACCTTGCCCCACCGCCAAGTTTACCCTATTCACCTTGGTTCCCCCCGAGATTTCATTTTTTCATTCGTCCCTTGACTTAAACTTACTTGAAAGATTTGAAGCGCGTGTTTGTGGTTCCCTCCACCAAGACACGCCCCTTTTCTGTGTTTCTCTTGTTCTAGACTGGAGCCGGTAAGGGTGAGCAAACTGATTCGCCCCCCCATCCAGGCTCCCTCAGCTTCCTCTTTTTCTCCTTCCACATGGAGCTTTAACTTTTACGTTCGAACCTTTTTTTCGGGGTTTCAAGATAATCTTTTTTTTCCCCCCACTGAAACCTCCCGTCTGTTTCATCCGACCGAAGCTTTATCTGCCTGGAAACGCATTCGCCTCACTGATATTTCATCTACCCAAAGAGGAGATTCCCCCGATGTCTCCCCCTCTTTCCCGTGCCCTTTTTTTTTACCGTCACGTCCCCCACTTCACGTCAGACAGGAGTCTGTTCGGTCTGACTGACTCAACATTGACGATCGCCTTTCGCCTCTGTTGGATGTGCGATTGCCGAAGCACTTTTTTTTGCCTACTTCGTAGCGACCCGCCCGGACTGAGACCCCGTATATTTCTTTTTTAAAATCGCCTGGCCTTATGATCCCCCTTATCCCTCGCCCCGAATTCTTCGACCCCTGTCATCTCGACGATTACCCATTGCGGATTCGGCATCCCCTCCGCTCCTCTGCCTTCTTTTTCTTGGCACATGCGTTTAGAACTCTCCTGCCTGAGAATGCGGTCACAATGTGTCCCATCCTGAGCCCCTAGGTAGTCTACCCTTTCTGCATCCCCTATTAACTTTTCAATCGCTCGATGTTCTGATCTGCTGGTGTGGTAAATGAGGAGTCGAAAGTTTTTTCTCTGATCCTCGTCCCCTCCGGAACACTCTCCCCATCACAGTGGGAGTGCTGCTGCTTTTCGCCAAGGGGATCCTTTGTTTGAGTTCTTTTCTGGTTTCTTCTCCCGCACCCACTTCGGGCGCACGTCTGGTGCGTACCCTTTTTTTTAGTCTAGTTCAAACTATATATAATCCAGCCCTTCCTCCGTTCGCGTTTGCTGATGAACCTATCCAAGAGGCCACGGTGGCCCCCTTCGGCATTTTCATCTATTTCCTTCCCACCCACCGGGTTTGGTCGGACGACCAGTACATTCGGAATCGCTTTGTTTTCCCGCAGTCGCGTTTTTCAAGTGTGAGCAGTTGGCGATTTTGGTGATGCATTTTCTTGCACTCCTCTCTTCCCGCTTCGGCGGTCCCTTTCCTCTTCACTCCAGGCAAACTCGTTTCCGATCTCTCTATTTCCTGTGTTGTTGTAGTCGATAATCCTCCGATTTGCCTTAGGTACGCACGGGCGCTCCTCCTTGAATCTGGGATTAGAATTCAAGGTCCTCCTGCCGTCACAATCGCTTCAAACTCCTCCACTTGCCTTTCTCGGATCCCACCCCTAGAAACCTTACGTGTTCTTTTCCACACCCTTTTCCCTCTCTTTTTTAGCTGAACTCGCCATTGTCTCCGGCGAAAGCCGCCCCAGTAGCTTGGAGAGTTTTTATCCCGCACCCCAGCGACAGGAGTTCTTATATTTTATCTCTTATTTCCCAGGTCGTCCTCCCCCCCTTCCCCCCAGGGAACTGCTGCAAGTTTTGTCTTTACATACCCTTGCGTGTTCGCGAATCCTCATTTCCCTAGCATGTGGCGGCTCCGCAGCCCCCCTCTTTTTAGCTTGGTTTCGGTCTGTCAGCTGACAAGCCTCGACCACCGGTCTTTAACGCCGCATTAACCCACAGCGACGCCTTTCACTCCTCCGGTCTTTTTTTTTTCCCTTTTTTTTTTTTTTGTTTTTTTTTCGGGTCCCGCAGGCGCCCCCCCCCCCCTTGTCCCCAGCTCGGGGAAATGTCGCATCTCCTGCGCGGCTTCTGATTTCTGGTGACCCCGTCAATTCATCACTTGCGGAAATCGTCTCGAAAATCCTCTTGACTCGGGGACCTCGTCGCGCGCCTTTATTTGTCTCCCTCCTTAATTCTTCATGTTTGGGATCCGATCATTTCGATTCATGTTTCGGGTGCGACCAAAAGCGAGGGCCCTGCTTCCTTTATACTCTCTCTCGCTTTCACATGCGAGGAAATCTACATGTCGAAGTTTTTCTGTGCCGAGTCCTGCCCCTTAAGCCGTCCCCCTCACGCCCGTCCGCAGTGACTGTTCGTGGCCGGTAAAAGGTGCCGTCGAATCGCGCCTTTTTCCCGCAGAATGTTTAGGCTTTTACGGTTTCAATTTCCCTTTTTCCTCCGCCCAGCTTCGCCCCTTTTGTTTTCATTTGGTTCACCAAAATTTGATTGAAACACGACTCCTCCCCTATCAATTGTAATAGAAGGGCGACGGCGAGACGCGGCCCTGTTCTTGGCTCACCGGTTGTCTCCTTTTTCCTATAAGGCTCGTCCTCTAGAAGCCAATATCCCTACCCTAAAGATCCTATAGACCTCTTTTTAGTCATCCAACCCCCCCGTCCTCTACGTAAGTTTTCCTATTTAATTCCAAGTGCTCTGACTTGATATGCCCCCTGCCACCTTTATAGGATTCTCTTTATGTTTTCTCTGGTGCTCCTGCTTTGAGGCCCTCCAACTTCCTCACAAAGCAAGTTTGTCAAGACTGTAATCTCTATTTTTTACTCACACATTTTTGTTGTTTAGAGTCCGCTCTCTACCAAGTGGTCTGCTTGTACGCGGTTTTGATGGAAAGGGAGCAAGGCAGCCGGCGGGCCTTCTCAAA
>Ga0179593_1255743_pt1 | contig 10658 bp, 11 predicted proteins | sample CZODoug2_1_08_16_FD_185931 | JGI IMG/M metagenome (GOLD analysis project Ga0179593, IMG submission 185931) | Vadose zone soil fungal communities from Angelo Coast Range Reserve, California, USA - CZODoug2_1_08_16fungal (PacBio error correction) | ecosystem: Environmental > Terrestrial > Soil >... | reverse complement strand
CTGGTTGTCTGGACGCTATGACCATTGGGATTAATTTCCCCTTCCGCGGTCCCCCCACCATTTCCCTTTTTTTCACTACAGCAGTTTTACTCCTCCTACTTTCCTCTGCATCGTCCTTAACCCAAGTCCCCGCAGTCATTGGGCCATGCTTTGTTAGCGCCGCCCTCCCCTCCGTGACCGACGTCCTCAAGCGCGTGCGGCTACCCGTTATCAACTCGAAGTCTCATTCCCCCCTCTTGGCTCTTCGCGCACTAACACCTCTATCCCCTGTGATTGTCTATCATTTTTCTGGCTCGTAGGCATAGTTGGTTGCAGGTGGGTTTACCCTATTGGATCTCTCCGCCACCGTCTCCTACTGACGCTCTACTTCGGCCTCTCTTTCCCTGTCCTCTCCTGTCCCCGTTTTCATCACATAACTTGTCCCGTCCCCGTATTTGTCGCATTGCCAAGATGGATTATCGCATGGGCGGCCCTCAATTATCATCTGGACCGATCTCCCTCCTCATTCGACCTAGCTTACTGGGTTGTTACCCTCCCTTCTTCTTACCTCTTTGGTTTTGTGCTGGTTTATGCCCTGAGATTGGCCACAAGGCGCGGCCTTCTCCCGGCTTGTATGGCCTTGAGAGACACTGTTCTTTGGACCTGTCTTTCTTTGTCGTGTTTGCCCCTTCTGTTCGGACTTTGCCGGTAGAGGCGTCAGCCTCCTGTCAAGAAATTTTCCGACCGTGATCGTCTCTTGCGCTTTTTGCTTTTTTCTCCTCTTCTTCCGTATGTCGCGACGAGATCGGTCGGCGGCTGTCCGCCCAGTCCTTTTTCCCGTGTTCCTTGCCACTTCTCTTGGACACCTTCACGTTGATCATGGGTTGCGATGGCCCCAACTTTTGCTTCGATTTTTGACATGTATCCCGGATTTTGCGGCTTGTCTCAGGACCACATACATCCGTGCTTTCACCGCCCGTACCCTTTTTCTCTTCTCTTGACGGTCCTCTGGTAGCTCTCCCATTCGACGGGGACTCCAAGTGGACTATACACCCATGATTCAGTTGAGCATGCCATTTTTTTTTTTGCAAAATCGTCCCCCCGCTTTGCATGCTCTTGGCCCCCCTGCGCCTTTTTTACAGGATGTAAGACTGTGCCTTCGTACTTTTTATCGCCTGGCTTGACGGAGCCCCGCGAGTACCGTTCTCCCGCTTCCCTCATCGTCTGAAAGGAATTTAGTTCCTCGATGATGTAATTTTTGATTGGAGACATCACCCTCCTGGTCTCTTTACATTCACGTTGACCCTTTCTTCAATGACCTACTGGCAAGGCCCTTCTCCCCTCTATCACTTTATTCAGGGAGTAATTATACCTTTTGTCTCTGGTACGGCCACCTTCTCTGTTCTTGACTGCCTTTGTCTCACTTTTCTTCTGGTCGACCCAGTCCTCCCCCGCCTCGATCCCCCCCATGCTCTTGAAACTCGTTCCAGGAAGAGCAATCCCTAAAGTTTGAAATCTCAGGCCATTTATTGTCATTGCTCGCGCCACCCAACTTTCTCGTGTCTGTCATGTACCTCCCCTCCCTTCGACCACTTTTTCAGTCCTCAGGGACAAGAAGGTCCTTTCTAAAAGATTTCCTTTGAGGTGGAATTTTTTGCTTGCGTCGCCCGCTCATGAACGGGGCTTTCCTCTGCGTAAACGTGCCCGATTCTCTCTGTACCTTTCGCCAATTTCTTTCTCGATTCCGCGGAATAATCGGTTTCGTGATTTCCTTGTTTGTCTGGTCCCCTTCCTAATTTTCTACTGGCTGTGTAGCGCCCAAGGGGACTTCTCTGATGTTACCTTCTGTCTCTCCCACTGTTCTATTGTAACCACTACGCAATTAGTCTTCCTCTTTCCCATGTTGATGACCTGTAAGTCATTTCGCGTTTCTTCCGTGGCAGTTCTTCCCTGTTCGCTGCGGACGATTTTGGACCAGGCACTCGCTGGTTATTACTACGTTTGCTATCGCTAGAGCATGTCCACCCTTGACATATGTCGCGTCTCTTTGCTTGCCCAAAGTCGCTCAGCGTCCTTTTAGTTTTAGACATTTAATCTGTCTCTTTACCTATTTCCACCATACTTTTGTTGTTTTTGTGAGCACTTGACACTAGTTTGCCAGACACCTATTACTTCAACGTGGTTACTTTCCCTTGCCCCCGTTGTCGGCTGCCTTCTCTCTCTTGCAGGTTTTTTTTTTTCTATCGTGCCAACCATGCGCGGCTGCACAAAACGTAGGCGCGCAATTGCATCTTACGGGATCTTGCTCGTGTTGGATGGAACCTTCTTTGGTCCTCCCCCCCTCACGTCCCGAGACCGACGACTGGCTTTCTTTTGATCTTTTGTCGCGACCCTCGTGGACGCCACAGTTTGTCCCGCTGTGCGGTCCCTTTGCGCTCTCCCGCCCGGTCGGCTAAGAACCGGGCAAGGATCCTGCACGCCATCATCGACAGCTTTAGCGGGATTCGTAGATGCGCCCCCATCTTCAGTTTTTTCCCGCACCTGTTCTCCTTTCTGACGATTATAAGTCCGACGTGGCTGATTGATCGTTAGCCCCGTTTATGAGCGCGTACTCATGTGGTAACCACTCAGATTTCTCCCCAACCCCTGCCTCGAACCCGACAGCGCAGGGTTGTTTACGTCCCCGATTCCATTCTTGTTCTTTGGGCATCGGCCCTCGGTCGTGTTCTACTGTCAACTGTTGATTCACCATACCCGGACCGTACTTTTTGGTCAGTAGATGCTCTTTTATTTTGTCCCCGTCCCCATTTGGTAGTACTGTGTAGTGCAAAAACCGGCTGCTTTTCTTACTTCCTGGCTCGAGTTTCCCTTTCTATGTCCTTGAGCGTCGAGACGCGGTTGGGCAGCCGTATTTTTTACTCTAGCCCGCTTGCCCTGGCCTCTATCATGTTGCCTCCTGACCATCCTTTCTCTCCTGTACTTACAAGTATTGTCTCCAATTCTGGTGTTTCTATAGCCTTGCCGTGATTTGAGCACTGATTGTCCCTTGTTCACTTGTCGTCTGACGCTTGCTGCCGTGATTCACCAGGTGTCTCCGCTTTGCGTCCTCGATGCATTTTCCCGCGGTTTTGAGAGAGGTTCAATTGTGTCTGGCGTCGCCTCCCCGGCGGTACCCCGACCGGAAGCCACGCCGAATATTCCCTTCCGGGCTGTGACCCCCTAGACAGGTAGCCCGGGCGTGCAGTCAAGTTTGGTGTCGTCCCTTCTTTCACTACTTCTCCTGTCTCCTTTCCTTGGCTGTGGTCCCCTTGATTCCCGGCGACGTACTTCTTCGTCCTCGCCCGTCCCCGGCGACGAGCTCAAACGTCCACTCCCTACATGTGAGTGAAGTTAGAAGGGTGCTGTAAGGTCCACTTCAAGCGGATTTTCTTTGTGATGTCACCAGTCTCCTTTATCTTTTCGCCCCATGTTTTGCGTGTTCCCAGCGCAAGCTCCAGTCATCGTGAGCCTGTACTATCCGTCGTCGTGGCTTCCCTGGTTGAAAACGGCATGGTCTTCTCTACGCTGCTTTTACAGCTTTTGCGCAAGCCATTCATGGACTCTCCTTTCTTGATCGGGCGCCCCGTGACCTGAAATTTCCTCCCCTCCCCTAGACAAGGTCCCGGCGAAATCTCTGCTGCCTTCCGCTTGTCATTCTCCTTTAACGTTGACATTACACTCTCTGGTCAAGACTGTTACTCCATTGCCCTCCATCGCCGCTTTTTCTTCAATCGTCCCGACGTTCGCGCGGGGGTCTCTCTTTTTGCAGTCACCCCTCTTAGTTAACACACACCAGTCGACTTAAGTCGCACTGTCTACCGTTGACCTTGATGTTTTCTCGATAGTGCGATGTCTCAGCTGCTTTCTTGAGGGCCCGTACCCAGTTGCCTTCATTCTTTGCCACAAGCCTGCCTGTGCGCTTGCTGTTCCGTGCTGTTGGGTTCCCTCACTTCATGATCCTGCCGCCGTGTGATTGCGTACCTCGGTTGATTTTCGCGTTTGCCGCGAGCCACTCCCGCCTACGTGACCCATTCAAACGATGTTCCGTTTTAAAGACGTCTTGCTCTGTGTGCCCTCGCGTTATCTCTCCTGAGTCTTGCTCATCTCTTTCCAGGCTTGCTCAGGGTCCTTCCTCTTGTACCTTCGAAGAATTGACGAGACGTAGGTCACCCATCCTCACTTTGTTTCGTTCTCATGTGCAACCCTGGATCTTCCAGCTGTTTTCTTTTTCCTTTCACGGCTGCCTTTGGTGGTTTCTCTTCCCGCTCTGCGACGACTGCACCATTCCTTCTTCCAACAGGTCATGGTGGACGATTAATTTTTTGAAAAATTATTTTTTGGTAGCCGCGTCCTCAACGTTGCGGGTATCTCTTTGTGAGTGTTGGAGTTTACCGTTTTTTTTTTTTTTTATTTTGTTTTTCCACCCAGCCTTTCATCCTTGTGTGTTATTGTACTATTTTTTTTAAGTCTGAGTAATGTTTTTCTTCGAGTTTTTTTTGACGTACTTCTCCTTTTTTTCATCCCCCTGTTGGAGTCCTCCTCGTCGTGGTTTTTGGTTTTTTGTGATTATGCTCCGCGTTGCTCTGGGTGACGCTTTTCGTCTGGGCAGAGGAATTTAACCTGTACGCGGCCACCTCTTTTGTTTTCTCCCCCTCCCTTCCCGTGACCCCCGAACGGGACTCGATCTCGTCACTCTCGCGAGGACACTCTATCCATCCGCCCATCTTGACAGCCTTTGCATGCTGACCCCTACAGATTGTAGTTTTTTTCCCGGTTTCACTCGTTCGCATGCGCTCCTGATTTTTTTTTTTTTCCGGCGCCGAGTTTTCTCACTACCTCGGTCGATGCCCGCCAGCGTAGCACACCGACATGCTTAGTACCGTTCTTTCCCCGGGAATCGTGTGAGATGTTCAGGGGCGGTGGTTTGGATAGATTTTTAGCCTTAACCCCCGCTTTCTCATCTGAGTTAGGCACTATAGTTTTTTCCAAAGCCCACCCCAACGGGCGGCAAGCTGCCTGCAACCTTTGAATGTCTTCTTCTCCCGCGGTCGGCCTCAATCTAAATCCTCGCCTGATATAAAGATATAGACAACGGTCGGTGTTGCGAAAGGAGGGTGCCTCGTTATGGTCTGGTTTTCGCATTCCTGTCAAAAGCCGCGAGCACGTTCGTTCATTTTTTACACGTACTCGTCATGAGGACGGATGTTAGGGATGTTAACAGATCGTAGGTTCGTTGTGCACCGGTTACCTTTGTCATTAGCGCACTGCACTTTTTTTCGACGACCTTGGCAGGTGCTTTGCGCGCATGTCTCCTGAGTGCCGACGACTTTCCTCCGTTTAATGTCGCGGCGCCAGAACGTACGTCAGTCTGAATGGACTGTGCTTTTGTTTCAGCCTATTTTGCAAAGGTGCGAGAGTACCCGTCAACTGTGACATTTTTAGCTTTCTTTTCCCCCATACTCCTGGTCTGACATTTTTTACGTTCTTCCCTATTTCTGCATGACCAACTGGATTGACAGGGCTGCATCGCCGAGACATCGTTTACGCCATTTTTCTTGCTTTTTTTCCTTGATAGCGATCTTCTTGCATTTGGTGTCAGCAAGGGCCCTGCCCATCTTTCCCTTCGCCTGATTTCGTGGCCCCAAGCCGTTCGTTCGCTGCTTTGCTTCGCTTTGGCAACGGATGGTCTCCGGTTCTAGCCGTTACTATTTCGTTTGAACGTCCTGTTTCGTTCCGGCGACATTGTCGCCCGGCTTTTTCCCCTACTCCTCTTACATGCCGACCCGTGCGGCTGCGCTCTTCAATTTAACCGAGATGATGTATCACTGGATTATTTACTAGGAGAACGCACCAGTTTTGCTCACCCGCTCAACACTGCCCCATATAGCCACCACGCTCCTAACCGTGCCTTCCGAGAGGCCGCTGTATGAGGTGCGTCCATACTTTGTTCGGTGTGCACCGGTCTCTGCTTTTAGATTGCCTTGTCCATCACCCACAGTTCGTTCCAATTCCGAAGTCTTCCCTTCTTCCTATTCCGCACGGTTCTCACCAATAGGTACCTAGGCTGCGCTCAGGGCTACGCAACCCCACGATACGTTTATCTGCTGCCTTGGCATCTACGGTCGCCCATTGTTCAATAAGGGCAGATGCCCGGTCGCTTTGACCTTCCTTCCGGGTCGGCGGGGGCTGTGCTCTTTCCTCGCTCAAGCACGCTTTATCGTCGTCTACGCGCCCCGCCCCCTCCGGTGTCGTATCGTCGAGGTTCGCCGTTTGGTTTCCAATATATCTGATTTTTTTGCGTTTACCCACGAGTTTTGGTATTGGGCGTTTTGTTCCTTCCTGTTGCCTTTCCCACTTGTCACCTTAAACAGCGCCGAAGGTTCCAGTTCCCTCTTTCCTTTCCACGGTTTACGCGTGCCAACCTTTCGCGCAAGTAGAGAGTTCCCCGCGAGCATAATCATCGAGAGAGCCCTTTACGTGTCGCTCTTTTTCAGTTCCTCTGTTTCACGACTGTGCGAATGCCCACTGCACTTTTCCTAATGACTTCATCGCGAGAAGGCTCCGTCCCTTTTCGCGTTTCTTTCACCAAATGATCGCGTGATGTATGTTTTGGCGCTTCCACTCATTCGCCCTCCTCGCCCTTTTTGTTGGTTTGTTGAGCTGCTCTCCGCCGCGAGCCCTCCTCACCCGCTTCTCTTGTTTGCCGCCCGCGACGGTGCAGGGCCTTATCGCGCTTGCGTCCGCGGTCGTAGATACCAGTTGAGGCCTGTGGACCCCCACCCCAATGGCCTTTGATTCTGACGACACGCGCGCAAGTGCAAGTCACCGGCTCTCTTGTCTTTTGAACAACTGGTTCTCATGCGTTCGTTGTTATGACCAGAACCGACATTTTCTAGGGTTCTCCCGTCTTTTCAGCCGCCGCGCTTTAACACTTCCAGCCTGCCTTTGCACCCCTTTTTTCTCTTTCGCGCTCGGGGACATCCTTGACCGTTTTACAACATCCATCCGCAACGGCCGCTTTATCATCGTATCTCGCCGGACCGCCCTCTTCATTTGATCGATGCCCCTCACGACGCCCCTTCCACTGCTCAGCGTGCGGATCTCTAGCTGAGCGGCGATGAGAAACACTATTTTCCATCTTGAGACTTGAAGTCTTTTTCATTTGCGCAACTGAAACCCTTGATCTCCGGTCGTAGCTACCTTCAATAGGTCTCAGCCCTCGACGACTTTACGTTATTTTGTGTGCAGCGTCGCAATGATTGCCCTAATGTAGAGTCGGAGTAGTTGCTCTGTTGTCCATCCGGGCCTACTCGCTTGACATTATCGCTTGGCTTCGTGTTTCTGGACAGGGTAGCACTCTCTATGCCTCCGGCCCTCTATCATGTTTGGCCCTCTCATTCTGACGAAGCCCTCTAACGTCAGCTTGGTCTAGGACTCCCCCCGATAGTAGACCTGAGACTGTCCCCCTCTTTGCTGCGTTTTCTTTACCTTCCTTACGTCACCCCCCCCTTTTCGATGCTCTTCCCGCTCTGGCCTGCTGCAGCGTCATTTCCTTCTCAGCTAAGCCGCATCGAGTAATCCGCAAGCCGGGTGTCCGCTTCGCCGGTGGTGTCCTGCTCGCCGTTCCCCCGCCCTTGCGCTAGACACATTCGCTCCCGTCTGCGGAGTAGTGCACATAAATGCACCCCACTGCTTTCATGTTGCTGCTTACTCCCCCCTGCTCCAGTTGCCAGTCTTTTCTGCTTCCATCAGGCCTCCCCCGCTCACTGCTATCCCTCGTAAATTGTGCTTGGTGCCGAGTGGCTTTTTCAGGAACGCCGGCTCGTTTTGTATACGGCGCATGCGCGCCAGCCGCGGAATTCAACCGAGGTATTTGTTCAAGGCAAGCACCCCTGTAACGTGCCTCAATGCACGTGCGTCGTTTTGGTGTTTCCACACGCCTGGTCTCCTCGAATTTCCATTAAATGCTCTCTTGGTTTGTTGCCCCCACAAGGTCAGGACTCCCGCACCTATGCGTCTGCGCATTTCGCCGACATCCCCCTACCCCTATGTTGGCCGTGATTCACTAGTCGTGTCATAAAGATGCGTGTCCTTGTTCGGCGTCCTTCAAGGCCCGTTTCCCCTTCCCTGACGGCAAGCCTGCTCCTGTCCGTTTTTTCTGACCTGACCAATCCATGACATGTTTTCCCCTACCCCATCCCCGAATGCGCGCGTTTCTCCGGTGCCTTGCCAAGCTTATAGAACACGCACCCCACATACCACCTGATGAATCCGGGGCACCTCACCTATGGTACCGGATCGAGGCGATCTCCGTCTCTCCTTCCTCTGCTTTTTGTCTGTTCCTGCCTCACCCCTGCTGCCACCATGCTGCTCAGATGAATCAGTACCGTTTACGTCCCCTTTGATGTTAAGTCAGTCGTGAGCCTTGACGTACCCGCATTGCCCTGTTATTTCTATTGTGATCGCTTTTGGCCGCGCAATTCTACCCGCCAACTCCGCGGCCGCACCAGATGCCGCCGTCGTGCTTTTTTCAAGGAAGTAGAGACCTAGGGTGCCCCCCCGGCTGTCTTCCTACTAGTGCCTGCGAGGGCATCCTCCTTCCTCTTCACGCAGTCTTAGTGTCAAGGGTCGATAGACAGGACGCTGGCAGGCTTCTTGCTCTCCCTGCCTGAGAGCTACACGGCGCAATGCCAGGTTCGCTGGTACCGTCTTCTTGCCCCATTGTCTTGTGCATTGCACAGCGCCGTGACTCAATCCTCGTGTCCGCAGTTATTGTCCTCGAGGCCCTGGCTTAGCAACACCTGTTTCATTTGGACGCGGTCAAGTTTGCCGGTGAAAATATGCATCTTCTCTGGTTCCCCACCCGACACGGGCCGGTTATCTCTCTTTTTCCCTTCCACGGCGATCTTCATTTGTTTTTGCCAGTTTCTGGCGTTTTATCGTCAACTAATCTTTTTGTTTTCGACTGTTTCTTTCTTTTGAGTTTTTACTTTTGATAGCCCATGTTTTTGCTTCGTTATTTTTGTCGATGCGGATTCCCCCTTTCACTCCTTCACTTTACCTTTGAGTTGGATTCTCTCCCTGTTTTCTTTTTTTTTTTCCTTTCTGACCCCGGCAATTGGAACATTTTCCCCCTTCCTAGTCCACATGACCGGTATGTCTCCCGCCGCCTCCGTCGCGCCTGGGACGCGATTTCGCGGTCACGTCCTTACTCCGGGACATACCCTCCAGCTGTCTTTTTCCCTCCCGTTGCCTTTGACGCCCTCGCTTTCCTGCTTTTAGTTCTGTCTCATTTTTTTGTAAAGCGGTCGCTGCGGCGTGGCCGGACCGGCTCAGTCGCGCCGAGCTGCGCCTTATCGTTGATATGGTGGAAGCTAGCCCCCCTCTCTTCCGCACGTTTCTTCTGCAGGTCCTTTTTTTGCTCGGCAGGTTCTTGTTGGCGGTGAGGTGCCTCGGCCCCAATGTTATCCGATCTCCCCACAGCGGGCCGATGTTCGTTAGAACCTCGCATACTCCACCCCTTCACCATCATTCCTTGCACCGCTTCTTCACCTCAGGCCTTGACGCCGCCTTTTCTTTTTCGTTTTGCCCTCACGATCACGGCGTCTCCGATATCGACACCGGTCTTGGGTCGACCCCATGCGGCGGTACCCCCTCCCATTGGCCCCTTTCCTTCTTTCATTTTTCCGGTTGTGCTCGACCTTTGCCCCACTGTACACGTCTTAGTATTTGAGCGCTTGCACCCAATGAACTCCGCCCGCTCCACGTATTTTGTCCTCTCACTCTTCGTTCTTTTCCTTTCCTTGCGGTCAGTCTCCCCATCCGTCTCTTTTCCGCCGAGCGTATTGGACTCGACGTTTTGACGATGAACACCTTCTGAGAGTTACGTCCTCTCACTGTCTCGCACTGGCCTAGCTGTCATTCCGTTGCTCCGTTTTTGATGCCAAGAAGTCTGACGCTCATTCTCCCCCTTGAGCTGCGATGGAAATCCCCGCCGTGATCGCGTCTTTTCCCCGCACGCAGTCCCTTTTGCCTTTTCCTCTGCGAGTTCTTCGCGCCCCATTTATCTTTTCTCCCGTTTTTGGTATAGTCGAGGGATCGTCTAAGGCCCGAAGCCTGGGGTTTTTTTACCTCCATTTTTTGATGTTTTTCGTCAATTCGATTTCGTTTCCACCCTGTCCTCTCGGATGCCTTTGTCTTTTCTCCTTGCACCTCTCTTGTCAATTTCGGCCGTCGCCGTCGCTCGTATGGATGAGCCCTTGCCGTTCCCGTTTTTCCCATCTTCTCGCTCCCTCACTGTCGCTGTGCCTGCGCCTTCACATTCAGCGTTGATTACTCTATGTTTTTTTTCCCCATAAGGACTCTTCCCCTCATGAAGCCCGTGCTAACTCCACTGTTCATCTCTCCTCTCCATGTCTTTCTCTCGTGCTTTAGCGGCCTAAATCTCGCGGTTGCATGCGAGATTTGTTCCGCTTCCTCACCAGCCTTCGCTAACCTTTCTCCAAGGCCTTCTTCCTTACGGCCCGATTTTTAGTTTCTCCTCTCCCCATTCTGGTTTTTCAACAAGCCGTCCATTCGTGCTGAGTTTGTATTTTGAGTAGGCCTCTCCGGTCTCAAGTGGCAGAGATCAATTTACCGTC
>Ga0179593_1493134_pt1 | contig 10659 bp, 7 predicted proteins | sample CZODoug2_1_08_16_FD_185931 | JGI IMG/M metagenome (GOLD analysis project Ga0179593, IMG submission 185931) | Vadose zone soil fungal communities from Angelo Coast Range Reserve, California, USA - CZODoug2_1_08_16fungal (PacBio error correction) | ecosystem: Environmental > Terrestrial > Soil >... | reverse complement strand
TCTCCTTTGGTTTTTTTTCTCTGCGCACGTCCTGGGCACCTTGCTCCCAGATGACATTGAGTAGTAGCTCTGGCGTATATTTCCGGTTGTACTTTACGACTGTTCAGCGGATAGAAGCCCCCTGGGTTCTCGGCGACGGCGCAACACTCGGGCCTTTTTACTTGTTCTCGTGTGGCGTGGTTGTTATGCTGTGATGTGCAGAGGCTTCCTCCTTCGTTTTTCACAGCCAATTCCCCACTACCGTTGTAATGCGCTCGAATTGCGGCGGCGCCGTGACCCGCCCTGTGTCTCTGGTCACGTTCCCCGTCCCTTTTTTTTTCCCTCAAGTTTTCCCTGACGAAACTCCTTTTGCCTCAAATTGAGATTCGGTAATGCGCGCGTCCCTTTAGCATCTTCTGAGACCTACCGCTCGACCTTGTTTTTTCCCAGCCCTTTTTATGGGGTTTTTCCCCATCGAACGCCCCGGAGGAAAATCAGTTTTTTTCTTTCACTTTCCCCCCTTGCCATTTCATTCCAGTTTTCTTGTTCTGTTTTTGCGGAGGCTGTGCAGTTTTTTGTTTTCTTCTTTGGACCGTTCTTCAATGATCGACAATGGACTCCTCCTTCGACTCCTGTGCGCCCCGAGACTGTCCTTCGATGAAGTTTCGCGCAGCTGCGTTCCTTCACCCGCTCTTTTTTCCGGTTTATGTCTTCATTTATACCGCAAAGTTGCCGCCGATCGAGTTAGGCTAAGCACGATATGGATAGGTCAACCCCTGACGGAAGCTGTCATTTTTAGCACTCTCCTAACAAAACGCGAAATATCGATCGTCGTTTCCTTGTTCCTTGCATCGGCTTGCTTTTACTTTTGACGTCTCCTCCGAGGTGGCTATGTCCCCAGACCTTTATTTTCCTCGCCCTCATAACAGCTACCGACTGAGTTGGATCATTCCTTCGCAGCCGGAAAGCTTGTGTTTCATCGTCGCCGGGGAGGTTGAAAGAGCCGCCCCGATGCAGATGTGCAGTTGTGGTCTTTGTACTTTCCCCCATCGCGTAAGTGCCACCGCCCGCCCTTTCGACCCAGGCTAAGATGTGGCTCAAGGGGCTCCGAATTACTAAAGCTGTGTCACCGCCTTGTTTTGAAAACCTTCCCCCCCCCCCCAACTGCCACCTCAAGTGTGGTTACAAAATATCCTAATGTTTTCTGGTTTGTAGGTAAGGTCTACCCTGAGAGTGTTTGTATTTTTTAGCGCGTTCCAATTTCCTTTAGCGGCGGCTCCGAAGACCCACTTCAGGTCTGCAATTTTTCCTAAGCCCCACCCAATGGAGCATGTTTCAGAGCGTTCTTCTCGTCCCCTGTCGAATCGGCCGAGCTCCTCGTCCGATGACGAGCCAGTTGTACTCGAGCCCCCATTTCGCGAGATCCAAGTGCAAGGCGGTCCAACGTTAGCAGCGACTCTCTATTTTCTCTTGGAGCCTCCCCTGCTGATTGTTCTGTCTTCCCTTTTTATTAATATCCCTGGAAGACGCTACTCTCAACCTCGGATTGTGCTGTTTGTACCTATTTTAATAACTCTTGCGGGGAGCCCACCCGGATCGCGTCTATAGCGATCCCCTAATCCTACTGATCTTCAGGTCCTGTCCACTGAGTAATCGATTGCCTTTCCCCCCCCTATCCGGCCAGGGGCAAAGGCTTTGAACGCCTCGACTCTCCCTGTTCTGAATGACGGTCTTGCCGGCGAGAACGTAATATATTCTTCCCGGCTCTCTCTTAGATAGGGGCATTTGCCCTCCCTATGCCATTCGAGATTTGCTGGGGCTCTCTCCCATGAGCGACTTCCGTCGATCCTGCAAAAGGGGTATAGGTTCCCCCTCCTTTAATTTCCGCCCTCATAGCCCGAGAGACAGTCATGAATTTTTTGGTAGTCCGGATACCTTTTCTAATTGCCTTCTTTGGTTCGATTACCTAGCTCGATTGCTTTCCTGTTGATTTGAATTAGGAAGCCCAGACTATTCCGAGGCAATGTTGCTATGTCAACTCGGCCTTACCCTTAGGTTCCTATAGCTTCGATTCTTTTGGCTGTGCGTAATTTTACATATTTTTCAGAGTTATTATAAACTACCTTCACCCATTTAGGACAGATTTGGTCCAATTATTTGATCTTTGACACATGCGGCGGGACCCCAAGATTTGATGATCCGGAGCAGGTCCTGCTCGTTAGTTGTTGACGTGCCTTTTTCCCTCGAACTGGCCGGGAGTCACCCCATCCGCATTTCGAAGCCTCTTCTAGTGAAGTCGTTATCAGCTGATTATGAGTGAAGCTCGGATTGACGTCCGCACTTATTCTCCTTAAAGACTACTGGGCGATTGCGATTATCTCTCCTGTGAGACAGTTCCCGTTGTCCGGTCCGGTGCCCCCTCACTCACAGAATGGACATCGCGGACACTCTTTTCTTGCGCAATTCCCCCAGCTGCCTCAGGTCTCCCTAAAGCTTTTATTCGGGGTGAGTTCCCGCTTCTTTCTTTCCAACCTTTTTCTCGGTCTTTTCTAGTCGTTAGCAGCGTCGGTCTTTTCAAAGGTGTCCCAGCGGGCTCTCGGTTCCATTCAGAGGCCCCTATTCCCGGCATACGCTTTGTATCCCGTGAGCCCTGGAGTGCGAACTTGGCCTCTCACACCCGGCGCTTCCTTCTTCTTTTCCTTCCCTTTGCAAATTCGAGGAGATTTCACCATCTAGATCCCCTTTTGTGGTGATCTGTGGTGATGGTCTAGTTCGCCAGCAGTACAGTTTTTTTTCTGATGCCTTGGAAGACTTTTTGACCTTGAGGCGCACGAATCTGTTGGGGTCATTACCTCCTCCCTTGTATCCCCCCGGTGGACCGCCTCTCCTTGTTGGCCTGACGAGTCATCCAGCAGACCTATGGGCATCCTCTTAAAGAGTAGTTGCTTTTTCGACTCGCTTCAGTTCTTCCCCCCCCTTCTAGTACGAGACAACTACGCCGCTTTTTGCGAGACTTCTCCCCTCCTTCCATTTAAGGAAGAGAACTGTCCCTTTTCAGCTAGAGCAGATTTTCTCCCCCCCTCTAAGCGGCACATGTGCGAGTGCGTATCTGGAGATTGACCATGACTTCCTTTAGTGTCCCCAGGGGTCCATCCTCCTTTCACCCGGGAATTTCATATGACAGAACGGTGCCGAACCCGCTTGTCCGCGAGCCGTGGTTGTCGGTTTAGCATTACTAGCGGTTTTTCTTCCCTGGCTGTCTCGTAGACGAATATGGCCTTGAATACCAGAGTAGTTGCATTCTGGTCCTTTAGCCTCAAGCTGCCCCCCTTTGGAACTCTGTGTCGGGAGTCCCCTTCTGTTCATTCTATCCTTGGATGAGGACCTGATTTCCCTCCTCCGTTTTGTTTTTTTCCCTTGTTGTTTTCGGAGACCCTTCTCTTCATTGTTTATTGCAACGATCCCAGTTTGACCCTAGAATTTACATCCCCCTCGCAATTTTTCCCGTGGTGGTGTGCAGCGTTTTTCCGTAACCTCAAGACCACCACCTTTCGCCTTTTAGGTCACGAAACGACGTGTCCTCAATCCCTCCTTTAGGACTTTCCTCAATTACCACGCTCAGTTGATCCACTGAACACAAACGGCTCGAGTCCCAGTATACCACGATTTTCGTCCTTAAGATACTTATTGAAATAGTACCACTTCCTGTTTCGGCGCTGACCTCCAGTCTTAGATTAAGGCTATCTTCCCCGTCACCTACAGCTTCCTTGAGTGTTGGAGCTTCCTCAATCTGTTTCTCAGAACTAGTTATAGACTATCCTGTTTCCCCCTAGGAGAAAATTTTCCCCGTACCTACGGACAGCTGTCAAGCGGAGGGCGGCGTGCTCGTCGCAGGAAACCGTCTCTTGGTCCCTGAGTCAGGTTGTGACGCAGCGCGAGCTTCTAGCCCAGACTACGCGAAATCAGTAGGCTCTTTTCCTACCAAGCAGTTCCTCCCCCCCCTGCCCTGCCCCTGAAGACGTTTGATTTTCCCAATGGAATATTGCCTTGCTTGTATTCCTTCCGTGCAGCAGCTTGCTCATTTTTCACGGAAGCAGAATCCTTCTGATTTCGTCCTTGCATTCCTTCATACCCCCCCCATCGGGAACGACTCGCCTAGCAACGGTGCTTTCCCGTAAGTACCTGCACTTCGCCTGAATTAGGAAAAAGCCCCCACCGTGAGCCGGTGTGTAGACTGACCGATACTTTCTCACGACACCTCCATTGTCGCTCTTTCGTGTTTCACTGTTCGCACAGCGCTTCGTTTGCCTTATTTCTGCCCTCCGACGATGTTGCCTATCATGTGACACAGCTTTGAGAGGTAGACTAGGATACCCTCCTCCTATAAGGTGCTGATGTCCCTTTTCCGTGCGGTGATGATTCCTCCTGACTGACGGCCTGATCGAGGATTGCGTGGCCTTATCAGATCCTCTAATCTGGGCTGCTCGTACGCTTTTCGCCGTTGCCACCGCGCAACTTCGTAGCAAGTCCCGAGCCCTCGTATTATCCCTCCTTCAGGTGAGACTTGTTTCTAAGTCTTATGATCTTCAAGTCCGCAGAATTCGAGCTGACGTACCTCCCCACGGTTGTTTCGCATGCTGAGGCGACTTCAGTCGTTGTTTTTTTGACTTCACCCTCGACGACTCCCGACCTCTCCTTTCGTCTCCAGCCTCTGGTTCTTCCCCTTTCTCGCGGTGATCACAGACATCCCGCGCCGTTTTTTTATTTTTCCCAAATCTTTCTACCCTGCTTGTGGCATTGAACTTGCTATTTACTTTATTTTTAATCCCCATCTGAAAAGGTCAAAATATACACACCTCACATTGCCCTGACTCTCTCTCCTCCTCCTTTCTCCTGAGTGACTCCGTATGTCTCTGAGCTCCTGCCCGGTGGGCTTCTGGAGGTCGAGAGTCTCAAATCATCCCCCCCCTCCCATTCGCCCATTTCCAGTCCCCCCTCCAAAGTCTCGCTCAGAACCTACGGACCACGTGGGCGGAACCTTCTCCAGGTGCGATTTGTTTTTTCCCACGCGCAACAGTTTCAGACCCTCACCAAGGATCCCAACCCCTTCTGGACCCTTCGGATCGATCTTGGGAGTTCTCAAACCTTTTCTCTCAGCATTTCCCCCCCCTCCCCCTAGATACTGGTTGAATAATCCTTGAACCCTATGACCCGTGCGCGCTCGCTTGACTCGTCTCCCGGTTTGAGATACCAATTTTCGGTCTTTCCTGACCCGCGTGGAGCCCTCATAGGAGAAGTCAGGAAGTTCGACTGGTCTATTTGGTGAACCTCTCAGTAGTTCCCCTATTTACTCGAGAAGTCTCTTCCCCCCGTCTGAGCAGCTATTGTCCTAGTGGTTCTCGCCCCTCCAGAGTGTTTCAGCGGCCCCTACACCCTCCCCCTTCCAGTACCCTCCGTCCTCGGCTTCATCATCCTGCGTCCTTGGACGCTGCCCTCTTTTCCTCTCCCTGCTCTAACTTTTTTGCGGTAGCCGCTATTTTTTCCGGCCTATTATCTCAGCGCGACGTTTTTATCCCTTTCGACCAAATGCCTTCCTCTTGTACTCCCGAGTGGCCGTCCCCCCTCCCTGCGACCGCGCTGACGAACGCCTTAGTTGCTTCCCCATGCATGCCATGGTATTGACTCTCTCCCGTCCGGACCCCCCGGTGAACGTGTTTTCCCCTCCCTCGCCCGCTCCCTGTGCGTTGTTGAAAAGGGCCTATCTTACCGGTCTCGCCTTTCCTTTTCCCCCCATTCCACCTTGGCCTTTCGATTTTTCCCCCAACCTTTTCCCGGGTTCGTTCCTTTCTGTTGACTTGTGAGCGAGAAAAGCTTACGGCCCTTCGTCGCGGCCCATCGCCCTTTGGCGCCCACCCCCTTTTTTCGCTTTTCCCCTTGCTTAGTCCCTTTCCCTCCTCCTCGTGACGATTCCGCCCCACCCTGAAATATGCATCTCATCACCCCACGCCCCGCTCGTCCCTCCCTTTTTCCTTTGATATCGTTACGCCAGGCTAGAGCTTGATGCCCAACTTCCTCCTCTATCGGAGTAGTCTTTCAATGACAAAATCAGGGCCGAGCCCATAGCCTCTCCGGCCAATAGGGCTCCGCACTTCCACATTTCTCGAGCCCCTCCCCCCAGCCTGCGGGCCTTGGCTTGGTTCGGTTTCAGGCTGCTTTCCCTTTTGGAGGTCTGTACGCTGAGCACGCTCTGTGCTGTAGTTACATGTTTCTCTTTCCGCCGCGAACCAGTTTTGCTTTTTTTTTCATCCTAAACTTACCCAGGGTTTTGACGTTCTGAATTTTTGGACCCCCTCTGATCTTTTGCCTGCGCTCCCTGGGCTTCTTCAAACTGGTCTACTCGAGGTCCCTTTTGTCTTTTACCCCCTCATATAGGACGTGCACAACCTCCCCTAGCCTCCCTCCACCTCCCCCCTCTCTCCCCTGCAAGTTTTCTCTCCTTGCTATGGCAGCGTGAGAGCTTGTTTCCTTTGTTCCTCGGTCTGTCGCTTTCGATTCTCACCAGGGTCTTGGCCTATCTACTTCCCCCTTCCGTTTTTTCTTCCCCCCCCCCACAGAGATCCCCCTTTTTTAGAATTCCGATCAACTCGCAACCAGTCCTTTCCGGTCCCTTCCTGGTCAATGTCCCTCTTTTTTTCCCCCGACCTCCACGGCCGCACCCTTTTTCGGCGCCGTTTCCAGCATTTATGAACCCGTTTGCGTTGTATGAATGACTAGTTTTAGGGCGTCCCCTCCGAAGCACGGCAGAACGACCACCCGCCTTTCTAAGGCTTCTCTTTTTTATTTTCGCCGTCGCTTTCGCAAATGTTCTTTTTTCCCCTCCTCAATTCTGTTGTCCCTTGAAGTCGTAAGGTAAAGGCGTAAATCTCCGCTTGCACAATACTATCCCCCATTTCCCTTTCTTTTGGATCCCTTCTTTGGTCCCCCTTTGGTCCCCCGTAGAAAACAGATCCCACCCCCCTTTCTTCCCCCCCCTCCCCCTCTATCCTTTTATTTTCAGACTCCTCCCCTTTTTTTTTTGGTTTTTTTGAGATTCAAAGTGGTGCGCCCTTGTAGAAGGGGCACCCTTTGCCAGTTCCATCTCTGACCTCTATAAAGCGCTCCTTAAGGCCCCCTCCTTCTCCCTTTTCCTCATTTGAAGAAGGTCTCTGCCCCCCCTTTGGTTAATGATCTAGGATGGTCCACTCTCTAAGCTGTACGGAGCGTGGCAGTGTTTTTTTTTTTCTCTGCTTCCGTCCCATAACTCGAGTTGTCCTCATCCCACCCAACCTCCCAGTAGAATCTCCCTTCGGGCAGCCGGCATGTTTAGTTTACCGTTTGACGTCGAACATTGACCCCTGCCTACACGAACATCCCCTCCCTCCCTGTCCCACCCATCGAATGCCGGATTTTTTCCCTTACTTCCGTAAGCCCCTCTGAGGCCAGGAGACTCCTCCCGCCCTTGGAGATCCTCCCTTTTTTCGAACGACAGACCGCTTTAACTCTCTTTCCACACGCTCTCGCACATGTGCCCCCCCTACAGTGGATAGTGCCCCCCGTCTTCTTCTTCTGAGAGGACTTTCTGCCCGATTTTGGAGGAGCACATGATTAACCCCCTGACCAGGATGTACCGACCTCATTGTGTCGTTTTTTTTTTTTTTTTTTTTTTTTTTTTCCCTGCTCCTGAGGAAAGTGCCCTAGTGAACCTGAAAATAATTGTTCCCCCAAAGATTCCTCGCTTCGCACACTGGGTGCCTCTTCATTCTCCTTCTTACCCATTCCTTTTTTTTTTTTTTTTTCTTTTTTTTTTTTTTTTTTGTTGTGGGTTTTTTTTTAGTGATTTTCTCACGTTTTCTGCGCGTGCACTCCCCAGAGGAAGGCTTTATCAGGACTCTCACACCCCCCCCCCCTTTGCCCGCAGACATCTCCTCTCTTTCTCGTCCTAAGTGAGGAGTTCCGAGCTATCTTCCCGCTCCTTGCACATGAATTTCATTTTACTCTGCCCTCCCTTTCTATCTGGAGGGGTGCATAAAGACTTATGCGAAGATTCACCTCGTTTCCCTCTTTTCCTCTAGGGTCTTTGGTTGATGACCAGCCCCGAGAAGCCCCCGATGACAGATCCGGGTTGTGCGCTTTCCTCGCTGCTGTCAGACTCGCGCCTCCAGTTTACCCTCTCTTTTTTCCCCCCCGGTGTTCGCCCAAAGGCTAATGTTCTCCCCTCATGAAGACCTTCCTGCGTGCAGAGGCGACCCCCCTTGTCCCCACCATGACACTCACCGTTCTTTAGCCCCGTCAGCGCCATGTGTCATGGTTTCTTCCCCCTTAGTGCTTTGCTGAGGGCCCTTATCTTTTCGTCGCCCTTGCCTCACCCCCCCCCCCGCGGCGCGAACCCCGTCCCCAGAGGTGCCGCTTTGTTGCCAGACACTCTTTGGGGGAGCGAGCGTCTCTCTTACGGCCTCCCCTCGGCAAGAGGTTTTCTCTTTCAGTTTTTTTCCCCCCCTCATGCAAGCCGTAGAGCGTTATCCCCTCTTAGAAAGATGACCTGACCCCTGCTTCGAGTCCCACATTTCTTGGGTGCGCCCTTTTTGCTCTCCGATAGATCCTTTCGCTTTTGAGGAGGTATCGGAGATGATCGCTTTCCCTCACTGGCCGGCATTGGTTCGTTACTTTTCTCTTTCTCCCGAACCCAACGCTTATAAACCAGATTTCCCTACTTTCGTTCCTGATACGGTAAGCTCGAGCAGACCACCCCCCAACGACCACATCTGAATTGTGACCACTTCAGACTCTTTTTTCCCACCCATTGTGTTTTTCCACGCCGAGGTAGGAACCTTGCCTGTCTACCAGATCGAGCGCGGCATGGACCGTCTCTTCCTTTTTCTTCCCCCCTTTTCCACCCATTAACCGGTACGAAGTCCGCGGGCGGCCGCAGAGATATTTGCCCTTTTTTCGACTTCCGGCAAGAGCCCTCCTTTGTTCAGGTTCTCTTTCGCTGGAATTATTGGCGCTGAGAGGTCCTAGCGCCTGGTCTCTGTTCTTCCAAATGGTCCGCTCTTTACTTCCCCTTAGCGTTCCGATAAATTGCCCTAGCTCCCCGATTTTTACTCCTACCCGTTTCTCCCCGCCCCCTCAGGTTCTCCCCCTCCCCTGAGCCCCTTAAGTTGGCTTTTTGACAAGCGGCCCTTGCAAGGGTAATACTCCTTTCTGGTGTCTCCGAGTGGGTATTTCTTTCAATTTTGCTGACTCTTCAACCTATATAAATAGACCCAAGTTTCCTGCCCAAAATGTCGGAGTTGACCCAATTTCGGCTTCTTTTGACACCCCCATCTTTTTTCCGAGCCTGCTTCAACGACTCGGGTCCTGACTGTTTGTGACTTCTCCCCCGATGTCCGTGAACCGACCCCGAATGCGGCTCCCCCATCGAACCCCCCCTTCCCCTCCCAGCTGATCCCCAGCCTATGCCTTCTTTTCCGCCGTTAAATATTTTTCTCGGCCTGCGCTAGAACCTTCCAGACCCCCCTCCAGCTTGATGCACTCTGCTGCGACTTGCGCTACTGGTTCCTTGATGGACAGTTTCACCTCAGATTCCGGAAAAGCGACACCTGAGCTGAGCGAGGCGCTCCCCCCCCGAATCCCTAGTCTCTAAGTGCCAAATCCCCCTCGTATCCTCTGTTTCTGTTCTTCCTGTTTTCCCCCAATCATCGACACGACTCTTTTCAGCAGCTCGTGTAGGATCCCCTTGGACACATCTGTCCGAGCGAGGAAAACAATTCCAGCCCCGCAATATATGGTGTGCGTCCTTTAACCGCACTTTATCCCCCCGTCGGCGACTGGCCATCTGGAATTAATGCTCGGTCTGAGAACAAACGCGCGAGTGACATGCCTCCTTTTCCCCCGGCGAGTCCGCCCCCCATCCCTATGTCACCCTTGGTGTCGTTATTTCTTAGACGCGTGTCCCCAGCGATGCGTGCGTCCTCACTCCCCTAAGTGTGTGTCTACCCATATTTCCCTGCCGGCAAGAGGAAGTTCCACGACGTTCACGCGCAAGAGGTGTGAACACCAAAGTTTCTTTTTCTCCCGGTGGGAAGCCCTTCCGGTGGCGACTGAGGACTTATAGTCTTTCCTCTGGAGAGTCGCTCGTGCCAGGCAGTTTTCGTCATTTTTCCTAGAGTGTTCAAAACCCCATCGGCGACCAAGGCGTCGGCTGTCTGCGATTTACCTCCCCTTCATCTCTCCGCGTGATAAGGGCCCCTCTTTTCCGCAGGCCTAGCTAGGTCGAGTCTCGGCGCCAAAGCTTAACGGGTTCACCTGTGAATAGAGCCGTTTTCTCCTTTTTTCTCTTTCCATGATCTCTCCTTTCTTTCGGTTCCTTTTCTTCTACGCAAAGACTTACTTTTAACTTAAGCACAATTGGTAAGCGTGCCGTACCGCGCGTGATCTGTGAGATTCGGCGGTGGTTTGATGATAAACTGTTCTTTCTTCTGCCCTGCATATTCAACTTGGAGCTCTGACGATAACGCTTGTGACCCGAGTTTTTGGCCATGATTCGTGATTGGAACCCTTACGCTTACACAACACTTTACCGATTGCCTCGTGTGCCTCGTTAAAAGTGTGATCGCCGCTGTTAGTGCTGCGGATTAAGAG
>Ga0179593_1461132_pt1 | contig 10659 bp, 12 predicted proteins | sample CZODoug2_1_08_16_FD_185931 | JGI IMG/M metagenome (GOLD analysis project Ga0179593, IMG submission 185931) | Vadose zone soil fungal communities from Angelo Coast Range Reserve, California, USA - CZODoug2_1_08_16fungal (PacBio error correction) | ecosystem: Environmental > Terrestrial > Soil >... | reverse complement strand
AACGCTTTGTTGGCTGTGCAATCGTTGAACGGTAAGCCCCCTCTTTTTGTTTTCCATCCAGATGCCCCCAACCTTCTCCCCCCAAACCACCCCCAGACAAAAAAACCCAACTCGGTGAAAGCAATCATCCCAAGGGGTTGCATCGCCGAGGACTCCCCCCTCCCATCTTCCCGTTTTCCCTTTACCGTTTTTCTTGCTTCCCACCTCTCGATTGCGCCCTCACCGGGGCGATTTTTCAAATTTGGTTCGCGGTAAATCGCTCCTTCCCGGCTTGCGTATGCCCCGCAGGCCCCGACACTCCCTCATTTCCATTTTTCGTTCTGTTAAAAAACGGCCATTTGATCCAGATTTAAACCACCCCCCCACACCCCCGTCACGGAAGCGTTTTTTTTTTTCAATGTTGACCGCGCTGTCATTGGGGGTATGGTTGTTCCCGGCGTCTTTTGGGGGCGCCGCATTAGGTGTAGTCCAAACCTCCCGTCATGCGTATTTTTTTAAATTTCGTTTTTTTTACCTATTCATACTTCCCCCCCTTTCTATTGGGACTACATTTCAAATTTCCTGCCCATTCCCGCATGCGCATGCAATGGATGTTTGATGTCCCTTCGTGGTTGCGTAATCCACCCGTCCTCCCCCCATCCTGGACCGCCTCTTCCCTTTTTCCCCGCGAGGCGGGCTTTGACCTGGTCGGGGGTGCCCGCATCGGAGCATGTCCCCTTTTCTCACGCTGTCACGAAAGGGTGGTTCTTTGCCTTCCTTCACACCTTGTGAGGATTTTTTTCACCTTTCCCGTCCCGTTCTCGTTTGGCGTCCCCACGATTTCGCCGGCAGCGGCTCCTTCGCTAGTTCGCAGGATGTTGGCAATGCCAGAACCTGCTTTCCCCTTTCCCTCCCCTTCCTCTCCCTTTGTGTCTCCTTCCTTCTGGACTGCCCCTGAACAAGGGCAACACCGCCCGGCCCCACGCACCTCTCGTCCCAGCCTCCACGGGATTCTCTATTTTCCTCATCCTGTGTTGTGAGACTCTCTTCCGTTTTTTCCGTCTTTTGTGGCCCCTTGGTGCCGTTGGTTGTTGCTGTGTTGGCCCCTGACGCTAGAAGGCTCTCTTAAAACGTAAGTTTTTTTTTCAATGTGCAGGGCATTTCGGCATTCCTATCCTGTTTTTCCCTTTTCTATCATAGTTAGCTTTTTGATTTTCAGGACATCGTTGAAACCTTCGACGAATGTCTGTTGATCTAACCCGCGTGGGCCTCATTCCTTTCTTCTCCCCCAAACGCTCACGGGTAGTCGTCTGGTTGGAAAATGATCTTAGGATGAAATACTGACCACCCTTTTTCCCGCTTCGCGTTGTAATTAATTCTTGGGCGGTTCGGTCTGCTGACGACAGTGTATTTCTTTCCTAGTCCCCCTCCGTGGCCTATTTTTTCCTGCCAAGGACATGGCGTTTTTAGTTGACCCAGGATTGGGGCGGACTGGGACATGTAGTTACTTAGGGTTGATGACCACAACTTCGATTCCCCGGGTCTACTTCCATGCCCCCCTTTCCTGGGTTGATCTAAGTTGCTCGTCCCACCCCGCAAATTCCCATGCTTTGGACTTCCCCTTTCTTTTTTTCTTGAAAACCTCCTGGGTTTTTTTTTCGGCGCCTTTTTCTCCACGACTTGTCCTGCGGCATTCTTTTTCTGTTTCCTTCCTTTTTGCTTCTTCAGTTTGACGAGATCGTGTCGCGAAAAGGATTTGTCCGATATGCCGGTATGGGGCGCGTTTTATCGGCCTTTCTTTTCCCTCTGCGTTCTTTCGCTTCCCTGATGCAAACCACCCTTGTCTTGGGATGATTTTTCGTTTTCCTACGTTGGTTTTCTTTTTTTGTTGGTTTTTTTTCCCGCTTTTTTAATGTTTTCCTTGTTTTCCCACCCGCTGTGCTTACGGTTCTCACTGTCAACCCTCCCCTTTGTATGACTCAAACCATGGCGTCTTTTTTTAACCCAAAGATGGCTTTTCTCAGTGTGCTGCGTTCTGCTGGCTGTCTGGACTTTTTTTTTTTTGTCCTGCTGTGCCTGGCGGAAACCTTTGGGAGGGAATGGTGAAACACCCTGGTCGCGTTCCCTTTTCCCCTTGTTCATCCTGCATTTCATCAATTCTCGGCGCTCCATCTCCCGGCTGACCCCGCCGCAAAGTGTGACTTCCCTCCAACCTGACTCGTTGTCCGGTTGCTGAGACCGCCTCTTTTTTTTTTTTTGGGGTGGTAGCGGTTTCTTGGGGGGGGGGGGTGGTTGTGTTGGGTGGTGATTCGCACTCTGTTCGCTGGGATTCTACTTTTTCCCACCAGTCTGTCCTGCTCACCGTCGTCCTTCCTTGCGGGCAAGATCCCGCGAAGAATATTGTCAGTCACCACTGACTCGTTATTACCCCCTGCGCAAACATATCACGGTAGACCGTCCCACCGGACGCCAGCGTTTCTTTTTTCCAGTCCTCGTCATGTCCCCCCACGGGTCCTTTTCCTCTGGAACCGGGTTTTCCGTGTCCCCCAGTTGTCGGTCAAAACGTTCATTACTTGGCTCATCCGGGCCCGTCCATGCCTCCTCCCCTTGTCTCAACCTTTTTTTTCGCACAACAAACCCTTTGCGGCGGGTCCGGTTTACGTGTAGCGCCAACTCGTTTGCGCCCTTTTTGTCCCTCCGACGGACCACATGCGTGCGCCCGTTGTTTTGCGCCCATTCAATCCCACTGCCCCCACGACTTCCTGGTTTGAATGTGGCCTTTTTGTCATGAACTCCCCTGTACAATTGGACCCTTGTCTTTTTCCGTGCTTGTCCCCTCTGGACCTACCCCCTCACCGGGAACCTTTTTCGTTGAATCCCTTTTTTGCTCGGCGGCTTCTTGGGCGCTGACCGAGTTATTCCATGGTTGGGGGCCCCCTGGTGGGGTCGTGTGAACAAACCCAGACGTCGGTCTGCTGTGTGTCCGCGGTCCCCTCCCTTCTCTTCCAAAAGACAAGGATATTTCTTTTCAAGGTCAACTGCGTCTTTTGCCCATTTCCCCCACACTCTGACCTTTCCGCCCGCGCGCCAGTCGTGGGCCTTCCTTGGTATTTGACTCCCTTTTTTTTGGCAAAATGCTGAAAGGGTAAACGTTGGCCTCCTGGCATGTTTTTTCACCGGTCGTAGGGCCGGACGGGACCTCAATCTCCGACATCTCTGTTGGTGCACCTCGTTTTTTTGCCCATTCGGGTATGGGCTTTTCGGCCCCCCCAAAACCCAAAAAGGTTCGCTTTGATCTTCGAGCAACCTTCCCCTGCTCGTTTGCGTTCTTTTTCAATAATAAAGCTTGGGGTGTAGTAATCAGCCTTTCGCGGGTTCTTCCTTGATCCTGAGTCGTTTTTTTTCCCTTGTCTGCCGTTTACCGGTCCTTCCCCTTCTCGGTCCAACTTGTTCAATGCTTAGCATGGGATGAGACTTTGTCCTTGTCGTCCTACTTTATAAAAACCAACGGGTTGCTCAGCCAATTCGGCCGTGGGCATGGCGGTTGTTCCACGCCCTGATCGCGTTTTTTTGCTTTGTGCAGACTCTGCAAAGCGCCGTCGAATCACCCTCGCTTACTCTTCTCAACTTCCAAGGACCCGTGAAGGTTTATTCCTTGGCTTTGACCGGGTGTCCTTCGGAGTTGTTTCGTGCCTTCCTCCCCGTCCCTTTTCCTGAAAACAACCAGAAGGAAGTTTGAACTCCCTGTCACCGCCTCGTCAGCACTTTTGCAGCTTGACCAAAAACCTTGGCCCGCCATATTCGTCACCGGTTCCGTGACGCTTGTAGGCGACCTTACGATCGGTAATTTCTGGCCACATCCCCCCAAGGTGGAGACACAATCAGTTCGACGACTTCGTTTTGATTGGTTTTCGGAATGAAGCCCAATTGGGGGTGAACGTTTGGTCGGTCGATCTGCGCACTGGGACAGAAGTGCGGCCCCCAACCTTCACCCCCCCATGCGCTGCTTTGTTGGTGCCCTTTTTTTTAAAAAACAATCAACGAAATTGAGGGGTCCTCAGGTAACGCCACTTTCCGTCCCTGCTATGTGGTTCTTGCCCAGGTACGTGATCTCGAGGCCCGGCCAGCCCTTGCGGTGCCCCTATTTTTGCCCCCTGTGAGAGGTATTTTTTCCTTTATTTCAAATCTACCTTTTTTTTTTGTTTTTTTATTTTAGGATTGGCAATTGACCTCCCACGGCCCCCCGTTTCCCCCCCACTCATCCCGGTCTAAATTTGGGGCCTTTCGATGCTTCACTGACCTGTTTTCAGCCCCTTCGCGGGGCCGCCCTCTCCTTCTTACCCTTTGACCCCCTTTTTCCCTTTTCTTAGCACCGCCCCGTATTCGGCTTGTGGTCAAGTTTGTTTTTCGACTGGTACAGTTTCGCTGCGAGATCGGCCCGTCCCTTTGGGCTTCAGTCCGTACCAGTTTGCCTGTCCCGGCCGGAGGAGAATTTTGACGTTTCTCAATGTATTGCCCCCCCGTATTTTTTCCCCCAGTCTCCGTCGCCCATTTTCCGGTGTCTTCATTTGGGCGGCCTTTTTCCCGGGTTTTTCCTTGTCAAGATGTGTCCCCCCCGCTTTCTCTTTTTTTCATGAGGTTCCCCAATACGCAGAGAATTGATTCAATTTGAAATTTACCGTGCTGTTCTGCCTCACGAAGTGACTCCCTGGCCTGATTCCCTTATTGATAAACGTATCTTCCCCAGAAACTCCGTGTAAGGAGGGAATAGGGGTCAGGAGTTTCACTTTCCGCCTATTTTATTTGGCCCTGGCGGTTGAAAACACCCTTTTTGTGCCAATGGCCGGGCCTGGGCCCTGCTTGGATGTCCCCCCCCAAAAGCCCCAATTTTTCACGGCCCGCAGCCCCGTTTTTTGACCGTTTTTCCACGCCGTTGCCGGCTTGTTTCTTGCTTATTTTTACCCTTGTTGGGGCCAACCGGGTTGCCTGCTTTTTTTTGTCAAGTACGTGACCTAGCGTCGGGCTGTCCCCGTGCCCGCGGACCGGTTTTTGTTTTTTTTTGGCGGGCACCCACCTTCGGGGGGCCGCTTAAATCTTCCCACGGTCTCTGCCCGCAGGCCCCCCCCAGGTGATGGCTGACGCACCCCAGGCTGGTTCCCCCTGTTTTCTTTGTCCTACACAGAAGGTGCAATCGAGATCAGTCTCCTTGGTTGTTCTCTCCCCCCCCCTCCCGTAAATTTTTTTCTTTCACAACATTTGGTCGGCGCTCGTGAAAGGCCCCGTTTCCGTGCCCCTGTATTAAGTACAGCAGTGTCCGGTTGAGCCATCACTTTCACGTCATTGTTCCACGGAGTCGGAACCCATTCCCAAGTCAAGGACACTCCCAACTGGTGTCCGCGTTTTTTCCTTTAATAGGTTTAGCGTGAGTGGCCTGCGAATTTACCTTTTTCCCGCGTAACCCTTTACCCCTTTCCGTTCGGATTTTCTTCTGGTCCCGCTGTGCCAACCCCCCGCCCAGCCGTTAAACTGGGTTTGTAAGTTAAAGTCCCCCCCCAAATTTGGCCGCCCCCCCCATTTTAAGGGCCCGACGGGCAATAGCCGCGGACCCTGGAGGAATCACCTCACACTGTTCTTTGCCCCTTTAGGGGTTTTTTTTTTTTCTTTCTTCTTTGGCACCACAGGCATCTAGTCCGGTTTTCTCTGGATGATTTTGGAAACGGCTTGGCAACATTCAAACTCCAGTGGTTTCCGTTTTCCCGTGATGGCGTTATCCCGGAGGCGGAATATGTTCGTAGGAGGTCACCGGTCTCAAGTGTCGGCGCCAACTTAGGGCCAAACCGTTTTCCCGGACGACCCTCCCCCCCTGTTTTTGTTCTGCCCTGAAGGTTGAACGGCGAGCCTTTTTCGTAACGCCCGGCGTGATCCCCGGATTCGGTTATCCCAATTATTGATCGTAAATTCCCCTTGAACTTTTCGTTTTTTTTCCCTCTTTCCATGAATCGGAATCGGAGCGGGCTTTCTAAAGGACTGGACTTTGTGGCCGTTCATCAGGCTTGATGTTGGCCGCCGGTCAATCCTCTTCCAAGGTTATCCCGTTGATCCCCATTCTTTTTTGCCCCGATTGACCGGAGCTGATGACTCTCTTTGAGGGCTCGAAGTTGTGGCCAAAGGCGGACGAATTTTTTTTTCACGCCTTTTGTCCTTCTTTTCCGTTTTTGACGCCCGCTCCCGCCCGTGTATGGAACCTCACGGTTGATGTCTCTATACTGGAGGAATGGAACGTTCCCCTATTGTCATTATGGAAGCCATGGTTGCGCCGCACTATGGGTTTTGGCTGGGGGCAGTTGGCATGGGGTCGCGTGGCTTCCGCTGGCCCGCCAGGTTTTCAGTAATCCACCCCTTCCACCGCACGCCGGTTTTTTTTTTTCTTCCCCTTTTCCAGTTAACCCTGTCCCCCTTCTCCCAGTGGGATCTTTTAGGGCGGGAAGACCGTTCTTGGCAGCGGGCGCCGTGTCGTGATTCAGCAGTTTCTTTGATCCCCTTCCTGGTTGTGACCGTGTTCGCCGGTCGCCCCCCCCCAGGCCGGGTGTTGACCCTAGGATTTTACCCCAACCGTTCTAAACCCCTCACCCCCACAACCCCCTTTCCACGAATACAGCGAACAGGTTTTGCCGGGGAACGCGAAAAATCACAGACCCGTCCTGACCGGCCCCATAATTGCCAGCCAAATCTCGACTTTTGCGCCTTCAAACGGCTGATTCGGCATCTTTTCGCTTTTTATACGTTTCTGTCAACCCTTGGCTCTTTCCTTCCTTGGTGAAAATGCCGCAGCGTCAAATGTCCGCTTTTTTGTTGAGAAACATCTTGGCCAGTCAAAAACAACAACCCCCCCTCGAAAGGCTTGGTTAAAAGAATGGCGCGTATTCGGGGTCTTGTTGCTTCTTTGGGGTTTTCCCCGCCATTTTTCTGTGGGTTTTTTGTTTGCAATGCACCCCCTTTTCCCCCTTCCTTGCGTTATTTTTTTTCGATTTGTTTTGTTACAATGGTCCTTAGAGGGGCCTTTTTCAATTTTTCTCCCCCATGCCAGCTGCGGCATTTCCCACTGCCATGCTTTTTTTTATAGTCCTGTTCCTCCGGGATCTCATCACCTTCTGCACAAAGACCAGGGCCTTCGCCGCGTTCTCACTGCTCAAGGCGGCGTAAAAAATTGGTAGGCGGTACCCCCTGGCCATGCAAGTTTTTCCCCTGACTTTTCCTTTTTTCCAACCTCCCCCCTTCCCTTTTTTTTGCATCGTAGGAGTTTCTTGCCTTTCCCCACACGCGGTTGAGGTTCACCCCGGCCGGGATCGCCCCGTGTCGTTTGTCCCCTTTTTTCTTTCTGCCTCCATTCCCTTCTCTCCTTCACGCAATGGATGAATTGGCCGACGCGTCCTTCATTTTCCTGGTCTTGCCTTTTTCGAATCTTTTCGAGTGACTGTTATTTTCCCAGGATAAGTTTGGCAAACCACCACAGCCGGACACTTTCACCCCCTTCTCGTTTGAGCAGGCCAAATTTGTCTCTCTCTTTCCTCCTCCGTTTTTTTGTTGTTCGCCTCGATTTTCCCGTGCTTTTTCTCCGGGTCCGTCGTGGTTGCGGTGCTGTGGTGCCTTGATCCGTTTCTCATTTTCCACGGTCTCTACCCAGGTTCGAGGGTTCCTCGGTGGCCCCCTGTGTCGCGCCTGCTGGTCTGGAAGCCGCTCGTCGCTTCCTTTGGCCCAGGGGCCGGCGACTTTTCCCTCTTTTTGCACCCGTGATAACGGCCGTTGAAGGTTTGTGCCGGGGCTCTTTTTTGCCCCCGACAAGCGTCCCACGGGAGGAGGTTGGACATGCTTCGGCTGCGTGGCATCCTGGCCCCCGCCCGTCCATCCCGCGAACAGAAATTTTCTTTTTTTCCCTGGGTTTGTCCCGGTCCTGGCGGCCCTTGGAATCGAGGCACCGAAGTCGTACACCCCTCCCTTGGTGTATTCGTTTCAGGCGGGTCCTGTTTCGGATTAGTATCCAAAGGGCTCGATCTGTAACCCCACCCTCGCTCCTTTTTTCACGCCGGGTTCGGTGCTGCGGCCCCCAGTTGCGGGTCGACACCCCCCCGAAACGACGGTCTGTTTTTTAAAAAGCCCCTATTCCGAGCATTCTTGACCGTGTCTGCGTGGTTTTTTTATTTCTTTTTTTCACCCCATGGCGATTTCTGGTGCGCGGCATTTTGTCAGTGTCCCCCCTTTTCCTGTCTTTACCGCGACAAGTCTTTCGTCAGGCCTTGTCTGTTGCGCCCACCGTCGGTGGCTTGAGTTGTAATCGGTTTATTTGTGGCAAGCTGGTTAATTTTTTTCCGCTGGGGGGTTTGCATGCCCCCCACCTGTTCTGATTTTCGCACCGAAAGTTGGTTGTGGTAGACGCTTGTTCCTTTGTTTCCACCCCCGTGGGCTTACCCCGTTCGGCTGCACTTGCAACCCTCGTCTTTCAGAGTGCATACCATTCCTTGTGCTTTCCCCTAACACACCCTTCGCTTGATTCGCTCGCCTTTTCTTTTTTTTTTCCTCTGGTCCCCTTTCTGCTTGGTTCCTTTTGGAGGGTTGGTCTGAAGGAGTCTTTTTGTTGTCACCCGAGTGGAGGTTGGAAACATGGGGTCCGGGCCCTGCCCCCCCTGCTCCCTGTCATCCTCCAATGACTCTTTTTTTGTCCTTGCTAAATTGCCACGACGGAAGACAATTTGACTTCCTTCGTCACCGTTCCCTGGCCATTGTTGCGACCGCGGCTGTCTGTTTCTCCCCTATTCCCCCCCTGTTCCCCAATTTCCATGACCTATTGAACCTTTACGTTTCAAGAGACCCCATGCGTCGGTCAGTCCCTTCATTGCCCGTTTCACTGACACTGACTACACCGGCGGCCCCATTCCCCCGTGCTGCTTGACCGTCCCCCGGTCCACTTGTTTTCACAGTCGTTCTGGCGCCCCTCGTATCGGGGCGCAGCTGCGTTTATGTTCCCCTTGCCCCCACAGTGTCGATCAATGCCAGGCGAATCACCTGGTGCTCGGCCGTACCGTCGGTCTTTGTTTGCTTCCCCCCACCTGCAGATTCCACACGTGGGTGGGTCCGGGGCGGGGTTGGTTCCTTTGTAGCCACCGTTGGACCGTGTCCATCTATGCACAAGCAGATTTCGTCTTTTTTTTCTCGGAGGGATGGAGTCAAGCACCTGCCACCCCGTGGACTTGTGCCCTTTTTGTGGGCCAGCCGGTTTCTAACAGTCCCCCACGGGACAGATTGCCCCTTTCGTTGTCCCACTGACTATTTTCGACAAAAGTGAGTTGGCGTCGTTTTTTTTTTTTTGCAGCAGGTTTTTTTTTCCTCTTGTTCCTTTTTTTTCGGCGCTTTCCCCCTTTTTTTGGCACATGGGTGGCGTTGGGGTTTTTTTCCTCGGTAATTTCACCCCCCAGACTTTTACGGCGCTCCCCGTCGCCAAACCAAAAAAAAACCATGTCCCGATTGAATCCCGCAAGTGCTATGGTCTCCCACTTGTTGGAACGACCCGCTCTGCAGGACCACTTGCTCTTCGCCGCGCCATGTCTGGATACATGACGGGATTTTCGACCTCCGTTGAACCCCCCATTTACGTGACAGTGTTTCGTGGTTATTGCACTTCGGGGTCACTGGGAACGAAGGTGCGCGGCCAGTTCGCGCCATTCTGGGTCCGCACCGATGGCCTTCGGTTATGTTGCTCAAAAACCCACAGGCTTACGTCACTCTCGATTTCCCCCTTGCCCCCCCTTCGGTGCGGCTCCGAATTACCCATGGGGGTTCGTACCAGCCTTGCTGGCCTGGCGCCCCTTTCCACGTGAAGCTGTCAGTAATTTTACGTTTTCTGCCTTCCCCGATCTTCGGAGCAACGGAGACCCAGCCCCGCTCCTTTTGATCGACTGGCGCGTCTACTTCATACCCCCCGGTATGATTTTCAAGCCGGGCCTTTGTCTTTTTTTTTGAAACTCCAAGGCCGTTCTTTGGTTGTTGACCAGGTGTTTGGGCAAGGTCGCGAATTCACCCCGCGTGGGGCAGACGCTCCCATCTGCCCGCTTGTTTTTGAAGTTTCTTTGGGTAGGTCTGTTCTCCGTGAAGGGATCGTTCCTTTCGTTCACGGGGGTTTCACTTACCGTTGCACAGCACCCCGTCCCCCTCCATTCGGGGGTGGGAAACCTCATTTCCTCCAAGATGGCTGCCCCCCCCTGCAGCGTCTTTTTCCAAAACCCCTGGGAGCGTTGAACCTGATTTTCTTGGCACCGGACGCTGATTTTTTCTCACCCTAAGGTCTTCTCGGTATCGTGCATCACGTGTGGAATGCCCTTCAATACCCTGTTCGCCCGCTCGTTTGACGGGCCCCCTGTTTCGACCTGTTTTGCACCTTTTTTTTTTTCCCCTGGACGGCGACGATAACGCCGGACTGACACTAATTTACAGTTCCGTGGTGTCCCAACACCTTCCACCCTTTTTGACTTCCTTCTTGTCCCTTGGTGCTCCTCCAAAATCTTGTCATGTCTTTCGTGGACCCCCGCCCCCCCCTTTGTCGTCACTGAGGGCCAGGTTGTTGAGCGGGTGCTGCGGCCCTCGAAGCAAGTTTTCTTGCGTTGCCAGTCTTTCGTTGCGCTGGTGTTC
>Ga0179593_1433585_pt1 | contig 10659 bp, 11 predicted proteins | sample CZODoug2_1_08_16_FD_185931 | JGI IMG/M metagenome (GOLD analysis project Ga0179593, IMG submission 185931) | Vadose zone soil fungal communities from Angelo Coast Range Reserve, California, USA - CZODoug2_1_08_16fungal (PacBio error correction) | ecosystem: Environmental > Terrestrial > Soil >... | reverse complement strand
TGTACTCAGGCGTCCCTTTCATTCTCCTTCTCCTCAGTTTTTTGTTGTTGGGACGGTCCTCTTCTTGGGAACCCGTGATTTTTTTTCTTTCTCTACCATCTTTTTTCATCGACTTTATTTTTTTCCAAGGCCGGTTCCCCAAAGAATGCCTTTTAGAGCTTGCTGCTTTTTTTGAAAGTTCGTTCTCTGGTTTTACTTTTTTTTTTTCGAGTGGGACTCTTTCAGCGACATTTCCCAAGTTCCGCGCTTCTTTGCGACGAGTACCCTGTCCTGCGAAACTTTTTTTTTTTCCCTTCCACATCGGCTTTTATCCGACTTTTTACCTTTTTTGTCCCTCTCGTGGCAAACATACGTGTGCAGCATGACGGCTAGCATCGGGTCCCTCAGGTTTCACCTTTCAGATCGAACTTCAGGGCATCAGGTCTGGCCTACGACCCCCTTCACGAACCATTGGTGATCGCCTCTTTCCCAACGCCGATCGCCCTCTGACAGTTCCCTCTCGTCTACCTGAACTCGTTTTCTCCTTTGCTCCTTTTCCCTGAGTAACGGCATTTTCAACCCCCCAGGAACTTTTTATCGGACCTGGGTCTTCAACCGTTCCCTTCTACCAGACCCTTTTCCCTGAGGAATTGACATCCCCACGTATTTCGCAGCCTCTTTTTTTTGACCTTCAGTAGGACGGAGCAGCGATTGACACCCACGTTGTTTTTTTTGACAAGGAACGGCCCAATTCCCTCCCCTTCGCGTTTTTCCCTTTTCCCCTTCCGCGGTGCCCTTCGTGACCATTCCCCAAGCTCGACGTTCTCGTTCCCGGGCGCAGTTGTTATTTCCCGGCGTCTTGGCTTCAAGAGGACAGCTCTCCTGCCTTTTCTATTCATTTGCAACGGGACCTGGTGAGAGACTTTCCTGTCTTTGTTCCCCTTTCCTTCCTCAGGTCCCTGATTGGTGGCCGGCTTGCCCCAGGCCCCTTTCCACCCCCCGATTGCACCCTCCCAATGGCCCCCTTACGTCTGTTTCTTCTTCCCCTTTCTGGACGCCCCTGGCGTGGCTACACACCAGTCGATCGGCGACCCCCTTTCTTTTTCCCTCTTTTGTCGGAGCTGTTACAGTGAACGGCAGCCCCCCGCCCCCTTCTAATCGCTTCAATGCCGGCGCCCCGTGACCCTAGCTTCGAGCGTTGCTTTGCCGCCTTTCTTGCGGGTGCGAGAGGAGCAAATCCCGTAAGACTGCCTCCTGACGGCCGTGGGCGCCTTTTTCGTGCTGGTTTCGCGTCAATCCCTTTTGTTTTTCAGAACCTGAGGAGTCCCCCATTTGTTTCGCTATTAGGAACGTTTGGCTAATGGTTATGCTTCCGCCGTCCCTCTTTGTGGAGGAATCCCTGCGCCCGTCCCTGGCCTTTTCCTCCATGAGGTTGCGCCGTGGTTGTTTTTTGGGCGAGGATTCCACCCCCTTTGTGATGGATGGAAACAATCCCGTTGTCTTTCACCTTTCCCGACCCCCCCATACTCCCCTTTGCGTTTTAGCTCGTGACCCTTGTTCCCTATTATGGGCCGCCCGCTTGCCCCCCGCCCCTTCTGCTGCACTTTCGTCTTTGTCCTTCTATAAGAAGGCCTTTTTCCGTTTTGTGGGTTTGTCTGACTTTTGTTTTTTCGGCTCCCCAAGTTCCGCGGCCTGCATGGTTTCCCCCCAACTCCTCAACTACGTAAAGCAACTAAGGTATCTTTCTCACTGCCAAGAGGAACGCGCGCGTGCGTTTTTCGTCCCCATCCCCTCCACATTGAGTGCTGGAATGACAGTTCCTCTGGGTCATGCCCTTGCCCCTTTAAGACCTTTTTTGTGAGACATTCGAAGGACCCAAATTTTGCTCTTCTTTTTTCTACGTATTTTCTTCATTTGGTCAATGTCCTAAGTCCCTGGAGTGTCCGGAGCCTCTGTCTGACTCGGGCGCATCAGATGTTTTTACCGTCCGTCCACCCCGCCTGTTTTCTCTTTACTTCCCCTTGTGAGCGGCCGAACACGCCTACTCTCAGGGCCCCAAAGACCCCGGTTTCTCCCCGACACCTCAAAGTACCACTTCCATTCCGGCATCGTCGCTTTCCGTCCAATGATATGTTAAGCTTCTTTTCTTTTTCTGCCCCACCTTGACTTAAATGTTGCGCGCACTCACTATAGAATTATCACTCAGCGTCGCCCACGCTACGCGAGGGAAGTATCCCGCCCAAGTCCCTTACTGCCAGGACCTGCTTTTCCACGGCCCTCATCAATTCCTCCCCTTTCGTTTTTGGTTTACCGGTTGATATATGACACACTGCAGACCCTATTCTACGTGTCGCCGGTGGTCTTTTTTATCGTTATTACTTGCCTGTTGCTTTATTTTTTTCGCTCTTTTTGCGCCGTAACAAGTTCTCCCGCCCCTATCCTTCAGGCCTCTTTTCCCCCCTTGAGTAGCCCCAGTCGCCGCCTTGGCTTTGCTTTAATTGTTTGAGTCGATATGAACCTTTTGGCAGCCTCATAGTCCCTCTTCCCTCCGTTGTTTTTGTGAGACGAATTTGTGTAAGCCAATCCGCCCTACCCCCCCTCCCTATTATCAAAGCCTGCCAGGTGGATCGCCCACCCACATTTCACCCTCTTGTTCCCTGGCGTATATCGCGGTTCCTAGACGGCTTTCGGCTCCCTTTTAGTCCCACGCGGCGTCTTTCGTTTTTGGCCCTTCTTTTATAGTAGGCCCCTTTCCAGTTTTCCGCCCCCCCCTTCGCGACGACGTAGTCTGATATTTTTCTGTCCTTCCTCTAGTGGCCCCAGTTCACCAAACGGCCCGGGTTCCCCTTAGGCGGTTTCCCTGGCCCAGCCGGCGTTGTTAAGACGGTTGCTGGTCAGTTTCTTACGTTTTTCGTGGAGGTCCGAGCTTTAGGTTTTTCGGGTCATTGCTCTTTTAAGTAGGCGGGGCTTTTGGTGGGCGTCTTTTGTGACGCGTATGCGCGTAGGTTTCCTCTCTTACGGTCTCGTAGGGTATGTGCCCGGTTTCCTTTTTCTGTCCGGCGGGCTGTTGCCGTTCGTACTTGTTTTCTGTTCGGGGGTAAGAAACCTTTTTTTTTTTCTTTTCCTTGGTTATCGTTCGTTTCGCTCCGTTAGGCATTTTGTGCGCCCCGTCACCTCCTGTTTCATTTGCCGCAAAAAGTTCCCCCACCCACCCACCCACAATTTTACTCCTTCGTCCTGTAACGGGTTCCCCCCCAAATTTGTCGCCTTCTCGTATGCTCACCGCGACCTTTTCACATCTTTGTGCCATTTCCCACATCCCCCAAACCACCCCCTTCCTTCCCCCGTGGAGTTGCCGCCGTCATTATAGTTTTTGCGCACATGTCTTTTATGGGGAATTTTTAATTTGAACCACCCTAAACATTCCAGCTTTCTTGAGTGTGTTTGATTGCCTCGGGCCAAGTCGCGACCGCCAGACCCACGTGGTCCTCTTTAAAAAAAGTCGGGTGGGGCTGACTTGGTTCCTCACCCGTTTTTGAAAGGATTTCCCTTCCCCCCGCGCCGCTTGCTACCCCCCCCCCCCCACATCTATCCCCCTACCCCCCCAGCCCCTTCCCTCCCCCATCATACTCTCGTTTTCGAGTTACTTTTTTTTCTCTTTCGTTAACCTAGTTCAGATTTCACTTGAGGTACACCCATTTCCCCGCCCGTTTGCGCCCCTGGATCTCTCACCACTTGACGCGGCCTTCCTATAATCGTCTTTAACAAGGTTTTACATTCCTCCCAGTTCTTCTTCTGTGGCGTGGGTGCTGGCTTCCCCAACATGAAGCAGATTAATTCGCAAGACGTCTTTTCCGTTGTGACCTCTGTGTTTATATGTGGTCCAGACGGTTTTTCCTTTTACAGGCAAGGCGCTTCGTATCCTCCTTCTGCACTGGCCGACCAGGCCACCGTCCGCTTGCGGCTTGTTCGGGAACCGCTCAGGAGCACGCTTATTTTTTCCCTAGAGTTTTTCGGGCAGTCATACCTTTTTTCCGACGGCCCTGACTTGAAATTATTCTGGTAGACGGCCCATGGACCCTTCCTTTCCCCCCCCTTTTCAGCAACACCCTCTTGTCTTTTTTTTCCGGTAATGTTTCTCCCCCTGCCCCCCTTTTTTCCTTGCGTAGTATTTTTACTTTCTTTTCTTCCTTTCCTCCCTTTCCGGGTACATCAAGTTCGCAACCTTTTTTTCAAAGCTCGATAGTTTTCTTTCCTTCGCCGTGTTTTCTTCATTGGCAATGACCGTTGAGGTTGCGCTTTCTCTCAACTGTCTTCCCCCCCTTGGTGGTGTCCGTTCGCGATTTTTCTACTGTGGTGTGTTATTGGAGACTGGATGCAGACCATTAGGACTCTGGCGTTCCATTTCTTAAGAGTCATTCATCGTCCTGGAGTTTTGCCGTTTCCGTTGTAATCTTTGATGGCCGGTTTCTGTTCGAGTTGAGGCCGGGGTCGTTTTCGGTGGGGGTCCTGATGTGTTCACTCAATCAAGCTGTTTCCCTCTTCTTCTCTAGGCGTCCGGGCTGGGATCATTAAGTTAGGAGAAGGTGGCTCTCTTTTTTTCTCAATGTTAGGCACTTCCATACCATCATGCAAGGGGGAGCTCTCTGACTCCCATAGTCTTTGCTTTGGTCCCTTGAATCCCCTTGTTTTTCTGCGTGTGGTCCTTGACGGCGGTTCCCTGATCCGTTCATCAGATCCGACTCGACCTCCTGATGCTTTTCCTTTTCCCTTTTGACTACCCCTGGTTTGACCTTTCCACTCCCGTTTGGGAAAAGGCAGGTGGAACTCCCGGATTAATACCCTTCCTTGTTGCGCTTGGGGACGAGATGCGGGGGGGTTGATTGTTGTTCACTGCCCCGAACGGGTTCAACTGATTCTTTTGTAGTGGCCTTGGCTTCCCCCATCCTTCAATAGCAGTCGGCGTTCCTTTTTTGACTTGTTGCTGGCAAGTTACTCGAATCCCGCGCCTTTCCCTATGCTCTTCAGCGTTTCCGGGCGGCGAGTTTGTGCCTGTCTTTGCTTTCCTTCATCTTTGGGTTTTTTACCACAAGGTCCGGTGTCGGATTTCCCTTTTAGTCTGCCCTTCAGTCAGCCGTGCGAATGCTCCGCTTTGCTCTTGTTTTGTACGCCGAGCGAGCTCGTTTATCGTCCCCCCCAGGTGTGGCACAGTCATTCGTGACACCCCCCCTTTAGACGTCTTTCGAGAAACAAATCTATTCTGTTAGGCCCCTCTTCTTTTATCTCACAGGCGAACTCCTCCGAGGACCAGAATCGGGTGAGTTTATTTTGCTCAACCCGGGTCCTTGTTTTTCTCTGACTTTCAGGAGTCCCGGTCCGTTTCCTAAGTTAGCCCGGCGTTTTTCCTTTAGCGTTGTCTTTTTTTTCGGCGGGGACGCTTGGTCTATCCTTCCCCCCTCGTTATATCTCTCTCTTTCCCAACCGGTGTTTTTTTTTTGTCTGGAGATAATTTGGACCTCAGGTGGTGCACGCCCGCCCCCTTCCCTTGCCGTTTTTTCTCATCGAATTTTGATGGTCCCCCTCTCCGGCTAGCCTTTTCTTCTCTCGGGCTGGCCGCTACTTCCGCTTGTCGAACCTCGTCCGGAGCAACCTCTCCACTCGTGCTTTGCCTTCCTGATTGCCCCCGCGTGGTGAGTCTTCCGTCGTTTGCGACTTTTGCGGGGACTAATTTGATAGATTTTCTAGGACTTTCGGGGGTCACTATGGTTTCCCCCCCCCCCCCCTTTTTGCAGGTTAGTTGTCCTTCTCCCATTCGCAATATGCACGGCTCCTTCTTTCTTTCTACCTCGCCGCTAAGACCAGTGGGTTTCTCCTAGATTCCTCACCTTCTTGTTCCCTTCGGACTGTTCTTTCTCGTACGTGGCTTTATCCTGCGCCTTCTACAAAGAGTCCTCAAGACCCGGCCTGGCCGTTCCAGCTGGGTGAAGGGCAGTTCCCCAGCTCATCGTTACCTTTTGCTTCATTCATACTACCCCCCGCCGCTCCCCCTCCCCAGATCCCGAAAATTTCCTCCCAGTTTCTTTCCGTTTTTCGTGCCTCTGGCAACGTCGAGTTTTTCCCACCACTTCGTTCGACAATTACGTAAATTTCTCGATTTGACTCGAGTCTCTACAACTTCCCGCGTCCGTTTCCATTAGGGCCCTCACAGCGAGTGTTCAAGGGTTGATGCACAGGGAGGCTAGTGCCCTGGTTTTAGCCTTTATTCTCGTGCGGTTGAGGACGATGGCCTTTCTCTCTTTTCCGTGAGTCCGTGGCCATGGAGTAGGGTAGCTTCTTTTCCCTTCTGGCGTTTTTTGGATTCAAGATTGCCCCCCGGAACCTTCTAATCCTGCCCCTGGGTTTTCTTGATTTTTCCTCCTCCCGTTCGCGATGACCCTTACGGTGCGTCACTTTCCCTTAGACGCGACGACTCTACGGAGGTCGCTTTTTTTCTCTCAACCGCGTTCTCGCTTGCCCAATTGTCCCCCAGTAATCGCACTCCCTCCTCGAGCGTTTTTCCCATTGCACCGTTCGGCGTTTTGTGCCGTCGCTTGAGTTGCCCACCTTTCAGAAGTCAAGCATTTTTCTCGGCGGCCTTTCCTGCAGTAGGCAGCGTTTTTCCCTGGCTGGTGCCCGACCCCCTTATTTCGTCCCTTTTGGTTCGTCCCACCGCAAGAAAAGGAGGTTGTCTCTTTTCTGCCCGCCTTTCCTCGAGCAAACTTTACCTGCGGTCGCTTTCCCCCGCATCTGGTCGGCCCCCTTGCTGGTCCTCCGGGCTGGGTCGCCAGGGACGCACCTGGCATTTTTAATCGGTTTTTTTCCCAAATGGTCTTCCCTTTCACTTCCCCCTCGCCCCCGCGGTCTGGTCGCCGAGTTGGGAAAATTTGCGTTTCACTTATATGTTTTTTTCGCCAGCCCCGGTTTTTTTCTGCACCAACCTCAACTTGTCTAGGTTTGCCTGACTCTTCTCATGTTGAAGCCGTTCCAGCCTTGTGTGTTCTCTTCAGTAGTTAAGAGAAACAGTTCGGGAGTTTTGTGCTTCCTCCTTCCCCTCCTCACAAAATTTCTTCCTAATCCAATACTTCTCTGCCCTTTGCCCACGCCGCTGTTTCTTTTTTTTCGGTTTTGTTTCTCCCCTCCCACTTGTAGCAGCGCCTCCGGCGCCGTCATCGATGGTTTACTGATTCTTTTTTTGTCCTGCTTGAATCCAGGGCGTCCTACAAGGAGCGGCGTCACCCTTTTTGTCCGTCTTCCTGTGTGAGTTTTTGGTATTTTCCTGCCCAGATTGATCCTTGTCTCTGTCTAAGAGACTACTGGAGCCTCGCTTTGTTTTTTACCTACACTCGCCGCCTTTTCTCTGGGTGGGCGTCCCATGTTGCAACCCTCTTTCCCCCTCCCCCTACCCCGGGATAGTACAAGTAAAGCTCCCCCTTTTACCCCCCCTCAGACGATGCAAACGTACTACGGCAACTCTGTAGTCGGTTTGGTTCTTTATACACCCCCCTACTCTTCTGCAGCCCAGGCTTCCATACAGTCCTTCCCCTGCGGCAGTACAGACTTGCGAGGGTTATCAGTACTTTGCCTCCAGATAGGCCGTACGCCTTAAATAGGTCTCCCCCCCCCCCCTCTATTACGCGCGGCTGTCTCCCCTTGATACGCTTGCCTTTGGGATTTTCCCGGTTTCCTCTGCAGGCAGTCCACTCTGATTTTTTGCTATCTCGACCTTGTCCCAAGCTCCACTGGGGTACGAGGAAACTGGCACCGTCTTTCTGTGTGCCGGATTCCCCTTGCTTTGCGACGTACCTCCTGCTCGAGATACTCCGCGCATAAGTTCTCGGTTCACCGGTTGCTTTTTTCTCGCGTTTTTCGGCAGCGTTGGCATCTCTCTCTCCTCCTTTTTTTTTGTTTTTCGAGAGATTTTGGTGCAATCTCCTACAATATCCCCCCTGAAAGAAGGTGAGTTAACATTTTCGTCCTTCCTCCTCTCGGCGTTTTCGTTAGTAACGGAGGGCCCCCCCTTCCGTCGTCCGACCCAGCCCCTTTCTCACGAGCCAGTGCATTGTCTTTTAGTATCATTTGAAGCTGTCAGCCCCCGGAGTACTTCTAGGTTTCGCTTCCGAGTCCAACCCGTTTTTTTCATACCCACCCGGCCCGGCGCGGGCAAGTCTTCTTTCGGACCCCTTTTCGGTACTGTCGTTGCGACGGTTCCGTCTAGGTCTTACGGCCTTCTCCGTTTGGTTAAATTTCGATGATAGTTCCGGACGGTGCGTGGCCTTACTTGCCTGCGACCGGTTTTTCGCCTTTGCGTTGTACTCTGCTTTTTTCAACAATATTTCGGGGTTGGTGCCGTATCACGGGCGCTTTTTTTCGTGACTTGCCTAGTAACGGTTTTACCGGTGCGGTTGTTTTTTAGAACCGGTTGTCTGCGGTGGCGTCCCCGTTAGGGCGTATCATCTTTTTTGCGCCCCGCATGCTTCCCAGTGCCAAAACAAACCAAAAACAGCAGCAGCCGGTGGAATTTTTCCGTTACTAACAAAGCTGGGTCTGTCTCACGCGCTTGGTGCCTGTAAGTTCCAATTTTTCAATGGACACCCATCCCCACCCCCCCCTAGGCCCCCCCCCCTGATTTGGGGCCTCTGTCATACGCGTTTTTTCCTGGGGCTTTCTTTTTAATGGGTGACGTTGCCAATTTCATCGGTCATCCTTTTCGCCTTAGTGCCCTGCTTGTTGGCGTGAACGGCGACTTTTTTTCCATTGCTTTGCCGTCCACAGGTTTCGTTCTTTCTCCCCCGGGCGCCAATGAACGTCTCTGCTGGATACGTTTCCCTTGCGTAAGAGGACTTTTTTCTTTTTTTTCAGTTCCTTTGAAAGAGGCAACCCCAGGTTCCCTTAAATTTTTTCGCTACCCCATTCTTTGCGCACACGCAGCTGGCGCCCTTTTCCTTTATCTAGGCCCACTGAAATGCCTTTCACTTTTTGTCTCAACATTGCGTTTTGAAGGTGCTGTGGAAACTCCGGTCTTTTTTTTTTTTTCCCCCCCCCTGCCGATGCGGCTGAACGGACCGCGTTTTTCTTTGATGGTTTTTTTGCTGTAGCCAAGCGGGTTTTTTCCCCCTAAATTGCTTTTTTGAGTCGACAATCACATGTTTTCCCACTCATTGGTACCCTGCCACTCCCGCCACTTGCGTCTGCTGGGAACACACCCTTTTGGCGCGATTGACTTCTCAGGATTTTCTCTCCTCGTAGTTTGAGCCGGGTTTTTCTTCCATGCACCTTTTAGAGAAGAATTTTTCCCCCTTTCGTTCTCTCTTTTTTTTCTTTTTTTTCAGAAATGAGAATCTCTCACCCTCTTTAGGCACATTTCCCCATTGATTAGCCCTTTGGATTTCTCCGAGATGTCTTATTCTTCTAGAGCTCCCCTCCTTTCCGCCATGCTTTCGAAGAATTTTCCCCCCCTGCAACTCTCCGTTTTTTTCCGCTACCTATCTTCGCCTGTTTCTTGAAAGTTTCCCCCCATGGTCTTTTCTTCTTTTGGGGAAAATATCTCGCCCAGGGTGGTCTTCTCTAAGCCCATTCTACTTGGGATGCTCAGAGAGGGATGCAACCGATCCGGACCCCACCCTTGCCTCCCTCCCCCAGTCCTCCCCGTGTACCTTGGTATCTTTTCTTGAGTGTTTTTTCCCTTTTGACAACTTGGAAGTGGTCTGGGTCTTGGTTCGTGGTTGTGTGTCATTTTTTTCAATAAAAAAACCTCGATTTCCATCTAGAGAAAGAAGCTACCGTCATGGCCGGAACCTCTCACGGAAGAACTTGAGAGTTTTTCCTTGATAGAAATCTCGGGGGCAATCATCATGTTTCTCCGGGTTCACTTTGAACTTTTTTTCTTCCAGACCTCCCGAAGTTGTGAGTGCCCCCTTTCCGCGAGCGTCTTTTTGTGACTGGCCCATCCGAAGGAGACGAAGTGTTGTTTTTTCTTAGTGTGATGCTTTCTTTCTTCCTTCCCTATTGTTCACGTGGGACGTAGCATTGTCGGCGCCCCTTTGGTCTACGTCTGATCTTTACTTTTTTAGGTTCCCCTTCAGGGAGGGTTTGGGGTCTTTTTTATCCTGTTTGCATGGTCCCCGTCTTGATCTTTCGAAGGGTTGGATTCCTCCCCCGTTTTCCTCCTTTTTAGTTGTTTCCTGGGTGTTGATGGCGGTACCGTTGTTCAGATCATCCCGTCGTCTCTTCTGCGCGTCTTACGTCTCGTTCTTCGCTTTTTTCTTTGGATCTGATCGGCCCAATTTTTCGGTGAGCTTTTTAGGCGGGTTGTCTGATAGCCGGTCTCAAGTTTCGTGAGGACTTTGTCTGCCCCCCGGGTTTTTTTTTTTTTTCCGTCCCTGATTCGTATGCGGGCCCCACTAGGGTTTGCCCGAGACTTCCAACCCTTGTAGAGACCCACCTACCCCCTCTGTTAGTCCCGTTCGACGAAATCCCTCCTCCCCCTTGTGCCACAGTTTCCTCCTCTTCTTGTGTTTCCGTCTGGATTTTGGTTCGGGTGCGAAAATCTACGCGGTTTTTATTTTCGTCCTGCCCGAGATACTCTCCGTCTTGTCTTTTAGTACGAGGCCCGCTCTTTGGCGGTCCCCCTCGTTCCACCCT
>Ga0179593_1346441_pt1 | contig 10659 bp, 17 predicted proteins | sample CZODoug2_1_08_16_FD_185931 | JGI IMG/M metagenome (GOLD analysis project Ga0179593, IMG submission 185931) | Vadose zone soil fungal communities from Angelo Coast Range Reserve, California, USA - CZODoug2_1_08_16fungal (PacBio error correction) | ecosystem: Environmental > Terrestrial > Soil >... | reverse complement strand
TGGTCTACCAGGACCCCCCTGTCCCAATAGATTGAAGCCGAGATGACCGTTTTGCGCTAGAGCTGAAACCATCTTGATAATATAGCCTCTCCTCTGTTGTCTCCTCCCGTCTCTCTTGCCCTCTTAAGAGGAATCGGTTTTCCAGGTTTCCACTCCACCGTCCCGTAGCAAGGTGTTTTGCCAATTAGAGTGTTTCCCGCTCCTATGAGTTGCACAGCTACTGGCCTTGCAAGTCTTGTCGTCCGTTCTACAGTCCTTTTTTTTGTCCCAACTTTTTCTCTGTTGCTTTCCGTTGTGTCACTGTGCTCGTTTTGGTTTTTTTTGGCTGTGGGGGGTGGGGGGGTTTTTTTGTTTTTTGTGTTTTTTTGTGGCGTTTTTTTTTTTTGGGTGGGGTTTGGTTGAATTGATTCCTTTAGACGGTATGACGCGGAGCGCCGTCCTCTTTTAGCTCTCTTGGAGTCCTCGCAAGCCATGAAAATTCGTGTTTTTCTGATTTTTTCTTTTTCTTTCTCCCACCCGGTTTTGTGCGCTGCGAATCTTCGGTCTCCTGCCCGCCCTTTCTCTACGGCGTAGCCCACATTTTGTTTTCACCCAAGTGCCGAGTACCCCCGTCGCTGAGCGAGCCTATTTTTTATAAAGTAGGAGGCTTCCCCCTATTTTTTTCCCCAGCCTGACCGCCTCAGCACAGTGATCTCTGTCTCTCCCCCCCCCTTGTCGCCATCTGCTAGGCGATTTATGGTCCCCAGTTGAGGGCTTCATCCGCATTATTTATTCACCCTAACGCCTCTCCTTGAGGCTCCTCCCTCCCCTTGTTGCCCCCCTCTCATCAGTATCTTTGTAGCAGGGTTCTAGACCCGGACTCCCAGAGCGAAGATGATTTAGAGAACTATCCCCTTCGGCGTTTCCGTTCACCAATTCTCCCACTTAAGCTTCTTTTCCCAGCTGTCCCCCATTAATTACAGCGACACCTTTATTTTTCTTCCCTTTTCGTGCCCTTCCTTTTCACTTTTATAGACTATCCGCATTTCCTCCAGTTGGGTTTCCAAGGCGATTCCCCCTTTATGTTTTCGTTTTCTCAACTCTATCTTTAGATCTTCTTTATCTTTCTTCCTGCTGCCCCCCCGATATCCTACTAACCTATGTCGGCTCTGCTGACCTGACGCTCAAGTTCCACCGTCGCTAGATCTAACCCCCCTCCGCTTAACGAGGAGCCCCACCAGTTTGAGTTACTGTCTCTTTCTTCCCGTAGCCCTATACCCACCAGGTATTGGGACATATTAGCCCTGATTAGATGACCACTGCCCCTTCCATCCCCAACCTCTTCTTTTTCCGCTTCTTTCTATTTAGTCTTTTTTTTTTTTTTTTTTTTTTCTCCTCCCCAGGATCTTCGGCCTTAATTGCCTGACGGCGGTCGTCATGTTCCAACCTTCAAACCCTTGTAATTGCGAGCTGATTTACTCTTCAAGGACGGCTGCCGACTCCCCCCCTCCCTTTAAGTGCACCCTGCGGCGCCATCTTTCCGTCGCCCCTATTTTCCCTAGAACACCCCTTTTCGAGATGGTATGCATGCCCCACACTCTTCCTCGTCTTTGTGCGACGAACCTCTTCACTCTGCTCTCTCCTGATGCGCCCACCTTCATTGATGACGGGGTGTTTCTTTTTTTGCAAAAGACAGCGTATGTGTTGCTTATGCGGATCAGCTTTTTCTTTTTCCCTTGTTTTTTGATGTCCCTTTTCCTTTTTTTTCCCCGCCCCTTATTTGGGAAACCTATATTCCAAAAGCCCTCCTTCTGCCGCTCCGTCCCTTTCCGTAACTTTTTACGTAGTCAGATCCAGCGGGTACCCCGCATCCCGTTACAGAATACCCTCTTTTTTCAACACCTTTCCCCTTTCCTCTAACTACTCTCCCTCATCTGCCTAACATTGTTTGGATTACCCACCTAAGTTCTAACAGCTTTTGGAAGAACTGCATTTGAAACTTTTTTTTTATGACTCTACTGACCCTTCTTTATGCTTCTTGCCGATTCAGAGAATTGGTGCCCGGCCTCTGATAGAGTCCGCTCGCCATCTTTTTTTCCCGGAGTTTGCACCCTTGACCCCTCCAATTACGCCCGAGTTTTTGTCCTCCTGAGTCGCTTCCGTTTCATTCCATTTAAAGAAGCTTTCTGATTCCTTACCCTTTTTCTTGCCCTATGCCCTGGTTCCAGTTGCCTGCGTTTAAGGTACTTCTCTGGATCGTCTTTAGACTCTGTCCTTCCCATAAAGCTGCGAATTATTTTTCCTTCCTTTTCCTTCTGGTTTTTTTTTTTTTGCAGGTGCTTTTCCATCCAGAAGAGACATTTCTTCATAAGGAAGCTTTTCCTGCAATTTCACTAGTCTCTGTCTCGCACTGTCTGTGTTTACATATAAAGGTTGTATCTCTTGCTTCGCGGTCAGGAGTCTTCTGATCATCTCCAGAATGGACACTACCTTTGTTCTTGCTCCGGGTATTATTTGGACCAGCGTTATTGGAGCTCCTATATGAAACTACTCTTGATCTTTCCTCTCTCTCGTTCACTCCTCCCTGGTTGTTGAATTTCTCTCTCTTCCTCATCTACGCTCTAAGTCGAAACCCCCCCCCCGATGACCCCTGAAATACTGACGCCGACTAAGCATTTGCCCAACTTGCTCTGACCCATCTCCCTCCTTCCCCTCCCCCCACGAGCAAGCACTTTTTCATACCCTTTCCCCCCCCCTCCTATCCCCTTCCTTTTGCTACCTCAGTAGCTATCTCTTTTTTGAGTTCTACTGATTTTTTCCCCCCCTAATCTGCAACCCAGCTGTTTCTTGCCGCCAGTTTTTTCTTTTCCTGGTCACCCCCGACCGTCCCGAATATCCTTCCCCATCTCCCACCCTCTCGTCCCCCCTTTTACAGTCTCTCGACAAGCGTTACATGCGACCTAGCGTCTTTTCCGGCACCATGTTCGCGAGCCCTCACTTCTCCCCAACCAACCGAGAGCCCTTACCTGCCCTTGTCCCTAGGCAAACTCCACCCTACCCCCCCATCGTGCTTCATCTGTGTGCCCCCAGCCGGGAGAGGAGCCCCCCAGTATGACACCCCCCCCCCCCCCCCCATTTGCCCTCCCCTCCACTCCCTAGAACCCGAATTGCAGTTGAGCTGATTTTTCCCCCCCCCCAATTCATGCCGAGTACCGCTCATCCTTTTGTTACGGGCAATCACCCCCCCCCCCCATGTTCGTCCCTCTGTACTTTCTTTGTCGATTCAAAAGCCGCCAGTTTTCCGAGTTCTTTTTTCTTTTGCTGCCCTTTTAATACGTTGTTTGGGCTTTTTGTATTTTGCAACTAATCATGACTTGCTCAAATGACTTTCCGTCCCTTGTTGCTTGTATCCCATGCGTTGCCTTCCACCCTTTCGTCCAACAATATCTCTTTTCACCCCCCACAATCTTGAGCGCGCCCTACCCCAAGCATAGCCCAAGTAGAACTCACGAACCCATACCTTAAAACCCAGTTTCTCCCTTCCTCTCCGCAGCCGGTAGCAGCGTGTAAGTTTGCCTCCTATTCCCTGTGTTCCTGCGATAAATATTAGTGTCCCCAGCCCTAATCTCAGAATGTCCCAGCCTCCCCCCCCCCTTCTCCGCTCATGAATCTTCCCCCGCCTCCTGCATGGTCTGACGCCCGGACACACGGTTTAGTGCCTACGCTTAAATTGCCCTACACCCCTTGTAGGAGTCCTTTGAGCAGAGTTACTTTAAAAGGAGGAGCCCAGCGGGCACCGAATTTCCTCCCCCACTTTTTTTTTTTTTTTTTTTTTTTTTTTTTTTTTTTTTTTTTTTTTTTTTTTTTTTTTTTTTTTTTTTTTTTTTTTTTTTTTTTTTTTTTTTTTTTTTTCTTTTCTTTTTTTTTTTTTTTTTTTTTTTTTTTTTCCGCTTTCTTTCTCGCGCCCCGACTTCCCGTCAATAGTTCAGCTTTTTTTTCCGGGCCGAAAAATTTTCCTTTTTCTTTTCTTCATCACATCATTTGCGAATATGTTCCCAATTTTTTTCTTCATGTCGCCCGTATTTTAGAGCTTACAATTTCCTTCTATTACATGCGGAGGCGTTTTTTCTCCAGTATATTAATCCTTTCCGTTTGCGCCTTGCCTCATCCCGACTTCCTTTTTTAGGCTCTCTTTCTGAGAATCCTTAGGCGCAGGTCCTACGAAGCTTAACTCCTCCTTTTTTCGATCGGTTTCTTGCGCCACGTCATGGTCCCCGTTCGAAGCTGTTGCCGAGAAAACCCGGATTATGATGACTTTTTATCGCGGATCCCCTTATGATACCGCCTGTGTCCTTGCCAAATAATCACCTTCGCCCTTTTCTGAAAGTTATATTGACCACTACGTGGTAGATTTAAGACATTTGCCCTTTTCCTCCTCACACTTGATGGCGATCCCCCCCCTTCCTTCCGACTCAAGAACCCTCCTTCGAGAGTTTTCCCCCGTCCACCAAGTTTGCACGGTATTCTCCTTTGTCCTTCTTCTTCGTTATCGAAGCTTCTTTCCCCTTCTGCCCCCCGCTATTTTGTAATATCGCTCCCTCCATCCGGTCAAACATCCGGATTGCCTGGCGCCAGGAAGATCAGTTTTCCCCGCAGTGATTCGGCCCCTTCTCCACCCTTCACAGTCGCATTGATCGCCACCACCCTCTGCCCTCCTCCCGTCCTTTTAAACAAAAATGTTATTAGCCCCCGTTTCCCGTTTTTCTTGTCCCTCCCCCGTGCGTATGAAGATCCTCCCAGATTCGGGCTAGCCCCGCGAACCCGTTTTACACACTGCAAAACCATCCTCTCCTCCTTTCTTTTTTCCGGGCTTTCGTTCCTCCCCCTCTCCGACTACGTAGCTTCCGTTTTTGTTTTTTTGACTTATACGTTTTTCCCCCTCACTATTTTACACCCACTTCCTCTTCCTGAAGCCCTAATACACCCCTGCTTATAAGCCTCCTTCTCCCCCCTCCGTCCGGCCTTTTTTTTTTTTCGGTGACTTTTGGACTGCATTCGAATTCGGTTTTTGACCCCACTTTCCAACGTCTGAGTTTTCTCCCCTTGGCCTCCCCCAGATTACCCTCTTCACGATATGTTACTGCTAACGACTCTTATAGTATTCCCCTCTTTTCCCGCACCCCCTTACTCGGCGTTGACCCCTCTCTACCTTCTTCTATTTTTAATGTAAGTAGCATGCTGACCGGACTCACCTCTATCTTTACTCCCTTATTTGTTGTTGCTTTGACTACTTTCCGCAGGTCCTCTCTGAACCAGAATAGAAGCAGGCTTTGAACTCCCTGCATTTTTTTACCTTTTTTCCTCCCCCTCTTGACCAGGTGTCCCTTTCAGTATCGAATTGCAGCAAAGACTTTCTGAATGGTTACTCTTGCGCAGCCACTGAGTCCAAGAAACGACCAGTTCCCCAAGGGTGACATCCTCCCTCCCCCCCCCTTCCCCCGAATATTTACCCGCCCTTTCATGTCTCCCTCCTTCTTTGCCTCGCCCCGAGGTCGAATTCTTTTGTTTTTTTCTTTTTTCCTTTTTTTTGTTTTTTTTTTTTTCTTTTTTTTTTTTTTTTTTTTTTTTTTTTATTTTTTGTCTTGTATTTTTTTTTTTTTTTTTTTTTTTTTTTATTTTTCTAAGTTTTCATGTTTCGCACTGTTTCAGGTTGGATAGCAATTACCGATGAGTTAGCGTGATAGGAAGATTTTTTCAACAATCCCCCCGCACGGAATGCCTTTGCATTTTTAGTCCCCCTTTCTTAGTCCGTTTTCTCTTTGAAGACCAATACCCGGCATGGATGATTATTGGTTTTTTTTTCAGGCAACGCGTTTTTCCTCCCCCCCCCTTTTCCTCGACTTTCTCCCTTCGCTGCCTTCTTGTCGACTGCTTCTTCTTTTGAGTCCTCTGTTCAAACCCTTTTGTGGTTCGGTCACTTCCTTGAGGGCACGAGTTTTTTTTATCCATATACTTGTCCCTTTTTTTTCAGTCCCTTTCCCATCCCGCCGTGCTGATCTATCCGTTCTTCTTTCTCCTTCCTCTCTTCCGCCGGTATTCTTAGATGGTTCCCCTTTGAGGGTTAGCCTTATACCGTTATCAGACAGCGACAGACTCTCGACCTCGCCTTTTTTTGACCAGTACTCCCTTTTCTTATTTTACTTGTGTGCCCCGTGCCTACTTCCCACCTTTGAACTCTTGACGGGCCCGCAATTTGTTCCCTCTGCGTCCTCAATTTTCGTAATCCGTCACACATTTCCCCCCTTAGTGGTCAATCTCAACTATCCTGTCGGTAATTTTCCCACCTTGTTTTCTTAAGCCAGTCCCCACGTTTAAGGTCCCCCTTCTGAACAATGTTATTATAACGACATAGACTTCCTGCCGAGCCCTTCAAAAGAGCCTTCCCCCGACCTTCCTTCCATTTGACTCACCTCCTTTACGATTTTGTTCGTCTTATTGTCTCCTGCCCTCCGATTCCCCTAATATAGCAAGTACTTCCTGAGTGAGACCTTGCTCCGCGTGCGAACTTTGTTTAACCTGTTTGTATGAATTGCTCCCCCCCCTTCCCCGCCAACCCGGATACTTCCTTTCAACAGTACTCTTCCTATAGATATACTAGCCCTCCGCAACTTCCCTCCACCACTTCTTTTTTTCCCTTCGCAATATGTCATTACACTCTTCCCCAAGTACATTTCCTTCCCTTTCCATTCACCCTCTTCACTATTTTTTGAGTCTTTTGCACCTTTGAACCTTCTACCAAAGATTTTTTTTACTCCGTCCTTAAGGTGCGTTTTTCTTGGCGGCTGATGCGTAGCCCCTCCCTAACCCCCTTTTGAATTTTTTTTCCCCTCTTTTTGAAGGCCGAGTTTGCTAACTACGTTTCCCCGGTCTCCCTTCCCACTTACTTGCTTTTACTGCATCCGAACTCTCTTTTTGAAGACCCCTCTATGGGCCTTCCCCCTTTCTGCTGCTTTAATCCCGTCTTAACAGCTTTCTTCTCTTTTCTTGCCCTGCTCCCTTTTTCACCCCCTCTTCTTAAGAAATGAATTCTCCAACTTGACGACATGCTTGCTCTTTTTTTTCTTCGTTGCGGAGTACGGCAAGCTCCTTTTTTTTTGCTCGGACTCCTCTGTTTTACTTCTTTCCATTTTTTTTTTTGTTTCCCAACCTTTGAACGTTTACCACGCAGATTTGGCTTCCCCCCCCCCCCCCTCTTCTCCCCCCCCAAGTTACCGCACGATCTTCCGAACCCATCTCCCGTGAACTTTTTTTTTTGCTGAACTCCCATCTGAGGCACCTTTTCAAACGTCTGTACCTACCCAAAGACCCCCTCTGTCACCTGCGTCTGCTCTCCGTCGATACGATAGTGCCTAAAATGGCGGCGTTTGATTCAGCCACCAATGGATTTCCTTGCGAAAATGAACACGCCTGGTTTTCCGATGTCAGATTCCCCCCTTTTGTTTTCCCGACATATTACCCCGGAATTTCGATAGACCTTCTATGATTCCCTTTATTTCCCTTGCCGACTATATTGAGGACTTCTCCTCATGGGTATTTTCAGTTTCGCACTTTCCCCCCCAAATTACTTCACCCTTTTGTCTTTTTGATTTTTTAGCGGACAGTGCACCAATTCCCCGGCAAACGACACTTCCCCAGATACATGTCTTTTTGAATCTTAAATTTTTATCGAAAGTTGACCTTAGTGCTTTTTTTGTAATAGCTCATTATTAGTTTTCTTCCCTCTTATTAATTTGAATCTTGGCCCATACTTCCGCTTGCTTCTTGCCTTGCCCCCCTGGATTTTCCTCGATAAGTGAAAATTCTCCTACTTCCTTGTTACCCCCCTGCCCCCTATGACCAATGCTCTTATATCCAATTCCGACTTTCTTCATTACCATTCTTTAATCTTTCGTCCCCCCGAGTACAGTAGAGCAGGAGGACTATATCAGTGAGTTTTTGACCTTGCTCTTTATCACGTTGGTTTTTTTTTTTGACTGGGTTTCTTTTTTTTTTTTTAATTAAGTTTGCATGATTTCTTGTGGGTTCTCGTTTGTTTTTTTTTTTTTTGTTCTTGTCTTCGTTCTTTCGCCCGTTTGGTTGGAATTACTTGACACTCTCTTCCTCCATCATATAATGGTACGACACCCCCCGTTTATTTTTTGTCCGACGTGCTGCTGCCTTCTATTCTTGAAGCATTCGCGCCCACCCACCCTCTTTTCCATTGACTACGAGCCCTTGACCAACGGAGATTCGCCCCTTCATATATGATCGCCCCCCCCCTTCCTGTCCTAACCCAAAGTTTCTTTTTCCTTTCACCCCCCCTTTTCCCCTTCCGTGAGATTTCTTCAATAAGATTCTAATGTCGTCTTTGCCCCCCTGTTCACCTCCTTCGTCAGACTCCGATCTGATTCCAATCCTTTGGCCCATTCTCGATTCATTTCAGCTGTATGCTCCGCCCCGAGGCTGGTAACTAGCAGCAGGCCTCCCGATCTAGCACGACGCACCCGTTTTTCCAGCAATCGCAAAACCGTTCCCTTTCCCGCAACCCACATTTCCTAGAGATCCTGTCGCCCTGTTCTTCCCCTCGCCTGACTCGGCGCCCAACCACCCACCTGTGAAGCATCCTCGTCCAGTCCCACACTACCATCTTGCCTAGTATTCCCTCAGAAGCGTTTAGCACCACCTAGTTACTGTCCACGAGAACCCCCAATCAATACTTTTTTCCCGATCACGGCACCCCATTTTTTCTGTTCTTTTTTTCACCCCTTAGCCTGAGGTCCCTTATTGGACTAGACTCCCCCCCTTCGGAATTTTTTCTAGTAGCGTGGCGCAAGCCCCAGCGTCAAAGTTTTGAGGTGTTATGTGATGTCCCCTTCTTTTTGAATTCGGTTCCACGCCCGATTTGATAAATTCCGACGATACCCAACAACCCGTTCACCATTTTTCCTTAGTAATCCGTCTTTTTTTTGTATAGAAGCCCCCCAATTGGTGTTACTTACATTTTGTGCTACACCCACCACTTCTCTTAATCAGTTTTGCCCGGCGATAAGCCACAAGTCCTTGTTTTCCCCCCAAGTAGACTCCCGCACCCCCAGTCCGGCACAAATTCCTTGAGAAGAAGCTTCTTCAGTACGTTTTTGACCTGAATCTTCCTTTCTTTACCCTACTATTCCTAGGGTTTTCCTACCCCTAATTTTTTTATCCAGTCATTTTCCCCTTTTCCCCATCTACGTATTCTTTTTTTCGGACTCTCTTCTGACCTCCTTTTCCTTGCCGCCTTTTTTTTCGGCCCCCTTTTCCTTGCTACCCGCTTTTCCCATCCTGCCCCAATCAACCTTTTTCATTACGGGTACGCCCCAGGGTCCCGAACAGGGCGACCTCTTCAGACTCCACTTTCTAGATTGACCCTTCCCTCCTCGGCAGCTTACCTCTATGGCTAGTGCAGCTCTTCAGTTCCCCTGGCGCTTTAATCTGCCCATGCGAATATGGTCCAAAATTTGTGTATTAATTCTTCGGTTTTCTTGACCTATCCTCATTTACTTTTTCCCCCCCCCCCGGTAACTGCGGATGGGGTTGCTCTTAGTACTCCTTTCAGCCCTTCGCTTAGGAAGGACTACTCAGTCTCCTGGCTCCCGCATTTGTGCGCAGGACCTCCCTCTCTTCCCCCTCGCCTCATCTCCCGTCGTTGATGCACGCCTTGTTTCAAGATTTACTTTTTCCACTCTCTAGATTAGCGGATAATCCCCCATTCCTATTCATCAGGGCCTGGCAATACCTGCCATTTTACCTTTTTTCCGCTACTCAGGGTGATTGCCCCCACCACTTGTAGAATTTTGCGCCCTAATAATTATGAGAAGCCACCCTTGATCTCCTAGACGCAACCTTCCTCCTTTCTTTCTCTTTTCATTCCCCGTACACAGCTTCTGACTCTTCTTCCTGGTAGGTTTGAGCCGTGCACGTACATCCGTCATGTTATGTCAGTCCTCTCAAGACTAAACTGGGTCTCCATCAAATGTACTCCCTGGCAGATCGATGTCAGACGCTCTACCCCGATCCTCTCAGGTGATTCATTGCCCTTTTGCTCACAATGCACCCCTCGATAATTGACGACACACCCTCTTTTTCCCTAACGGTTCCCTCAACTTGTAACCACCCATGTTTTATCCAGTACGCAGTCTACAGTCCTGGTCAAGCGCTCAGACAACCTTGGGGATTCCTTCTGCCCCTGACACCTCTTTCCCACACAGCACCAAAACCCATTCACCTATTTATTTTTTCTGTATGACTTCCTCCAAGATCCTGCAATAAGAGGCTTCGCCACCCTGGCGTTTAAAAAGAATCTCCCGTCCACCTTTCTTCACCCCCCCGGAAGGCTGCCCCCAGCATTTTCAACACAATTTCTAAATCAGTCCTCATTCCCCCCTTTTAAGGCCAGCTGTCGTGCGAATGGGCGGTCACACAGAAACCCCGAATGGTTCCCCTCTTTGACCCCCTGGCACCGTTTCTGTTTACTGTTCCCCCTGCACCGCTCCTAGCTCGATCCTTTCTTAGTATCATACATATATGCGATAGACCCCCCTTTCAGCATCTATCTATTTCTTTTCAAACCGCTCTTTTAGTCGCTTGCTGATCAAACTCCCC